>Ga0307477_10001878_pt1 | contig 16814 bp, 21 predicted proteins | sample atmos_gasesECM2C_FD_203316 | JGI IMG/M metagenome (GOLD analysis project Ga0307477, IMG submission 203316) | Hardwood forest soil microbial communities from Morgan-Monroe State Forest, Indiana, United States - atmos_gasesECM2C_515 | ecosystem: Environmental > Terrestrial > Soil > Temperate...
CCGGTTGGGACGGCGGGGGAATATCGCTGGAGGACGCGCTGGCGGTAGAGCTCATCAACAACACCGTTGCTTCCAACGATACGACCGCCTCGTCGGGCTCGCTCTTCAGAACCCTGGGAGCTCCGTTAGCCAGTTCTCAGTCGCCGACACCCAACTGCCTCGCTCAGAATGGCGGGGTCGCCTCGTGCCCACAACCTGCCGGTCTGGTGACCATGCAGAACAGCCCGCAGCTCACCACGTCGTTCACCACGGGGCAAATCACGTGCCCTCCGGGTAATTACGCTCCCGGCACTCCGGCTAACGGCGGAACCGGTAAAGGCGGCGGCACCTGCATCAATATCTCGTACCCGGCTATGTACTACAACATCTTCTGGCAGAACCGCTCGTTTCAAATCGGAGTGGGACCCCTCGGTACAGGGACCGAGAACCAGCAGAACGTGGTCTCGCTGTACAACGCCGCGTTTAACGGGGGTCTCGGTTCCGCGGCCGCGAGCCAGACCTCTACCGGCGCCTGCCCCGCTGGTTCCAGCTATTGGGACATCGGTGTGCGCAACGACAAGGGTCCGGCCAACCATGGCTCGGGTTACACGCTGGATCCGCTCTATAGCGTGCTGACCAGCAATGCCGGCTACAGCGGGACAAACATGACCAGCAACCCGCTTTTCGGCACCGGATCGTCCGGGTATGGGACTCCAACCGGTGGCCAGTATTGCAATGGTTCGCGCGTGCCGCCGGAAGCCGGCGGGCTGGGCTGGCAGGTGCCTGCGGGCATCGCAGACTCCGTAGTGCCAAACCCGATCTTCAGCCTGTCCCCGACAGCCACTGTGGACGAAGGCAACAACTGGGTCAACATCAGTTGGGGTCCGCTGTCCACATTGAACCCGGTGACCAGCAGTGGAACAACCAACGTGGTCCTGGGGAACTATTCGCTACAGACGAGTTCGCCGGCGATCAATGCGATCACCTGCACTGAAGCCCAAAACAACTGCCAGAAAGACATCGGTGTCAGCGGAGTGAATTCGATCGTGGCCCCGACGACCGACTTCTTCGGCGATCCGCGGCCCGACAACGCCAACCCGAACCACATCGACGTCGGCGCGGTGGAGATAGCGAATGGGGCAGGGCGTGTGTCTGGGTCATCGTTCACCCTGACGCCGCCTTCGCTAGGCTTCGGCAATGAGCCGGACCGGACCACCAGCGCTTCTCAACTGGTGACGCTCACGAACACCGGCACTGGGACGTTAACGGTCAACTCCATCGGGTTCACCGGTACCAACCCGCTGGTGTTCGAACAGACCAATACCTGCGGGACGCTCCCGGCGACCATCGCCGTTGGTGGAAGCTGCACGATCAACGTGAGCTTCGCCCCAGGTTTGAACGGCTCGTCGACGGCGGCCGGCCCGAAGAGCGCGAATCTCAGGGTGGCGTCCAACGGCGCGGGCACGCAGACGGTTGCCCTGACCGGCACAACCACCGTGGGGACACCAAGCTGGTCCGCAATGACACCCTCCCTCGTTACGGGAACGACGACAGCTCATAGCGGCACGATCACACTAACTAATGCCCCCACGAGTTCCGGCCCGCTGAACCTGACAGCGGCGCCCACGGTCGTGAAAACAGCGGGTCCGGGCAGCTTCGCGGTCACCGGCGGGACGTGCACAACAGGTCCGTTCCCGCGCACAATCGTCACGGGTGGCAACTGTACCGTCACTGTCCAGTACGCGCCGAGCGGTACTACGAGCTCAACAGCGCATATCGCGATCACCGATACCGGGGATACGACTGCTACTCAGAACAGCCCCAACTTCAACGCGAACTAAGGACCATGTTACTGGCCGGGCATCTGTTAGCTTGGATGTCCGGCCGATCAAAAAATGAGAAATCCGGACCAGGAACCAATCCAGGAGACTCTTTGAACATGTTTAGACAGAAAGTGATATCAGGCCCAAAACTCGTGCTGCTGGCGGGAGCCCTGGTCGGCAGCCTTTTCATTTCCCGGGCGCAGTCACAATCCGCCCCCGCAGCTAAGGTTTCAGCCAGCGCCCCCATCCGCTACGTGCCACCGTTCCCCAGACGTGCCAGCATGTACTACGATTCCGTTTGGGGTGTGGACACACTCAAGGTAAAGCTCGCGGAGTCGGGCGAGCTCGTCCGCTTTACCTATCGGGTCCTGGACCCGCAGAAGGCTGCCCCGCTCAATGACAAGAAAGTCGAACCCTCCTTGTTCGACCCGCAGGCCGGCGTCTCATTAGTAATCCCCCAGCTGGAAAACGTCGGAATGTTGCGCCAGTCCTCCACACCGCAGGCGGGCAAGTCCTATTGGATGGCATTCTCCAATAGCGGCCGGCACGTCAAACGTGGAGACCAGGTGATTATAGTAATCGGCAATTTCCGGGCCCAAGGACTAGTCGTGGAGTAGTTTTTGACGGAAGCTCCGAGAGCATCCGCGGAGGAATACAGATGAAACTTTCGATGTTTAGCGGCTTCGTTTTTGGGGCGCTGCTTCTTTTTTCCAGCGTTGCCCAGGCAGACAACTTCTCCTTCTCGTTCTCGAATGATCCCGCATTTGGCAACATGGACGGAACGGTCACCGGAAAAATCTTCGGCCTCACCGACAATGCGACGTCGTCCGCGACGGATGTCATCATTGACAGCTACCCAGCCAGCCTCATTCAGTTCGGCTCGTATTCGACGCCAGTCGACGTATCGACCTGGACCAATTCGTTCGTCTATGAAAACAGTTTCACGCTGGTCAACGACCAGATCACCGGGGGCGCTTTTTCCATCGTCAATTCCGCAACGAATGATGTACTCTTGATCAACTCCTCTCTCCTCGGTGGCGGGGACAACTACCTCTCCATCGGTAGCTTTAACGGCTCACAGGTCTGGGATGCCAACGCAGTCGGCTCTACGGGCGTAACCTTCATCAGTACCCCGGAACCGAGCTCCCTATCGTTTTTGCTGGTCGCGGGTTTGGTGGCAGGCCTGACAGCGTTGCGGAGAAATCTGCAGGGCGCTAAGACCGAAGTCCGACCAGGGGCTATGTCTTGAGTTGACCAGTTAGCAATGATTCCAAACTTCCACGGGAGTGTATAGAAATGTTGCGAAAGTCCCTGACAGTTCTCATGTCGCTTGCATTTGGTGTTGCTCTTCTCGCTGCAGATAATCCTCCCCCTCAGCTCTCCGCTACCGAAATCGTAAGCAAGAACGTGGAGGCCCGAGGCGGATTACAAGCTTGGCGCACGGTCCAAACGATGACTGTGTCGGGAAATATGGGCGTCGGGGGCAACCAGCGTGCGACCCTTCCGGTGCCATTGCCGCCGGGCTTCGGTGGCAATCAGGGTGCTACCGTTGTGCTGCCACCGTCAGCGGCCCGTAAGCCCATCATTGGTTTACCCCCTGCGCGGCCCGAGAAGGAGACCGAGTTGCCGTTTGTGATGGAATTGGCGCGACCCCGAAAACAGCGCTTTGAGCTAAAGTTCAACGGACAGACGGCCATCCAAGTGTATGACGGCGCCAACGGTTGGAAGCTGCGGCCATTCCTGAACCGGCGCGAAGTGGAGCCTTTTAGCCCTGAAGAAACGAAGATCGCCTCCACTCAGGCAGACCTCGATGGCCCACTTGTCGACTACGCGGCCAAGGGGACCAGAATCGAGTTTGTCGGTATAGAGAAGGTTGAAGGTCGCGATACCTACAAGATCAAGCTGACCACCAAAGACGGGTACTCGTTCCATGTGTGGATCGACGCCCAGACCTTCTTAGAAACGAAAATCGAAGGGCAGCCCAGAAGGCTCGACGGCACTTATCATCCCGTTGAAGTCTACTTCCGCGATTACCGGCAGGTGAACGGCCTCCTGATTCCATTTGTTCTGGAGACTAAGGTTCTTCCGGTGACCAAGACCGCTACGGGGTTACCGGATACTCCTGTTCCGGTGGAGAGAATCACCATGGAAAAGGCCGTGGTTAATCCCAAGCTCGACCCGTCGGAATTTACGAAACCGGAGGCCTGACTCGTTTCGTTGAACTTAGACTGTGAGGCAACCCATCACCCTTATCCATGCGGCCTCGCATCTCTGCAGTTGCCGAGAAGGAAAAGTGTGCGACCATCCGCTTAATCCTGAAATCCGAAATTGAATAGCACTGTTCTGCCCTATCTCGGTTAAGTTTCAGTTGGTTGAAAGAAACGCCGAGGAGGACAAAACAGTGCGCTGGAAAATTACCGCTCTTTGGGGCGGGAAGAAAGTGGAATTGCGCGAGACCCAGCGAGCGGTCACACCCTTCGGTGGGGCTGGTGGTGTTCTTCGAGTTTCTGCGGCAGATCGGCTATAGCGAAGCGGTGAGCAAGCATCTGCCGTTTCGTCTCACTTCACCCAATGCCATCGATCCGGTGGAGAGCTTTATCGCCTTCTCGGTGGTGGCAGTAGCGCTGCACTTCGCACATACGAGTTTGCTCCGTGCCGATGTGGCCTTGCACGCGTTGCTAGAGATCGCGCGCTTCCCCGTCGTCGACACCGTTCGCAATTTGTTCAAGCGTTTTGGGCAGGGGCAGTGCCAGTGCTTTTTCTCTGGCTTGTGGATTGGCAGCTCGAACGGCTTCCGGAATGTTCGACGGGATACAGTTTGGACTTGGATTCGACGGTGTTCGAGCGTTATGGGTGACAGCAGAGTGCGCAGTGTGGACTCAACCCACGCAAGCATGGACGGCCCTCGCATCATCCGCTGGTGGCGGTGCTAGCCGAAGCGCCCTTTTTGCTGCACGGCTGGCTGCGCAGTGGAAACTGCGGCACCTCCCGTGGCGTGGTGGAATTCCTCAAAGAAGCTCTGGCGCTGCTGCCAGGCCAACATGCCCTGCGAGTCGTACGCGCCGACGCCGGCTTCTTTGACCAGCAATTACTGGGCTTTTTGGAACAGCGCGGGTTGTCTTACATCGTCGTGGCACGATTGACTCTTTGGCTCAAGCGCGAGGCGGCACGCATCATCGGGCCTTGGAGGAGCATTACGCTGCGGGTGAATTCTTCCTGCAGATGTACGGTTGGGATCGTCCGCGGCGCTTCGTTTGTGATCCGCGAGCAGTTGCGCCCGGAGCGCAACTCGCTGGGAAGAAAATTGATGGAGATTCCTGGCTACACCTTCCGCGTCTTGGTCAGCAACTTGGCGCTGCCGCCGGAAGATTTTTGCGCGACTACAACCGCAGGGCGGATATGGAAAATCGCATCGCCGAACTGAAACACGATCTGGCTGCGGATGATTTTTGCCTGCAGGAGTTTTTCGCCACCGCCACCACTAGCCACCGGCATGATGAGTTTTTTGCTGGACTCTTCGTTAGCCCGGGCCCTGCCGTAGGTCCCGAACCGTGCTGTACCCTGGTTACAGCGTATGCAGGCTATGCGTTTTCTTGTTTACGTTAGTGTGAGGAGAGCCGGATCCTGAATTTCCCTGGTTCCGGTTGTGCTTTGCTCTGAGTCTGATTCAGCTTCGCCGTCAGTTAGCGGTGATTGCGGGGCTTTTTCTTCTAAAGCAAACAGCCACTGGTTAAAATCATTCCGCATGTAGCGGCCGCCAGATTTCTTAATCCGTCCGGCGCTAGCGAGGCGATTCAGCGTTTGGTGTACACGAGCGCCCGGATTAGGATGACGGTCTATGTCGTAGCCGTAGAATCTCAAATGTTCCATGACGTCAAGCGGAGTGAGTGGCCGACTCGCCACATTTATCAACCCCTCGACAGCCTCTGCAATGGCCAGTCGATCTTGCATATCCTGTTGGATGGCTTCGGCTTTTTCAGCCTCGTGGAGGTTTACTGCAAGGTTTCTCAAGAGCCCTTGCAGCCGATAGACTTCAAAATTCCATTCATTCTGCTTTTGGAGGGCATGCGCAAGCTGCTGCCGCGTCTCGTCCAGTGCTGCCTTGAGATGGTCAGTGGTCATTGCTCTTTATCCTTGTCAGTAACTCGAAATGGCGAAAAGTGCGTCGCTCTACTCAGTCCCACAGTTGAGAATCACGAGGAACCCGCTTGACTGTCGACCGCAGTCGTTATTGTTTAGCGGCAGAAAATACCTCCCTGTAATGCGCACAGATTACGGGCGCGCTTACGTTGCCTCATTGCGACAGAACAAAAATACTATGTAGATAACTAACATTTGACAACAATTTGCATGAGTGAAGGAAGAGGCCTGCCGGGGCCATAGATGTAAAACTCTTTACAACTCTTTACAACTCTTTGCATCACTTGGTGTCTTCTCGATGAGTCAGGCGCTGTAGTTAGGCGTGCGACTGGAGGGAAATAGACATTCAAGAGAGGGCGCAGAGGACGGAAACCCGTGCGGATTCGGTCCAAGCAAGAGTGATCCGTGAATTGCGAACGCGGTATTACCAATGATTATCAAAGGCGACGGCGACGCCGGTAAAGGAGATGCCGTAGATGTCGTGGCGATTCGATTCAGGGTGAGCTGACCGCTCCTACCGGCATCGAAATGGAGTTCTACCACCGTAAGTACTACCGAGACCCTGAGCCAGGACAGCGGGTCGAAGACCTGTATGAGATCTGTAGCCAGGCCCAGAAAAGCATTCAGTGGAGAGCAATTTTGGATGAGCAAAGGTTCAGCTGGTTGATTAGATCCTGGAGGACCAGCGGGTCAAGACCAGCCATAGTGGTATTTAGAGCCATGCGCGTGCCATTAACGACTGGATTCTCCAAGACCTTCTGCGCGACCTGAAGAGAAGGCGGCGATTGGGCGATCAGCTGCTAAGCGCTATTAAGGCGTTGCGACCAGTTGTCCAGATACTGCTGGGCTTGCGGAGCCGTCCCTGCGCTATCAAACGAATTTAGACAGGCTTAGGAAGTCGACACAAATTGATGAAGTTTATTCTGTTGTGCCCCTTGCTACGTTTACGATATGTCGGTAGTTGTATATAATTGCCGACGTTTAGTAAAACTACTCTCATGGCTAACGACCGTATCGGCGATGTGGTTACGCTCGTCAAAAAAGCAGGAATACTCCGGCCACGAGACCTTCAATCGCAAGGTATCCCCAGACTGTATCTTCGCATGGCCGCTGACAAAGGCCTCGTCATGCGAGTGGGACGTGGCCTCTATGTCGCTCGCGGTTCGCGTCCAACCCAGCATCACAGTTTTGCACAGGCCTCCAAGCGTGTCCCTCACGGCGTCGTTTGTCTGCTATCGGCGCTCCGGTTTCACGACCTCACAACGCAGTCGCCTTACCAAGTGTGGCTCGCAATCAGTGACAAGGCTCGACTTCCCAAAACCGACAGTCCGCCGCTGCGCATAGTTCGATTCTCACAAAAAGTACTCGCCTACGGAGTTCAAGAACGCCGCATCGAAGGCGTCAGTGTTCGCATCTTTTCCCCGGCAAAAACAGTGGCGGATTGCTTCAGATATCGAAACAAGATCGGGCTCGACGTAGCCCTTGAGGCCCTTCGCGACTGCAGACGCAAGCGTCGAGCCACTTCGGACGAACTATGGCAAGCCGCCAAGGTGTGTCGTGTGGCAAATGTAATGCGCCCGTATCTGGAGTCGCTTTCTTGAGCCGGGAGAACCCCAAAAATCTTGCCGCCTCGGTTCGTCAACGGCTCTTTAATCTCGCCCACGAAAGACGCGAGGACTTTGGCTTGGTTCTAACGCGCTACGGCCTAGAGCGCTTTCTGTATCGTTTGGCACAGTCACAATATCGGGACCAATTCGTCCTGAAAGGCGCGCTACTGTTCGAACTTTGGACGCATCGCCCGTATCGCCCAACTCGTGATCTTGACCTGGAAGGGCAGGGCGAAAATAGCATCGCGCGAATCAAACGTTCATTTACTGAAATCATGAGCCAAGCCGTCGAGGATGACGGTTTGGCTTTCGATTCCAAATCCCTCCGCGTTGCGAGAATTAAGGAAGAGCAAGAATACGAGGGCCTCCGCGTCAATCTTGTGGCTCGCTTGGAACGTGCCAGAATCCACATGCAGGTTGATATCGGGTTCGGCGACGTGATCGTGCCGCCGCCGAAAGAAATTCAATATCCTGCGCTACTGAACTTTCCAACCCCGCGCCTACGAGCATACCCACGTGAAGCAGTCGTGGCAGAAAAGCTCGAAGCTCTCGTGAAACTGGGGATGGCCAACACGCGTATGAAAGATTTCTATGATTTGTGGAGACTCTCCCAGGACTTCGATTTTGACGGCACGCTGTTGACCCAGGCAATCAAGTCAACTTTCGAGCGGAGAGGAACCGAGGTGCCAGCAGGCACGCCGCTGGCCCTAACGGATGAGTTCTCGCGCGATACGCAGAAAGCTCGACAGTGGCAAGCCTTTCTCAAAAAGAGCAGTCTTGAGCAGGACCACGCTACCCTGCAAACCGTCGCCGCCGATCTCGTCAAATTCCTTGCCCCACTTTTGCAAGCGGTTCGTACATCCAACAGATTCACTCTGATGTGGCCAAAGGCAGATCCTTGGCGTCACGACCGGCGTCGACATAGCCGCTTCAACGGGGCCGCGCTCAGATGAGCGCGGAAATAGCCGCCGCCAGAACCCTCTAATCGTCAAAGAGCATGGCAGCGAGCACTGCGGAATCCGCGATTAGGGGGCGGAACGGCTCCATCAGATCAAGGGCTAGGGCTGGCCGCCCGAAACGAGGCTGGTGATAGTAGCCAAGGTAGGGATCGAATCCGACGGCATAGCATGCAATCGTCAAATCCTTTACAAGCAAGCTGTAGCCGAGCGAGAGCATAGCGTTCACAGCATCCCGGGGAGGGCGGCGATTTCTTCCCGCAAAGTCGAAGCGAAATTGACGCTTCTGTCCGTCGTCATCATCGACTTTTATCATTCCCGCGAAGTTCTGAAAGTACAGCCGTGCGCCGTTGCCTTCGATCCCCGGCAGTTCGTCAATACTCTCCGCGTGCTCCGCCGCTTCCGCCATGCGCTTAAGCGCCGCAAGATCATCGGACTGAGGCTCGATATGATTGCGTTGAAGCATCGTGCGCTGATTGCGAATCTTGCCCACCACGAGCTGTCGTGCCAACGAAAGCGCAAACCAGTCCTCTTCTGCCAGACGAAACTGCGTTCGTGGCAGGAAGATATTCTTGGAATTGAGTCCCGTGGTGATGCCATAAAACCAGCGGCCTGGGAGAAGTAGCAGATCGGGATGGCTGCTTCGCTCAGGCCTTGAACGGCTTGTGTTGAGAGCTGAACATTTCCCATGACGTTCAGCTGGCAAGTCTCGCGCATACGGACTTCCTGCTCGTTGTCGTCCTTGTCTCGAATCTGCAAGACTTCGCCGCTCTTCCCAACGTGCGCGCCCTGGGTATTCAGGTAAAGTGGACGCAAGTCATCGCGTGGCGCGATCAATTGCCTAGGTTCCAGCTCTGGCGGTGCGTCGCTCGCGTGACCGTTGCTGGCAACAAAAAGCGCCAATTGAAGCGCTGGACGTGGCTCAACTCCAGGCGTGAGCCGCAGGCAATTTGTTTCGTCAGGAAGGCAAATAGTCACTAGCGAGCAGCCCGGACACTTCGGCGAGTCCACAAGGGGCGAGGGAATCGTTCCATAACGGGCGAGTTCCCAGGCCGCCGCAATTACACGCTGCGTTTCGCCCATCAATTCTTCGTCGAACTCGACGCGCACTCGCTGACGAGTCTTTTGGTAGTAGACAATACCTTCTTCACAGCCGTAGCGGTTCTCGCGAAGAATGAGTCCCCTGAACGCCTAGCTGAATGCGATCCGTAGGCCACAGTTCCACACCCATTTTCGGTCTCTCGCGGAGCGCTATGCTTGTAGTCGACTGGCGTAACGAGTCCGCCGGCAGCTTCGGCCAAGTCCATCTTCGCGATGACATGATGCTGCTCGCTCGACAGAGTTACAGAACGAGAGTGAATCTGCTCGGCTTTGTCCTCTTCGGGTTTTGGCAATTTGGTCGTTTTCGCGTCTACGCGCTCGTGCTGAGCTTTCCCTTCGACTGTGTCGACGCTCTCTCGAAACAGGCCTTCCACCCATTCCTAAAAGAACAGGCGGGGGCAATAGACGAATTCGTTGACCATCCGTGCGGGAAGATAGTCCGGCAGACGATCGCGTACAGTGGCGTTACCGCCTTCAAGATTGGCTGCCTTCGCCCGGCAGCGCATTGTTGGGCAAGGCTCCCATAGATTCTCGCGTCCACGCAGCTAAACGACAACGCAAGGAGCGTCGATTGCGGAATAGGCTTTGCCGAGCGCGGTGATCACGCTATCACCGCGTCCCTCAGCTGGCCCGAGGTCCACAAAGAGCACCTGGTCCTCCCCATGGTGAATGATTTCTGAAAGCGGCTGCGGCACCGAACAAGGTCCATCGGCGTGAGCTGGCATTCGAACATAGCAGGCCGAGTTTTTGCCAAAGCAGCAGTATCGGGATAGAAAACGTGGGTCTTGCCAAAGAGGAGGCAGAGGTAGGGGTTGGAACAGGGCCAAACTGGGTGGGACTCTTTTCTCGGTCAGGGGTAGGCCCAGGGGCCATAGAGCTGCCACGGTCAGGGTATGTAAATTTTTCGCAGCCAAGATTTTTTGACGGCAGGGCGACCATTTTTGCCGAGTCGTTGGGCATTTAGTAGATATGAGGGCGAGTTTGAGCCCACTCAGGAAGGGCTACGACCCAGAGGTGGCTTGGCGAAAGATTTTTTTGGGGGCAATGCGATCGTTTTTGCCGAGTCGATGTGCATTAGGAGATATGAGGGCCGGCTTGTAACCCGAACGGAACGGTTCGCGACCGGTAGCCAGAGGCTGGCCCAAAAAAATATTTTGAGGGAGGCGCAAACTTTTGCCGACTTGATGGGCATTAGTAGATATAGGGGGAGGTTGTGCCTGTCAGCGAGCCGGTGGTGGAAAACGGACAGACTGACTCGCGAATAGGAGGGTTCCGCCATAGCTGGGCGACCATTTTCACGACCCCGATGGCCATTAGTAGATGTAGGGAGGTGTCTAGACAAAGGCCAACGACCGGCACAAAGACGGACGGCTCGCAACCAAACGACGAATCTCCCAGAGCAACTATTTTCACCGGGAGGGATAGGAGGCGGGGACGGCTGAGGATGTTGGAGCGATAGGGTTTCTCCGGCAGGTAAGCAAATACCCTGTCGTCTACTAGGTCACGACTCGCCTGCTCGGACGGCGTGCGAGCATTCGCCGCCGGCACACTGGCGAAGGTTCAGGTGCAACTGTTGGGAGTTCCTCGAAGTTCCAAACTTTCGCTGATGAAACCTTTCGCTTGTGGCCGGCGTCAAAGTGCAAAGCCAAAATCTCACTACCACCCACCTGGCGTAGCCACAAGATTTAGCCCCACAAAGCTTCGGGATTGCACACCCGATTTTTATTCCACTTCGCAGAATCCACTCAAAATCTCCTTTTGAGGTGAGTCTGTGAACATTTTTCGCTTTCGGGAGCGCGTCGAAGTTCTCGACGAGCGGTCACAGCGCTTCCTGACGACTGTAGCTTGGCTCGGTGGCTACGTCACCCCGGAACAGGCGCAAGTGCTGGGAATCAGGAACTCAGTAACTAGGGTCCATGTCCAGTTGAAGGACTTGGAATCCTGGGGCTTTATAAAACCCGTCAGTGCGTACCCAACGATCTATCAGGTCACGAAGTCCGTGACCCGGCTGTTGGGAGCTGACTTATCTGCTCGGCGCGAGCACACACTTGAGACAATCCGAACCCGGCTGCTGACAGTCAACTTCTACCTGGAGGCGATCCGCTGGCCGGTTGAATTCGTGCTCGACCACAAGCAGAAGGTCTCCAAACTCTGTCAAGTCGTTGCTGAACCTGCCTTGCTGCCGTATCGCGGCAGCAAGCTGTATCTCTGGCAAGACTTGGTCCTCCAGCGTCCGTCCGGAGAAGTCCTCTTCACGATAGTTGACCACTTCGGTCGGCACCCCTATCGCCAGCTGTACCGGCACTTGAAACGATTTGCGCCGATCCTTGGCCCAGATGATCTGAGGTTGATGATCGTGGTCAGCTCCGAGCACCGTGAACAGCAATTTCGCCGGAAGCTCCACCACGCCAGGCTGCAACGATTGTTGGAGCAACAAGGCCTAGATCTGCCATTGAGGGACATGGTGACGATCTACCGGGTGCGACGGGCGGTGCCCGTCGTCCGCCCAATCATCACGAACAGGCAACAGCTTCGCGAGCTGCGAGCCCTCAGACTCGCTAACCGTGGCACTGGCGACCCGCAGAAGCAGACCAGAAATGTCATCCACAACAACGACACCCACACGAATGCCGACATTTCGGGCAACGAAGGAGGCGTGTGATGGTGAAAGCCGCAGCCGCTTTGATGCGGAAAATCTGGCGACAGATTTATCGGCAGATTTTCCGCAAAAATAGAACCCTTACCCTTCCTGTACCCCCACACCCCCGGGGGCAACAATCGGGGGCGGTCCTGGGGACGTTCGAACCGCCCCCGGAATCGCAGCGAGTCTTGCTGGATGAACTGACCGAGAACATCTTGTCTCGTCTTCCGGAAGAGATGGACTGCCGTACACGCGGTGCGCGTGTCATGGCAAAGCTACGCGACCTGGTCGGCAACCTGCCGGCCAGCGCCGACCACCACCACAGCAGCCGCTTCGGGCTCCTGCAGCACTCGCTCGAAGTCGCCCTGAAGATGCTAGAGGAGTTTGAAAAGACGCTTCTTGCCGATGCCCCTCCCGACGGGGCCCTTTTCAATACCGAGGCGGACCCTCTCCAAATGCAGTATCTTTGCTTCGTCGCCGGTCTGGGCCACGACCTCGGGAAGCTGTTTGACATTGAGTTGGTGACAGGAGAGCGGCGTTGGTCTCCTTTGAACGAGACCTACGCCGAGTTTCTGAGGCAAGTCAAACGGGAGCCGGTGCTGGAATGGAATGAGAAGCGGGTACGCGGCGGGCATGCCCAGTTCTCCCCCTGGCTCATGCACCATCTCTTGAGTCCCGCCGATGTCCGATTCATCGGTTTGGAACGGTTGCCCGAGCTGACGGGCGCACTTACCGGCACCCATACCAACCAACCGACCCCTCTGGCGCGTCTGGTGAGCAGGCTCGATCAGCAGAGCGTCGAGCAAGCGGCGCCCGAATGGATGATCAAGCGACCCGACAGCAAGGTCAATCAGTTCATCCGTGCCCTTAGGCACCTGATCTCAGACGGTCGGCTAAGGGTCAATACTCTTGGTGCGCCGGTTTATATCACGGGTGACAAAGCCGCTGTCGTCATCCCGCGGTCACTCTCCGCAGCCCGTGGTTTCCTGAAGCAGGAGGATAAAACCACGCTGCCTTCCAACCACCACCTCTATGACCTCCTGGCGCAAGCAGAAGTTGTGGAAGTGGATGAAAACCGCCAATGCGTGAAGCGGATCAGGGTACTGGGGAAGCGTGGCCCGGTCGAACTCTACGCCTTGATCTTCGCGACGAACACGATCATCCCGCAGGCGATTCTGCCGACCCTGCCCAAAGTCACGTTTGAGGTCATCGCGGAAGAACCGACGCACGCGAACAAGACTGCTGAAGCGGAAGAGGCAATACGAACGACCGGCGTACGCCCCCTCGATTAGAAGGCGTCAAAAACCACAATCGCAAGGACTGGAGCAACAAACGCCGAAAGTCACCTCGTGCGGCGGGCTATCAGCCTGCCGCACGAGGCCAGAGTAAGCTTAAGGAAGCAGGAGATTCGGTTTGGACAACCGACCATCGAAGGGAAGGGCCAGACATGATTACGCATCGTAAGATCAAGATCTTTGCGCAGCGACGCAACCGCTTGAGCCCCTTAAAGAGCGATTAGTGATTCGTGCCCCCATGCTCGTCCGAGCCTGTAGGGAAGTCGTTCATTAGCGAAACGAAGGGAGAGTTCGAGATGCCGACCGGCGTCTGCAAGTTGTGTCTTCAAACAAGGCCATTACAGGACCGCCACTACCTTCCGAAGGGAGCATACAAAATCAATCGTGCTCCAGCACTCAAGAACGCAAGCCCCGTCGTCCTGTCGAATGAGCAATTGTCGCAATCGTCCGCCCAGCTAAGCGATTACTTGCTTTGCTCGGACTGCGAACAAAGATTCAGCAAAAATGGAGAGGCATGAGTACTTAGGAATGTTCCCCGAAACTACGGCGAAACATTTCCGATTCTCGACGCGCTGAACGCCGAAACACCCCTTCTGGCCGATGGTGGCACTAAGTTATATGCAGGCGCAAAAGTGAAGTCATTAGACATGCAGAAAATTGTTTACTTCGCGGTGAGCGTGTTCTGGCGCGGTGCCGTCCATCAATGGACTTCTTCTTTACGGAGCGAAGCTCCGATTCGCCAATTCCTGCTCGGCACGTCGCCTCTCCCCGACGATGTAGCGCTGACGGTATTTGTCTGCCCAAACGGGAGCGTACTGAACGCCATGTTGGTGCCGTGGGAGGCGCATCTGCCGGAATGCTCCAGATACTTTTCTTGCGTTTCAGGATTGGGTTTCGTGCTTCACTTTGCCGACAAGTTGCCGCAAAACTTTAGGAAAGTGTGCGCCTATCATTCTCCCAACAGGGTCATCGTAGTCAGCACGGAATTTGAAAGCGTCATAAGACAGGTCCTTCGCGAGCACGCTACGAGCAGTGATGATTCCAGAATTCAGAAAATGCTGCAAGAAATCGCAAAGATACGGACGCAATCATAATTTGCTCGCCTAGGCTATGAACGCAAAAACTGGATTGGCCCACAAACAGAACCGCTAGACACTCGCAAAAACCAGAGCCACAGTGCCCGAACGCGGCGGCAAGCTTGCCGCCGCGTTCGGGCCTCCCTTGCGGCATCCGCAGGGCGGACTCCATTCCCCTTAACCCATTCCCGTTAGTCACTTCCATTATCCACTTCCATTATCCACTTCCCTTATCCACTCCAATCCTTTGTCCCTTGGAGTTCAGACAATGGCGAATGGACATGAGAGGCCGGGTGATTTGGCGACGGCAACTGGAAGCACATTCAATGCTCGAATATCTCAGCTCGACGCCTTTGAATCCGCGAATAGAGACAAGGTCTCGGCTGAAAAGGATGATTCGTCGAGTGCAGCCTTGAAATCCGAAGATGCAATTAGTACAGTCGCTGGCGCAACGCCGTCGAGCACAAGCACGGAGGTATTTGTGCCTCGGCGACGATTTCAAAGAGGGAGGTTATTTGTAAGGGGCAGTCGAAAGAAAGTCTGGGTCGGAAGTTTTCGCGAGGATCACGTGCAACCTGACGGGTCGATCACAAGGATTCGGCGCAGTGTCGTATTGGGTGAAACGGCAAGAGTTTCGCGCCGTGCCGCTCTTGCTACGCTTCAGCCCTTCCTTGATCGTGTGAATATAGCTCCTCCGCCCTTGCCGAAGTCGGGCAAGAGTCTCTTGGAAGCTGTGGCGGATTGGCGAATTCACATCGCCCCGAATCTGAAGCGGTCAACCGTTCGGGCAGCGGAATCCCATCTCAAGCAGCACATTATTCCGCATCTCGGAACATTGCGGCTATCAGAATTCACCGTCAAAGTTGTACAGGCATTCTCGACGGGTTTGATTCCAGGAAGGACCAGGAAAACCGTTGAGAATGTTCTTCAGACTCTTTTCTCGATCCTTCAAACCGCGCGCAGATTCGGTAGCGCCGTTCGTGCAGTTTCGCGCGCCGATATTGTTCTTCCAAACGGAGGCGTCAGCCGGGAAGTTCGATTCTTTGATGCGGAGCAAGTCGGGAAGATTGTAGCCGCAGCGAAGGAACCGTACTCCACGATGTTTGCCGTTCTTGGAATGACGGGTTTGCGGGCGGGGGAGATGTTGGGACTGAAGATATCTGACCTGGACTTTACGCGTAAGGTCATTCACGTCAGGCGTTCGATTGATTCACGGACAAGGCAAGAGCAAACCCCGAAGAGCAGAGGCAGCGCGAGTGATGTGCCAATGCCAGGGGCGCTCGAAAAAAGGCTCGTTGAGTTCTTGCGCGCCGGCTATCGTGAGAACTCGAATGGCTACTTGTTCGCGAATCGAAATGTTAATCCGTATTCGATTGGAAAGGTCACCGAATACGGGCTCTGGCCAGCGCTCAAAAAGCTGAAGATCGAGAGGGCGGGTCTGCACGCTTTCCGCCACGCAGCCGCGAGCGAACTGCTTGAGCAAGGCGCACCGCTCACGGTAGTACAACGCCAGCTACGTCATCGCGATGCCCGAACTACTCTTCAGAAGTACGGGCATGTTGTGGGTGACGCGCAGAGGCGGGCCGTAGAGACGCTGGCCGAGAACATCGAACGTCATACCGCAGTTGAATTGGAGCCAAGTGCTGAAATGGAGCCAAGTCTCGCGTAAGTGATTTGCTTCCAGTGATTCTGGAGCGGGCGATGGGAATCGAACCCACGTCCGCGGCTTGGGAAGCCGCTATTCTACCATTGAACCACGCCCGCTCGAGCCTAACCTACCAGACCGATCGCGATTTCGGCAAGTCTGCGTTGGAATGAATTCTCTCCAGAGAACGCAAGCCGCGATTGCCTGCGCGATCATTTTTCACCGGTTCTTCAGAATGAGCCCCCGGGAAGAGTCTCGTAGAGAAATCGTGCTACCCTGTGCGGCTTCCTTATTGCAACCTAGGCACTTGGGAGGGCCGGCGTGGCCTATAAGGATTTACGGGAATTCGTCAAGCGGTTGGAGGCGGCGGGCGAATTGAAACGTATTTCAGCTGAGATCGATCCGGTGCTGGAAGTTACGGAGATCACCCAGCGTGTGACGCGCGCCGGCGGGCCGGCGTTGCTCTTCGAACGCCCCAAGGGGTCGCGCACTCCGCTGCTGATCAACATGCTCGGCAGCGAGCGGCGCATCAACTTGGCTCTCGAGACCGA
>Ga0307477_10001880_pt1 | contig 16794 bp, 15 predicted proteins | sample atmos_gasesECM2C_FD_203316 | JGI IMG/M metagenome (GOLD analysis project Ga0307477, IMG submission 203316) | Hardwood forest soil microbial communities from Morgan-Monroe State Forest, Indiana, United States - atmos_gasesECM2C_515 | ecosystem: Environmental > Terrestrial > Soil > Temperate...
CGAGTCCACACCCGACGATGCGCCAGCGGGCGCGCGTCGCGTACAGCACGTACTGGCGGCGTTTGGCGTGGAACTCGTCCGTGAGCGCCTGAGCAAGGGACTGCGTCACCGGCATCCCGGGAAAATGCTGGCTGCCCTGCGCGGGGGGTAGAGGCACGCCGCGGTCGCGGCCTGCGGTGCTCGCGCGGGCCTAGCTGGGCGGCGCGAGCTACTCGTAGCGCAGCGCCGCGATCGGATCGAGGCTCGCGGCCCGCCGGGCCGGCCAGATGCCGAAGAACAACCCCACGGCCGCGCTGAACACGAAGGCGAGCAGGATGGCGAGAGGCGAGATCAACGTGTTCCAGTGGGCGAACGACGAGATCACGACCGCGCCGAGCGTGCCGAAAAACACGCCGATCAGCCCCCCCAAGAGACAGAGCACCAGCGCCTCCACCAGAAATTGGAACAGGATGTTGAACCGCGTGGCGCCGAGCGCCTTGCGCACACCGATCTCGCGGGTGCGTTCGGTCACCGACACGAGCATGATGTTCATGATGCCGATGCCGCCCACGAGGAGGCTCACCGCCGCGATACCGGCGAGCAGGTACTTGAAGGTGTCGGTCGTCTGCTGCAAGGTGGCGAGAATGTCGGTCTGATTGCGGATCTGGAAGTCGTCATCCTGGCCCGGGCGGATCTTGTGCTGACGCCGCAGCACACGCTCGATCTCGATCATCGTGAGATTCATCGACTGGAGGTCCTGCGCTTGCACCGTGACGTCCCGCAGGCGGTCCGTGCCCATGACACGGTAGCGCGCGGTCTCGAGCGGGATGAGAATCTGCTCGTCGGGATTGGAGAACGAGCCCTGGGACCCCTTCTCCGAGAGCACGCCGATGATCTCGAACGAGATCCCGCGGATCAGCACGTCTTGCCCGATCATCGCGTCACGATTCGAGTTCAGCATGTCGGGGACGGCCGATCCCACCACCGCCACGCGGCGGCGGGCCGCGTCGTCTCCTGCGGTGAACATGCGGCCGGCGGTCACCGTGTAGTTGTGCACCGGTGCGTAGTTGGGCGTCGTTCCCACGACGCTGACATTGATGTTCTGATCGCCCTTCTGGACCTGCAGGTTGCCGGAGAGCTCGGGCACGACCGCGCTGACGTACCGGGCGTTGTTCGCGAGCGCCGTGTCGTCGTCGAGGGTGAGGCTCACGCGCTGGCCACTGGCGACGCCCCGCATGAAGCTCTGGCCCGGGTAGACGCTGAGGAGTGTGGGCCCGAGCGCTTCGATGCGATCCTGCACCGCCTTCTGGGCTCCCGACCCGAGCGCGATCATGGTGATGACGGCGCCGACGCCGATGATGATGCCCAGCATGGTGAGCAGGGAGCGCAGCTTGTTCGCCCGGAGCGCTTCGAGCGCCACCCGAATGATCTCGCCGAGGAGCACCGCTACCTCGGAGCGGCGCTGGTGAGGAGCGCCACCGTATCGCGGTCCGTGAGTCCCCCCGTGACTTCGATGTAGTCCAAGTCCGTAAGGCCCGTCTGGACCAGGACGGGCACGATCTTTCCGCCGCGCACCACGAAGACGATGTAGGTGACGCCTCCGGCGGCCGCTGCAGCGCTCGCGGGGCTCGGCGCCGGCGCTCGGACGCCGCTCACCCCGCCCACCCCCACCCCGCCCCCACTCCCTCGCCGGGCGCGCAGCTCGGCGAGCAGGGCCTGCTCCGCGGGCGTGAGCGCCGCCCCACTCGCCCGTTTCTCGAAGACGGCGCGAGCCTCGGCTTGCGTCACGCCCGGGGGCAGAGCCATAGTGCGGCCCGAGGGCGTGACGGCGGTCGCGGAATCGCTGCCCGTTTCGGCCGCGTGGAGGGCCCCGGGCTCGGGCGCGGCCGCTGCGCTGTCCGGGGCCCCGGCGGCACCCGCCAGGCGTTCCACCGCGGCCGTGTCGAGGCCCAGGACCGCAGCCGCCGACGCGACGTCGCGCGGCGTGCGCAGGGCAGCGTTGGGGATGGCGAGCACGGCGTGGCGCTGGCCGATGTGGATGGCCACTTCGGTGTTCATGCCCGGCTTGAGGAGGTGCTCGGGGTTCAGGATGTTCACCTCGACGGGGAACATCGTGACGTTTTGGCTCACCTGCGCCTCCGGCTCGATCTTCAGGACGCTGCCGTCGAACGTCCGGTTCGGGTACGCGTCGACCGTGATGGTCACCGCCATCCGCGGCAGGACCTCGCCCACGTCCGTTTCATCCACGAGCGCCGAGACCTGGACGGTGTCGAGGTTCGCCATCTTCAAGATCACCGTCCCGCCACCGACATCGTTCGTCGGGCTCGAGATGACGGTGCCCAGGACTGCATCGAGCTCGAGCACGGTGCCCGTGTTCGGCGCGCGGACATGCGTGTCCTCCATCGCATCTTGCGCCGTCTGGAACGTTGCGTGGGCCCCGGCCACGGCGGCGCGCGCCGTCGCCTGCGCCAGTTGGGCGGAGTCGAAGGCGGCGGGTGTGATCGACTGGCTCTGGAGGAGGGCCTGGGCGCGCTTGATCTGCGCGGTCGCGTTCTCGAGTTGGGCGTTGGCGACGTCGAGGTTCGCTTGGGCCTGGGTGAGGTTGTTTCGTGGGATTCGGGGGTCGACGCTCGCCAACAGCTGCCCTTGCTTCACCTCGTCGCCCGTCTGCACGGGCATGGTGAGGATCTCCCCCGAGGCCTTGGACTTCACGCTCAAGGTCAGGATCGGCTGGATGACGCCGGACGCGGTGGCGGTGACGACGATGTCGCGGCGCGCGACCGGGACCGCTTGATAGGGGAGCGCCGTGTGCGCCTGCCGGCACGCTGCGGCTCCGAGGGAGGACGCTGCAGCGATCAGGAGGAGGCGGCGGCGAACCACGTTACCGCGCCGCGGCGCCTGGCGCCTGCTGTTGGCGCAACCCCGGGAGCCCGCCCCCGGTGACGTTCTGGAAGCGCTGCCGGAACTGCTGCTGCGCTTGCACGAGGGAGGCGCTCGGCAACACCAGCACCGTATCGCCGTCGGCGAGCCCGCGGGTGACCTCACTGTAGTCCAAGTCCGTGAGCCCGGTGCGGATCGGGACGGCGAGGAGCTTCCCCCCGCGGAGCACGAAGACGACGTAGCTGGTGCTCGCGCCGGCTCGTCCCCCGCCCGCCCGCCCCGCGCCGCCGGGCCCCGCTCCGCTCGGGCGGGCGAATTGGCTCCGCAGCTGCGCGAGGAGCGCTTGCTCGGGCGCCGTGAGGTCCGCGCCACTTCTCCTCTTGGCGAACGCCGCCTGCACTTGGGCCGCCGTGACGTCAGGCGGCAGGGTGATGGTGACCCCTGAGGGGAGCGTGAGTGTCGTCCCACCGGGGCCGGTACCCGTCCCAGCGGTGTCGCCGCCCGCCCGGCGCGCGCGTGCCGTCGTGTCATTCGCTTGGGCTGCGGCGATCTCCTGCTCGACGACTTGGGGATCGAGGCCGAGTACCGTGGCGCCCGCCGCGACGTCGCGGGGGGTACGGAGCGCGGCATTGGGGACGGCGAGGACCCCGGACTGCTGGCCGATGTGGATCCTCACCTCGGTGTTCATCCCCGGCCGGAGGAGGTGCCGCGGGTTTGGAATCCCGACGAGCACGGGAAACATCGTGGCATTCTGGTAGATCTCGGCCTGGGGCAGGATCTTGAGGACGCTGCCGTCGAAGGTCTGGTTCGGGTAGGCGTCGACGGCGAGCGTCACGGGCATGCCGGGCTGGACCTTGGCGATGTCCGTTTCGATGACGAGGGCCGAGTCCACGACCGTGTCCAGGTTCGCCATTTTCAAGATGACTGTCCCGCCCCCCAACGTAGGGCTGGAGATCATGCTGCCGAGAACGGCATCGAGCTCGAGCACCGTGCCGGTGATCGGCGCCCGGACGTGCGTGTCCTCCATCGCGTCCTGCGCGGTTTGCAGCGCGGCCTGGGCGGTCACCAACCCGGCCCGCGCGGTGGCGGCGGCGAGCTTGGCCGCCTCGTAGTCGGTCTCGTCGATTGCCTGGCTCCGGAACAACGCCTCGCCGCGTTTGAGCGTGGCCGCGGCGGTCGCGAGCTGGGCGGTGGCCTTCTCGACGGTCGCTTGCGCTTCGGTCAGATTCGCCTGCGGGATCCGCGGATCGATGCTCGCGAGCAGTTGGTCCTTGTGCACCTCATCGCCTGTTTGGACAGGCATCTGGAGAATTGCTCCCCAGGCCTTCGATTTCACGCTGAAGGTGAGCTCGGGCTCGATCACTCCCAGACCGACCACAGTCACGACGAGGTCGCGCCGGGTCAGGGGAACCTTCTCGTAGAGTGGCGCCGACGCGGCCTTGCCGCAGGCGCCGCCACTTCCCAGGAGCGCTACGGCGGCAGCGGCCGCGCCCCACCCGCGGGGGCGGCCGCGGGTCACGGGCGCCGCTCCGTGGCCTGGTCGCGCTCCACGAGGCCGTCCTTGAGGTGGATCTGGCGGAACGCGTGCGCCGCGATGTTCGGATCGTGGGTGACGACGATGATCGTCTGCCCCGTGCGGTGCAGCTCCTCGAACAGCCGCATGATCTCCTCGCCCGTGGCCGAGTCGAGGTTGCCCGTCGGCTCGTCGGCGAGCAAGATCGATGGGTCGTTGACGAGGGCGCGGGCGATGGCGACGCGCTGGCGCTGGCCGCCCGAGAGCGCGTTCGGCTGATGGTCCATCCGGTCGGCGAGTCCGACACGCTCGAGCGCGTGGGCGGCCCGAGCCCGTCGCTCCTTGGCGGGGGCGCCCGCATAGATGAGGGGCAGCTCGACGTTGTGCAGGGCGTCGGCCCGCGGGAGGAGGTTGAAGGTCTGAAACACGAATCCGATTTCCTTATTCCGGATCCGCGCCAGCTCGTCGTCGGACAGATCCGAGACCTTTTGCCCGTTGAGCCAGTACTCCCCACCGCTCGGCGTGTCGAGGCACCCCACCAGGTTCATCAGGGTCGACTTGCCCGAGCCCGACGGCCCCATCACGGCGACGTACTCGTTGCGCTTGATCTGGATGTCCACGCCGCGCAAAGCGTGCACGATCTCGCCGCCCATGTCGTAGTCGCGGCGCAGCTTGTGGGTCAGGATGACGACGTCGGCCTGGGGCGTCTCACCCGTCTGGAACGTCGTAGGCTGGGCGCTGGTCACAGCGTGTGCCCGACGAGCGCTTCGAGCTGCGCGCGCCCGATGAGATAGTTGTAGCGAGCCTGCACTTGATTGACTTGGGCCTGGGTCAGATTCGCCTCGGCCGTGAGCAGGTCCAACAGCGTCGCCGCCCCGAGCCGGTAGCGCTCTTGCTGGACCCGCAGGGCTTCCGCTGCGGCGTCGACATTGGCACCCGTGATCGCGATCTGCGCGTACGCGGTGAACAGGCCCGCGACCTCCTGGGTGAACTCGGCGCTCAGTTGGCGCCGCGTGTCCGCCGCCTGGGCCCGCGCGAGATCCAGGCTGGCAACGCTCTGCGCGGTGGCCTGCTCGCGCTGGAAGCCGTTGAACAGCGTCCAGGACAATCCGATGCGGAACTGGTTCAGGTTCCGGTTGCCGGCGTCGAAGCCCGTCCACGGCTCGGTGAATCCCTGGCTCGACGTCAGCAACGATGCCGTGATCGTGGGGAAGTACTGCGAGCGGGCGTCCCACACCGACGCGGACGCGGCCCGCGCCAGCGCGTCGGCCTGCACAACGGTGGGCGCGCCGGCAAGGGCGGCGGGTCGGAGCCCCGTCGTGTCGGGGGGTGCGGGGAGCTGCGAGTCGGGGACCGCCCGCACGGGCGTGTCCACGCCGATCTGCCGAGCCAGATTGGCCTGGGCCGTCAGCAGATTGGCTTGCCCCTGCAGGAGGGTGAGCTGCGCGTTGCCGAGATCCACGGTCGACGTCAGCGTGTCGGACCGCGTTGCGGCCCCCGCCTGAAACTTGTTCACGGAGATCTGCAGCTCCTCCCGGGCGCGCTGGACTTGCGCCTCGGCCACGCGGACCAAGTCTTCGTCCGCCAGCGCGGTGTAGAAGGCTTGCTCGGTGGCGACGGTAACCTGATAGCGCTGGGCCACGAGGCCCGCGTCCGCCGCGTCCTCAGTCGCGTTGGCGCCCCGGTACTGCGCCAAGCGCCGGAATCCGGTAAACAGGTCGAGCGAGGCGGAGAGGGAGGAGTTGTATTCGTACGTCCCGGCGGCGGTGCTGAAGCCGTTCTGAATCGACGGGGCGTTCTGGCGGAAGGCGCTCGATGCGAGGCTCACGGTGGGGAGGAACGCCCCGTAGGCGGCCCGCTTCTGCCAGTCCGCGTTGGTGACGGCGCCCCGTGCCTGCACGACCGCTGGCTGCACGACGAGGGAGCGCTGGACCGCCTCCACGAGCGTCACCTGCACCTGTTGGGCCGCGCTCGGCCGGACGAACGCCGCGAGTGCGAGCGCCGCCGGCGCGAGCGCCCGCCGCATCCTACCGCTGCTCCTTCGTACTATCGGCGGCGCTGCGCGCACGCTCGGCGCGGACCCCGAGGTCGCGATAGCGGGCTTGCTGCCCCGGGGTGAGCTGGGCGCTGATCTCCCGTTGGATGGCATTGCGAAGGGAATCGACGCGCGGGTGGACGAGGCTCCAGAGGGCGTCGATCTCCGGGCGGTGCCGCTGGAACACCGTGCGCACCGAGTCCTGCTGCGCCGCCGTCAAGCCCAGTTCGTGGGCGAGGTAGGCGACCATCGCTTCCGTTTCCCGGAGGCGCGGTTCGCGCGGCGCTTCATTCCCGCCCCGCAGCCACCAACCCACGGCGCCGCCGGCGAGAAAAATGGCCACGAGCAGGGCCAGCGCCCATGCCCGCGATCGGTCGGCCACTCCTCAGCGCTCCTCAACGGATGCGAGCACCACGCTCGGGTCAGGCGGCCGCGACGCGCTTACGAGCGCGCGGGCCGATGGGCCGGCCGCGGCCGCGAGTACGTCGTCGAGCGAGGCCGGGGTGGCGGACGCGCTGTTGGCCCGGCCCACGAGGAAGCCCGCGATCAGCGCCCCCGCGACGGCCGCCGTGATGCCTGTCCGCGCCCAGGACGCGAGCACCTCCCAGTAGGCGAGCGGTCGAGTCCGGAGACGGCTGAGGACGCGGGCCACAAACGCGGGCTCGTCGGTCGCGGCGAGCGCGGCGCGCAGAGCGGCCCCGAGTTCCGGATCGGGTCGATGATCGAACGGGGTCGGTTCCGGGGTCATCCGTCATCCCTCCAGTCGGCCAACAGCGCGCGCAGGGCGCGCCGCGCATGAAAGACTTCCGAGCGCACGGTCCCCTCGGGGATGCCGAGGACGCGTCCAATCTCGGCATGCGAATAGCCTTCCACATCGAACAAGACCACGGCGAGGCGCCGCCGCTCGGGGAGTTGGGCGAGCGCATCGCGCAACCGTTGGCCCAGGGCGCGCCGCTGGGTCTCCGCATCCGGTGCCGCGCCGCGCGCGACGAGCGTGCCGTTGAGCGGCTCCGTGCGGCGCACGCGCCGCCGGCGGCGGCGATCGGTCGCGGCGTTGGCGACCACCCGCATCAGCCACGGTCCAAACGGACGGCGGGGGTCATACTGCCGCAGCTTCACGAGCGCCGCGAGGAGCGCGTCCTGGGCCGCGTCATCGGCGTCATCGGCGTCTCCGAGGACGGCCCGCGCGACACGACGCACCGACGACACATAGCGCTCCACTAACACGCCGAACGCCCCGCGGTCGCCCGCGAGCGTGCGGCTCACGAGCTCCCCGTCGCTCTCCGCTGGTATACGCGCAGCGTCCGCGGGGGGTTGTAAATCACGCGCCATCGTTCCCCTCCCGGCAATAGCCCTGTGCCACCATGTCTAGCCCACGTCCCAATCCCGGCACCCGATGCGCCCTCGCTAAGACGATAGCGACGGCGCCGCGAAAAGCGAGGCGCCACGCCCACACCGCTCTAGCGGGGGAGCCGCCCAAGATCCGCGAGTGCCCGTTTACTCGATTGCCTGGGCCCGAGGCCCGAGCCCGAGCGCGCCTTCGATGGGTCGCAGCGCTTGGACGACGAACGCGATGTGGTCTTCCAGCGTGACGCTCAGCTCCTCGGCCCCTTGCCGCACCTCGTCGCGGCTGACGCCACGCGCGAACGCTTTGTCCTTGAGCTTTTTCTTCACCGAGGCGACCTCGAGATCGGCCAAGCTCCGCGACGGGCGCACCAGCGCGCAGGCGACGAGGAACCCGCACAGCTCGTCCACGGCGAAGAGAGTCTTGGCGAGCGCCGTGTCCCGGGGAACGCCGGTGTAGCTCGCGTGACCCAGGATCGCCCGGCACGAGGGCTCTGGGAGCCCCTGGGCGCGGAGGACCGTGGCGCCCCACGTCGGATGGCCGTCGGTGGGGGAGTGCGCCTCGTTGGGGTGGCCTTCGTAATCGAAGTCGTGCAACAGCCCCACAAGGCCCCAGGTGTCTGCGTCCTCACCGTATCGCGCGGCGTACGCGCGCATGGCGGCCTCCACGGCCAACATGTGTTGCCGCAAGCTCGGCGACGACGTGTGTTCTTGCATCAGCCGCAACGCCGCATCGCGCGTCATGATCTCCCTCGGATCCCCCGGCGTTACCCTGCTCGGGGGACCTCCATGTCGACGTTCCAGCGTTCGGCCCAGAGCTCCGCCATGAGGATCGGCCAGAGCTGCCGGGCGTGGTTCGCGGCACCGGCGCGGTGCTCGGCGAGGAGTCGCGGCACGCGGTCCGTTCCGAGACGCGGCCGCGCGAGCAGCCGATCGGCGAGCGGCGCCAGGCCGGTGTTGAGCCAGCGTGCGATGGGCACTGAGAGGCCGCGCTTGCGCCGCCGGATCACCCCCGGGGGTACGAGGCCGCGCGCCGCTTCCTTCAATATCGCCTTCGCGCGGAAGTGGTGCACCTTGACGTCGGCCGGGGCCGGAAGGACGAGCTCGAGAACTTCCCGATCGAGATAGGGCGCTCGCGCCTCGAGGGAGGCGAGCATGGTTCCCCGGTCCACCTTGACGAGGAGGTTATCGGGGAGGTAGGAGAGGAAATCGAGCCACAGCAGGCGATTGAGCGAGGGAGCGGCGGGAAAGGGGTAGAGCAGCTGGGTAGCCCAGGCGAGTGTCTCGGCGTCCGGCCCCAGCGCCCCAAACCACGTCAGGTGACGCTCGAGCCACGGGCGCTCAGCCGCCCGCACGAATTGCTTCAAGAGGAATTCGACCGTCACCTTGCCCGACGACGTGGGCAGCCGCTCGACCAGCGTCCGGAGCAGGTGGCGTCCGGGGAGCCGGCCGTAGAGCCCCGCCACTTTGTGGCCGAGGTAGGTGGGATAGCCCCCGAACAACTCGTCCGCCCCCTCCCCGGACAGCACGACCTTGACGTGCTGCCGAGCGCCCTCGGCGAGGAGGTAGGTGGGCAGAATCGCCGGGTCGCCGACGGGCTCGGCGAGCGCGCCGCTCACGACGGCCAACGCCCGCTCGAGCGCCGCGTCGTCCGCGGTGACGACGTGGTGAAGGGTCCGCGCGCGCCGACTGACGACTTCGGCATAGCGGCTCTCGTCGTATCCGGGCTCGACGAACCGCACCGCATACGTATGGATCTGCTCCCGTGGCATCACTCGGGCAGCGGCGGCGGCGAGGAGCGAGGAGTCGAGCCCGCCGCTGGTGAACACCCCGACCGGCACGTCAGACATGAGCTCGCGCTCCACAGCACGGAGCAGGGCTTCGCGCAGGGCAGCGGGCGACGCGAGGCGCCCCGGCCGCTGGGCCGCGGCCGAGGCATCCCAATAGGCTCGCAGCGTCACTCCCCCGGCGTCGGCACGGAGCAGGTGAGCGGCGGGAAGCTTGTGGACGCCCGCGAGCATCGTGAGCGGTGCCGGGACGTAGCCGAGTGCCGTGTAGAGGTCGGCGGCCCGCCGGTCCACGCGCCGTGGCTGGTCGGGATAGGCGAGGAGGGCCTGGATCTCTGAAGCGAACCGAAGCTCGCCCTCGCGCTCGGTCCAAAACAGTGGCTTCTCGCCCGCTCGATCCCGGGCCAGCACGAGCGCCTGTCGGCGCTCGTCCCAGATCGCGAGGGCAAACATCCCGTCGAGGCGTTCCACCGCGTCCGCCCCGAAGCGCTCAAAGAACGGCACCACGGTCTCGATATCGCCCTGCGAGCGGAACGGATAGCCCCAGCTCGCTGCCTCCCGCCGCAAGACGCGGGCGTTGTAGATCTCGCCGTTGCACACCATCCATACCGCGCCGTCGGGGCTCTGGAAGGGCTGATCGCCGGTCGTGAGGTCCATGATGGCGAGCCGGCGCGCCCCGAGCCGCGCCCGCTCGTGGCCGACGATGCGCTCGCCGTCGGGCCCGCGGTGCGCGAGCGCCAGGGCCATCGCGTGGAGACGCTCGGCGTGGCGCAGCGGCTCGCCGACGAGCGAGACGGCGCCGAAGATGCCGCACATTAGGGGGCCCGAGCGACGCGGCGGCGACACGGCCCGTACGCGACGTAGTGCCCGTCATCGGCTAAGAGGGGCAGGTGCGCGAGCCCGGCCCGCGCGTCGCGATCCAACGCTCGTGTCACAAACACCGTGGGCACGGCGCACTGCACGAGGGCGGTCCGCCAGGATCCCGCGGCCGCAAGCGGCGAATCGGGCAGGGCGCGGTAGCGAACCTCATAGGCGGCGATGTACGTGCTCGTCAGCTCGCGCGCACTCGCCGTGGCCACCACGATCGTGCGCTGCAGGTAGAATGGCAACGAGGGTGGATAGGCGGCGACACCAAGCACGGTCGCTCCACCCCGCACCGCCGGCTCAATCGCGGCGGCCAGGCGCGCGGCAGAGCGATCGTCGCCCACCGCGCGCAGCAGGCGTGCGCCGCCGAACGGCAGCACCATCACCACCGCGCCGTAGGCCAACGCGCCGAGCGGCAAGTCGCCGCGGCGCGCCGCGAGGGCCACGCCAGCGGCGGAGACGAGGAGGGCGAGCCCGAGGACGAGCGCCGTCGGAGGAATGGCGAGCCGCTCTCCGGGGGAGAGCGGTGGGAGGACGACACTGAGAAAGGACATGGGCACGGCAACGAGCCCGACGCCGAGCGCCGTTGCGAGCCCCGCATAGGTACGCCACAGCGTGCGCGGTCCGTCGCCCGTGAGATGGCGCGCAGCCGCCAAGGCGAATGCCGGCAGCACAGGTAAGACGTACTGCGGCAACTTCGACTGGTCGATCGTCAGTAGGGTCAATGGGGCGAGCACCCAGGCGGTGAGCCAGACGGCCTCCTGCGCTCCTCCGGGCTCCCGGCGCCCCGCCCAGGCCGCGCGCCAGCGGGCGAGCCGCCCGCACGCGGGCACGACCCACGGGAATGCCCCCGCTGCCACGATCGGGACGTAATACCAGACCGGCGCCGTCCGATGGAAACTCGGCGTGGTGAAGCGCCGCAGGGTTTCGAGCGCGAACACGTAGGCGGGGAACTCCGGAAACTGGCGGGTCACGGCGAGGACCCACGGGGCGCTCAGGGCGGCGAACACCGCGAGGGCGCGGACTGAGACGAGCCGCCGGAACGCAGTCCCCGTCGCACCGGCATAGGCGGCCATCGCGACGAGGGGCAGTGCCAGAGCGATCGGCCCCTTCGTGAGCGCCCCGACGGCGAGAGCTGCCCAGGCGAGGGTGGTGCGCCCCTCGAACAACCACAAGATCGCCGCCGTCGTGCAGAGCGTCAGCGTGCTGTCGAAGATGGCGGTGTGCGCGTACGCGAGGGCGAGAGGCATCGTGGCGAACGCGAGGCCGGCGAGCCACCCCGCCGTGGGGCCCCAACGTCGCCGCGCGAACGCGACGAGCAGCGCGACGGTGGCAAGGGTGGCGATGTAGGCGGGCAAGCGCGCCGCCAGTTCCGTGGGTCCGAGGACGGTCATCGCCGCGGCAGAGGCGGCGAAGTAGACGACCGGCTTGTCGAGATAAGGCAGGCCGTCCAGGTGGGGGATCACGTAGTCGTGCGAGCGGGCCATCTCGCGCGCGACCTCAGCGTTGCGGCCCTCATCGGGATCGAGGAGGTGGTAGCCGGTCAGGTTCCAGCCGAGCGTGACCGCCGCAGCGAAGAGGAGGAACGGGAGCGCGCGGGACATCGCGCGCCCTAATGGAGCGATTGGCCGCCCGGCCCCGGAGGGGGCGTCGGCACCTGCGAAACCGTCACCGGCACGGAGGCTTGCTTCTCGCCGTCGATGGTGATCACGAAGCGATAGGGCCCCGCGTGAGGAAACGGTACGTCGAACACCAGAATCGCCCCGGCCTCGATCTCGGTCACACCCGCGGGAGGCTCGGCGAAGGTGACGTTGCCCGATCCGCCGAGGATCTCGGTCTCGTGCTCATCCTGGAGCCGAATCTGCACCGCGTGCTCGCCCACTTCCGTGCGCTTACCCTTGAGCCGCAGCACGAGGTGTAGGCGCGGGTGCATCGCGGGGAACTGCTGCACCCAGATGTGCTGAAAGATCCCGAGGACCGAGAGCTTGCCTGCCTGGTCGACGAGCGCGTAATCTGCGACAACGGCGAAGTCGAGGTACACCTCAGCTCACGCGCAGCGACGTGATCTCGTCGTTGGGCGCGATCGCGTTCACCACCGTCATGCCCTGGGTCACTTGCCCGAAGACGGTATGCACGCCGTCGAGGTGCTTCTGGGGCCCGTGGCAAATGAAGAACTGACTGCCTCCCGTGTCTTTCCCCGCGTGGGCCATCGACAGCGTCCCGGCCACGTGACGGTGCGTGTTGCGGTGCGTCTCGCAGGGGATGGTGTACCCCGGTCCCCCGGTGCCCACCCGTCCCTTCCCGGTCTTCGAATACGGGTCGCCGCCTTGAATCATGAAGTTCGGGATGACGCGATGAAACTTCGTGCCGTCGTAGAAGCCCGCGTTGGCGAGCTTTGCGAAGTTGGCGACGGTGTCCGGCACCTCGTCCGCAAACAACTCGGCCTCGATCGTGCCCTTGGACGTCTGGAACACGGCTTTCTTGCTGGTCATGCCCATCCCTCCCGGGGAAGATCGGCCTGTCGCGCCCTGCGGGACGTCCAATGTACTCGCCCGGCCGCGGGCGCGCGGCGGTGCTCAGCGCAACAGGGCGGCGAGGGCGGGAGGTGTGGCGACGGGCAGGGAGCACGTGGTCCCAACGCACACGACCGCCGCCGGACGGTCCGCGCGTCGCCAGACGACCACCTTGCGGGGCCGGTAGGCGACGAGCGCAAGGCGATGCATGGCGTGCGCCGGACCCTCGCCCGGCAGTCCGGACACCTCGATGCGGGACACGGGGTGCAGCGCCCAGTCCACGGCACGCGCTAGGGTGGCTCCGTAGAGCGAGAGGTGCGAGAGGGCTCCGGCGCAGGCCTCGAGCTGGCGGTCGCGCTGCTCGCGCCACGCGGCGTCGTCGGTCAGGGCCGCGAGGCGCGCCAAGACGAGCGCTGCCACGCCATTGGGCGAGGGAGTCGGCGCATCCTGCACCGGTTTCGCCCGCGTCGCGAGGTACGCCGCCCCCGAAGCGTGGGGTGCGAGGTCGAAGAAGCCCCCGGCCCCGGGGTCCCAATGGGCCCCCTGGCAGTAGCGCATCACGGCGACGGCGCGCGCGAGCCATTGGCCGTCGCCCGTGACTTCATGGGCATCGAGGAAGGCGGCTGCCGCGTGGATGTTATCGTCCAGAAACCCCCGCGGCTCCGGCCGGTCGATGACATGCGCCATCCCTCGCTCCTCACTCCACGCCTCGCCCCAGATGCGCTCCAAGACGGCGACAGCCAGGGTCTCGCACTCGGAGCGCTCCAGCACGGCGCCGGCGTGCAGGAACGCTGAGGCGAGCATGGCGTTCCAGTTGACGTAGGGCGTCTTGTCCACGTAGGGGCGCGCGCGGCGATCGCGGACGCCTTTCAGCGTCCGCCGGGCGTTTGCGAGGATCGGCCACTCGGCGCCCGCCGGGTCCTCTCGCCACCACAACACATTCTTCTCGGGGTTGTGATGCATTTCTCCGTGGTCCTCCACCCCAAACACGCGACGGGCCACGTCCCGCTCGCGCCCGGTGCCGAGCGCGGTCTCGAGCTCTTGCGGCGTCCAGGTCCAATAGTCCCCGTCGTCGCCCGGCGCGACATCGGCATCCTGCGAGGTGAAGAACGCGCCGCGCGCCCTGTCCGAGAGGACCTCCAGCACCCAGTCCACGATCCCGCTCGCGACCTCGCGAAACAGCGCCGTGCCGAGCGCCGTGTAGCCGTCGAGGTAGGCATGCAGCAACTCCGAGTTGTCGTAGGCCATCTTTTCGAAATGCGGGACGATCCACCGCTCGTCCACGGCGTAGCGGTGGAACCCGCCCCCAAGCTGGTCCTGAATGCCTCCGCGGGCCATTCCCGTGAGCGTCTTGTCGGCGATCTCGCGCAGCCACGGGGCACGTTCATCGTGCCAGCGGGCTAGGACGAATTGCACCGCTGCCGGGTGCGGAAACTTGGGCGCCGTTCCGAAGCCGCCATAGCGGATATCAAAGACGCGGGCCATCTGGTCTGCGACTTGGGCCAACAGGCCGTCGGAGGGTTCGCCCTGTTGCGCCTCGTCGAGGGACGCGGCGACCTGCCGAGCGATCGCGGCCGCGTTCTCGGCCACTTTGGCCCGCTGCTGCCGGTAGATGCCGGCGACCTGGGTGAGGACCGAGACGAACCCGGGCCGCCCGTGGGCGTTGTCCTCCGGCGGGAAATAGGTGCCCCCGTAGAAGACCTCACCCTCCGGCGTGAGGAACGCGGTGAGCGGCCAGCCTCCCTGGCCGGCGAGCGCTTGGACGGCGCGCTGGTAGCGCGCGTCTACGTCCGGCCGCTCGTCCCGGTCCACCTTGATGCACACGAAGCCGTCGTTCAACACCCGGGCCACCTCCGGGTCCTCGTAGGACTCGGCGTCCATCACGTGGCACCAGTGACACCACACGGCGCCGATGTCGAGGAGGATCGGCCGGTCGAGCTTGCGGGCGTGCGCGAAGGCCGGCTCGCCCCAGGGATACCAGTGGACGGGTTGGTGGGCGGCGGACTGGAGGTAGGCAGACGGTTCGGCGGCGAGCGCATTGGCCGGCGGGGGCTGGTCGACGCTCAATCACGACTCTCCAAGTACCGGAGCGCGGTACGGGTCAGCAGCTCGGCGCCGATGACGAGCGCGTCCTCGTCGATGTCGAAGGTGGGGCTGTGGTGGGGCGACGCCCCGCCGCCTTTGGGGGCGGAGCCCACGAGGGCGAAGCATCCCGGGACCTGGGCGAGGAAGAACGACATGTCCTCGCCGCCCATCGTGCGGACGCCGTGCACGACCTGGTCGCTGCCCACGATCGCCGCAGCCGCTTCGACCATGACGCGCGTCATTCTCTCGTCGTTAACGGTGGGCTTGCACAGCCGGCGGTAGCGCAATTCGGCGGACGCACCCCCGGCCGCGGCGACGCCCAAGACGGTCTCCTCGAGCAGCCGAGGCACCGTGTCGTAGAACTTGCCGCCGAACGTGCGGACGGTGCCGCGTAGCTCCGCGCGGCCCGGGATCACGTTGAAGGCGTGGCCCGCGCTCACCGCGGTGACCGACACGACCGCTTCTTCGAAGGGGTCGCGGCGCCGACTGACGAGGCCCTGGATCGCCGTGATGACGTGCGCCGCAACCAGGACGGGGTCGACCGTCTGATGGGGCGCGGCCGCGTGACCCCCGCGCCCCAGGATCGTCACGTCGAACTCGTCCACCGACGCCATTACCGGGCCCGCCATCAGGCCGATCGTGCCGACCGGGAGGTCGTTCCACAGATGGAGTCCGAAGGCAGCATCGACCGGTGGCCGGTCGAGCACGCCGGCCGCGATCATCGCCTGGGCGCCGCTCGCGATCTCCTCAGCGGGCTGGAAGGCGAGTTTCACCCCTCCGCGAGGGTGGGCGGCCTGCAGCCGCCGCGCGACTTCGAGCCCGATGGCCACATGCCCGTCGTGCCCGCAGGCGTGCATCTTCCCCGGGTGGCCCGAACGGTACGGGACGTCGTTCGCTTCCTCGATGGGGAGCGCGTCCATATCCGCGCGCAGCAACACGCAGCGCCCGTGCCCGGGCGCCGCCTCGCGCAGGGCGATGACCCCGGTGCCCCCCACTTGGGTTCGCACGGCGTATCCCAACGCGCGCAGCCGCTCTGCCACCAGCGCGCTCGTGCGGACCTCCTCGAATCCCAGCTCCGGGTGTTGATGGAGATCGCGCCGCGTCGCGACGAGCTGCTCGCGGTCGATTGGAGGTGGGGAGGTCACGGGGCGGTGGAGGCGAGGCGCCGCCGCGACGGGCGTGCTGGGCCTCGGCCCCCGCACCCCGCGGTTCGGTGACGCCGAGTCATACTCGCGAGCTCGGACACAAGGCGCTCACGACACACACCTCACATTTCGGTCGGCGCGCGATGCAGACGCTGCGCCCATGCTGGATGAGGGTGTGCGAGAACCACGTCCATCGGCGGCGCGGCACGAGCCTCATCAGGTCCTGCTCGATTTTCTCCGGTGCGCGCTCGCGCGTCAATCCGAGGAGCGTGCTCAAGCGGCGCACGTGCGTGTCCACGACGATCCCCTCGTTCTTGCCGAACCAGGTGCCCAGCACCACGTTGGCGGTCTTGCGGCCCACGCCGGGAAGCTCGACCAGCGCCGCCAGGGTATCGGGGACTTGGCCGCCGTGTCGCTCGAGCAAGGCCTGCGCCATCCCGATGATCGCCTTGGTCTTGTTGCGGAAAAACCCGGTACTGTGGATCTCCTGCTCCAAGACCGCCGGATCGGCGGCCGCGTAGTCATGGGCTGTGGGGTACTTCGCAAACAGCGCGGGCGTGACCAGGTTCACGCGCGCGTCGGTCGATTGCGCCGAGAGGATGGTCGCGACGAGCAGTTCGAGCGCGCTTGAGTGCCGCAGGGCGCACGA
>Ga0307477_10001881_pt1 | contig 16766 bp, 14 predicted proteins | sample atmos_gasesECM2C_FD_203316 | JGI IMG/M metagenome (GOLD analysis project Ga0307477, IMG submission 203316) | Hardwood forest soil microbial communities from Morgan-Monroe State Forest, Indiana, United States - atmos_gasesECM2C_515 | ecosystem: Environmental > Terrestrial > Soil > Temperate...
AGCCGCCCGTATACATGATCACCGTCTGGTAGTCGATGTCCGCGGTATGGGTGCAGACGCTATTCAGGAAATGGCGGTCGTGCGAAATCACGATCAGGACGCCCGGGTACTCGCGGAGGTAATCCTGGAGCCAGTGAACCGAGTCGAGGTCCAGGTGATTGGTAGGCTCGTCGAGAAGAAGCGCTGCGGGATTGCCGAAGAGCGCCTGCGCGAGCAGGACGCGCACCTTCTGGCCGCCCGGCAACTCGCTCATCTTGCGCTCGTGCAGCGAAGAATCCACGTCCAGCCCATCTAGGAGGACCGCCGCATCTGCCTCGGCTGTATATCCGCCTTCATCGCCTACGATTCCTTCGAGTTCGCCAAGGCGCATGCCGTCCTTGTCGGTCAGCTTGTCGTGAGGCTTGGCGTACAGCGCGTCTCTTTCCTGAAGGGCCTTCCACAGGGTGGTGTTGCCCATGATGACGGTGTCGATCACGCGAAATTCGTCGAAGGCAAACTGGTCCTGCCGCAAAATTCCCAGCTTCTTGGGCCGCGAAACGTCGCCTTTCACCGGATCGATTTCGCCTTCCAAAATCTTCATTAAAGTGGTCTTACCGGCGCCGTTCGGACCGGAAATCGCGTAGCGGCGGCCCTCGAGGAACGAGCAGGTGACGTCCTCGAATAGAATCCTGGCGCCGTAGCGCATAGACACGTTATTTAGCGAAAGCATATCCGAACAAGTATAGCGTGGATTGGGGACACCTGCTTGCTGCCTGGAGTGGCGTAAGAGTATCCTGAATCCAAAATAGAACCTCTAAGCTCCGACACTAGGCACACTGAAGAAGCATTCGGAGGGCCCACGGTTCAATTCAGCGGGGCCTTGGGACGGAAGGAAAAAATGTCACGATTCAGGGAAAGCTTGAATACCAGGCGTGCGGCAGCAAGATTTGCTTTCTGCCAACCTCGGTTCCGGTGGAATGGCAATTGCATATTGTGCCGATCGACCGGCAGCGGGAGGCAGATTCTGGAGGGAGAGGGAGGCAGCCTCGCACCGCCGCCTCCCTGCTTGTCCGTTGCACCTCGAGTCAGACGCGTCGGAGGTCGCCCGACCCACCTCCATTATTTTATATCGTCCCACGATATGTCAACGCTGATTTCCTGAAGAGCAACATAGCACACGGACCTCGGCTCCTAAGTCCAATAGGCTCGGTCGAGCGAACGATATTGGATTGCCTCGCCGAGGTGGCGGGTCTCGAGATTCTCGGATGCGTCGAGGTCCGCTATGGTGCGCGCGACTTTCAGGATGCGGTCGTGAGCGCGGGCCGAGAGGCCCATGCGAGCGATGGCGTTCTCCAGCATTTTTTCGCCTTCGTCGCTGATCGCGCAGTATTTGCGAATCAGTTTCGGCGGCATCTGCGCGTTCGAGAACACCTTGCGTTCACCGGTGAAGCGGCTGCCCTGACGCTCCCGCGCGCGCATCACGCGTTCGCGAATCGTAGCGGAGTCTTCTACGGAGCCGTTCGAGCGTAGCTCCTTGTACTTTACGGCTGGCACTTCGATGTGAATGTCGATGCGGTCGATCAGAGGCCCCGAAATTTTGGACACGTAGCGCTGGATCTGCGGCGCCGAGCAGTGGCATTGGCGCGTCGGGTCGCCGAAAAATCCGCAAGGGCAGGGATTCATCGCGGCGGCGAGCATGAACCGCGCGGGAAAAGTCACTGAAGTTGCTGCGCGTGAAATCGTGACGGAGCCGTCCTCTAACGATTGACCTCGTAACTACCTCCGTTAAGCCTTTGATGTTGAACCATTTGATCCGGTTACCGGTGAATTTTTGATGCGCCTTCGCAAGCAGATCGGGCGGGTTGTCTGTTTTTCCTGCCGTGGCTGTCTCTCAAAAGGGGTGCGCCGAATTTTAAAAATCGAGAGGGAGCGGCTATGCAGGGACAACTTGCACCTATGAAGATGAAAAAACGCGCTATCACCGCACGCGAACGCAGGATTCTGAGGAAAAGAGTCGCTGGTAAGAGCATGGGGCAGATTGCAAAAGAGATGAGTACCTCCAAAACTAGGGTGTTCCTAGTGCTTAAAAGACTCGAACCGGAATTGCAAGAGGCGCTGCGATCCGCAGGATACGGACTGAACGAAGCGGTAACGAAGATGAAAGAGATGGCGGATGCGAAGAGGACGGTCTTCTTTCAGAACGCAGGAATCGTGACCGACAAGCGCGTCGTAGCAGACAACCAGATCCGTTTCGCCGCGCGGCGCGAGATGCTGAGAGTCCACGGCGTAGGCGAAACGATGACCGTAGAGCACAGCGGAGCGATCCTTCACGTCATGACGGAGACCGATAAGCGCGAGGCGGAAGAGAGCCTGAAGAGGATCGAGGCGTTCGACAGCGCGAACGAGCCAGCGCTGCTGGCGGAAGTTGTGGGGGGATGAAAAGTAAGTGGACGCGCACGGTTTAGGGTCCAAGGCGGCCTGGTGCGTCAGCCGGGATGAGCTTTATCCGTTTCGAAGCTGTCTGGAATGCGGCCACTCTTGCGTGCATGATTTTGCTCCCGTCGCCCAGGCGGGAAACCGTTGCTCCACGTGGTGGCCCGAACAGCTTTGTGCACGCCTCGACGTTCTGGTATGCAGCCGTGTTTATCGCCAGCAACGTCTTGTCGGGCCGACTTATCTGGAGGGTTTCCCGTCCGCACGGCAGGTCCACAGATTGAGTAACGATCTCGAACTGATCCCATCGTTGCACCTCAAACCATTCGAGGTGGATGTACTCTGATCCTTCCGAGGATTGGGTCGCAACGATGCACAAGCTCGCAGATTTGAAGCATTCCACTCTTGCCGGAAGCACCGGAGTCTTGGCATCGGGTTCCTTCCCTTGCTCAAACCACGATCCGTCAATCGTCACGAAGTCATTCCAGTTAGAATCATCGAACGAGTAAACGGGGCCTAAAGGAATGTGTCTCTCAAGCTCTGCCTTGTCCTCCATCAAGCGCCGTAGAGTGGCCGCGTCAGCATCGCCCGTAACTGGAAGGCCGCTTCGCTTCTGATACGTGCGCAACGCTTCCATGGTCTTCTCATCCAAAATGGCTGTGAAAACGGTTCCGTAACCAAATCTCGCAAGATCCTCCTGCGCGTCGAGTATTTCTTGCGCTCGCAGTTTGCTCCACCCTGCCGGGTCTTTTTCCTTCAACTCTTTCAAGTACTGTTCGTTCTCTTTCTGTATCTCGTTCCCGGTCCGCTGCCAGTCCTTCGTCGCGCCTTCTTGCTTAGCTCTAAGGTGCTCTGTGTCACCCTGAGCGAAAGCAGACGCGGCGAACAGAGCACCGAACAAAACGGCACTGACGATCCGCTTCATTGGCTTTACCCTCCCTCTCAGGAGTGACGGCTATAGCCGATTTATGGGCCAAAGCCTACAGCCATAATCGGCACCGTGTCCAGCGCGCCCAGCGACATCTGTGTCCGGCTTGGAAAACGGATTCGCGCCCTCCGGGAATTCATGAGCCGAATCAAAGCAGTTTGAGACCTCTCTCGGACTTCGACAAAGAGAGTTTGGTTAGGCGCGTGGGGTGATCTTTTCTTCGTTGTATCGCGATGTCACGCCAAAAACACATGATTTTGGAACACCTGAACGGCCCCCACCGTATGGATTCAACGGTTTACGGGAGCATGCGCGGAGGGGTTTTCGGAACACGGGTGAAAGCTACACTCCGATAAGACGTGCCGGGAGTTAACTAATTCCGAGGGAAGCGTTCAGCAAGTCGAGTGCATTCCTGTCGGTGCTCAGAACTGGAGCTTGAGCGCGAACTGGATCGAGCGCGGGCCGCCTATCTGATACAGAGGGCTGAAACCGCCGTTAGTGCCGCCGGAGCCCAGGCTGCTTGCCAGCGTTTGCGTGGACCGGCCGAAAAGCGCATCGGTAAAGGTATTGTCAGGTGGACCGAAATTCGGATGATTGAAGATGTTGAAGAACTCAGATCGGAAACGAAGACCCACGTTCTCGGTCAGGCGAAATTGCCGCTGCACTGCAAAATCCGCCTGCCACGCTCCGAACCCCCGCAGCACATTCCGGCCGAAGTCACCCTGGTGCCCAGCAGCCGCCGGTGTAAATGCATTTTTATTGAACGCCTTGCCGCCGGGATATTGCGACCCATAAAGGACCAGCGGCACGCCCGGGACGACGTTTGGCCGGAACTTGAGGGTCACTCCCCCGGCGTTGGAAATCGGACCCGCTACGTCGACCGGCGGAGCCGAGCGGGCGAACACGAAGCTGTCGAGCGACCAACCTCCCAATGTGGCACGCGCGAATTTCTTCGACGCTGGCGAGGGCAGGTTGTAGGTCACTCCGGCGCTGAAGGCATGCCGGATATCGAAATCAGAACTGGCGCGATCAATGTTCGGATTAGCGATAGAGCTAGGTGTGCTGAAATAGGCCCCGGCAGCGTCCGTCGAAGCGTTATCAATCGAATGCGAGAAGGTATATGAGGCCAATGCCTGCAAGTCGTGCGAAAGGCGCCGCTGGAATTTGATTTGGAGTGCTTGATAGTCCGAGATTGCCGAGTTGTCGGTCTCGTTGACAACCACGAAGTTCTTATTCGGTTTAAATAACTGGGTAACCCGCAAGAGGTCGCGTCCAGCCGCGCCGACATACGTCAAAGATAAACTCTGGCTGCTTCCAAGCGACTGTTCGACGCCCACATTCCATTCATAGGTCCGCGGCAGTTTCAAATGCGGGTCCGCCACGAAAATGCCGACCACGGGCGGAGTGGTGGCCAGAACCGGCGGTGCAGCTTGTTGCGGGGTGATCGGGAAACATATTCCCGTCGCGCCGGAAGGACACAATGAGGGCGCTGTGAACTTAACTGTACCGAACGGAAAAAAGCTGGAGGCCGCACCCAACGAGCCATACCCTAAATCATAGAAGATTCCGAACCCGCTGCGCAGCACGGTGCCCCAATTCGTGGCCTGCCTCAGCTGGTAAGCGACACCGACGCGCGGCGCCACGTTTCCATAGGTGGTCTTATAGAGTGGTGTGCCGCGCGGCGCCAGCGCAATCGTGGCCGGATCATTGAGGCCTGTCACCGTGAAAGGTTCGTTTGCCGAGTTCTTACCCGTCAGAGCTGGATTGATGTCCCATCGCAAGCCATACGTTAAGGTCAACTGCGGCGTCAGCTTCCACGTGTCCTGCCCATAAAATGAGTAATTGTGCGCCAAAAACGCACTACCTTGATTCGTGTTCAGATCGGAGAACACCGTTGTCCCGGAGAGCGCCCCCTTAGGGCTAGCGCTTACTCCGCCGAATTCCGCGAATTGAGCGTAAACGTTCGGAACGCTGAAAGGCGAAAGCCAACGATAGTCCACGCCAAATTTGAATTGATGACTGCCCCGGCTCCAGGAAAGATTGTCGGCCAGATTGACCTGCCGCTGCTCATCTGTCCCAGTCGGCCCATTGGCATATTCCCCAGCGCCCACGATGACCAACTGGAACAGGCCATTGCCCGAAGAAAATCCAGAGGGATACATCGCAGAATCAGGTAGGGGCACAGCTCCCCCGAAATTGTCCAAACCGTACCTGGCGCTCACGCGATCGTTACTGTAATTCGCGCGTGCTTCATTGCTGATGGACAAAGTGATCAAATCCGTGGCGCCGAGAGTGAAAGTTTGAACGGATGAAGAGATCGACTGCGTCGTGCTGAGCACCGCGCCGCCCGAGAACGCAGGCCCTCGCAGACTCAAGTTGGACGGCGAATAGTCATAGCGCCCGAACAAGCTCAGCTTAGAGTTGATCGCATGGTCCACTCGGATGCTGTAGGCGTCCAGCGAAGAGGGATTGGAATAGCTGCCGTTGAATTGCGCCAGCCCGCTCGGTTGCTTGCCGGATGCCGGACAGCCGCTTGTGCCGGGTGTACATGTCGCGAGGTTTTCAGCACCATTCGGCAGCGGGAATGCGTTCAGGTAGGGCTGCATGACCGGAGAGGCCATTGCGCGCGAATTTCCAAACACGCTGCACGAACTGTCGCAGGGAACGGCAGTTTCCTGGACTGCCGGTTGGCGCAAGCGCAGACCCTCGTACGAGAAAAAGAAAAAAGTCTTGTCTTTAAGAATCGGGCCACCGAAGACGCCGCCAAAATCGTTCTGCCGCTCCTCCGGTTTGGGCAGGTGATTGCGATTCGAAAACCAGTCGTTCGCGTCCAACACGCTGTTCCGAAAATACTCGAAAACCGCGCCATGAAACTGATTGGTTCCCGAGCGGGTAACGATAGAAATCTGCCCGCCGGGCGCGCGCCCGAACTCCGGAGCAAACGAAGAAGTCTGCACGCGAAACTCCTGCATGCCCTCGACCGAGACGAGGCTGTTCGTTCCACCTTGAGCGCTCAAGGCGGGTAGTGCTCCTCCGGCTGCCTGGAGGAGGGGCAGATAGCCGGTGACGCCGAAATTGGCGCTGACCCCGTCCACCGTGAAATAATTCGCATCCGTGCGCTGCCCATTCACGCTGAATTGTCCCTGGTCGTCGAACGCCGTTGGCGTCAGAACCACGCCCGGCGTGAGCGTGATCAACGTCTGGAAGCTCCTGCCGTTCAGGGGAATATTCTCGACGAACGTGCGGTCAATCACCGTGCTGACCGACGCCGATTCCGTATTCACCTCCGGTGCACCGGCTTCCACCGTGACGGTCTCCGCCACGGAACCAACCGCCAGATCGAAGTCGATGGCCAGGACGTCCTGGACGCGAAGGGTCACATCGGGCTTGATCAGCTTTTTGAAGCCGGCCTTTTCGACTTCGATGCGATAGGGGCCGGGCGGAAGATACGCCAGGTAGTATTCGCCCGAGGAGTTCGACGTGGCCTCGTAACGGACGCTGGTGCCGGCGTTGATGGCGGCGATTTTGGCGTCGGCGATCAGGGCCTTCGAGGGATCGGTGATGCGGCCCGTGAGGGACGCGCTGGTAGATTGAGCACGCAGAGGAGACGGCAACGACACAACCAGGAGGAGGGCGAATGCGGCTCGGGCCAACACTGTAGGCGGGAGGCTACAGTGGGTGCCCCAAATTGGTCAACACCCAAAAGAGGGGCGCGCCAGTACCTCAATCGGGTGATGCGCACGGTTCCATCCGCAGGGTAGATTTCCCGAGCGACTCATCCCTTAAAGTGATTCCTGTAGCCTCGGAGCGTGAGACGCTTCTGCAATGTTTGGAGGGAATCCGCGTATGGTTCGAGCGAGGGCAGGCAGGAGAGGCTTTGTGCCGTCCCTCCGGGACTCATCGTTTTTTTTTCCTTGTTACCCGGCACGGCAGTGCCGGAGAGGGACTGGTTTGACGATACGCAACGAAATAATTGACATCATCGCGGGCGGGATTGACACGGAGGAAAAACAAAACGGGCCAAGATTGTTGAGCTAATATGTGGGCGCTATGGAGAAGGCTCACGGACGACGACGAAACGTTGCCGCGCCGCACGCGCACCGACGAGGGCGCGGTTTGGCGCTGGGCCTCTTCCTGGCGGGCATGCTGCTGGCGGGGTGTCCTTGCGTGTTCGCTCTGGATCCGGCCCTGGGCGTCAGCCAATATGCGCACACGGCGTGGAGGGTTCGCGACGGATTTACCAGAGGCTTGATCACCTCGATTGCGCAGACGCCTGACGGCTATCTCTGGCTGGGCACCCACTTCGGCCTGTTTCGCTTCGATGGAGTACGGGCTGTTCCATGGCAGCCGCCAACCGGTGAGCAACTCCCCAGTACCCTTGTAACGAGGCTGCTCGTTTCGCGCGACGGAACCCTCTGGATTGCCACTCTCAAGGGGCTTGCCAGTTGGAAGGACGGCAAACTGAGAGACTACCCTGAGCTGGGCGGACACGGCATTCCTTCTCTCATTGAGGATCGTGAAGGCACAGTGTGGGCTGGGGAATGCTGTCACCAAAGTCCCGAGGAGCTGTGCAGCATTCGCGGCGCTGCAGTCCAATGCTATGGAAAAGACGGCAGCCTTGGAGTTGGAGCGCAAACACTCTACGAAGACAGCAAGGGCAACCTTTGGGTAAGCACCGCCGGAGGGTTTTGGCATTGGAAGCCGGGCCCTCCCAAATTCTACGGCTTACTGCAAAAGACCCTATTCCCCCAGTCGTTTATCGAAGACACGGACGGCTCACTATTGATAGCCGATACCGAGATCGCCGAGATCGGGCGTTTTTCCGGCGACAAGTTCGACGCGCACGCGCATGTTTTGCCATCCTCCTCACAGAGACCGGCGGCGTTCCGGTTCCTAAGGGACCGAGACGGGGTCCTATGGATCGGAACGGAGAACAGTGGCCTTTTGCACGTTCGCCGGGACGGAACAGACGCTTTCGAACAGTTGGACGGTCTCTCCGGCAGCAGAGTCAACGCTCTCTTCGAGGATCGCGAAGGCAATTTGTGGGTGGCGACCAACGATGGCCTGGACCGGTTTCGGAATCCTGCAATCCCCACGTGGTCTGCGCGCGAGGGTTTGCCGCTCGAGGCAGGCGGCGCGGTTCTGGCGGCGACGGATGGCACTGTGTGGGTTGACAGTGGCAAGGCGCTGGGCACCCTCAAGCACGGCCGTGTCACGATTTACCGTCAGCGCCCGCGAAGGGATGCCCGTAACCCTACCCAGCTTGTGCAGGAAAGAACTGATCATCAGCTGCCTGAGGGTCCGTTTGGCGCACTTTTTCAGGACCATAGTGGGCGACTTTGGATTTCCTCGCGCGGGGCTATCGGCTATTTCAAGAATGATGAGTTTCATCCAACAAGCTCGTTTGGTACGAGACTGCCGTATTCCATATCTGAAGATGCCGGCGGAGATTTGTGGCTTAGCGGACAGCAGGACGGCCTCTTTCGTCTCCATAACGGGAGCGTCGTTCAAAAGATTCCTTGGGGCACACAAGAGTTTAAAGCCAGCGGCCAACGGCTCGCCGTTGATCCCTTGAAGGGCGGATTGTGGATGGGATTTTCACCTGTCGGTCTCGGTTATTTCAAGGACGGGCAGCTTCGCGCCCAATACTCGACGTCCAACGGCCTGGGTGAGGGCTCTGTCAATGATCTCCGATTCGATACGAACGACACGTTGTGGGCTGCAATGGAGGGCGGATTAAGCCGCGTCAAAGATGGGCATGTTCTGACGCTTACCAGCAAGAACGGTTTGCCCTGCGATGAGGTCCATTGGTCGATGGAAGATGAAGATCAATTTGTGTGGCTGTACATGCCTTGCGGTGTAATACGGGTTGCGCGTTCCGAGCTGGATGCGTGGAGCAGCGACCCGAAGCGCCAGGTGCAAGTTACGGTCTTTGACGCCAGCGACGGCGTAAGGACCTTCGCCACGGTTTACAATTTTAGTCCGCCGGTCAGCAAGGCGCCCGATGGGAAAATTTGGTTCGGCGCAGTGAATGGCGTGAGCGTCATCGACCCGCGTCACCTTCCCTTCAACAAACTCCCGCCGCCCGTGCACATCGAGCAAATCACCGCCGACCACAACATCTATTGGCAAAACTCATCGGGCGATCGCTCTGCGAACCTGCACCTGCCCGCTCGGATTCGCGATTTGGAGATCGACTATACCGCGCTCAGCTTCGTGGCGCCGGAGAAGGTCTTCTTTCGCTATAAGCTGGAAGGATGGACGGGAACGGGCCAAACTCATTGGGGGCAATCTGGAACTGTGGACCAAGGTCCAAGCGGGTACCGAAATTGAGCTGACCATTCCCGCAGCCGCTGCTTACGCCAAACCGGATGGTCAACATGGCTCCAGGTTCTTTAGGAAGGGGGCGGGAGCGGATTGAAGCCATGAGCGAACTCAGCTCAATTCGAATTCTAGCCGTTGACGACCATCCCATGTTTCGCGAAGGGATCGCGGCACTTCTTGCGAATGAGAGGGACATGACCTTGGTGGCCGAGGCTGCGAACGGGCGTGAAGCGATCCAGCAGTTCCGAGCGCAGCAGCCGGACGTTACGTTGATGGACTTGCAGATGCCGGAAATGAACGGGATCGATGCGATCATCGCCATCCGCAAGGAGTTCCCGCAAGCGCGAATCGTGGTACTCACTACGTACCAGGAGCAAGTCCAGGCGGCCCTTGCAGCCGGTGCCCTAGCGTACCTGCTAAAAGGTCTCGTACGTAAGCAGCTCTTGGAGACTATCCGCGCAGTTCATGCAGGCAAGCAGGGTCATTCTTCGGCGGCACTCCACTAAAGTCGCTAGGATTATCGGAATGGGGCCCAATCAGCCCTAGACGAGCCGTCTACCGCGTTCCAAATTCCCTTTGGCCGAGTTTTGGAACGGGGCACACACGCACGATGCAGCGTGGCAAGCCCAACCCCTAGCTCGGAGGCAATCGAACGTAAGGAAAGCCCCTGTGCGCGAAGGGCGGTAATTCTCCCGGTGTCCACGATTTTGCGCGGCCTGCCCAGCGTCTTTCCTTTGGCGCGAGCATTCCTCAGACCGGCCCGGACGCGCTCGGCTATCAGGCTGCGTTCCAATTCCGCGACGGCTCCGAGAACCGTAAAGACCATACGGCCCGCTGGCGTAGCGGTGTCGAGCGACTCGGACAGGCTGACAAATTCAATTCCCAGTGTGCGGAACGTATCGAGCGCCCGGAGAAGATGGGAGACGGAACGAGCAAAACGGTCAAACTTCCAGACGGCAACCACGTCGAAGCGGCGCTTGTGCGCATCGGCCATTAGCCGGTCCAGCTCAGGCCGACGATCCTTCGCACCGGAGATTCCCGTGTCGACGTATTCTCCGGTGACGGTCGAGCCGCGCCGCTCGCAGTACTCGCGCAATTCGCGCAACTGCATCTCAGGCGACTGTCCGTTGTTCGATGTGCTGATTCTTGCGTATAGGGCCGTGCGGTTTATGCTCTTGGTAGCCATTGCTCGAACCTCCATTCGAGTTGTGGTTAGGGGCGCGCCACTGTTTGCGCAGCGGCGCGTCCCGAAATCTTTTATGCTTTCGCGCTGCGCAGCCTACTCGCTGGAGCAGCCTTCGGGCTCGCTAAGTCTCCCTTTCCGACTGCGCGCGAGAGAAAAGTAAGCGTCAGCGGGTTCTTCGTTACTTTGGTTTTCAGAACCAGCCAAGGCTTCCAGGGACCACATCTCCGCGTGTAGCCGCTGAGAAGGCGCTTGGCGAGTGCGAGTCTGCCGTCTCGCAGCTCGCGCCGTTTTCTAGCTATGTATCTGCTAGCTGTCTCGTTGCGCGCGCAACGCCTTGAGCAGAACTTCTTGCGTCTGTATCGGCCAGTCGAGGCGTAGAACTTCCTGCAACGGTCACACTGCCCAAGCCGCTCACGCTCAGGATTCATTAGAAGTTCCAGGAAGGCCCAGACGTGGGGGCCGAGTGGCAAGGAGGAATCGGCGCACTCGAAGTGGAGCATCAGACCGTTTCGATCTGTCAAAACCGGGATCGCGTAGTATGTGCGCATCAGGCGCTCGATGTATTCCCACTCTCCCTTGTGGCTTTCGCGCCATCGCTTCAGATCCCAGTTCAAGTCCAGCAGTTGACGTACCCAGCCCTTGACCTCATCCAGCACCTCCTTGGGTTCCGGGTATGGGAACAGGATACCGTCAGGCAGCGTGTAAGTCGGATAGTTCCACGGGTCGCCGTTCAGCCACGCCGTCACCGCCTCGACGAACTTCCGCCCGTCGTCTCGTAAGAACTTTTGAATGGAGGGCGCTCGCCGTTTCATAGATATGGTTATATACACACTTACTGCATCCGTGCCAACGCTAATTATAGACCCTTCGCGTCTCCTGTGTCTACTATTGAGTACGCCAGAGCGTGCTAGTCCCTAGCGCGAACGGAGCCATGAGTATGGATGATCGGCTAATCAGCGTCGCAGAAACCGCTCAGACGTTGGGCGTTTCTCGAATGACAACGCGGCGGCTAATTAAACGTGGGCAGCTGCGCTCCGTTCGTGTTGGCAATCGGGTCTTAGTGCCAGCGAGTGAACTTGAGCGGGTAATCCTACGCGGGTGCGGAGAATCCCGTCGCGCTGGAACGACCAAACAAGGCGACTCGGCGGTGCAGCGATGAATGCTGCTGACATGCTGGCGAAGTATGGCATCCCACGCGAATTGCTCAATGCGGCAGACGTGCGTCACGGGACAGACTGCGAAGTGCGCGAACTTCTCGGCGTCAATGGCCGCAACGGACAAGACCTGAGCGGAATCGTGTTCCCCTACCGCGATCCGCGCAACGGGCGTGCGTGCGGCCATCGTGTGCGACTTGATACCCCGCTCGCAGACGGACAGAAGTACCTATCCGAGCAAGGCTGCCGCGCTCTTTTCTTTCCGCCAAACTGTGGCAGCGAACTCAGCGACGTATCCGCCCCTGCGGTGATCGTCGAAGGTGAAAAATCGGCACTGGCTCTCGCTGCCCTTGCTGAGCGTTGCAGAAGAAAGATGCTTAGTATCGCAGTGGGTGGTGTCTACGGATGGAAGCGCAGGAACGGAATTGAATTGCAGCCCAATGGGGCCCAGGAACCGACAACCGGACCAAGTCCTTCGCTTGACTGGATCACGTGGCAGAACCGGAAGAGCATCATCGCATTCGATTCCAACGTGGCAGGCCGCCGTGACCTGGAAAAGGCGCGCCTTGCTTTAGCCAGGGAGCTGGCCAAGCGTGGCGCGCAAGTATTCATCGCAAGCGTACCGGCCAAGCAGGGCGTGAACGGCCCGGATGACCTAATCGCCACTGTTGGCGATAAGGGCGCGCTCGAAATGCTCGATCGCGCCGCGCCGTCTTCGAAAGCGAAGCCCGCATTCATTTTAACGCACCTCAGTGAGTTGCTCGCCCGGCCCGATGTTCCTCTGGAGTACGTCTGGGAATCGTGTCTCGTTGCCGGGACTGTTTCCGTGGTAGTGAGCAAACCTAAAGTCGGGAAGAGCACATTCGCAAGAAATCTGTGCCAATGCATTTCTCGCGGCGAGGATTTTCTCGGTCTCAAAACGACGCAGGGCGAGTGCATTTACTTGGCCTTAGAGGAGCGCGAGGCAGACATCAGAGATGATTTTCGCGCGATGGGGGCGAACGGCAGCGAACCGATCTACGTCCACGCGGCGAGCGCACCGGCGGAAGGCATTCATGCCCTGTGTGAACTCGTGAAGGAACGGCGACCCGTTCTAGTGGTCATTGACCCGCTCTTTCGCCTCGCACGTATCCAGGATGAGAAAGCCTATGCTGAAACATATGCCGCGCTTGGACCGTTGATTGACGTGGCCCGTGAGACGGGCACGCATGTCGTGTTGGTCCACCACGCGGGCAAAGGCGAAAAGGCGGACCCGGTTGATTCACCACTAGGGAGCACGGGCATCGGCGGAGTCGCCTGCACAATCGTCGTGCTCAAGCGGAGGGAGACGTACCGAACGGTTCAGACGGTGCAGCGAATCGGGCAGGAGATGCCCGAAACCGTCCTCAAATTCGACCCTGAAAAACGCGCACTCACGCTTGGGCCAGAAAAATCCGAAGCAGACGCCCTGGCTGTTTCGGACGCGATTCTCGAATACCTAAAGAGCGCCGGTGAACCGAAAACCGAGCCTGAAATCGTTGAGGCAGTGGAAGGCGGCAGGACAGGTCCGAAGCGGAAAGCTCTTCGGAGGCTTGTGGAGCAAGGGAAGGCGGAGCGTGAGGGCAGTGGCAAGAGGGCTGATCCGTACAAATACGCTTTCTCGTTTTCTCGTTCCCAAGATATACCGGGAACGAGGGAACAAGAAATGGAAAAAGGGCCTGAAATCCCCACAAACACTGACGATATTCTCGTTCCCGGTTCTTCGGCAGATTCGATTCTTGTTCCCGCAAAGAAACAGGCACTTGAGGAGCAGGGGAAACGGGTTGAGGAGGGGGAATTGTGACCGAGCTGATGGAGATCGTTTCGCGCCTAGAAGTCGGCGGCGGAAAGCTCATGCTTGACGGCGGGCGTATCCGGTACTCGATTCCAAGCGGAGACACCGAGGCACAGACGTTGCTGGGGGAACTCCGCAAACGCCGGTCCGAGGTCGTTGAACTTTTGCGAGTGCGGGCCACGATTCCCGCAACGCCGCGCGGCGTCCGTCTAGTGGAGTGGAAACTCAAGGACCCCCCCGTTGCGATTGAAATATGCGCCGTTGTGACCGATCCAGCGCGGTTCGCTCACACTACCTTACAACAGCTATGGACCGCGCTTTCGCAGCCGAAGCGATGGGTTGGATGGAGCGTGCCCCAGTTGATTGACCGACTCGCGCAAGTTGGCGTCACTGTCGCGCTCGAATCTGCTGAGAAACCCCGCGAGGCACGTCCGTGAAGGCGGGTTGCGACGAAGAACAGGAAGCCCTTGCGGTCAGTGATGAAGACATACCGTTGAGGTCGTGGTGATTTTTTAAGGTTTAAAAGGCGGGCCGTGCGATGAAACGTGAGAAGCAATGCGCCGAAGTTATTGTGCGGCTGGACTTCCAAGATCAACTCGCCCATATCTGTGTTTCGAGTTGGCCGCGTCTAGCCGCCAAGATGCGCAAGCTCTACGGTGAATCGCTGGACAGGCGAAACACCTCTCAAACGGCTCGTTGGCAGGTTCCGCTGCGCTGTATCTCGTTTCGCAGGCCGGTCAAGACATCGCGCCAGAATAGGGGTTTTTGCTCAAGTGGCACGCACAGGAAGCAAGTTTTCAACGATAACTCATCCAGGCCGAGGTTGGGAGTCAACCCCCCGAACTTCGAGGGTTCGCGTAAGGATACGGAAACGAGAAGCGTAGAGTAAGATGCAACGCCAGATGATGGACCGGGTGCTAGAGATTTCGCGGAAGCGGCGCGGGTATCTCGACGCGATGCGCAAAGCGATCCGCCTAGGCGACAAGGACTCGGTGTTCGAGCTCGCAAAGAAACTGACGGGGCTGAACGATGAAAAACGCGATCGAACTGATACGCGTATCAACTGAGCAGCAGGCAGGGGAGGACCGCGCGGGGATTCCTGCCCAGCGTGATGCCAACCGCCGGACTGCTGCGGCGTACGGCCTCACCATCGTCAAGAGCATCGAGATCGTAGACGTTTCCGGCAGCGCGGTGCTCAGTTCCCCGCAAATGCAGGAACTCTTGCGAATGATGGAGTCGCCTGAAATCCACGGCGTCGTGACCAAGGAATTTAGCCGCCTGATGCGGCCGGAGAAATTCACCGACTATGCGTTGCTCCAGCAGTTCATCGACACGGGAACGATCCTCTACTTGCCGGACGGCGCGATAGACCTTGCCTCGAAGAGCGGGCGCTTGCTCGGAACGATCCGCGCGGCAGTCGCAGGTTTGGAGCGGAGCGAAATTCTGGACCGCATGAACGGCGCCAAGGAGTCGATGCGGCGCACGGGCAAACACGCGGGCGGAGAATCGAGCCTGCCCTACGGAGTTGCCTACTCGCCAAAAACGGGATGGTCTTACACTGTAGACGCGGAGAAAGTGCGGACGGCGTTTCGTTTGTTCCTTTCCGGCGAGACGAGCTACACCGTGCTTTCTCAAAAGCTGCACATCCCAAGAACCAACGTGCGTTTCATCCTGGAAAATCCCATCTACACCGGCTGGCGCGTTTATCGAGAAAAGCGCGATCCTTCCGCAGCCGGATATGTGAGCGGACTTGGAGGGCGGCAAGGCTATCGCCGAAAGATTCGACGCGCACCGGATGAAGTAATCCGCGTTCGTGTGTTTGATGGGATCGTGAGCGAAGCTGACTTCAACCGAGTCCAGCAGATCATCGAACTGAAAAGACAGAAGCACTGGCGCTCCTACGCAGAGCAACCGAACCGATACGCGTACAACGGTTTTCTGACCTGCGGCGATTGTTCGAGCCTGCTCTATACGCATACGTCGAAGCACGAGTTTTACGTTTGTAAGTCGCGCAACACCCGCGAGGCCAGGCTTCGCGCAGCTCGCGGATTGGTCCCATGCTCCAACCGCTACATGCTGCGAAAGAAGCTGGAGCCGAAGATAGATTTCTTGCTCGGCGAAAAACTCCGGGAACCAGAATTTCTTTCCCGTGTGGTCGATGAGTTCAACGCCAGGACGCAAGACGCCGCGACCACAGCAATCGCGGAACGGACCGTCATCGATAAAAAGCTGGCGGCGCTCGAAGCCAAGAGGCAGCGAATACTTGAGGCGTTTTTCGATGGCGCGATCAACAAGGCGGAGCGCGACGGCCGCATCGCCCAGGTCGATGCGGATTTTTCCGCTTTCAAGAAAATCCTTATCGACACGATACCAGTCATCCCGGACGTAAGAAGCGAAACCGAGATCGAGCAAGCCCTTGAGCCGTTTGCGGAATGGGAATTTTTGGAGCGCGAGGACAAGCGTGCCTTGCTCGCAGCCATCTGTCCAGAGATCCAAGTCGAGCGGTATGTCGTTAAGTCTCTGATGATAAACCTACTTACGGAAGGTAGTAACGAAGTCAGACAAAATCAAGAGGTTGACGCATTACTTCGAGGACGTTACGCTCGAATTCCGGCAATTCATCGAGAAAGAGCACGCCGTGGTGGCCCAAGGAAACCTCGCCGGGGCGCGGCACAGCGCCTCCTCCGATCAGGCCGGCGTCACTGATCGTATGGTGCGGCGAACGGAACGGGCGCGTACCAACGAGCCCCCGGGAATCATCAAGCAGGCTTGCGACGCTGTGGACGCGAGTGGTTTCAATGGCTTCCTCGAGCGCCATGGGTGGGAGGATCGTTGGGATGCGTTTCGCGAGCATCGTCTTGCCGGCGCCGGGCGGGCCGATGAAAATAATGTTGTGTCCGCCGGCGCAAGCGACTTCGAGGGCGCGCTTAGCGGCCTGTTGCCCCCGAA
>Ga0307477_10001882_pt1 | contig 16756 bp, 12 predicted proteins | sample atmos_gasesECM2C_FD_203316 | JGI IMG/M metagenome (GOLD analysis project Ga0307477, IMG submission 203316) | Hardwood forest soil microbial communities from Morgan-Monroe State Forest, Indiana, United States - atmos_gasesECM2C_515 | ecosystem: Environmental > Terrestrial > Soil > Temperate...
AACCGCCGGCACGCTTCGCAACGCTCGGACGATTCGAGGCTGGAGGCTCGAATCGCCTCGTACGAGCTGGCGGCCCGGCTCCAGCTCAGCGCGCCCGAAGTGATGGACATTGCCCATGAGCCCCAGTCCATCCGGCGTCTGTACGGCCTGGACGGGAAAGCCACAGCCGACTTTGGCACGCGCTGCCTGATTGCCCGACGGCTGCTCGAACGCGGCGTGCGCTTCGTGCAGGTCTGGAGCGGCGCTGATAACGGCTTCCCGCGCCGCAACTGGGACAGCCACGAAGACCTCGCCCGCGATCACGCCGACATGGCCGCCGGCATGGACCAGCCGGCCGCCGCCCTTCTTCGTGATCTCAAGCAGCGCGGCATGCTGGATGAGACGATCGTCATCTGGACGACCGAATTCGGACGCATGCCGTGCAGCCAGGGAAGCAAGGGGCGCGATCACAATCCATTTGCCTTCACGAGTTGGCTGGCCGGCGGCGGCGTCAGGGGCGGCGTCACTTACGGCCAAAGTGATCGCTGGTCGTACAAGGCGGAGGTGAATCCCGCCTACTGCTACGATCTTCACGCCACGGTATTGCACCTTCTGGGGATCGATCACAAGCGTCTCACATTTCGTCATAACGGCATCGACCGGCGGCTGACCGACGTGCATGGTGATGTGATCCGGCCGATACTCGCGTAGCATGATGCGAGTCGGAATCGTCGGTTGTGGCGTGGCCGGGCTGGCGTCGGCGGTAATGCTGGCCCGGCGCGGGTACCGCGTCACGCTCATCGAGCGCGCTCCCGAACTGGGGCCAGTTGGCGCGGGGCTTTTGCTCCAGCCTTCGGGACAGTCGGCGCTGCGCCAGATGGGTTTGCTGGAGCAGGTTGTCGCCCGCGCCGAGCCGATCGAAGCCGTGCACGCACGGACCCACCGCCGCCGGACGCTGGTGCGGCTGGCTTACCAGCGGCTCGATCCCCATTTGTGCGGCTACGGGGTTCATCGGCACGACCTGTTTCAAGTCTTGCACGAAGAGGCCTGCCAGGCGGGAGCCGCATTTCAACTCGGGGTTACGATCACCGGTTCTCGTCAGACCCGCGAAGATATCCACGCGTTGGATGAATTCGGCAAAGTCCACGGGCCGTTCGATGTGCTGATCGCGGCCGATGGGGCGCGCTCGCGCCTTCGCACTGCCCCCGAGTTGCGGGCGGATGTGCGTGAGCTTTCGGCGGGCGCCTGCTGGTTCAGCGGCCGGTCCGATGTGGTCCGCCGCCGCCTGCATCAAGTGACACGCGGCACACGCCAACTGATCGGAATGCTGCCTGTAGGAGAGGGCCGGTGCAGCCTCTTTTGCACATTGCCCCCGGGCGGCAGGGAGGCACTGCACGGCGGGGGACTGGAGGCGCTGAAAAAGGAGATTGTCGAGCTGTGTCCGGAAGCCGAATCGCTGGTAACGCAGATTCGATCGCCGAATGATTTGGCCGCGACGCGATATCAGCTTGTTCGCCTGCAAAAATGGAGCGTCGGCCGGCTGGTCTGCATCGGTGACGCGGCCCACGCGACAACGCCGCACCTGGGCCAGGGCGTGAACCTAGCGCTGCTTGACGCGATCGCCGTGGCCGCAGCGCTCGATGAGGAAGGTGACGTGGCCGCCGCCCTGGAGTGCGCGACGCGATTCCGTCGCCGCCAAGTGATGTGGTGCTGGCATCTGTCGAATCTGCTCGGTCCCGTATTTCAGAACGAGGGGTGGCTGCTGGGCGCGGGGCGGGACCGAGTGCTGCCTTGCCTGCCGCATGTGCCATGGCTCGGACGAACGATGGTAGGCACCATGGCCGGCCTGCACACCGGACTGTTTTCCAGGCTGCGTCTGAACGATCACGGACGAGCGACAACAGGTCCCCATCAAGACGTTCACGGTCGCCAATAATTACCGCTCCGCCGCCGGCTGTGCCGGTCCGGCCTTGCGGAGCGGCAGGTAGCGGTAATAAACCTCAAGGGTCAACGTCGCCATGGCGGTGGTGAAGATGCGGCCGCCGCGTTCGCCCCAGCGCATGTTGGTGTCCCAGCACCCAGCCGAGGGGCCGTCGGTCTGCTGCATCCGAATGAGCGATTCGCGGGTCAGGACGTTCCAATCCTTCCACAGCGGGTTCTGCATGTGGAGCATCGAGAGCGAGGCATAATACCAGTAGTAGAGGTCGGCATTGCGCATATCGGGCGGGTCGCGGGCGAGGAAGCGCGTGGCCTCATGGACGCCCTCGTCGTCGAGCGGCATGTCCAGCAGCATGCGGGAAAACAGCAGCTCGGCGGTCATGGCGGGCGTGGGCCCGGTGTGCGGCTGGTAGCCGGCCAGCAGGCCCTGGCGGCCTTCGGCGCAGCTTTCGATGTAACGCTCGGCGCCGTCAATCGTCTCGGGAGGAATCTCGAACCCGACCTGCTGGGCGCTGTGCAATGCCATGATCTGCCAGCCGAACACGCTGGAGTCGCCGTACTCCCGCGGGCTGTAGCGCCAGCCGCCCGAGCGGCGGTCCTGGGCCTTGACAATGAATTGGGCGGCCTTGAGCGCTGCCTGAATCGTCCGAGGATCGTGGGTGAGAATAGCGCACTCGGCCAGGGCATAGGTGGCGATGCCCTGGTCGTACATGTTGGCGCTGTCGGCGCCGCCGGCACGGAAGTGCCGCTGACCGCGAAGGTCGCCATCCTCATCCTGCTGCGAAATCATGTAGTCCACCGCGGCACGGACGACATCACGATAGGGGCCGGGGCGATCAGGCGTGTTGTCCTGGCCGAGAAACGCGAGCAGCGCAAATCCGGTGCAGGCCATGTCGTGGGGGTGGTGCGGACGATTCCCCGGCGCTTCGTCGTCATCAACGCGCGTCCAGCGGCCGTCGGGTTCCTGCATGCGCGCCAGATAGGCCAGCCCGCGGGCGACAGCGTCCTCGGATTCCTTGGTCCCGCCGAAATGCTCGATCAGCGGCTTGCGCTGCTCGGGAGCGCGGATGAACTTCAGATCGGGGACGGCGCCGCCCGCGGGACCCAGGGGGCCATCGAGAGAAGCCGGCGTTTGGTCGGGTTGAATCGAAGCGACCGATGCATCCAAGCGCTGCGGCCTTGCGTTCTGCGGCTGCGAGTCGAGAAGGGAATCAGTCGACACACTGGCACGAGCCGCCAGCGGCGCCGAGGCCAGGTTGACGTCTCCATGGACGACGTCGTCTGCGCCAGTTCGCGAAGGTCGTTGGCCGACCGCAAATCCACCATCCGTCGCGATCGTTTTCTCGGTTGACGCCGCGCGTGAAGCCTCGTCGGGGAAAGTCATGTTCGGTCCGCTGATCGGCGGATTCCCAATGGCGCTGGCGACCGCGGCGGGAGCGCCTTGACCCTTGATTGCGGTCGATGATACAGGAACTGCGCGGTGCGCGACAGGCGAGGCTAACGACGCGTTCGAAGCAGCAATCGTCGGAACTTTCCTGTCGCCGGCTATGACTTGCCCGACCGCGGTTCCGACATCGGAATCTGACATTCGATGCGGCGACAGCGCCGCGCCTGCCGTGGCTGTTTCAAGCGTCCGATCAGTTGCCCGCCCGGCTACTTTCGACTGAACAGGGGGTGCGGCCGTGGACAGATCGCGTAACTCATCGATGGAAGAGTTCGCGTTTACCGCAGTTACGTTGGACGCAAGCGCCGATTGGGAAACGTCGCCGCGATGTGGGACGCCAATGGCCAATTCCGTTGCGGGTTGCGTTGAGGGCTTACCGGCCAAGCTGCCGGCCAGTTGAATCGCGCCAGGCGCGGCTTCGGCGCCGCGTGCCTCCGCGATTTCGACCGGACGACTTGGCCCGCGAGTCGCCTCCGCTGCTGTAAGCGACGGCTCGGTACTTTGTGCGTGGGCGCCGGCCGCTGGCGCCGCGCGCGAAGCGATCTGTGATGCATTGGCGTCAGCCTCGGTTCGCGGTGAAGCGACCGGGCCGGCCGCGATTGCCGCGCCGACCCTTTGAGTTGCCGTGCCAACCGGCGGCAATTTGAGCGAGGAACCTGTGGAGCTCGCTTTGACCCCTGTTGGACCAGCAGAGGCGTCGATTGCCATCGGTCCCGTCGCGGCGGCCTGCTCGTCGCGATGAAGGGGAGCATTGGCGATGCCCGCGTTTGACGACGCGGAGGCCACTTGGACGTCTGGCTCTTGCGCCGTTTGACGGCCCATAGTCGACGTCAACTTGATCGATGGACCTTGCGCCACGCCGGCATCAACCGAGGGGCTTGCCTGTTTCGCGTTGCCGCCCGAAAGCATCGAACGTCCAGGATTTGCTGGTGCGGCGGCGGAGAGAGCGCCGACAGTCAAATTCGCCGGTGGCGCGGTGTCATTTAATTTCAAATCTGAACCGGTCGCGCCGTTCACCTCGGTCGTGATCGAAGCTTTGGCGAGGCCCGGCCCCGGCGAGCTCTGCGAGCGCGGCGTGGTCTCGGAGCCACCAAGTCGGGATGCGGCCACCTGAGGCCCGGCGATCTGCGGCCCGGCGGGCTCGGGATCGGCCTCGACCCTGACATTGGTCGCCAGGTCGCTAACGCTGCCGCGGGCGGTTCTCACGTCGGGCGCTCGCGCCGCAGAATTGATTTGGGGCGCTACCGCGACCACAGCGCGGGATGATATCTCGACCGGAACGGCAAACGGAATATCCGTCGCGGCGGCTTTCTGGCTGGCTTGTTTGATCGTCTGTGCCTGCGGGCTGGCCTCTGCCTGCGAGAGGGCTTGCGACGATGGAAGCGGCAAGTCCTTCATGGCGGCAAACGGCGTTGTGGCGGTCACTTGTGCCGCGGTTTTCGTTGGCGATGGGGAACTGAGTCGCGGCGATTCGACGGGAATTGTCATGCCGCCTGGCGCGATTTGCGCTCCCGGGACCTTTACGTCCTCCAGAGTCGAAGTCGCAAGCACCTCTGATGCCTGACGCGATGGTGCGAGGCTCGGCGGCGCCGCCGCCGAAACCGGCAGGTCGCCGCTCACCTGGCCTCGGACGGCCAGGCTCTCCTCGACCCCCTGGTTCTCGGCGAGGTTCACCGCCACGTCCAGTTGGATTTCGTGACGGACATACTGCGTGACTTTTTGCGTCACGACCACGAAGCTCAGGATAAACGTGATCAGCGCGTGAACCAGCAACGAAAGAAGCAGACATCGCTGGATGATGCTCAGCCGGTGGTCCTCCCAGCCGCGCAGGTACATCAGCAAGGGGATCAGCACGAGGGCGGAGATGATCAGCAGCCACCAACTCCATCCCAGGTGGGGCAGTGGCCGGGCCTGCCGCTCGGGATAGACCTCGCGCGAGTCGGCAACCAGCAGGTGGTAGCGCCCGTCGGCGCCGGCGCGGTCGGAACTGAAAATCATGCGGAAGCCGTTGTAGGCCAGCGCCGGATCGGCCTCGTTTTCGGACGAATTGATCGGCATTCCCACGTTTTCCGGCGACAGGAATTGATCCCCATGGACGCGGCAGCGATAGATGTCGAACTTGCCCAGGCCGCCGGGGCGGTTGGAAGAGAAATAGAGGAAATCGCCGGCCGGCGACATGCAGCTTGCGCCCTCCGTGTAGGGCGTGTTGATGCCAAGGATTTCCCGTGCCGGACGGAAGGCAAGTGGCGTCGGCGAAGAAGCGGGCTGCGTCGCTGCCGGCTGCGTGGCAGGCTCCGGCGCGACGCTGTCGGCGTCGGCGATCCACAGGTCGTAATCGCTGCTGACCGTTTCGCGGATGGTGGACCGCCAGGCTTCGTTCTGCTCGCGACGGGCAGCCATCCGATTGGTGGCGAAAATCAAATGCCGGCCGTCCGGCGTGGGATCCGGATTGAACTCATTGAATTCGCTGTTGACATGAGGGCCAAGGTTGAACGGTTTTCCCCAACCGCGATCGGTACGCGGCGAGGCCCAGATGTCATAGCCTCCGAAGCCGCCTGGTCGGTCGGAGTAGAACAGCAGGAACTGTCCGTCGGGTGTGACGCGGGGACCCAGAGAATCGAACGGTCCATCGATCGCCTTGACCAGCTCGGGACTCGTCCAGGCGTTGTTCCGCCGATAGCTGACGTAAATCTTGGCGTGACCCCCGGCCTTGCCGCGCACGAAGTAAAGTTCGGTCCCATCGGGCGAGACGGACGGCTCATAGACCTGTTCGTCGCTTGAAAATCCTTCCAGCGCTTTGGGGCGAGTCCAGATTACGTCGCGGATTTTTGTATCGCGATCCGATACGCGGATCGCGCCGCCGTCCGTCCAGACTTTGGGACCGACGAGAAACCAGATCGCCGCGGCGACCAGAACGACGCCGGCCACCGAGCCGCCGGCAATCCACCACATCCGGCGTGAGGACCGCTTGACGGGTGCTTCGTCCATGGCAAGGTCCTTTTGGTAGTTGCCAGTTGTCAGTTGCGAGTGGTCAGTGCAAGCTGGCGCCAGCATTGGCAACTGACAACTGACAACTGACGAATGTCACGGCGTCGATCGCGCTTGCTCCTGTTGGAGCAGCCCGATCTTCAGCTCGCTGACGCCGGCCCGGCGGCAGAGGGTCGCGACGCCCGCGAAGTATTTCATGATGCTCCGCTCGTCGGCGCGGATCAGCACGGCCCGGCTGGGATCGGGCTTCAGTTCCGTCTGAATCAGCTTGGCCAGCTCGTCGGTGTTGTAGGACTTGCCGGCGATCACGGTGCTGCCATCCTGCTTGATGTTGATGATGAGTTGCTTGGGCGGCGCCGACATGGCCTGGAAGGGCGCGGTTTTGGGAAGCTGCACGCCCATGTCCTTTTCAAGCTGCGTGAAGCTGGTGGCGGCCATGAAGAAGATCAGCAGGTTGAAGGCCATGTCCATGAGCGGAACCAGGTTGAATGGCTCCTCGGCCTCGGCTTGAACGTCCCGGATTCGCATGGCTCGGATCCTGTGTTGCTCTAAAGCGTCGAAGTGGCGGCGGCTTCCTTCTGCGGGTTGAGATCGAACCCGGCTTCCCGTCCGAAGTCGTTGACCGTGTCGTTGATATCCGCCACCAGTTTCTCAATGCGTCCGATGAAAAAGTAATAGAAGATGGTGACCACGATCGCCACCGCCAGGCCGGCGAACGTATTCACCATGGCTTCATAGATTCCTTCTGAAAGCTTGTCGGCGTGGCCGGGACCCATCACGGAGGCGACCTGGAACGCCTTGATCATCCCCGCGATGGTGCCGATCAGACCCAGCAACGTCGCGACGCTGCCGAGGCTGTAGAGGAAGCGCATGTTCTGGCGCAACTTGAGCGTCTCATTGCCGCCGGCGTCTTCGATCGCCTTCTCGGCGGCGTCGTAGCCGCGGGGCAGCCGCCGGAGCCCCGCCGCGATCGTGCGGGCCACCGGGCTGTTGTGCTCCTGGCAGTATTGCAAGGCCCGATCGCGGTCTTCGATCGGGTCCTGATAGATCGCCTTGAGTCCGGGGAGAAAACCGGCGGGGATGACACTGCTCCGCCGCAGGGCGATGAATCGTTCGATGATCAACGCCACCGACAGCACGCTGCATGCCGCCAGCGGCCAGATGAAAAATCCTGCCTTCCAGAAGAGATCGAGCGGCGACAGTTTGGGGATGGCAGTCGAAGTATCCTGGGCCTGCGCCGGCGCGGCCGTCGCGTCGGGCGACGTGGGGTTCTCCGCCCACGCCGCGGCGCGGATCATCAGAACAAGGGCAAACGCGACAACAACCAGCGACAGACCAAACTTGGGCCGCGGTTCCTTCAACGAGATACGCATCGTTGCCTTCCTCACTGAACGCCCGCGATGCTCTTGAGGCGGTCGCGGGCCATTTCGGCTTCCGGGGAGTCCTTATACTTGGCGACAATCTCCGTGTACTCTTTGCGGGCCTCGTCGAGCCGCTTGAGCTGCTCGAAGGCACGCCCGGCCTCGAACAAGGCGCGGGCCGACCACTGGGGATAGTTGTAAACGCTTTCCACCGCCAGCAGCGCGCGGACAGCCGGCTCGAACTTACCTTCGGCAAGGAAGGTTTCGCCGATCTGGAACTGGGCGCGGGCGGCAGTCTGGCCGTTGGTCGAGCCGATCGCTTTCTGATAAGCCGCGCGGGCCTCGTCGTAGTGTTTCTGGTTTTCCATGGCCCAGCCGACGCCGAACTGCGCGCGGTACGCGAATTCACCGCCCGGATACTTCTGCAGGAATTGCTCGTAGGTGTGCTGCGAGGCATCGTACTTATTCTGCTCGGCCTGGACCTCGCCCAGTTTCAGCATCGCCACCGGCGCATCCTTCTGTGCGGGGAACCTGGAAAGCATCTGGGCGAATGACTGCTCGGCTTTGTCATATTTGCTGTCGGCGGCGTAGGACAGCCCTTCCTGGACGAGGGCCGAGGCGAGCATCTCGTCATTTCCGGCGGCCTTCTCGGTATAGGCGGCGAACGTCGCCGCGGCCAGGTCGGGCTTCTTCAACTGCTCGTAACACCAGCCAAGGCGATAATTCGCGATGGCGATGATCTTCGCATCCGCTGATTTGTCGTTAACCACCTGCTCAAGGAGTTTGGCCGACTCGTCATAGCGCTTGTCGTTGTACAAGAGCTCGGCCAGCTCGCTACGAGCGGCGGGGAGGAGCTTGCTGTCGGCGTGTTCCTGAATCAGCCGGCGATAGGTTGCCTCCGCATCGGCAGTTTCCTTCGCATCCCGTTGCGACCAGGCCAGGTCATAAAGAACGCTGTCGGCGCCCGCGCCGGTGGCCTGGCCGGCGAGGGAAGCGAGCATCTTTTCGGCCTGATCGTTTTTGCCCATCTCCTTGAGGCACGCGGCGGCAAGCTGGCGGGCCTTGATGACGTATTGCCCGTCGGGATGGGCTGAGGCGTACTCCTGAAGGACATCCGATGCGTCCTTGAGCTGACCCGCCTGCCGAAGTGCGACACCTTGCTGGAAATCGGCGTCGGCCGCGAGCTTGTCCTTCGGATATTTGGCGGCAAGTTCCTTCCACGTCGATGCCGCCTGAGGATACTGCTTGGCTTCGAAATGTGCCCATCCCAGTTGATACGCGGCCGGCGCGGCGACTTCGGGCGGGGCATTGGAAGCCAGTACGCGGCCAAACGCATCGGCGGCCTCGTCGTCGTGCTTGTCTTTCAAATCAAGCTGGCCGCGCTCGAACCAGGCGCGCTGGACCCATTGTGAATCGGTCGGGCCTTCGGTGGCCCGGCTGAACGCTTCGCGAGCGGTGGCCGCGTCGTTGGTGTGCAGCGCGGCAATTCCGAGCTTGTAGAGGGCCTGCGGTCGATCGGCGCTTGGGAGCAGAAGATACTGCTTCAGCGGCGGCAACGCCTCGGCGTATTTGCCCTGCTGAAGAAACGCATCTCCAAGCAGCAGCGTCATCTGCTGGAGTTCCTTGTCCTGCTCGACCCGTGGATCGCTCGCCAGCGGCGCGAGGAGCTGCACCGCCTGGGGATAGTGCGCCGCGAAATACTCGCATTGACCCTGGCGGAAAATAAATCGGAGTCGGCTGTGAGGATCCTTGGTTGAATCCGCCAGTGCCGCAAACTGCTTCTGTGCGTCGGCGTAATTGCCCAGCAGGAACAGATCCTCGGCGTCCAGTTCCGCGTTGGCCGCGGCAATTTCCGGGGCCTTGAGCTTGAGTACCTCCAGGCAAAGATCATGGCTCTGCTGGTATTTTCCCAGCTTGTGCAGGCAGAAGGCTTGGCGATAAGTCGCTTCGCCGATCTGCGATGCGTTGGGGTAGCGGCCGCGGAAGTTTTGCAGTTCGTCTGCCGCGTCCTGAAAACGCCCAAGTTCCATCGTACAGACGGCGTGATCCAGGGTAATCTGGGCGACGTTCGGCGGCGCGGGCTGGACCTGTAACAGTTCTTCCAATCGACCGCGGGCCTGGTCGTAGTTTTTGTCGGCGATGTCGCATTGTGCCAGGCCATAGCGGGCCTCGACGGCGCGATCCGGGTCGCCGGCCACGACGGCGTTCAAGGCATCCCGGGCGGGAGATGTTTGGCCGGCGGCCAGTTCGGCAAGGCCGAGCTGCAACCGCGCCGGTTTGGCGAAACTGCTGGTCGCATACCCGTTCACCAGCTTCGAAAGTTCCTGCGCTGCCGCCTCGTACTTGCCGGCTTTGTAAAGGGCGATGCCGAGGCTGTAGAGAGCGTCGGGTTTGCGCGAGTCCGGGGCCGCGGCGAGCATCTGCCGATAGGCGTCCACTGCCTGATCGAGCTTCCCCGCGGCCTCCAGCGCCTGGCCGCTCACCAGAAGCGCATCTATCTTGTGCACCGAGTCGGGATAGGTTTGCAGCAGTTGCGCAAGCGAGCCGACGGCGGCATCGTTCTGATTCATGCCCCGCTGCGCCAGTCCCAGAAAGTAAAGCGCATCGGCGCGGGAAGAGCCCTCGGGATAACGCGACAGATAGCCCTGGCAGGCGTTGACGGAATCGGCGTACTTGCCGGCCAGGTACAAAACCTGCGCCCGGCTGAGCGTCGCCAGCTCGGTCTGTTTGCTGCCCGGGTATTTGGCAAGCAATTCGTCAAAGGCCGTGACGGCCGGGTCATAATGGTTCTGCGAAAGCTCGCAGTGGCCCAGCACCGCCAGCGCCTCGTCTCGTTGATCGAACTTCGCATCCTGCAAGACACGGCGAAGCTGCTCGACGGCCTTGTCGAATTCACGCAAACGATACCGGCAGACGGCAAGGGCGTATCGTGCCGCCGTGGCCTTGGTGTGATCGGGGTACTGATCGAGGAACTCGGAGTATTCATCGGCGGCGAGCTTGTACAGCCCGCGGCTGTAAAGCCCATTGGCGGCCATCAGCTTTTTCGTGCCCGCGTCGACGGGCTGGGCCTGGGCCGGGGGAGTTTCCGTCGACTGGGCAAGGCAGACCGCCGGGATGCACGCGGCACCCACGGTCAGCACACAAGCGCCGCACGAACGTCGCCACATCCTGAGCGTTCGATTCATAAGCGTCTTCTCCGAAGCCGCCCGCTGGCTATCCGGACAGCACCTCATCAGTACCTTGCCAGCCGGGAGCGTCAAGATCAACCGGTTGGGACCGAGAAAAATCCGGCACGGAAATGTACATGGATTACACTTGTAGTCAATGCACGAGAGGGCATTCCCGCAGTGGGACGGGCGCGGCGGCGACATTCTAACACGCTTGTCTGTCGGGCAACGGCTCGAGTTGCCCAACGAATCGAAATCGTATCTTCATCGACCTAAAATGACCGAACCATGGCAGCGATCGATTCTGCGATGACGGCCGCGCCACCTGAGACTCGGGTAGTGCCGGCGGGGCGGCGGCCGGGTGTGCTTCTCCCGGCGGTCTCGCTGTGCCGGCGCGAACTCGTCCGTTTTCTTCGTCAACGGCATCGCATCGTCGGCGCGCTGGGCACGCCAATTGTCTTCTGGTTGCTGCTGGGTCTGGGAATGGGCCACAGCTTTCAGGGGACCGGGGCGCCGGGCGGGGCCAACTATCTCCAGTTCTTTTTTCCCGGCACGCTGCTGATGATCCTGCTGTTCACGGCAATCTTCGCCACCATCTCGATTATCGAAGACCGCCGCGAGGGGTTCCTGCAATCGGTGCTGGTAGCGCCGGTTTCGCGGATGTCGATCGTGCTGGGAAAGCTGCTGGGCGGCACAGCGCTGGCATTCGTTCAGGGCCTGATCTTTCTGATCCTGGGGCCGCTGGTCGGACTTCATCTGACCCTGCTCGGGTTTATCGAAGCTTGCGCGATGATGTTGATCGTCTCGTTTGCCCTGACGGGCCTGGGCTTCTGCATCGCCTGGCGCATGAGCTCGACGCAGGGGTTTCATGCGATCATGAACCTGTTTCTGATCCCGCTGTGGTTTTTGTCGGGCGCGCTGTTTACGCCGCAGACGGCCTGGACGGGCTTGCGATGGGTCATGCGGGCAAACCCGCTAAGCTACGGGCTGGCCGGATTGCAGCGGTCGGTCTTTACGGATTCGTCGGCGCTGGCGGCGGTGCCCGGATGGGCGGCGATCGGCGCTGTGACCGTGGCGTTCGCGGCCGCAATGCTATGGCTTTCCACGCGCGTAGCCCGCCAGACCATTGCCGCCGATTTGCAGTAGATCGAATTTTCGTGGTGATTCCAATGAGTTCGAGGCAAAAGAGCCTGACCATCGTCCTTTGGTGTCTGGTCGCCGTGGCGATCATCGGGGTGGCGATTGGCCGGTTGATCGCGCCGCACTGGAGCGTGGCGGCGCGCGGACCGGGCGGCGACCTGCTGGCGATCTCCTCTGGCGACCCGCATCGCGGCGTTGATTGCGACTTGTTCACGCCGCCGGACATCCGTTTGATCGATCAGGACGGCCGCGCGTTTTCCACGTCGCAGCTTCGCGGGCATCCGTGGGTCGCGGATTTCATCTTCACCACCTGCGGCAGCATTTGTCCGACCATGTCGCACGAGATGGCTGCCCTTCAGGCAATGACGCCGGCCGAAGTGAATTTTGTCTCGTTCACCGTGGACCCCGCGCACGATTCGCCGGCGGTTTTGAAGGCTTACGGCCAGTCGTTGCACGCCGATTTTTCCCGCTGGCATTTTTTGACCGGGACAGCAAAGGAGATGGTTGACGCCGCGTACGCCATGGAGATTTCTGTCAAGCCGGCCCAGGGCGATGCGCCGTTGACGCACAGCGATCGGTTCCTCCTGATTAGCGCCGGCGGGGCGGTCGTCGGGATCTACGATGGATCGAGTCACGACGACGTAAGGCGGCTGGCCGCCGATGCTGCCCGTCTTGCGGCCGGCACAGATCGGGAAACGCCGTCGTGAACCTTGGCTACTTTCCTCTTGTCAATGCGTCGCTCAATGGCCTCAGTGCCGTGTTGCTGCTGATTGGCTACCGGTTCATCAAGGCCCGCCGTTACATGAGCCACGGGACGATGATGATCGCGGCGGCGGCCAGCTCGACGGCGTTCTTGGGGTGCTACATCACCTATCATGCCTTGTTGCGGCTGAAGCGAGGGACCCCCATTACGCGATTCCCGCCGGGACATTGGCGGCCCGTCTATATGACGATCCTGACGACGCACACGATCCTTGCGGTAGCGATCCTTCCGATGGTCCTCATCACGCTTTGGTACGCTTCGCACAAGCAATGGCAGCGGCACCGCGCGATTGCGGTGTGGACGTTTCCGCTTTGGTTGTACGTCTCAGTGACGGGTGTGATCATTTACTGGATGCTGTATCACCTGGCGCCGACGCTTCAGCATTGAACCTTTCCAAAAACTCAGGTCTGACACCTTTACATCGAAGCGAAGTTGGCCAGGATTTGCAGCCCCACCTTCTGACTCTTTTCCGGGTGAAACTGGGTGGCGAAGAGGTTGTCGCGCCAAACGCTGCTGACGAAGGGCCCGCCGTAATCGGTCGTCGTGGCGATGACGTTTTCGTCGGTCGGTACGACGTGATAACTGTGAACGAAATAAACGCCGCAGCCGGTCGGCAGATCGCGCAGCAACGGTGAAGGCCGCCGAAACTCCAATTGGTTCCATCCCATGTGCGGCACTTTGAGACCGAGGCGCTCGTCCACGTCAAACCGGACGCATTTGCCTTTGAGCACGCCAAGGCCGCGGTGTTCACCATCTTCATAACTTACGTCAAAGAGCATTTGCAGCCCCAGGCAGATGCCCAGAAACGACTTGCCGCGATCGATGTGGTTCATGATCGGCCCGTCGAGTTGGCGCTCGCGCAGCGTGGCAATCGCGTCCGCAAAAGCGCCGACGCCCGGCAAAATGATCTTGTCGGCTTTCTCGACTTGCGCGGGGTCCGAGATGATGTCCGCCTGCGCTCCCACGTGTTCGAGCGCCTTCTGGACGGACCGCAAGTTGGCCATCCCGTAATCGATGATCGCGACGGACATGCGACCATTATAGCCGCGACACAGCCGCCCTCGGCTGTGTTCCGCGGCAAGGCGGAAGAGGTTTCGGCTGCACCCAAACACAGCCGAGGGCGGCTGTACCACATTAAACGTCTAATCCCCGGTCAACACGACGATTTCGACGCGGCGATTCCTGGACATCTCCGAGCCGCGCGGGTGCGTGTCGCCGAATCCCTTGGTGGAGATGCGGCTGGCGGAGACGCCGTGCGAAACCAGGTACTGCTTCACCGCGTCGGCTCGGGCGATCGACAATTCCATGTTGCTCGACCACTTGGAGACGCGAATCGGCTGGCTGTCGGTATGACCCTCGACGATCAGGGCCTTGGCTGCGAACTTCCGCTTCAGGGCCGCCACCACCTTGTCCAGCGAAGCTTTGGCGGACTGCTTGAGCGTGGCCTGACCGGCATCAAAGAACACATCACTGGGAAGATGCACGGTGGTGTCGCCGGTTTTGAGGTTCACCGTCGTTTCCAGGCCGCCGATCTGCTCGACGGGCGCCTGCCGCTGGGGCGGCGCTTGAGCCACTGGCGTCTCGGTTGGCGGCGCAGGTTGCTGCGCCACGACCGGCGCCGGTGCGGGCGGCGTCTGGTGCCGCAACTGATCGTTCTGATCGCGCAGCGCCCGATTCTCGTCGAGCAAGGCCTTGTTCTGATCGTAGAGCTTGTTCTGGCAACCCACCGCCAGCATAGATGTCATCAACCCCGTCCCCAACCCGATCTTGGACCAGCCCATTCTGACTCCTTTCATCTTGGGACTAGCAGAAAATGTAGAAGAATTTATCCAATCGTCAAGCCGCCGGAACCTGATTCCGGCGGATTTGAGGCCTTTTCATCCGCCGGCGCTGCCGGCTTGGGTGGTTCGCCCGCATCAGCCGAGCCCGGCGGCGGGGTGGATCTGGTCTGGAGCATCGCCGCCTTGGTTCGGATGTCGGCGATCTCGCGGTCCAGCCGCTGCGAGCGGTTGCGCGCCTTGAGGTCCCGAACCTGATGGATCGTCCGAAACGTCGTGCGAACCAACAGCGCGCCGATCACTCCGGCCAGGAACGTACACAGCACCAGCACCAGCAGGTTGGTTTGCGGCTGGTGACGGAACCAATACCAGAACCGCACTTTCTCCTGCGCGTTAAAGAACGTAAAGAGAATCACATACAAAAACAGCAGGGCAACCAGTGTCACCTTCGACCAGATCCGAATTCGCAGCCAGAGGTTGCCCATATGGAAATCCAGAAGCGATTCAACTGCCGCCGAAACGGCCTGAAATCAGTTCCATCAGTGCGGTCATGCCCGGTGACAGCCAGTCGGCGATCGGACAATAGAATAGCATGACCGCCGCACTGGCCAAACTAAGGTATGGCCCAAAGGGGACCTCGCGCTGCTTGTGTCGCAGCCAGAGATAGAGCGCGATCAACAGTCCGATGACCGGGGCAAGGAAGAACGCGACCGCGGCCGCGCCCGGCCCCAGCACCGCGCCGACCGCCGCCATCAGGTGGACGTCTCCCATCCCCATCGCCTCACGCCCGAAGGCATAGGAACCGAGAATCCGGGTGATCCATACCACGAATCCGCCGACCAGAAGCCCCAGGATCGCCCCGAGCAATCCGCCGACCCATCCTTCGGCGACGATGCCCGACCAGATTCGAGCCGCCGCGGGAACTTTCCACGTCACCCAAACCCATGCTAATCCAAGTGCCAGCGGCGGCAACAGGAACAACATCTCCTTGCGAATCTCGGCGCGGATCTCGCGCGGCGCATACTCCCGCGGCGGATCGACCTCCTTGCCATCGTTCTTTTGCTTGGCCAACTCGGCCTTCTCCACCTCGAGCAGCGGCAACCCCTCGGCAAAACTGGTCGGCATAATTCCCCAATTCCACAGAATGAAGCTGATCAGCAGACCGACTCCCGCACCCGCCGCCAGTGCCGCCGCGGGCGCGGACGGGTTCAACGCGCCTGGCCATCCCGACCGGTCCCACACCGCGTGCTCGGCCAGCGCGAACGGCACGATGAACCATGGAATCTGAAGCGGAATGATGAACAGCTCCGCGTCGATCAGGCTCGCCGCCAAGAGCGCTCCGATCAGCATCATATCCAGCAGGTAGATCGGCCAGTGATCAAGGATGGAAAGCTCGGCCGGGAAGAAGCGAACGATGCCGCTGGGCGTCACGGTCCGCAGGCATGGCCCCCAGTCGCCGATGAAGAACATCACGTAATACAGGACAAAGAGCAACCCGGTAACCGCTTCCACCAGCGGGTAGCGGATCGAGATCGGCTCCTTGCAGAATCGGCAGCGCCCGCCGAGCTTCAGCCAGCCGATCACCGGGAGGTTGTCGTACCACTTGAGCGGGTTCTTGCAGCGCGGGCAGTAGGATGGCGGCCACGACAGCGCCTTCCACGACCGCAGAAACTCTCGCGCCCACCCTTCCCCCTCGACCGGCTCGACCTGCGGCAGCCGCCAGACCACCACGTTCAAAAAGCTCCCCACGCACGACCCCAGGGCAAAGGCGAAGAGGATGTGGATGGTGTGGTGGAGCAAATGGGCGGTGTCTTGCAGGTTTAATAACTTTCATGCGTAAAACGTAGAACGTAGAACGTAAGGCTCTTCGTTACGTTCTACGCACTACGTTCTACGCCTCGCTGCCTCACAACAATCTCACGATATAAACCACCGCGTCCTCCGGCGTCAGATGACTCACGTCCAGCTCCGCGGTCATCGCGGCCCGGTAGAGCGGTTCGCGCTGGGCCAGCATCTGGGTGATCTCCTCGATGCCGCCGCCCAGCTCCGTCAGGTTGGGCCGGGTCACGGCCGATTGCGGGTCGGCGCTGATCCGTTTGTGCAACGTCGCCGGGTCGCACTTGAGATAAATCACCTTGTGACCGGCGTCCTTGATCTCCTTGCGGTTTTCTTCACGGCCCAGCGTCCCGCCCCCCAGG
>Ga0307477_10001884_pt1 | contig 16753 bp, 11 predicted proteins | sample atmos_gasesECM2C_FD_203316 | JGI IMG/M metagenome (GOLD analysis project Ga0307477, IMG submission 203316) | Hardwood forest soil microbial communities from Morgan-Monroe State Forest, Indiana, United States - atmos_gasesECM2C_515 | ecosystem: Environmental > Terrestrial > Soil > Temperate...
CCTCTGGCCGAGCTTTGGGCGAGGCGCCCGCAGTCCGACGCCCTCGCCTCTACCACGAGCGCCTCGCCCAAGGGGAGGCCAGAGGATGGGTCCACTCCCCAGACCCGGGTCGGAGGTTTCCCCGGAGGCTGCCATGGCGAGGCCTCGGAAACCTCTGCGGATTCGGAGTGGAGAATCCCTGTGGAGTACCTGCGGAAATCTGTTGGGACCTCATCTCTTGCCCTGGTGGTCAACAGGCTCTCCACAGCTTACCCGCCAGGTAACGCGGCGTGTGCCTCACCTCTAAGCATCTTTACCACAGCAACTTGCGCTGCTTTTCCTCTTTTCCACAGGGGCCTTCTACTACGACGGCTATGGTATATTCAGGTGTCTGGCTTGAAGAAGAAGAGCGGGAGAGAGAATGGAAATCCGTCTCAAGAGGAACGACTTCCTGGGCGAGTTGGTCCCGATGCAGGGGATCGTCGAGCGTAAGACCACGATCCCTGTTCTGTCGCACATACTGCTGAACGCCCGCGACTCGCACGACTCCAAGGACGGCAAGCTTCACTTGGCGGCGACCGACCTCGACGTCTCCCTGACCTCGCGTTGCGAGGCCGAGATCCGTGAGGGTGGCGCCATTGCCGTGCAGGCCAAGAAGCTGATCGAGATCATCCGCTCCCTCTCCGCTTCCGAGGTCCTGCTGGTGCAGGAGGAGCCGCGCGTGCTGAGCATCCGCGCCGGCAGCTCCCGGTTCAAGATCCATGGCCTCGCGGCCGACGACTTCCCGACCCTGCCGACCGTGCCGGCGTCCGCGGGTGCCAAGGTCGAGATCCCGTTCGCGGACTTCCGCCGCATGGTGGCCAAGATCCTCTTCGCGGTCTCGGCCGAGGAGTCGCGCTTCCAGCTCAACGGCGCCCTGTTCAAGATCAAGGACGGCGCGCTCGAGATCGTGGCCACCGACGGCCACCGCCTTGCCCTGGTCGAGAAGCGTGAAGAGTCCTTGCGCAACGTTCCTGGGAATGCCGGTGAGGATTCGGTGCTGGTGCCGCGCAAGGCCTTGCAGGAGCTGCAGCGGCTCGAAGGCGATGCGTCGGCGACCGCGCTCGAGTTCCGCCGCGGCGAGCATCACCTGTCCTTCAGGCTGGGGCAGCGCGAGCTGATCTGCCGCATCCTCGAAGGCACCTTCCCGGATTATGAACGGGTGATCGCCAAGGACAACGACAAGCGGGTGCTCTTTGACCGCAAGGCCCTGGCGGAGGCGGTCCAGCGGGCGGCGCTCATGACCAGCGACCGAGCGCGCGCCGTGCGCCTGCAGTTCTCCGCCCACCAACTGGTGATCTCGGCGGTGAACGCCGACCTGGGCGAGGCGGTCGAGGAGGTGGCCTGCGAGTACGAGGGACCCGAGTTCCGGCTCGGCATCAACCCCGACTACCTGTCGCAGTTCCTCGCCGCGGTGGACACCGACCGCGTCCGCCTGGAGCTCAAGGACGAGAACACGCAGTGCGTCGGCTACCCGCAGGAATCGCTGCCTGGCGATGGCGCCGGAAGCCATCCGGACGACGCGGCCGGAAGCCATGCGGACGAGGCGGCCGGAGCCTCGAGCGCGGCGCAGAGCGCCGATGCGGCAGGCGGGTCCGTGCACCCGGCTGGCGCCGACGGGCGCTATCTCTGCGTCATCATGCCGATGCGGATCTGAAGCGGAGGCGCAGGCGGACCGTCCCGGTCCCCCGAGGTCTCCCTCCTCCGGACGTGCTGTCGCACTTCACAGCGCGCGGTTTCCGCAACCTCCAGCCCCTGGACCTCGCGCCGTCCCCCGGCTCGCACCTGCTCCTCGGCGGCAACGGCGCGGGCAAGACCAGCCTGCTCGAGGCGATCTACGTGCTCGCCACGACCCGCAGCTTTCGCGCCGGCCAGGTGGTCGATTGCGTGGCACATGGCGCCAACGAGCTGGAGCTCTGGGGAGAAGTGGAGACCGACCGCCGCGCCGCCCTGGCGGTGAGCGTGCGGGAGGGGGTCCGCCAGCGCAGCGTCAACGGCAAGCCGACCTCCCTGGCGGATCACCTGGCGGTGCTGCCGGTGGTGGCCTGGGCGGCGGTGGAGACCGGGGTGCTGGTCGGAGCGCCGGGGGCGCGGCGCCGCTTCATGGACCGCGGCGTCGTCGCCACCCGCCCGGCGGCGCTCGAGACGCTCGGCCGCTACCGCGAGGCACTGCGGCAGAAGCGCGAGCTGCTGGCACGGAACGGCACCGGGATCGAGATCTGGAACGAGCTCCTGGCCGCCACCGCCGCCGAGGTCATCCGCCTGCGCGCCGTCTACGTCGACGCGCTGCGGGTCGAGCTGGCCGCCGTGCTGGCCGAGGTTGGCGAGGTCCGCGAGATCACCGCCGGCGCCGGCGCCGAAGCCGCCGCGAGCACCGTCCCGACGCCCGGCGTTCCGGCCGCTGAAGCGCTCCTCTTTGGCAGCGGCAACGTCGGGGTTGCTGCCGGCATGGCGTCACCCGGTAGCCATCTCGGCGGTCATTCCGGCAGCTATCCCGCGGCGGCGGCAAACCTCCGCCTCGCCGACATCGAGCTCCGCTACCAGCCATCGCCGCCCCAGGGGCTGGAGGGCGCGGCGGCCATCGCCGCCGTGCTCGACAAGGCAATCGAGCGCGAGCGCCGCCGCCAGCAGCCACTGCTCGGTCCCCAGCGCGACGAGCTCGAGATCCTCTGGAACGGTCACGAGCTCCGGCGCGTGGCCTCCGCCGGCGAGCGCAAGGCCCTATCACTGCTCATGCTGGCAGCCCACGGCAGGGTAGTCGAAGCCGCCGGCCGCCAGCCCATCTATCTCCTCGACGACGCCGACGCCGAGCTGGCACCCCCCTCGGTAGCAGCAGTCTGGTCCGTCTTCGCCAAGCGAGTCGCCGCCACCGGAGGACAACTCTTCGCCAGCTCGAACCGCCCCCAAGTCTGGCTGACCCTGGACGTGGACACGCTCTGGCAGATGGAGAAAGGGACTCTCTCCAAGCTGTAGCTTCGCGGGGGCCTCTGGGGAATCCCTCCGGGGGCCTCCGGGGAATCCCTCCGGCCGGGCCGTGGCTGCGGATGTCCTCCTCTGGCCTCCCTATGGGCGAGGCGCTCGTGGTAGTGCTGGGGCTGAGAACTGCGGGCGCCTCGCCCAAAGCTCGGCCAGAGAAGGACATCCGCAGCCCCAGCCCTCCTTCCTCCCTCTACGGCTGCAGTTCTCTCCGGCAACCGGATCTTAGCCAGGGAAGGATCTCCACCAATCGCCGTTTCGACGAGGCACCAGAGTCCACTCTTCGCACCCAGAACGGCACGATCCCTCGAAGAACCCCCACTGCCGTAGAGGGAGGAAGAGAGGGTCTGGGAGGCGGACCCACCCTCTGGCCGAGCTTTGGGCGAGGCGCCAGTAGTCCTCAGCCCCTGCCCTACCACGGGCGCCTCGCCCAAAGGGAGGCCAGGGGGTGGGTCCGCCCCCCAGACCCGGGTCGGAGGGATTCCCCAGAGGCGTCCCCGTCGAGGCGTGGTAAACCTCTGTGTCTTCAAAGATTAAGCCCTCCCCGAAGATCCATTTCCATGCTATAATTGCCGCTGTCCCAGGGCCCCGCCGGCGGACGTCCTTTCCAGGGGGTATCTCCGGTCTCAGCGGGCTCGAAATCAGCCAACCCAACGCATCAGGTGGCAGGGGAGCGCATTGCGAGACCCAGACGACCGGCAGGGCGAAGAGTTCGAGGAGCAAGCATTGGCGACCAGCGAGATTCAGCCTCCCGCGACCGCATCCGCGACGGCAGTGCCAGCGGCGGGCGCAGGCGATGCAACCTATACCGCGGAGAACATCCGCGTCCTCAAGGGCCTCGAGGCCGTGCGCACGCGGCCGGGCATGTACATCGGCGACACCGACGACGCCTCGGGCCTGCATCACATGGTGTTCGAGGTGGTGGACAACTCGGTGGACGAGGCCCTCGCCGCCTACTGCACGGCCATCGACGTGATCATCCATACCGACAACTCGGTGACCGTCGACGACGACGGCCGCGGCATCCCTGTCGACCTGCACAAGGAAGAGGGGCGCTCGGCGGCCGAGGTCATCATGACCGAGCTCCATTCGGGCGGGAAATTCGACAAGAACTCCTACAAGGTGTCGGGCGGCCTGCACGGCGTCGGCGTGTCGGTGGTCAACGCCCTGTCGGAGACCCTGGAGCTCGAGATCAAGCGCGACGGCCGCGTCTGGTTCCAGACCTATCACCGCGGCGAGCCCGAGGCGCCGATCAAGGCCATCGGCACCACCGACAAGACCGGCACCAAGGTGCGCTTCTGGCCCGATCCGACCGTTTTCGCCGTGCTCGAGTTCTCGTTCGACACCCTGGCGCAGCGCCTCCGCGAGCAGTCGTTCCTGAACCGCGGCATCCTCATCCGGCTGCGCGACGAGCGCACCGACCGCTCGACCGAGTTCTGCTACGCCGGCGGCATCGCCTCCTTCGTCGAGCACCTGAACCGCAACAAGACACCGCTCCACCCGGTGCCGATCTTCCTGTCCGACAGCCGCGTCGACGGCAACGGTCCGGAGAACCCGGAGACCGTCGAGGTCGCCTTGCAGTGGAACGAGGGCTACCAGGAGCTGATCTACAGCTTCGCCAACACCATCAACAACCGCGACGGCGGCACCCACCTGGCGGGCTTCAAGTCGGCGCTGACCCGCACCATCAACGCCTACGCTGCCTCCTCCGGCCTGTCCAAGAACCTCAAGGAGAACCTCACCGGAGACGACGTGCGCGAGGGGCTGACGGCGGTGGTCTCGGTCAAGATCAGGGATCCCAAGTTCTCCTCGCAGACCAAGGACAAGCTGGTCTCCTCGGAGATCAAGGGCTGGGTCGAGCAGGTGGTCGCCGACCGTCTCGGCAGCTACCTCGAGGAGAACCCACGCGAGGCGCGGCGCATCGTCGAGAAGTGCGTCGAGGCGGCGCACGCCCGCGAGGCGGCGCGCAAGGCGCGCGAGCTGACGCGGCGCAAGGGGGCGCTGGACGCCTCCAACCTCCCCGGCAAGCTGGCCGACTGCAGCGAGAGGGACCCGAAGCTCGCCGAGATCTTCCTGGTCGAGGGCGATTCCGCCGGCGGCTCGGCCAAGCAGGGGCGCGATCGGCGCTTCCAGGCGATCCTGCCGCTCAAGGGCAAGATCCTGAACGTCGAGAAGGCGCGCTTCGACAAGATGCTGTCCTCCGACGAGATCAAGACCCTGATCATCGCGCTCGGCACCGGCATCGGCAAGGACGACTTCGAGGTCGAGAAGCTCCGCTACCACAAGCTGATCATCATGTGCGACGCCGACGTCGACGGCAGCCACATCCGCACCCTGATCCTGACGTTCTTCTACCGCCAGATGCAGGAGGTGATCCGCCGCGGCCACCTCTACATCGCCCAGCCGCCGCTCTACAAGGTGAGCCACGGCAAGAGCGAGACCTACCTCAAGGACGACCGGGAGTACCAGGCGTTCCTGGTGAGCCGCATCCAGGAAGCCTGGGAGCTGGAGGTCGAGGGCCCCGACGGCGGCAACGGCCACGACGGCCAGCGCAGCCGCCTCGCCGGCGCCCGCCTCGCGCATTTCCTCGAGAAGGTGGCGAGCTTCCGGCAGAACTCGGACCGCCTGGCATCGCGCGGCTACCCGATCGCGGCGCTGAAGATCGCGCTGCTCGGCGGCATCCGCGACAAGGCATCTCTCGGCGATCCCGAGAAGGTGCAGGCGGTCGCCCTGCGTCTCGAGGCGGCCGGCTTCCACGGCGTCGAGGTCGGCCAGGACGAGGAGCACGGCACCGGCCGCATCCGCTTCTTCTTCCGCCGCGACGGCGTCGAGCGCGAGGTGCGCGTCGACTGGGGCCTGGTGACCAGCGCCGAGTACCGAGCGCTGGCCAACAACTCCCTGGGCCTCGAGGCGATCGCCGCCGCCCGCTTCTCCCTCAGCCGCACCGCCGGGCCCGGGGCGAAGGCGCTGCGAGCCGACGAGACCCTGGCCCCGGCGTCGAACGCCGGCACCCCGGCCCCGGGAACCCCCCTCGCCGCCGCGCCCCTCGCGCCCCTCGCGCCCCTCGCGAAGGACAGCCTCGACGAGGCGCTCGAGATGCTCTACGAGAACGCCAAGAAGGGACTGTCGATCCAGCGCTACAAGGGCCTTGGCGAGATGAACCCGGACCAGCTCTGGGAGACCACCATGGATCCCACCCGGCGGCGCCTGCTGCAGGTGCGCATCGAGGACGACGTCGAGGCGGACTCCATCTTCACCGTGCTGATGGGCGACGAGGTCGATCCGCGGCGCGAGTTCATCCAGAACAACGCCCTCGACGTGCGCAACCTGGACGTTTAGTCAGGACGCAGTGCACTAGCACCGTAGCGCGCCGCGGGCTTACGAGAGAGAGCAGACCTACCTTCCCGATATGAGCGACGAAGAACAGACACCTCCCTTCGAGCCGCCGGTGGAGCAGCCGATCCCCGTCGACATCGAAGACGAGATGAAGCGCAGCTATCTCGATTACGCGATGAGCGTGATCGTCGGCCGGGCGTTGCCGGACGTGCGCGACGGCTTGAAGCCGGTGCACCGGCGCGTGCTCTACGGCATGTGGGAGAGCGGCAACCGCTCCGACCGGCCGTACAAGAAATCCGCCCGCATCGTCGGCGACGTGATGGGCAAGTACCACCCGCACGGCGACACCGCGATCTACGACACGGTGGTGCGCATGGCCCAGGACTTCGCCATGCGCTATCCGCTGGTCGACGGCCAGGGCAACTTCGGCTCGATCGACGGCGACAACCCGGCGGCGATGCGCTACACCGAGGTGCGCCTGACCCGCCTCGCCGAGGAGATGCTCCGCGAGGACATCGACAAGGAGACCGTCGAGTGGGTGCCGAACTACGACGGCTCCGAGAGCGAGCCGGCGGTGCTGCCGGCGCGCGTTCCGAACCTGCTGGTCAACGGCGCCTCCGGCATCGCGGTCGGCATGGCGACCAACATCCCGCCGCACAACCTCGGCGAGGTGGTCGACGCGCTGAACCTGCTGATGGACAACCCCGAAGCCACGCTGCGCGAGCTGATGGCGGCGCTCCCCGGCCCCGACTTCCCCACCGCCGGCTTCATCCACGGGCTGCAGGGCATCCACTCGGCCTACTCGACCGGCCGCGGCCTCATGCAGGTGCGGGCGCGCGCCGAGATCGAGAGCCAGGCGCGCGGCGAGCGGCAGGCGATCGTCGTCACCGAGATCCCCTACCAGGTCAACAAGAAGCGGCTGATCGAGAACATCGCCGTGCTGATCCGCGAGAAGAAGCTCGAGGGCATCGCCGACCTGCGCGACGAGTCCGACCGTGACGGCATCCGCATCGTGCTCGAGGTCAAGCGCGGCGAGGTGCCGGAGGTGATCCTGAACTCGCTGTACAAGATGACCCAGATGCAGATCACCTTCGGCATCAACCTGCTGGCGATCGTCGACAGCCAGCCGAAGGTGATGACGCTGCCGGAGCTGCTGCGCCACTTCCTCAACCATCGCAAGACGGTGATCATCCGCCGCACCCGTCACGACCTGCGCAAGGCGGAGGAGCGGGCGCACGTCCTCGAGGGCATCCTGAAGGCCCTGGACCACCTCGACGCGGTGATCGCCACCATCCGCGCCAGCCAGACGCCGGCCGAGGCGCGCGAGAACCTGATGTCGAGCTTCTCGCTCTCCGAGGTGCAGGCCCAGGCCATCCTCGACATGCGGTTGCAGCGCCTGACCGGCCTCGAGCGCGAGAAGGTGGTCGAGGAGTACCGGGAGCTGATGGCGCTGATCGAGCGGCTGCGCTCCATCCTCGGCTCGGACCGCCTGGTGCTCGCCGAGATCCGGCGCGAGCTGGGCGAGCTCAAGGCCGCGTACGGCGGCCGCCGCCGCACCGAGATCATCCCCGAGACCGCCGACATCTCGATCGAGGACATGATCGCCGACGAGGACATGGTGATCACCGTCACCCGCTCGGGTTACGTCAAGCGCTCGCCGCTCGCCCTCTATCGCGAACAGAACCGCGGCGGCAAGGGCCGCACCGGCATGGTCACCAAGGAGGACGACTTCGTCGAGCACCTCTACGTGGCGTCGGCGCACAGCTACATCCTGGTCTTCACCGAGAGCGGGCGCATGCACTGGCTCAAGGTGCACGAGATCCCGGAGACCGGCGCGGCGGCGAAAGGCAAGGCGATCGTCAACCTGCTGAACCTCGAGCCGAACGAGCGCCTCGCCACCACCGTCGCGGTGCGCCAGTTCCGCGCCGACCGCTTCCTGTTCTTCGCCACCGCCAACGGCACGGTGAAGAAGACCGAGCTGTCGGCCTACGCCAACCCGCGGCTCGGCGGCATCATCGGCATCAACCTCGACGCCGGCGACCGCCTGCTGGCGGTGCGCGAGACCGACGGCGCCAAGGACATCCTGCTCGCCACCGCCCGCGGCTTCGCGATCCGCTTCCCGGAGAGCGAGGTGCGGGCGATGGGACGCGCCACCACCGGCGTCCGCGGCATCCGCCTGCGGCCGCGCGACCGGGTGGTCGGCGCCGCGATCCTCGAGTCCGCCGGGGAGGTGCTCTCGGTGAGCGCGCGCGGCTTCGGCAAGCGCACGCCGATCGCGGACTACCGCAAGCAGAGCCGCGGCGGCCTCGGCATCATCAGCCTGAAGGTCAGCGACAAGACGGGCGAGGTGATCTCGGCCAAGCACGTCACCGCGGGCGACGGGCTCATCCTCATCACCCAGGCGGGAATGATCATCCGCCTGGGCGTCGCGGACGTGCGCCTGGTCGGCCGCTCGACGCAGGGAGTCAAGCTGATCGACCTCGATCCGGAGGACCGCGTGGTGGCGGTCGCCAAGCTGGACGAGCCCGCGCCGTCGGAGCCCGAGCCCGGTACGGATCCCGGCGGCGGTGGCGGCCCCGCCGGTCCGGAGGACTTCCCCGCGGACCTCGGCCCGGACGTCCCCGACGCCGTGAACTGACCTGCCGGTGGGCACGACCGCGGCGCGCCAGGCCGAGCGGCTCTACCGCCTGGCCTGGATGTTCTATCTTGGCCTGGCCCTCGCCGGGAGCCTGTGGATCGGCCTGCGGCGTGGACCGATCCCGTTGCGCCTGTTCGTCGATCCCTCGCGCTGGTGGCTCGACATCGCGGTGGGAGCCGCCGCCGGGCTGGCCCTGCTCGGCTGCTGGGAGGCGTTGCGCCGCCTGCTGCCGGCGGCCCGCGGCCTCGAGGAGCTGCTCGGCGAGCTGCTCGGCGGCATCACCGCGCCGCAGGCGATCGGGCTCGCGGCGCTGTCCGGCTTCGCCGAGGAGCTGTTCTTCCGCGGCGCGGTGCAGGGCGCCGTAGGCTGGCTCGCCGCCAGCCTGCTGTTCGCGCTGCTGCACTCCGGACCCGGCCGCGCGCTCCGGCTGTGGACCCTCTTCGCCCTCTGTGCCGGCCTGCTCTTCGGCGCCCTCATGCTCTGGCGCGGCAACCTGCTGGCGCCGGTGCTGGCGCACTTCCTCGTGAATGCGGTCAACCTCTACCGCCTGCGGGGCCATCCGGGGGAACCCAACAAGTAGTGTCCTGGATTGCCCCTCCGCCTCCCTTTGGGCGAGGGGTGAAAGTCCTCTACCTCTGTGCCTCCCACCACCCCTCGCCCAAAGGGAGGCGGCGGGCATTCCAGGACACTACCTGGGTTCCCCCGGCAGACTGACTGCTCGGCGTGTTTGATAGACTGCCGTCGAGAGCGGTCCTCGAGAGCGACAAGGAGATCGGAACGATGTCGAACGACTCGCGCGACGTGCTGGCCCGGGTGGAAGCCGAGAAGCAGGTCTATCTCGACGAGCTCGAGGACTTCCTGCGCATCCCCTCGATCTCCACCGACCCGGACTACGCGAGCGACGTCTGGCGGGCCAGCGAGTTCGTGCTCGACAAGCTGCGCGCCGCCGGCCTGACCGCCGAGCGCATCGAGACCGCGGGGCATCCGCTGGTCTATGGCGAATGGCTGGGCGCCGCCGGCAAGCCCACCGTGCTGTTCTACGGCCACTACGACGTGCAGCCGGTCGACCCGGTCGAGCTCTGGCGGCATCCGCCCTTCGAGCCCACGATCGAGGGCGACAAGCTGGTGGCGCGCGGCGCCACCGACGACAAGGGGCAGTCCTACGCCCACGTCAAGGGAGTCGCGGCGACCCTTGCCGAGCGTGGCCGGCTGCCGGTCAACGTCAAGTTCCTCATCGAGGGCGAGGAGGAAGCCGGCGGGCACGCCATCGATCGCTACGTCCGGGAGGACGGCGGCAAGCGCCTGGCCTGCGACTGCGTGATGATCTCCGACAGCTCGCTCTTCGCCCCCGGCCAGCCGGCCCTGGTCTACGGCCTGAAGGGGCTGGCCTACATGGAGATCAAGGTCACCGGCCCGAATCGCGACCTGCACTCCGGCACCTTCGGCGGCGCGGTGACCAACCCGCTGAACGCGCTCTGCGAGATCGTCGCGAAGCTGCGCGACGCGCGCACCGGCAAGGTGCTGATCCCCGGCTTCTACGACGACGTCAAGCCGCTGGCGGACTGGGAGCGGCAGGAGTTCGCGCGGCTGCCCTTCGACGCCGAGGCCTATCGCGCCGAGCTGGGCGTGCCGGAGCTGGTGGGCGAGGAGGGCTACACCACCCGCGAGCGGACCTGGGCCCGGCCGACCCTGGACGTCAACGGCATCTTCGGCGGCTACCAGGCCCGCGGCGCCAAGACCGTGCTGCCGTCGTGGGGCGGCGCCAAGGTCTCGATGCGCCTGGTCCCGGACCAGCGGCCCGACACGGTGGCGCGCCTGTTCACCGACTACGTCCACCAGGTGGCGCCGCCGGGCGTGGTGGTCGAGGTCAGCAACCTGCACGGCGCCGAGCCCGTCCTGGTGCAGGCCGAGGGGCCGCTGGTCGAGGCCGCGATGGCGGCGATGGCCGACGCCTGGGGCGCCCGGCCGGTGCGCATCCGCGAGGGCGGCTCGATCCCGATCGTGTCGGCGTTCTCGCAGGTCCTGGGCAAGCCGGTGCTGCTGCTCGGCTTCGGCCTGGCCGACGACGCCCTCCATTCGCCGAACGAGAAGTTCAACATCAGCCACTTCTACAACGGCATCCGCTCGGTGGTGCGGCTGCTGGACCGCCTCGGCGACGTCGGCGCATGAGAAGCCAGGACAATCTCGAGCGCGAGATCAAGTTCCATTCCGATGACCTGGCGGCCCTGCGCGAGCGGCTGGGGGAGCTGGAGGCGGAGCGGGTGGGGCCGGCGGCCTTCGAGGACAACTGGATCCTCGACCGCGGCGACGAGCTGCTGTCGCAAGGCCGGATCCTGCGCCTGCGCACCGACGGCACGCGCTCGCACCTGACCTTCAAGGGACCGATGCACATGGAGGGCAAGGTCAAGGTGCGCGAGGAGCACGAGATCGGCATCGAGAGCGCCGACGAGGCGCGCTCCCTGTTCGAGAGGCTCGGCTACGAGGTGGTGCGGCGCTACCAGAAGGTCCGCGAGGAGTGGCAGCTCGGCGGCGTCACCATCGCCCTCGATCACACGCCGATCGGCGACTTCGCCGAGTTCGAAGGCGACGGCGCCGAGACCGTCGCCCGCCGCTGCGGCTTCGACGCCGGCAAGGGCGAATCGCGCTCGTACCTGCGCCTCTACGAGGACTATCTGAAAGAGCACCCGGACGCCCCGCCGGAGATGGTCTTTCGCCAATGACGGGCAGCTGAGTAACTAGCGTCGATGCGGCTCCGGGCGCTGGTCCTTGCCGCCGGGCTCGGCACGCGGCTGCGGCCGCTGACCGATGACCTGCCGAAGCCGCTGCTGCCGGTGCTCGGCCAGCCGCTGCTCGGCCTCACCCTGCGGCGCCTGGCGGCGGTGGGCTGCGAGGCTGCGGCGATCAATCTCCACCACGGCGCCGGCCAGATCCGCCGGGCTTTCGGCGGCGAGCACGCCGGGCTGCCGCTGACCTGGTCGGAAGAGCCGCTGCTGCTCGGCACGCTCGGGGCGCTGGGGCCCCTCGCCGGCTTCTTCGCCGCCGCCGACCTGGCGCTGGTCGTCAACGGCGACAGCCTTTGCCGCTGGCCGCTCGCCGAGCTGCTGGCGCGCCACCTCGCGACCGGCGCGCTGGCCACGCTGCTGCTCGCCGCGCGCGCCGATCCCGCGGACTTCGGCGGCGGCGTGGCGGTCGACCGCGCCGGCAAGCTGCTCTGGCTGCGGTCTGCCGGCGCGCCCGGGGATCGGGGCACGCTGCGGCGGGTCTTCGCCGGCGCCCATGTCCTCTCGCGCCGCCTGCTGCAACGGATCGCGGCCGACCCGGCGCCGGCCCCGGCCGACTTCGTGCGCGACCTCTACGAGCCGCTGCTCGCCGATCAGCCCGGCTGCCTGGACTCGCTGACCACCGGACGGCGCTGGCACGACCTTGGCACGCCGCGCCGCTACCTCGCGGCGACCCTCGACTGGACGGGCGCCCGCGGCCTCTGGATCTCGCCGGCGGCCGCGGTGGCGCCCACCGCGACGGTGCGGCGCTCGAGCCTCGAGGCGGGCGCGCGCGTCGCGGCGGAGGCGATCGTCGAGGATTCGGTGCTGCTGCCCGGCGCCTCGGTGGGCGCCGGCTGCGAGGTGCGGGACTCGATCCTGGGCCCGGGCGTCGAGCTGCCCGCCGGCAACCAGGTCACGAGCCAGATCGTGGTTGCCGGCGGTGCGCGAGTGGACCTGAGGCCGCGCTGATCGGCGCTGGCGTCCGGAGGGACGCGGGGCGCGTCAGGGAGGAGTGCCCGGCGCGCTGGGCAGCGAGGGGATGGCGCGCAGGTACTCGTAGACCGCCGCCAGGTCGTGGTCGCTCATGGTCCGGAAGTAGGGCCAGGGCATGATCTGCAGCAGGTTGGACGGGTCGTCGGGATCGATGCCCGTCTTCAGGGTGTGGACGAACTGCGCGAACGTCAAGCCGGCCGGCAGGCCATGCGAGTCGGGGGTGATGTTGCGCGAGACGATGAGGCCTCCCGCGAACTTGTTGCCGCCTGCCAGGTAGGCCGCGGCGTTCACCTCGGCAGGCTTCTGGCCCAGGTGGGGATTGTGGCCGGGGACCCACGGCGGGTTGGTGTGGCAGTCGTTGCACGAGATCCTGGTGTTGACGATGTAGCTGCCGAGGCCGACCAGGTTCGGGTCCTTGTCAGCCAGGGACAGCGGCACCGGCGCGACCTGGAAGCCGATGCGGATGCGGGCAGCTTCATCGTCGCCGGCGGTGGCGGCCCCGCCCTGGGCGCTCGAACGATCGTTCAGGACGACCAGGAAAGCGCAGGCCGCGAGTGAGAGGAGCAGCAGCGGTCGGAGTTTCATCGGATCACCTCTCTCCTTGTCCTTGGCCTAGTTGGGGGTGCCGGGTGCGCTGGGCAGCGAGGGGATCGCGCGCAGGTACTCGTAGACCGCCGCCAGGTCGTGCTGCGTCATCTTCCCGAACTGGGGCCAGGGCATGATCACCAGGAAGGGCGAGAGCTGCGGATGGATGTTGTCCGGATCGAGGCCGACGTGCATCAGGTTCACGAACTGCGGGAAGGTCAGGCCGGCCGGCAAGCCGTGGTCGTCGGGAGTGATGTTGCGCGAGGTGACCGGCCCGAAGTTGACGCCGCCGGCGAGATAGGCCGCGGCGTTCATCTTTGCCGGCTCCTCGCCGGCGAAGGGATTGTGGCCGTCCGCAAAAGCCGGGCTGGTGTGGCAGTCATTACAGAACGACTGGGTGTTGACGATGTAGCTGCCGAGGCCGACCAGGTTCGGGTCCTTGTGGCGCAGCGACAGCGGCACCGGCGCGACCGCGAAGCCGATACGGATGCGGGTGGCTTCGTCGTCGCTGGAGGCGGGGCCCTGGGCGCTCGTACGGTCGTTCAAGACGACGAGGCACGCACAGGTGACGAGTCCCAGCAGAAGCAGCTTCAATTTCATCGGATCACCTCTCTCTCCTTTCCCTTGCCGGCACCGAAACCCCGGAGCGGGTGCTGGCGAGCGCCAGCGTCAGGGCCGTTCTGGACAAACCCCATCACCCTCTAAGTGCAGTGACCAGGCGCTTCCGGGACAAGTATCTGATCTCGGCGACCTTTCCATTTGCGACTTCTTATCTCACGTTATTTTACAGCGCCGGCACTATAACTGTTTGGTAACTTCGATCGCTTGACTTCCAGACTTTCGATGACTTATACCTGCAAGCCTGCGGCTGCTGGCTAACATCCTGCCGCGGTACCGACCCCATGATCACCGGCTACTCGAGCGATGGCGGCATCGGTGTCGGCGAAGCGGGCGACGCCGAGCCCGCGGAGACGAATGCCGGCGGCGCCGCCGCCGTCGCCGAGGACCCGGCGGGACTGTCGCGGGGACAGCTCGATCAGCTGATCGAGCGCCTGCGCCGCAAGCGGTCCGCCGGCACGGCCGCCGCGCGCCAGCCGTTGCCGCGCGCCGGCCGCTTGCCGGACACCGGGCCTTACGCGCTCTCCTTCTCCCAGCAGCGCCTCTGGTTCCTGTCACAGCTCGACGCGTTCTCGCCGGCCTACAACATGGCCGGCGCTCTCGATCTCCGCGGCCCGCTCGACCGGGCGGCCCTCGGCCACGCCGTGGATGCGGTCGTGGCGCGGCACGAGGCGCTGCGCACGCGCTTCGGGGCCGCCGCCGGCGCGCCGTTCCAGGTGATCGATCCGCCGGCGCCGGTGGCCCTGCCCCAGGTCGACCTCGCGGCGCTGCCGCCGCGCGCCGCGACGGCGGCGGCGCTACGCCTCGCCGCCGCCGAGTCCAGGCGGCCGTTCGATCTCGAGGCGCGCTGGCCGCTGCGGGCGGCGCTCCTGCGGCTGGCGGCCGGCAGTCACCGGCTGCTGATCACCATCCACCACATCGCCGCCGACGGCCGCTCGCTCGAGATCATCCTCCACGATCTCGGCGCGCTGTACGCGGCGGCCCGCTCCGAGCGGCCGGCGCCGCTGCCGGAGCTGCCTTTCCGCTTCGTCGACTTCGCCGCCTGGGAGCGGCTGGAAATGGCGGACGGGTCGAACGGATTGGCGCGCCACCTCGAGTACTGGCGCGAGCGGCTGGCTGGCGCGCCGCCGACGCTCGCGCTGGCGACCGATCGCGCCCGCCCCGCCCGCCTCGGCTGGCGCGGCGGCAGCCAGCCGCTGACGATCGCGGCGCCGCTTGCCGGACAGCTGGTGGCGCTCGGACGGCGGCAGCGTGCGACCCCGTTCATGACCCTGCTTGCCGGCGTCCAGGCGCTGCTCTGGCGGCACAGCGGCCAGGCGGAAGTCGTCGTCGGTACGGCCGTGGCCAACCGCAATCTCGGCGGCACCGAGCGGCTGGTCGGCTGCTTCGTCAACACTCTGGCGCTGCGCGGCGACGTCGCCGCGGCGGCCAGCTTCGACGACCTGGTCGCGCGAGCACGCGCCGGCACGCTCGCCGACATGGCGCACCAGGAGCTGCCTTTCGAGAAGCTCATCGAGGAGCTGCAGCCCGAGCGCTGGCTCAGCCGCACGCCGGTGTTCCAGGTCGCGTTCGTGCTCCAGGGAGAGCCGCTCTCGGGCCTGCGGGCCGGGGCGCTGACGCTCACCCCGGCGGCGGTCGAGACGGGCACCGCCAAGTTCGACCTCACCTTCGACCTGGCCGGCGGTGAAGGGGGCTTCGCAGGACGGCTCGAGTTCAGCGCCGACCTGTTCGACCGCACCACCGCGATGCGGCTGGCCGCGCACCTCGAAGCGCTGCTCGCCGCGGCGGCGGCGCGGCCGGAGGCGGCGCTGGCGGAGCTGCCGCTGATGAGCGAGGCCGAGCTCTTCCAGGTGCTGGTGGAGTGGAACGACTCGGAGGCGGCGCCTGCGCATGGCGCGGCGGCCGAGTGGGCAGGGTGGGGAGGGGCGGTGCACCAGCGAGTGTCGGCCGTGGCGGCGCGCCAGCCGCAGGCCGTGGCAGTGGTGGCGGGGTCCGCGGAGCTGAGCTATGGCGAGCTCGAGCGGCGCGCGAACCGGCTGGCCTGGCGGCTGCGGCGGCTGGGAGTCGGCGAGGGGAGCCTGGTGGGCGTCAGCCTGGATCGGAGCGAAGCGCTGCTGCCGGCGCTGCTCGCGGTGCACAAGGCGGGGGCCGCCTACCTGCCGCTCGACCGGGAGCTGCCGCGCGAGCGATTGGAGATGATCCTGGAGGATGCGCCGCCGCAAGTGGTCCTGGCCGAGAGCCGCCTCGGTGGCCCAGCCGCCCGACCAGCCGCTCCGTGGCAGGTGGGGCCCCGGCAGGTGCCTGTGCTCTTTACAGACAGCGACTCGGGAGGGTGGATCGGCGAAAACCTGGACGGGCCGGGGGAGCCGTCGCGGCAGGCGGAGGTGCGAGAGCGGGAACAAGAAGAAGCGAACTTGCCGCCGCCGGTCGACCTGTCGCCTGAGAGCCTGGCCTACGTGCTGTTCACCTCGGGTTCGACGGGGCGGCCGAAGGGCGTGGCGGTGACGCATGGCGCGCTGATGAACGTGCTGGGGTGGGTCAGCAGGGAGCTCGGCCTGGAAATCCCTGCGGCGCCTGGCACGTCCGCCGGCAGCCGGCCGGGTCCGGAGCTGGCGTTGCTGGCGGTGACCACGCTGTCGTTCGACATCGCTGCGGTGGAGCTGCTGCTGCCGCTGCTGCTGGGCGGGCGGGTGGAGCTGGCGGACCGCGAGGTGTCGGGGGACGGAGCGCGGCTGCGCCAGGAGCTGACGCGGCGGCGGGCGACGATGCTGCAGGCGACGCCGGTGACCTGGCGGCTGCTGCTCGAGGCGGGATGGGAAGGCGAGGG
>Ga0307477_10001885_pt1 | contig 16743 bp, 12 predicted proteins | sample atmos_gasesECM2C_FD_203316 | JGI IMG/M metagenome (GOLD analysis project Ga0307477, IMG submission 203316) | Hardwood forest soil microbial communities from Morgan-Monroe State Forest, Indiana, United States - atmos_gasesECM2C_515 | ecosystem: Environmental > Terrestrial > Soil > Temperate...
CGGAGTGCCGTCAGCTTGTGCCGCCCGCCCCGGTGGATGCCCAGCAGCACGCCGCACCAGATGGATGACAATTGACCGGCAAACAGTCCCGGCGCCTTGGATCGCTGCCGCAAGGCCGATACGAAATGCAAACGCGCGTCGTCGTAGGGGGTTTCGACCAATCGGCTCCACAGTGCCGCGTTGTCCCACCCGCGCGATTCGGGCGTCAGCCAGGACCATGCGCCGTCGCGAACCTCGCGCAGAAGACTGTCGAAAAACCGGGTCACGCGATCCGCACGATAGGCGTCCGTTGTCCCCAGCCGGGCCAGCGCCCACGTGGCAAGATCCTGCCCGATACGAGCACAGCGTGCACCGGAGAGATTTGCGATCGTCTCCAGCTCAGCCTCGCTGCGGTTTTCGCGATTGCGGAGGAAACCGAAGCCGAGCCGGGCAACCGGCACCGGGGCCGCGCAGGCGAGTTGGACGCATTGCCGCAAATCCAGCCGTTCGGAGCGGACGTGTTGGGCCATCAGCCGGCAGATTGTCTCCAGCGCCAGCGGGTTGCGGACGCTCAGCAAGTCGAGCCAGTCCGAAACCGGAAGCTTGTCCAACTGCGACGAGCCCTCCAGCAGTTGCGCTCCCAGAAGCTGAACTTCCTCGTCGGCATGGTCGAGAAGCCGGCGTAGGTCGGCCACCGGCATTGCGCTCAGAACCTCGGCGTGCTGCTGCCGCAAAAGGCCGATGGCCCAAACGCGAACCAGCCGGGAGTCCGCGCCCAGCAACAGGTCCATCAGCACGCGGCTGGCTGGCGGCTTGCGCCACAATTCCGGAAATTCCGGGGCGGGGACCAACTCGCGCAGCGCCCGCCCGTTGCGCAATCGTACGTGCGACGCGCCGAATTCAAGCACGTCCGATTTTCCAAAGCAGGCGTGCAGCAGCGCCCAACTGTCGAGGATGTTCTCGCCTTGCGCCAGGTCCTCATTGCGATATCGCGTCAACAGCCGCGCGACGCCGGCGGGATAGTCATCGGGTCTGGCAAAACCAATTCGCCGTAAGTACCGCCACACCCGACGGCGAAGGTAGTAACGCGTGTGGTACGAAAAGAGCCGGCTGTCGGTCCGGCGCACCCAGTCGATCGCTTTGAACTGCGGAGCCATCGGGCCGCGCAACGCCTGCGAAAGCCCGGGGAGCGCGTTGCGCGGGGCGAAGAGCACTTCTTCCTGCCAGCTTTGGCGCGACTGCCAGTCCCAGTGGAATCGTTTTCGGCGTTGGCGCCGGACTAGCCGGTCGAAGGCGACCGCGAACGCCGCGATCAACTCACTGTCCCTGGCTTCCTCCGCGTGTTTGAAGAATCGTTTGATAACCGTTTCATGCCCGGCGGCGTTGAGCGGCAGGTCGAGGTATTTGAGAATCTGCTGGCGGGCCCACGGCCGCGGGTCTTTCTTCCATTTGTCGACGATCGATGCCAGTGAACCGGGAACGTGGAAATCTCGAACGGCTTCGACGAACCGGTCGTCGCCGGTCGCGAAGTATTCCTCGATCAGCAGGAATGAAGCCGCCACACCCGCCCTCGATCGGTGCCGCACGCGCCGCAGTCCCGTTGGACCGCGCTGCTGGGCATTGTGTGTCGGCATGCGCCAGGCGTCAAATGATGTCCGAAGATGGAATTCTCTTGGCGGTTGGAAATGCCCTCCCGGCGGATTAGACTCGTACGCCACACGGGAAGGAACATGCGCAGCCTTGCCTTTCTCATTGGTTTCATCGTCTGTTGTTCGTTTTCGCAGTCCCACGCCGCGGCAGAGGTCGGAGACGCGGCGTTCAACCAGATCGCCAACGAGTTCATCAGCGGATACTTGGCTTGGCGGCCGGGGATGGCTGTGGGACTTGGATTGCACGAGTATGACGGCAAGGCCCCCGATCTGAGCCGGGAGTCGATCCGCCGTGAGCTGGATCGGCTCAAGGTATTCGAGGGGCGGTTGAAGGGGTTGAATTGGACGCTGTCGGCTCAAGCCGATTACGACCGCCGCATCCTGCTGTCCGCGATCGAGGGAGATATTTTTGGCCTCGAGGACGTGCGTGGCTATTACCGGAATCCCTCATCCTATGTCCTGGGTGAAGACATAAACGTTTACGTGACGCGCAACTTTGCCCCGCCTCAGCAACGGCTGGCGTCGATCGTCGAGATCGAAAAGGCCGTCCCGCAAATCGTTGCCACAGCTCGGGAGAATCTGGACGAAGTATTGCCAAAGCCTTTCGTCGAGGCGGCGATCCGCAATGTGAAGGGCGCCGCGAGCTTTCTGGAGACCGACCTGCCGGCCGCGTTCAAGGGCGTCGGCGACGAGGGTCTGATCGCGCGATTTCACGATGCCAATACGAAAGCTGCGGCATCGCTTCACGAGTATGCGAGCTATCTGGAAACGGAAAAACTCTCCGGGGCCAACGCCAGCTTCGCGCTGGGTGCTGAGAAGTACAAGAAGATGCTTCAAACGGAGGAAATGCTCACCCTTTCGCCCGAGCGGATTCTGGAGATTGGGCTGCGGCAGCTCAAGCATGAACAGGAGACGTTTGCCGCGGCGGCCCGCGTGATCGATCCGAACCGCTCGCCGGTCGAGGTCTACCGTGCGATTCAAAAAGACCACCCGACCGCCGACGGCCTGATACCGGATGCGCGGCGCGATCTGGACGCGATCCGGCAGTTCGTGATCGATCGGCAGTTGGTGAGCGTGCCGTCAGCGGTTCGGGCGAAGGTGATGGAAACCCCGCCGTTTGCCCGTGCCGGGAACTTCGCTTCGATGTCCACGCCGGGGCCGTTTGAGACCAAGGCCACCGAGGCGATCTATTACATCACGCCCGTCGAGCGCGAGTGGCCGGCCGCGCGCCAGGAACAGTGGCTCACCGCCTTCAACTATTACACGCTCGACGTGGTCTCGATTCATGAGGCCTATCCCGGTCACTACGTTCAGTTCCAGCATCTCAACGCCTCGCCAGCGACCAAGGTCGAGAAGATCTTCGGAAGCTATGCGTATATCGAAGGGTGGGCTCACTACTGCGAGCAGATGGTATTGGACGAGGGTTTTGGCGGATCCGACCGGGTTCGGGCGGCGAGGTTTCGCCTGGCGCAGTCGGCCGAGGCGCTGCTGCGGCTGTGCCGCCTATGCTGTTCAGTCAAGATGCACTGCCAGGGAATGTCGCTCGACGAGGCGGCGCGCTTCTTCCAGAACAACTGCTACTACGAGGCAGGCCCGGCGCGCGAAGAAGCGCTTCGTGGCACCTTCGATCCAGGCTACCTCTACTACAGCATCGGAAAGATGGAACTTCTCAAGCTCCGTGAAGACTATCGCCGGCAGGAGGGAGCGACCTTTTCGCTGCTCAAGTTCCACGACCAGGTGCTGGGGCACGGAATGCCGCCGATCCGGCTGTTGCGGGAACTGATGCTCAAGGACCGCTCGCTTTACGATCAAGAGTTGTAAGGACCTGTGCGGATCATGAGCTACAACATCCTCGACGGTGGCGTCGGGCGACTTGAGCAAATCACCGCCGTCATTCGAGGCCAGCGGCCGGACGTTGTGGCGCTGGTTGAGGCCGACGATCCGAACATCGTCGAGCAACTGGCCGTCGCCCTGGAAATGGATTTCATTCATGCCCCGGGAAATTCCAAGGCATCGGCGCTGCTTTCGCGGTTTGCCATTGCGCAGACGATCAATCACGCGCCGCTGCATCCGGAGCTGAGCAAATCATTTCTGGAAGCCACGGTTTTGCAGGGCGATGGGGAATGGGTGGTCGGCGTCGTTCACCTGCATGCGCGGGCGACCGAAGCCGATGAGACGATCCGCCAGCGCGAAATCGATTGCGTGTTGAACATTTTCCGACCGCACCGCGAGGCCCGACGGCCGCATTTGCTCGCCGGCGATTTCAACGCCAATTCGCCGATCCAGCAGATCGATCCCCGCCGCTGCAAGCTTAGCACCCGCGAGGCATGGAAGCAGAACGGCGGGCAGATTCCTCGGCGGGTCATTCAGGCCATGCTCGATGCCGGCTATGTCGATTCGCTGGCCGTGGTCCATCCACAGGAGGCTCGCACGGCGGGCAGCTTCTCGACCGAGTTTCCCGGGCAGCGGGTCGATTACATCTTTACGTTCGGCATCGATCCCCGCCACGTTAGCGATGCATGGATCACCTATGATCCGCCCGCCAACCAGGCGAGCGATCATTTCCCGGTCGGGCTCGAAATCGTGAACTGATTTCAGGGCGTCAGCTTCAACGTCTGCACCGACTTGCGCAGCAATGGAGTGACGGCGCTGAATTTGTCGGGAGGTGCGGCAAGCCGCAGCTCGAGCATCCGGCTGTCGTGCAGCGGCACGAAGTAGTGAATGACCTGCACCGTCTGCGGCCCGCCGGCAAAATCGAGGCGGGCGTTGTACCGGAACCACAGGCCCTTATGGCCATCAATCGTGCTGGTCGCCTGCCCCGTAATGTGCGTGTGCCCGTCGGCGGTAAGATGCGTCGCCAGGTTTTTGGGGCGAAGCTGCTCGATTCCCGCCGAGGAGGGGAACGGCACGAATCCGACGCTGATCAAACCGCTCTTGCCGTCACTGACGTCGATGAACCACGGATCGCCGCTGGAGAATGTCCGGCTGGTCCAGCCTCCCGGAAAGCGAATCGAAAAGCCGTTTGCCAGGTCGGTGTAACGATCGCCCAGATCGTCGGCCGGCTTTTTCACCTGGGGCTTGGCGGCGGGGTGAACGGGTTGACTTGTGCCATTAGGATCAGGCCAGATCGAGCCAATGGCGGGCTGGCTGCTCGCAAGAGCGCTGGTGCCGTGAGCGACCGATGGTGTCGAAGTTTCGGCCGCATTCGCTTGTGCCGCCGGCGGGTCCGACATCACCTTCGCGGCCGCCGTCACCAGCAGCAACGCGCAGCAGATGATGCCGTAAACTTTCTTGCTGGCCAGGGGCGCAAATCGCGAGAGCGGCATCCAGACGCAGGTCGCCCCGCCGGCAATCATCAAGCCGTACCCGAAGAATCGGCCCACAACCGACCAACCATCCGCAAGCATCCAAAGCATTTTCGCCTCCGCGAAGGAACAACCTACACGGCCGCGACGCTGTTTCCCTTCCACCCATCTGATCGGCAGGACTTAAGCCGCAATCCGCCGATTTATCGCCCAGTTTGCCCGATTCAGTCAGGTTATCGCTCCGTGCGAACCGGCGATTCCGGCGATAACGTCTGTGTTGGATAAATTGCCCCACTGGCGTAGCGGCACTGTACGCCCATTCGGCGAGGCATAAGATTTCCGACCGAGGCGCCGAGCGGTTCGACCCTACGCCCTGGCCCGGTGAATTATGGAACAGACGATCGATCGCTGGCTGGCGCGTTTTCGGCTCGACGAGTTCCTGCATGCCCATGTAGCAGGAGTGCTGGGGGAGTTGCCCGTTCGCGTGCGAGATGACCTGGTGTGTGACGAGGCGTTTCGAATCTGCGATTACGAACCGGGGCCTGGAGTCGTCGCACACGTACCGGTGGGGATGCCCGCGCCGCGGCGGGCGAGCCGGTCTGTCGTGCTCAAGCGGACGCTGCGGCGGCGGCCGGAAAAATTCGTGCGTTACGTCATCGCCCACGAATTGGCCCACGCGCATTTGCGTAACCGCGGCCGATGGCCGGGCGATGATCCCGAGCAGGCCGCCGATGCCTTGGCCGCCGAGTGGGGATTTCCCCGGCCAGTCTAACCCCGAGCGGCAGGATCATCGTAGAACTCGAGCTGGGTGATCGGCTTCCCTTTCAGGAAATCGATTGCCGTCCGCCGGATGGTGGGCATGTAAAACACCGCGCCGTAGTGGCCGCACGGGAGCCACAGAAGCGTTGGCCTGCCCGCCGCCTGCCAGAGCGCAGTGGTACAGACTTTGGGGATTACCTCGTCTTCACCGGCGTTGATCATGAGACAGCGGCGCGGATCGATGCGGGAGGCGAAATTGAGCGGCTCGATGGCGTCCATGATCTTGGCAAACTTCTGCCGATCGATTCCGCGGGCAATGAGCCTTTGGGCGGTACCGCGGGTCTCGCGGGCGTGAAAGGTGATCGCTGCCAGATCTCCCCCGCTAAGGATGGGAACAACGCGGTAGAAATCGCCGTCAATTCCCCGCCGCCATGGCGGTCATAATTCCGCCCAGACTCACGCCGCTGATGCCGATCCGTGACGGATCGATCTCAGTGCGTGCGGCGAGGATCGCCTTAGCCCTTCGGATATCCATCACCGACTGCATGCCGGGCTGGGTGGCACGATTCGGGTCGGCGTCGAGGAAGCGAAGGTCGGCGCGATCCGCCGGCCGGCGGCCGTTGTAATAGGCCATCGGCATATAGATCGCGGCCATGCCCTGCGCCGCCATCGCCCGGGCGAAGCCGCGGGGGACCACCGCGTTGCCGTGTAAAATGTCCAGCACCACCGCCGCCGGAATCCGCCCGTGAATTTCCTCCGGCAGGTAATACTCGGCTGGCACAACGTTATTCACCGGAAACGGGCTGTTGTATGGGGAGGGAAAGACCAGACGGTATACTTTGATGCCGTCCTGCTCTTCGATCAATTGCAGCGTGTATTGGAATTGGCGCGGCGCAAGGTCGAAGGCGCGCAGAAGTTCGAGGGTTTTCCCGGTTGTGTCGTTGATCCGCAGCGGAAGGTCGCGGGCGGTGCAGACCTGAACGGGAGCCTCGGGCGGGGTCGTTGGATCCGGAGCGGTGCCGGCCAAGGCGCATTGGGTTGTCAGCAATGCGATCAGCGGCATAAATCGATAGGTCTTCATAAATTCGCTCAGACGTGCCGAACTGCTACAGAGCCTGGAGTTCTTTCAACACGCCTTCCGCTTCGGATTGTTCTTCAAGCGGCCGTTTGCGCAGTTCGCGATAAGCCTTCAGGATTGCGGGCTCGTCAAGCTCGTCAAGTCGTACAAAGACTCCGTGGCCCGCTTTCTGCGGCGCGAACAGGTGATGGGCTGCGATCCCGATGCGCTCGGTCGCAACTGAATCCATCGCCAGCGACAGCGGCTCGGCCGCGGCGGTAAGCACAGCCCGGACCAGCTCCGCTGGCCGCGACGGGTCCTCCGTCATGCAGGCGATCGGCTGGATTCTTCCCGGCGTCACAAGAAATACTTTGACCGTTCCTTCCCATGGCCCGTGCTCGAAGGCGACAAATTGGAGATCCTTGAGTAGCCGCGCGTGCCGCAATGGCCCCTTGCCAAGCTGCGCGAGCTGCTCGACGTAGCCTTTGATTTTCGCCGCCGTCTCGAACCGAAGCTCGGCGGCCGCCTGCTGCATGCGGCGCGTGTGGGTGCGCACCGCGTCCGCCGGGTCCACCAGCGTTTGTGCGCTCCATTCGATCAACCGCCGATACTGCTCCATCGAAATCGACCCGTCGCATGGGGCCGGGCACTTGCCCATTTCTTTGTAGGCGCACGCCTTGCCGTGCGGCGCCTCGATCAGGACGTTGTAATAGCGGCACAGGTCGAACAAGTCTTCGGCCAGTCCGATGAGCCGGGCGGCGGCGTGCTTGTCCTCGACCGGCCCGATATACAGGCCCGGCCGCGAGAGATCGGTCGTCTTGATGTAGCGCGGAAATGGATTCTCGGGGTTGACGTGAACGAACCACGCCGGGCGGAATCCGATCATTCCCTGGTACGTTTGAGGAAACAGCCGCCGGGCGATTTCGTAGTAGAGCCAGTCGGCCTCAAACGCACTGTCCACGCGTCGAAAGCGCATGTGCCGCACGACTTCGCGGTAATTTACTTTCCTCGACGGCCCGATCTGCTCGTCGCCGCCCAGGCGGCGCTTGAGGCTGGCCCGAAGGTTCTTGACACAAAGGAGCTGAATCGGGCGGTCATCCGCGTCCGACATCAAATAAACCGCCCATTTGGCCGGCGCCGCACGGTAGAACGTCTCGAAATCCCCACCGGGATCGAATGCAACCTGCCCCTCCAGCAGCGTCGAGATTTCAGCGGCCACCTTAGTATGGTAGGATCAACATGGAACGTGGGAAAGACAGGGAAAAATGACGAAACTCGAAACTCGAATGACGAATCAAATTCGAATGACGAAATCCAAATGACGAAACGAATGCGGGCGCCGCGTCTTGCCGCGTCTGCTTCTGGCGTTTGGTCATTCGTCATTCGAATTTCGAATTTGATTCGTCATTCGAATTTCGTCATTCGAGTTTAGAAACGATTCGTCATTCGAGTTTCGAATTTCGCGATTTTCGCTCAATTTATGGCAGCCTCCCCCTCCAACCCGGTCGTCTCAATTATCATGGGCAGCAAGTCTGACTGGGAGACCATGCAAGCCGCGGCGGCGGTGCTGGCAGATTTCGGGGTGGCGCACGAGCGGCGGATCGTGTCGGCGCATCGCACGCCCCAGTGGCTTTCGCAGTTTGCCCAGGAAGCCGAGGGACGCGGGGTGGAAGTGATCATCGCGGGGGCCGGCGGCGCAGCCCACCTGCCGGGCATGACCGCGGCACAAACCATCCTGCCGGTCCTGGGCGTGCCGGTGCAGAGCCAGGCGCTGAGCGGCCTTGATTCGCTGCTGTCGATCGTTCAAATGCCTGCGGGCGTGCCGGTTGGCACGCTGGCCATCGGCAAGGCCGGGGCCACCAACGCCGCGTTGCTGGCTATCGCCATCCTAGCCAATTCCCGCCCCGACCTGCGCCAAAAGCTCCGCCGTTTCCGTGACGAGCAAACTCGTAAGGTGATGGAAGAGGCGATCTAGTCAGTTGTCATTGGTCAGTTGTGATAACCATTGACCACGGACAATTGACCACTGACAACGGACAATCATCGCTCTTGTCGCCCGGAAACATCTGTCTGCCCACTTCGCGGCGTATCGCGGCATTGGTCGCAAAGAAAATCGCCGTTGATACACCCGCGGGCGCGTTTGTCCAGGAGATCGAGGATGAGGTCATCGATCCCCAGCGTTGGCGTGACATGATGGAGGGTTCCGGGGTGTTGTTGCGCGGCCGCGGCGGTCAGCTGGGGGATGTCGCTGGTCCAGTGTTTGCCCGGGCCCAAAAAGAAGGGGACGACGATCACCCGAGTCGCGCCCCGGACGACGCACCGGCCGTAAGCCGTCGCGATCGACGGCTCAGCAAGCTCCATGTGGGCCGGCTCGACGATCGCATAGCGCTCGCTGAACCGCCGGGCGAACAGACCTGCCAGCTCCTCGAGCATCCGGTTGCTCTCGTCCCGGCGGGAGCCGTGGTCAACAATGATGAGACCGAGTTGCGTGTCGCTCATGTAACGACTCAATTAGTCCAACGTCGTCGCACCTGCGCCTAATCGTTCCGCTTGGCCAGCGTTGCTTCGACGTCCAAAGGCTTTCCGTCCCGGACGGCCCTGACCTTCACCGCCTGCCCCGCCTTCGCTTTGCCCAGGGCGGCGGTGTAATCCATCATGTTATCGATCTTGGTTCCGTTGAAATCGACGACGAGATCACCGGCGCGAAGGCCGACCTTTTCGGCGGGGGAGCCGGGAACGATGCCTCCGATCCGCATGCCGCCCTTGGCATCCTCGCCCTGGCTGTAGTCGGGGATCGCTCCCATCGACGCCCGCGCGCCGCTGGGCGAGGACGTCGGGCCGGCCAGTTGGAGAAGGCTCTTGCCGTCCATGCTCGCGTCGTACTTCTGCCGCGGCATCGTGGTCATCGTCTCGACGATGTGCTGGGCGAAATCGACGACCTGCTCCATTCCCTGGTAATTGATCTTGTCGGCGGTGTCGGTGGGGCGGTGGTAATCGAGGTGAAGGCCGCTGAAGAGGAACAGCACGGGGATTTTTTTGAGGGCAAAGGACATGTGATCGCTGGGGCCCATGCCGCCGCCGTTGCCGAACTCGTCGAGCTTCAGCGGCATGCCGCTGTCCGCGTCCCTGACCAGTTGGGCGAAGATCGCGGCGGTGTGCTCCCCGCCGATCAGCAACTTCTCGTCGCGGACGCGGCCCACCATGTCGAGGTTCAGCATCGCCACGATCTTGCTCAGCGGCACCGGGCAGTGATTGACGAAATATTCAGACCCAAGCAATCCCTCCTCTTCGCCGCTGAAGGTGATGAAGATGATCGACCGCGGCTGTGGACCCAGATGGGCGAAACGGTCGGCCAGGTCCATGACGGCGCTGGTTCCCGAGGCATTGTCATCGGCCCCGTGATGGATTCCGTGCGACCAGGGCGCAAGGCTGCCCGGCCCGCCGTGGCCGAGGTGATCGTAGTGCGCGCCTACGACCACGTATTCGTCAGCGTGCTCGCCTTTTCCGCGAAGCAGGCCGACGACGTTTTCTACCTGCTTATCGGTCGGCTTGCTGGCGAACGACATTCGCGCCGCGACGCCGGGGATGACGGCACTATCGGGCTTGACGCCCTGGTCAATCCGCGTCTGGAAGTCCTGGAGCTTTCCCCTGGCAAGCGGCCGCAGCAGCCAGTCGGCACCCTCGACGGTTATCGAGAAGACCGGCCGCTTTGCGCCGAACGGAAATCGGCGTGAAAAGGGGACCAGCTTCTCGTCGTCGCTGTGCCCCAGCGCGGGATTGACCATGAGAACGCCGACGGCGCCGTGATCGATTGCCGTCTGGATCTTCTGCTGCATAGTTGCGTCGTTGGACCAATCCTCGTGGGCGCTTGCGAAGCGGCTCTTGCCGTCGGCCGTCTGCGGCTCGTAGCGCATGATGAGGACGATCTTTCCCTTGGCATCGATCGTCGAATAATCGTCGTAGTGTTTGTCGGGATCGGTGATGCCGTAACCGGCAAAGACCACTTGTCCCTCGCCCGGGCCGTTGGCCGAAGCGCGCAGCGGCATGAATTCTTCCCCGAGCGCGAACTTGCGATCTCCAAAAACCAGCGCGGTCTTGGTCGGATCGGGATCGACGCGCGTGGTCATTTGGAATGGCTGGAAATAACCGTCCAGTCCGGAGACCGTCTGCAAACCAAGCTTGGCGAACGCCGCGGCGATGAAATCGGCGGCTCTCTGGATTCCCGGCGTGCCAATCATCCGGCCTTCCAGCTCATCCGAGGCCAGGTAGGTCACCGACTGCTTCATGTCCACATGAAAGTGCGGATCGAAATGCGCCGCCGCGGCGACGGATGGCGCAGTGGCGGGCGGCTGGGCCGCGTTGCAGGCGGCCGCCAGCCTCATTAAGCTCGCGATCAAGACGCCGTGAATTCGTCGCATCAAAGGGCTTGCTCCCGTTGTATTCGCCCATCTTATGCCCGCGGTCGCTATGGAACAAAATGCCTTGCGCATCGGGGTCGATGTCGGCGGAACGTTCACCGATCTCGTTTGCTTTAATCCGGCAAGCGGCGCGCTGGGCATCGTGAAGCTCCCGTCCACGCCGCCCGATTTTCATCGGGCGGTGATCGACGCCGTGCAGCGGGTGCTTCCAACAGGGCGAAGCGGACAGATCGTACATGGCTCGACCGTCGCCACCAACGCCCTGCTCCAGCGGTCGGCCGCGTCGTGCGCGTTTGTCACGACCGAGGGATTCCGCGATCTGCTGTTGATCGGCCGCCAGAATCGGTCGCGGTTGTACGCCCTGCGGGCCCAGCGGCCCACGCCACTCGCTGCCGAAGAAAACTGGTTCACCGTCCGCGAGCGAATCGACACCGCGGGGAATATCGTCGAGCCACTGGTCGAGCCCGAGATCGACCGCGTGATCGATCAGATTCTTTCTCGCGGACTGCGGCAGGTCGCGGTGTGCCTCCTGTTCAGCTTCGTTAACCCGATTCACGAACAGTTGATCGGCCGGCGCTGTGCCGCGGCTGGCCTGACCGCCAGCCTGAGCTGCGACATCTTGCCCGAATTCCGCGAATACGAGCGGGCCAGCACGACGGTGATCAACGCGTACCTCGGGCCGACGGTCCGGGCGTATTTGGAGGAGTTGCGGGCGGGATTGACGGAGGGTTCGGGGTTCGGGGTTCGGGGTTCAGTGCGGGATGCGGAAGCCGGCTTACTGAACCCTGAACCCCGACCCTTGAACCCTAATCTACGGATCATGCATTCCGCCGGCGGAACGCTGTCAGTGGCAGAGGCTCAAGGTTCGGCCGCCAAACTTGTACTCTCCGGGCCGGCGGGCGGTGTGATTGGGGCTGCATTTGTCGCGTCCGCAGCGGGATTCAAGGACGTCATCACTTACGACATGGGAGGAACCAGCACGGATGTTGCCGCGATCCTTGACGGCAAGCCGCAGTGGACCACGACAAGCACGGTCGATGGCCTGCCGCTCGGGTTGCCCGCGTTCGACATCCAAACGGTCGGCGCCGGCGGCGGGTCGGTGGCGTATCTCGACGCCGGCGGCGCCCTGCGCGTCGGGCCTCGCTCGGCCGGCGCAGTCCCCGGTCCGGCGTGCTACGGCCGCGGCGGCGGCGAGCCGACGGTGACCGATGCCAATCTCCTTCTGGGTCGCATCCTGCCCGACCGATTTGCCGGCGGCAGCGTACCGATCGATATCGAGCTTGCCCACCGGGTGATCGCACCGCTGGCGGCGGCGATGGGAAAATCAGTGGAGCAGACGGCTCTGGGCATCATCCGCGTGGCGGAGACGAATATGAGCCGGGCCGTCCGGGCCGTCTCCAGCCAGCGCGGCCTGGACCCGCGGCAGTTTACGCTGGTGAGCTTCGGCGGGGCCGGGGGCCTGCATGCCTGCGCGCTGGCCGAGAACCTGGATATCCCGCGCGTTCTGATTCCTCCCTATTGCGGTGTGCTCAGTGCGCTGGGGATGATCGTCTCCCCAAGTGTCGCGGACGCCTCGCGGACGGTCGTTCATCTGGGTGATCGGCTTGATGATGCCCGCCTGGCCGCCGAGTTCGGCATGATCTCCGGAAACACCCTGGAGCAGATTCCCTATGACCAGACGGCGTCTGTCGAGGCCTTCGCCGATGTTCGCTTCCGCGGACAATCCCACGAGCTGAAAATCCGGATCGGACGGCCGACGCGCCAACACATCGCCGAACGCTTCGTGGAAGCATACAAGGAGAGGTATGGACAAGTGCCCGGCAGGCGCGAGGTGGAAATCGTCACGCTTCGCGTGCGTCGAATTGGGCGGGCCGCGGCGTTTTCCCTGCCGCAGTTTTCTGCGGCGCCACAATCGCCGGTGCGGTCAGCGCGGCTTATCCTGCCGGATGGTATGGCCGCGACGGCGCCGGCGATGACTCGGCATGACTTGGTTTCAATGCGGTTGTGGCAGGGTCCGCTTCTGCTCATCGACGCGGAGGCAACTGCCTTCGTCCCGCCGGGATGGCGGGCAGCCGTAAGGGAAAACGGAGCAGTGATTGTCGAGCGAAGCATGGAGCCGTCGAAATGACCATCGACCCCATCGAAATCGAGCTGATGCGAAACTTCTTCGAGGCTGCGGCCGAGGAGATGGGCATCACGCTGGGGCGCGTGGCGTTCTCGGCCAATATCAAGGAACGGCGTGATTTTTCCTGTGCGATCTTTGACGCCGCGGGGGAACTGCTGGCGCAGGCCGCACACGTTCCCGTTCATCTGGGATCGATGGCGGCGTCAGTCCAGGCAGTGCGCGACCGCCTCGGCGAGATGAGCGAAGGGGACGTGGCGATGGTCAATGACCCCTTCGCCGGCGGCACGCATCTGCCGGACATCACGATCGTTTCGCCGATCTTCCACCGTGCCACGCTGGTCGGCTACGCGGCCAACCGCGCCCATCACGCCGACGTCGGCGGGACCACCCCAGGCTCGATGACCCTTAGCCGGCATATCGACGAAGAAGGTATTCGCATCGAGCCGTCGATCCTTCAGCGACGCGGCGTCCGAAACCAGACGCTGATTGACGGGATCCTCCGGGCCGTCCGCACGCCCGACGAGCGTCTTGGGGACCTCGATGCCCAACTCGCGGCCAACGCCGTCGGAATCGCCGCAATGAGCAAGCTCGTCGAAAGCCATGGCCATGAGAAAGTGCGGTTCTACGGCCGGGCCCTGCTCGACTATTCACAGACTTTCATGGCCAGGGCGATCCGCGCGATTCCGGCAGGCGAATATACGTTTGAGGACGTGATGGACGACGACGGGGCCGGTTCGGGGCCGATCGCCGTTCGCGCCATCGTCACGGTTGACGGCAGCCGGGCGACGGTCGATCTGCGGGAAAGTGATCCGCAGGCAGCGGGTTGCATCAATTGTCCGCCGGCCGTGACGCGGTCGGCCGTCTATTACTGCTTTGCCTGCCTGCTGGAGGAACAAGTTCCGTTGAACGGCGGATGTTTCCGGGACATCGCGGTAATAACGCGGCCGGGCACGGTGGTTCATGCAACATATCCGGCTGCGGTTGTGGCGGGCAACACGGAAACCAGCCAGCGCGTCGTGGATGTGGTATTCGGGGCATTGGCGCGGGCATTGCCCGATCGGATTCCGGCCGCCAGTTGCGGGACGATGAGCAATGTCGCGTTGGGCGGCAACGACCGGACGTACTACGAGACAATTGGAGGCGGGTCCGGCGGCGGGCCGGGATTCACTGGAACCTCGGCGATCCAGTGCCACATGACCAACACGCTCAACACGCCGGCCGAAGCGCTGGAGATGCAATTCCCGCTGCGGGTGCGCCGCTTCGAGCGTGCCGTGGGCACCGGCGGCTCCGGACGCTTGCGCGGCGGCGACGGCGCCGTCCGTGAAATCGAGGCCCTGGAAGCGTGTGAAGGCACCGTGTTGTCGGATCGTCGCGCATCCGGCCCTTACGGTCTTGCCGGCGGAGCGCCGGGGGCGACCGGTTGCAACGCCATCCTGCGGCGTGGTTCCGGGTCCGAGCCGCTGGCCGGCAAAGTCCGATTCACCTTGCGCAAGGGTGATATCCTTCGTATTCAAACCCCCGGCGGCGGGGGATGGGGATCTGGTTGAATTCCTGATCGCCGGGTCGCAGACCTTGCCGGCTCATCGCGCGGGCCGGGGCGTCATGATCGCGTCCCGGAGAATCTGCCGGGTTATCTTTGATGCCACGAACAGATCGTCCGGGTATTCCCGATGCGCGATCATGTCATCGTAGATGTACTCTTCGTAGTAGTTGTTCAACCCGACACCGGCAAGGTACTGGAGGCGGAGATTGCGGTCGCGATTGATCTGGGCATTGGCCAGCCAGTGAGCCAGGTCCTGCCGGCGGCCGCTGTAGGTCGCTAAAATCTCCACCGCCGAGTGAAAACCGACTTCGCGCAACGACTGGCGGACTTTCTGGTACTCGATCGCCCGCAGCCGCTCGCCCAGCGCATCAACGTCGATCTTCATCGGCTCCTCCTGGCCCAGCAGGACGATGTCGTAGCCGCGGCGGTCCGAATCGTTGCTCCACACGGTCCCGTTGGGGAAGACCGCCAGGAACGTGGCGATCTCGCTTTTGACCGCCTCCTCCGTGCTCTCGTAGAGCGGAACCCATTGGGTGACGATCCCCCCGGGTGCCAGGCGGCGCCGGCACATCTCGAAGTATTCCCGGGTGTACAGCGTGGCCGCGCCCTTGACCCACGGGTTGATCGGGTCGGAGGTGATGATGTCGAATTTCTGGTCGGTGGTCAGGACGAAATGGCGGGCGTCGTCGTAAACGATACGCACGCGGCGGTCGTTGACGACGTTGTAGTTTTCCTCGGAAAAGAAGCGCGAGACGACATCAGGGATGAGCGGCTCGATCTCGCAAATGGTGATCCGCTCGACGTCGGGGTGAATCACGAAGGACCCCGCGGTGACGCCCGCGCCGCAGCCGACAACCAGGACGCTGCGCGGCCGCGGGTGAAGCAGCGCCGGAATATGCCCCAGCATCCGCTGGAGCCGCATATCCTGTGGATCGGTCGATGCCTCGACTTTGCCGGCCACGTGGAAATAGCGCGAGCCGTGCTCGACGCCGGTCACAGCGACGGAAGCATTCATTCCCTCGCCGACAAAGAGCGGCTTGCTGGGGTCGCCCTTGCTGGCCAGATAGCGGCCCCAGGCGATCAGCCCGGGCGGCACCGCGGGCACGGCGCCCACGAGCCATCCTGCCAGCGTCAGGCCGAGGATCAATCCCACTGCCCCGGCCAGCCGGGCGGTGATGCGAACTGGCGTGAAGCTGCGCTCGCGGCCAAGTCCCGACCACAGCAGTGGCGCCAGCGCCAAAAACCCTGCCAGGGCGGCAGCGCCGATCAGCACCTGCTGCGCACCCTGGGACCCGAGGTGCGCGATGACAAGGAGACTAAATCCCACGGCGCCCAGGATCGCGCCCAGTGTGTTGGCCGCGTACACGGTACCTACGAGTTTACCCGGGTCCTGACCGCGCGCGGCGACTGACGCCAGCGCCAGCGGAAAGCTCGCTCCCCACAGGCAAGTCGCCGGGAGCAGCGCCCAAAGGCAACGCATCAGATCGAGCTGAAAGTTGAACCAGATGTTGCCAGACAGCGACGGATCGATTGGCCAGTAGGGGAGCGATCGCGTCAGCATGTAGGCCGTCCAGGCGATCGCCCCGGCCAGCAGAAGCTGACAGAATCCCAGCAGCAGGCGCGGGCGCTGGGTCCATCCCGCCAGGATCGATCCGGCGCCACTGCCGATGCCCAGCCCGATCAGGAACACGGCCAGGATGATCGAGAAAGTATAGACCGTCCCGCCGAGCAGGAGCGACAGCAATCGCGTCCAGACAACTTCCGCGCCCAGGCCCGTGAACCCGGAGATGGCGATGATGACATAGATCATCCGTGCGCCGGGCGCCCGAACCGTTGCGCTGGCAGGTCGTGACGGGCGCGTCGCCTCATTCTTTCGAGACGGTTTGGATGCGCGGCGCGGCGCCGCAT
>Ga0307477_10001887_pt1 | contig 16728 bp, 11 predicted proteins | sample atmos_gasesECM2C_FD_203316 | JGI IMG/M metagenome (GOLD analysis project Ga0307477, IMG submission 203316) | Hardwood forest soil microbial communities from Morgan-Monroe State Forest, Indiana, United States - atmos_gasesECM2C_515 | ecosystem: Environmental > Terrestrial > Soil > Temperate...
GACCACCTGTTTAGCCAGGGATTCGAGCGTGCCACGAGCCGCCGCTTCCCACGTGAAGCGGCGGCCGTGGGTCAGGGCGCCCGCGCTGAGCTGGCTCAGCAGCGCCCGATCAGACAGCACCCGGTCGAGCTCGGACGCGATGCCTGTCGGATCGTCCGCGCCATTCGGTCGCGACAGGATCCCGGACCAGCCGGGTTCGATCGCATCGCGGTGGCCGGCGATGTCGGTCGCCACCGCCGGCGTTCCGCACGCCGCCGCCTCGGTCACGGTCATGCCCCATCCTTCGCGCAGCGACGTGGCCGCCAGCACCCACGCCCGCCGGTAGAGCGCGACCAGCTCGACGTCGCTCACGCGTCCCGGCAGATGCAGCCATGCGCCAGCGCCGGCGGCCGTGATTCGAGCCTCGAGGGCCGGGCGTTCGTAGCCCTCGCCGGCGATGACGGCCTCGAGGCTCGGATGGCTTCCACGGAGCCGGACCAGGGCGTCGATCAACAGATCGAACCGCTTGACGGGCACCAGACGGCCGACGGCCACCACCAGCGGATGGGGCGAACGGCCGGGGCCCGGGCGGAATTGAGCTCCGACGCCGGGGGCGACCACGTCGATGTTGTCCGGGCGCATGCCCAGCAAGTTGACGATCTCGCCTTTGGCGGACGGCGACAGCGTGACGAGCCGGGCCCGCCGGTACACGGGGGGAGCGAGCCGGTACTCGATGAGCTCGCCGAGGCGCGCCAGCGCGGCGGGCTTGATGACCATGCGCCACATCTCCGCGTGCACGTGATGGAGGAACACGACGCTTGGGCAGCGGCACCACAGTGGCGAGAAGAACGGCATGCCGTTCCACACCTCGACCATGGCGTCGCGTTGGCCGGTGCGTCCCACCACCCCAGACAGCGCCGTGCGTGGGAACACCGCGTACCGGCCCGCTTTGCGGATCACGCGGTATCCGTCACGCTGGGCGTAGGCGGGATGGCCGGCGGCCGAGGAGGTGCGGACGGTGACGTCGATGCCGGCGTCGGCCCAGACGGAAGCGATGTTGCTGGCGTGCAGCTCGGACCCGCCCGCTTCGGGGTCGTCGAGGTCGCGCCACGCCAGAATGTGGATGCGGTGCAGTTCGGCCCGAGCGGCGATTTCGGCGATCGTCGGGGCCGCCGGCGGCAGTGAGGGGTCGGGGAGGGCGGTCACGAAGGTCGCTGCTGACGGGTGCCGCGGAGCACGAGGGCGACCAGAACGATGGCCAGCCCGGCCTGCACGGTCAACTCTCCCCGGGCGGTGGACACGGGACGGCCGTGGGCCAGGGTCAGGGTGACGACGAGCGCGGCTGCTCCGGCGGCCAGGACCGCGATGACACGACGGTTGCCCACGCCGAGCAGGTAGTGCGTGCAGAGCACGGTCACGGCCAGGCCGCCCATGGCCAGCGCGAGGGTCGCGAACGCGGGCGCGGCGTGGACCTTGTCGGAACCGAAAGCCAGTCGAAGCAGCGGCGTCGGGGCAGCCCAGGCGACGAGGGTGAGCCCGGCGACAGGCATGGCGACAAGGCCGGCCGCCACCGCGAGCTGGTGCAAGGCGTGGTCGCCCCGGTGGGAGCGCAGCACCGCCTCTGGGAGCAGATAGCCGCACAGCACGATGGCCCCGAACACGACCGCCTTGGACGCTACCGAGATGGCCCCGTACGAGCCGACGAGCCGGGGGTTCTCGCGGCCGACGAACAGCACGTCGAGGTTCTGCAGCACGGCAATCAAACCGAGGGCGCCGAGAGCGGTAGCCAGGTCGACGCCGAGCCGGTGACGTCCCGGCACCAGCGCCGAGGCGGTCAGCGGATCGATGGACTGCGTCGTGTCGAGTCCTCGCTGGGCCACTCGGGCGTGCGCCAGCGCCGCGGCCATGGCGGCTACGAAGGCCAGTGCCGCGCCCTCGACGCCCCAGCCCGCCGCGACCAGCCCGACGGTTGCCACGGTGCGCACTAGGGCTTCGACCCCGAGATTGGCGGCCAGCCGACCGTAAGAGCGGTGGCTCTGGATAAGGCCGCGTTCGACGCTGAGCAAGGCCCAGGCGCCGCCCGCGATCAGCACCTCGCTCACCCCCGAGGGCGTCGGCAGGCCAAGTCGCGTGGCGAGCCAGCCCCGGCCGACGATGGCGATCACGGACCAGACGGCGAGGACGATCAGGCCGCGGCGGCGCACGGTGGCGATCCATGCCTTGACCCGGTCCTGCTGCGCGGTGGCGTTCCACGAGGCGACGCGGCGAACCACGGCTACGAGCAGGGCCGAGCCGGGCATGTTGAGCACGAGGAACAAGGCGATGAGCTGGGTAAGCGAGCCGTAGGCCCGGCTCGACAGCAGGTGGGCGATGACGACGGTGACGATGACGTTGGCACCGTTGGCGGCCACGCCGGCCAACGCCAGGGGTCCGGCGCGGCGCAAGGTCGGGGCGATGGTGGTGATCTGGCCGCCCAGGCGGGTTTGGAGGCGGGCGTTGGAGGCCGCCGGCCGGCGGCGGCGGGCGGTCGGCCGCTTGAGCCGGAGCGCCGGCCGCTCTACGACGAGGTAGCTGGCCGCCGCAACCGCGATCGACGCGACCAAGACGAACGCGAGCATGACCTTGAAGTTGCCGCTGAACTCGTGCGTGTGGGTGCGCTTGCGGAACTCGTCGATGGCGTTGTTGTGCCAGAGATAGATCCCGTAGGACACGACCCCGAGCAGCTGCAGGGGCCGCAGTTGGAGAAGGCGCCGGATGCCGCCGCGTTGCTGAGGGCCGAAGACGCCGGGCACCAGCACGAGCAGCGCGAACAGCCCGTAGAACACCTCGCGGGTCGTCCACCCCGTGATCGACAGATGCCCGAGGTCACGGCGCAGCCCAAGACGGGTGGCCATGAGCCAGTAGGCCGCGGCCGCAGCCGTCCACCAGACCCACGGTCGGCGCCCGATCCGGTTGCCGATCTCGGGGCGGCGCTCGACCCACACGCTCACGACGGCGAGTCCCATGCCCAGGGCGAACAGGTCGATGGTGCTCGGCAGCCAGTAAAGAGCCCCGATAACACCGGTGCGCCGGCTGAAGATGGCCTCGAGCAGGGCAGCCCGAACCGCTAAGCCGGTGGCATAGAGGGCGACCACACCAACCAGCTCGCGCCGGACGGCCGAGCCCCTCCGGCCGCTCGACAGCCACCGCATGAACAGGGCCCAGGCCGGCAGGAACAGGTAGAAGCTCAGCTCGGTGTCGAGGCTCCAGGCCTGGGTGATGCCGCCGCCGAGGTGGCTGCCGCCCGCGTAGATCTGCGCGAACCCGTAGTAGATGAGAGCGTCCTTCGGGCCCCGGATGGTGGCGTCGTGCAGGACGAAGGCGATGATGGTGAGGGCCAGCCAGTACGCGGGGATGATGCGAAGGGCCCGGCGACGCAGGTACGGGCCGAGTGCGGGCGCTGTTCGCCCATCGACGTTGGCCGACACAAAGGGCCGGTACAGGAGGAAGCCGGAGATCAGGAAGAACAGCGACACGCCGACGTCGAGTCGAGCGGTGTAGTAGCCAAGGTGATGGCGGAAGGTGAATCCAGAGATGAAGGTGACGTGGACCAGGAGCACGGCCAGCGCGGCCAGGGCCCGGTAGCCGTCGAAGCACGGGAACCGCGGCCGTGGTCTCCGCGTCTCGACAGGCGCCGCGTCTGCTGGCGCGGGCGCGGCAAGAACGTCAACCACGAGCACGTCCCGGACTCGGGAACAATGCCTCGATGGCCACGGCGGCCAGCACCACCAGAGAGACCTCGGCCGGGGCGCGGTAGCGCGTGTCGGCGAAGGTGAGAGCGACGGTGAGAGACACGATCAGCGGCGGCACGAGGAACGGCCACACCCGCGCGTGCCGGCGATGCAGCACCCATCCCCCGGCGATCGCGAGTGGCAACAGCAGATAGAAGATGACGAGCCCGGCCCGAGTGAGCGTCAGCGGGCGGCCCTCCAGGCCGTCGAGGTGCGTTCCCTCGAGTGGGCGGAAGAGATTCCAGAGCCGTCCCTCTCTCGCCAGGACGACAATGGGCAGCTCCCCCGTGTGGTGGCTGATGAACTGCAGGGCCCGGTGCCGCCAGGCGGTGTCTTGTTGCGACTCGTCGCCGGCCGGTTGCGGGCCTTGAACGCAGCCGAGATACCAGAAGGCAAAGAACTGTCCCTTGCGGTCGAACGTCGGAGCGCAGTTGCTGACGGCGAGGGTCGGACCGAGGTTGGTCGACAGGGTGACCGGCTGTCGGAAGGTGACGAGGTTGCGCCCGATCCAAGGCGCCACGGTGAGCCCGGCAGCCAGAGCGCAGGCGCCGACCAGCGCGAGGCGCGGACGCCATGACTGCGCTCGGGCGGCCACCAGCGCGGCGGGCACGGCGAGGAAGACGAACAGCAGGCTCTGCTCGGACCGGGCCAGGGCAGCGAGCCCGCACACGACGCCCAGCGCAGCGGCTCGACCGACGCTCGGACGATCGACGAGATGCAGCGCCAGCAGCAAGGCCAGCGCGCACAAGGGCAGGACGAGCGCTTCGGACATACCGACGCCGTCGTTGACCCAGACCAGGGGATACAGCGCGGCCAGTCCCGCGGCGACCAGGCCGGCGCGTCGTCCTCCTGCTCGCCGCGCCAGGAGGCCGACGGCGCCGACGGTGACCAGGCCGAGAAGGCAGCCGGCCAGCCGGTGGCCAAGCCAGCTACGGACGCCAATGGTGGAGAAGCTGGCCAGGTACACCGTCCACAACGGCGGGTGATAGGCCGAAGCCACCACTTGTCCGTGCTGGTAGAAGGCTGGTTCGACGAACCCGTGGCCGGAGGCCAAGAGGTTGGCCTGGTAGTGGTAGAAGTAGGCGTCGCCCCCCAGGGTCAGATGGCGAGTCGACACAACCCACGCGACGCGGATCACCAGTCCGGCGAGTGCGATGACGGCGAGGGTGATCCACCAGAGTCGATCGCTCGGCCCCGCCTCCGGCGTGGAGACGTCTGCTGGGGTGGTCAGCGTGGCCGTCATGCGGGCTGCAACGCTCGCGCGTCGGGATGCCAGTTGATCAAGCGGCGCTCGATCACAAGGTAACTGGCGATGGCGAACGGGATCGTCACGGCCAGGGTCACAGCGAGGATCGATGCGAAGCGCGCCCCCGGCAACCAGTCGCCGACGCCCCAGGCGGTCAGGCGCGTGAGCCAGTCGAGATGCCACAGGAAGATCCCGTAGGAGATCAGCCCGAGCGCCTGGGCGACCCGGGACCGGAGGAGCCGGCGCAGCTGTCCTTGGTGCTGAGGGCCGAAGACGGCGGGGAGCAGGACGAAAAACGCAGTAGCGGCATAGAAAACCTGGCGGCCGATCTCGCCCTTCTTGGGCAACGACCCGAAGGTACGGGGCAGGCCCAGGGCGAACGCGGTGATCAGCAGGCAGACGCCGGCCAGCGTCCAGCACAGTGCTGGATGGCGACCGGCGAAGGCGGCCGGTGTGGGCAGACGGAGGCCGGCAGAGGCTCCCGCTGACAGAACGGCGAGGCCCATACCCAAGGCGAACAGATCGATCTGGCTCGGCAGCCACAGCGTCGCCACCGTCGGATGGGCATGGGTTGCCAGCAGCAACGTGTGGATCCCGATCCCACTTGCGTAGAGCGCGGCGACGCCGACCAGTTCCACGCGCAGGCGGGCGGCCGGGCTCGTCGCGCGAGCCGTGAGCCGGGCCAGGGCGGCGGCGTAGAACGGAAGGAAGGCGTAGAAGCTGACCTCCACGGCCAGGCTCCACGTCGACACGATGCCCCCGAGGGCGCGGCCGCGCCAGTAGATCTGGACCAGTCCGTAATACGCGATCCAGTCGAGGGCGTTGTGAAGGTGGATCGTCCGCAGGATCACGACAAAGAAGGTGAGGGCCACCCAATACGCCGGGTAGATGCGCAGGGCGCGCCGGCGCAGGTAGCGACCGACAGCGGGGCCACGACGACCGTCGAGGTGGGCTGCGGCCCACGGTCGGTACAGCAGGAACCCAGACAGGAGGAAGAAGACCGACACTCCAACGTCAAGATGGTTGAGGACGTAGCCCGCCGAGGTCGACGTGTCTGCGCCGCTGGCGAAGGCAACGTGATGCACGACGATGGCGATGGCGGCCATGGCCCGCAAGCCGTCGAAGCACGGAAATCGTCGATGGTCGGCGGCCATCGACGGTGGGGGATCTTGATCTGGCCATGGCGCGGGGGCGGCCCGGCGCGTTGGGGTACGACGGTGGGCCCACCGAAGGATGGGCGCCTCGAGGAGATACCAGCTGATCGACGCCACCGCCAACGTCGCCGCGAACGACAGCAGCCCAACTTCCCATGGGTTGCCTCCGAAGGTGGCGACGTTGACCCCGGTCCAGCGCCGCGCCTGCTCGATGAAGGCCTGGTGCCACACGTAGATGCCGTACGAGACGACTCCGACATAGACGAGTGGCCGGCTGGTGAGGAACCGCCGTATGCGCCCGCGGCGCTCACCCCCGAACGCGGCGGGGAGCAGCAGCAGCAGAGCGAACGCGCCGTAGCCGAGGTGGCGAGCGAGCTCCTGCTTGGCCGTGAGTCGCTCGAGCCCGCGCGGCAGGTGGAGCCGGTTGGCAACGATCCAGAACACCGCGGCAGCGCCCAGCCAGCACGCGGCCGGGTGGCGATCGACGGGCTCGACCACGCTCGGGGAGACCGCACCGGATTGGAGCCCGGCGCTCACGACGGCCAGCGCCATGCCGAGCGCGAAGAGATCGAGCCAGCAGGGCAGCCAGTAGATGCCGATCAGGCCCCAGGACGGCCTGGCGACATCGACGAACACCCGGAAGGCGAGGCCGACAGCGGCCAAGGCCACGAGCGCCGCGAGCTCGACCTTGACCATCGCACGCGGCGCCCGACCTGCGGTAAGCCGGCGCAGTCCCCAGGCGTAGACCGGCAAAAAGGCGTAGAAGCTGAGCTCGGTACACAGGCTCCACGCCTGGCTGATCCCTCGAAGGTACCGGTGCTTGTCGTAGATCTGGAGAAGGAAGGTGAACGTGACCCAATCCCGCATGCCGTGGATCGACAGCCCGAACAACAGTGCAATGCCGAACAACGCGCCCCAGTAGGCGGGGAAGATTCGCAGGACACGGCGCTTGGCGTAGGCCGCAAGCGGGAGCATCGGCCGGCCGGTTAGGTGACCCACGACGAAGGGCCGGTAGAGGAGGAAACCCGAGATCAGGAAGAACACCGAGACCCCGGAGTCGAGGCGGGCCAAGTAGGGCCCGGCCGCGGTGTTATAGCTCGCCGCCGTCTGGAAGCCGACGTGGGTCAAGAGGACGGCGACCGCCGCCAGTGCCCTGAGACCGTCGAAGCCGGAGAAGTGGGGCTGCTGTTGGGTGAGCGGGCGGTTGACCGGCTCGGCCGCTACAGACGTGGTCGAGGGCACCGGGCCGGAATTTACTCGGGGGGACAGGGCGGAAGCCTGGACGCTACCCCGGCCCTGGCTATCCTCCCAAGCCATGACGGCCGGGCTCGGGTCCGCTCCCACCGTCTCCGTGGTGCTTCCCTGCCTCGACGAGGCGGACTCGGTGGGCCTGTGCGTGCGGGAAGCCGTGACTGCTCTGGCCGACGCCGGCTGGGCGGGCGAGGTCGTAGTCGTGGACAACGGCTCGACCGACGGATCGCGTGAGGTGGCTTCGGCGGCCGGCGCCCGGGTGGTCCGAGAGGAGCGGCGGGGCTACGGGAGCGCCTTGCTGGCCGGATTCGAGGCCGCCAGGGGCGACATCGTGGTCATGGCCGACGCCGACTTCACCTATGACCTGTCCAAGATGGGGCTGCTGATCGGGCCGGTGGCCCGGGACGAGGCCGACCTGGTGATCGGAGCCCGGCTGGACGCGGCCACTCGGCGAAGCATGCCGCTGTTGCATCGATTTGTGGGCACGCCGGCATTGACGTTTTTGGTGGCGCGGGCGTGCGGCCGGCGCGTCGTGACCGACAGCCAGTCGGGCTTTCGTGCTTTTCGTCGGGACCGCATGGCTGCATTGGGCCTGCGCTCGTCGGGCATGGAGCTGGCGTCGGAGATGCTCGTCCGCGCCGCGCGGGCCGGGCTGCGGGTCACGGAGGTGCAGGCCGGCTATCGGGAACGCATCGGGTCCAGCAAGCTCGAGACATTCACTGATGGTCGCCGCCATGTGCAGCTCATCCTTTTGCTCGCTCCCGACCTGCTGTTGGTGCTTCCCGGGGCCGTGCTGTTTGCCTTTGGGCTGGCCTTGGCCGGCCTGGGCTTCTTGCGGCCGTCGGGAGTGGCCATCGGGTCGCTTCGCTGGCAGCCGGTGTTCTTCTCGGGCATTGCCACGGTGCTCGGAGTGCAGGCCCTCTTGGCCGGAATGGTCCTGGCCAATCGGTCGTCGGTGGCGGTGCCCCCGCGGTTCGCCTTCGTGGGTCGCCCCGAGTTCCCGGGCCGGTGCCTGGCTGGCGGTCTGGTGGCCATCCTCGCAGGGCTGGCCGCGGACTTCGTGTTGTTCCTTGGCTGGGTAGGCGGCCGTGCCTCGCCCCCCGTACATGGTTTGGGCCTCGCATCGCTGGCCCAGAGCTTGATCATCGTGGGCGGGACGCTGGCTAGTTTTGGCATCGTCAGCCGGGCGCTGATGGCGCGGGATCGGGCCGCAGCGCCGGCCTCCGACGCTGTCGCTGAGGAGCGGGATCAGGGCACGACGGCGTTGAGGAAAGCCAGCAGCGCGTAGCCCTCCATGGCTGCTACCCCCAGCACGAGCGCGGCCCGCTCCGCGCGGACACTGGCCGTGATCGAAGCCCCGGTGAGCACGAAAGGAAACGCGCTCAGGGCATACCGTTCCAGTGAGTCCAGATTGCGCGACGTGAGCGCGGCCAGAAGCATCACCGCGGCGAACGCGCCATAGGCCGCCGGCCAGCGACGAAAGCACACTACGACCAACACGACGAGGGCTATTGCCCACGGGACATGCAGGCCGCTGCCGACGTGATGGCCGTGCATGATGCCCCGGCCCTCATGGAGGAGGGCTGTGAACGGGTCGACCACCGTTCCGCGGCGACGGACATCCTCCTGCACGTGAAGGGGTAGCAACGCATCGCCGTAGCGGAACCACGACCACACCAGAAAGACGCACGTGCCAAAGGGGGCGGCGAGGATGGCGGCGGCACGAGGAATGACCGCCCGCCCGGACGGCCAACGCCGCTGCTGGCCCGAGGCCAACGGCGCGGCCCGCAGCGCGCGTGCGGCCTCGACGGCCACCGGAACGGCGAGTAGGACACCGATGGGCCGCGTGAGACCGGCCAGCACACCGAACCCGGCCGCCCACCACCAGCGGCCCGTCCTCATGGCCAGGAAGGTGGCGATGGCCACAACGAGGAAAAGGGCCTCGGAGTAGCCAAGCACCAGCACGTACGCCGGCGGCACAAGGGCGACCAGCCAGGCCGCGCGTCGCGCCATCTGCGGGTCGCCCTTTTCCACCAACACCAGGCGATGAAGCAGCGCGCCGACCACGAGCGCGCCCAGGTTGGCGATGATGATGAGAGCCCAGTCGCTGTGCCCACCCAACAACACTCCAAGGCCCCGCGCTCCCAGCGGGTACAACGGGAAGAACCGCAACGCCTCGTGGGGCACGAAGCCGAAGCCGTATCCGTGCGCGGCGATACCCCGGTAAAAGCCGGCATCCCACGCGAACAGTCCCTGGCGCAACTGGAACGTAACCGCGTTGTCGTTGACATGAAGGCTGGAGACCAGGAAGTGCCCGAGGGCGAGGGCGGCGAGCACGACAGCTCGCGCCGCGAGCCAAGCGGGAAGTGCCGCGGCCACGTCGTCGCGGGCGCGCGGCGCGGCGTCGGGCGACGGAACCGTCTCGGCTTCGCGCGGGATTAGAACGATGAGGTCGGGTGAGGCGAGAGGCGGATCCTCGATGTGCGCGGTCATCGCGGGAGGTAGCGAACCAGGTTGGCGTGCTCGAAGAAGTGTTGGGTGTCCGCTTCGATGAGCTGATTGGTCTGGGGACGAAGCGCGGAGAGTTGCGCGTTGATCTGCTCGCAGTCGGTGCCCAGTGTCCGGTAGAGGCTGGCCCAGATCATCCACACAGTGTGGCCGGGCCCGGCCTGCCGATCGAGGAACCGCGCGAAGGCCGACGGATCGGAGGCCCGGACGGTGGCCCCGTAGTCCACCCAGTCGACGAAGCTGGGCCCCGCATACCTCGGGAACGTGACCTGGGTGACGTTGCGGGGGAGGAGCCGGCTCTCGGCCGGGGCTAGCTGGTCGGGGCAATACCCGACGACGTCGCCAGGCCGGAGCTGGGATCGCAGCTCCCGGGCGAGCTGGCCGGCTTGCGTCCGGTCGGTTGTCACGTTCCCGGTGCTGGTGACCAGCCCGAAGGCGACCGCGGCGGCGATAACCCCAGCAAGCACCCGCCGGTCGACGAAGACGACGGTGCCGGCCGCCACCAGGAGGAGGAAGGGGACAAAGACGACGGCGGCATAGCGGGCGGCGAACGCTCCCCGTGTGGCGAAGCCGATCCCGATGGCGATGGCCAAGGTACCCGCCACCGTAACGGCCATGCCTCGGGCCCGCGGTCGGGTGCGAAGGTCGATCTCGACCCGGTGCCCGTCGACCGCGGCGCCGAACAACCCGAACCCGGCCAACGCGAAGAACAGCAGGCCGAGGGCCCGACCCGAGCTCGACCGTCCGCCCGCGAACTCGCCGATGGCGTTGACCATGGCGCTGAAGCTGGCGGGCACGGCCCAAGGCGTTCCGGTGTGGCGCAGTTGGAACACCAACGACGGCAGCCAGGGTAAGAACAGCACGAAACCCAGGGCCAGCCCGGCACAGGCGGCGGTCACCTGGCGTCGGGTCGCAGCGCCGCCCCTCCGCCCCTTGATGAGGAGAGCGCCGGCGACCGTGGCCAGCAGGTACAGCGACCAGTAGTGGCTCAGCAGGAGCAGGCCGCTGACGAGACCGACGGCACCGATGTCGAGTGGTGTCGGCCGGTCGCGTTCGAGAACCCGGGCGAGCGCCAGGTACCCGAGCACGGTGAGCAGGGCCACCAGCGAGTACATGCGAGCCTCGGTGGCGTAGCGGATGGCGAAGGGCGACGAGGCCAGGAGGAGCACCGCGACGCCCCCGACGAGCGCGGCATCCTCGTCGGCCCCGAGCCGCCGGCCAGCCCGCCAAACAAGGGGAAGGGTGATCACGGCCAGCACGCCGCTCAGGGCCCGCACCGCGGCTGTCGACGTCCCGAACAGGCGCATCCACAGGTGGAGGACCACGTAGTAGAGGGGAGGAGCCCCGTCGTGGCGGAGGGCGCGTGGAAGTTGGCGGAGCGGAAGCCGTGCGATGTTCACCGTTAGCGCCTCGTCCAGCCACAGGTGAGACCGGCTCCAGAAGCGCAGCACCAGCCCGGCGGCGAGAACGACGACGGCCCCGGCGACGACGGCGGCGCGTCCCAACCCATCGAAGGGCGCGGCCTCGTGGCCGGCGCTGTCCGGGCGCGCCACCTCGACCACGGCGGGAGCACTCATCGACGGGAGGATATGCAGCCCCACGCCCCACGCCCCAACTTGCCCTCGGTTTGCATTCAGCCCAGGATCGACCTCACCACCTCGGCCAGCCGGCCGGGCTGGTGGGGCTTGATCACGAAGGCCGACGCCCCTGCCGCCGTGGCCCGTCCCTCAGCCTCGTCGACGACCGACGTGACGATGACGGGGATAGCCGCCGTTGCCGGGGAGCCCTTCAGCTGGCGCAGCACCTCGAACCCGTCGGTCGGGGCCATGCGAAGGTCGAGCACGACCGCGCTGGGGTCGCTGGAAACGGCCTCCTTGAGCCCCTGGTCGCCTCCGATGGCGACCGTCACCTCATATCCCTCGTTGCTGAGCTGCACCTGCATCAGCCGTGCGAGGTCGGCGTCATCTTCGATGATCAAGATGGACTGCGTCATGCCGTTGCCCCCTCGGTGAGCCCCCGGAACGCCTCCCGGAGCTGGCTTGCGGTGAACGGCTTGGAGAGATGGCGCACCCCAAGCTCAACGGCCAGGGCGGCCAACTCTCGCGGCGGGATCGCCGAGAGCAGGACGATGTCTCGGGGCTCCACCCCGGCGTCCCTGATACGACCGAGGAATGACGCGCCATCCTCGTCGGGCATGGCGACGTCAAGCAGCAGAACATCGGGCGCGTCGGTGCAGCAGGCGGCGAAGCCCTCAGCGACGGTGGTGGCCGTGAGGCATTCGTGACCCCAGGCCCGAACGTTGGCCCGTACCAGCAGAACGATCTCCGGTTCGTCATCAACGACGAGAAAGCGCATCGTTAGGTCTCCCAGCGTCTGAGGCGGAGGACAAAACACGCTCCCCGCGGGGCGTTGGGCTCGAACCAGACTTGTCCGTCCATGGCCTCAGCCAGGCCCTTGACAATGGAGAGGCCGAGCCCGGTGCCCCCCGTTCGTCGCGTCGATCCAGTATCAGCCTGCGAGAACTTCTCGAACAGCCGCGGCCGGAAGTCCTCCGACACCCCCTCACCTCCGTCGACGACGCGCAACTCGATCCAGAGGCCGTTGTCGGCAACTGTCACCATGAATGGCGGATCTCCGTACCGAAGGGCGTTGCCGAGGTAGTTGAGGAGGATCTGCTGGAGGTGGTCAGGGTCGGCGAGGACGCGTATGCCGTCGGGGCATGACACCACGACCTCGGCGGCCCGATCGCCCAGCTCGCTCAACGCCAGCGCGATCGTTGGTCCCACGTCGGTGGGCTCGACCGATGTGGCCAGGGTTCCGGACTCGATCCGCGAGGTCGCAAGCAGCGCGTTTACCAGCCGGGCCAGTCGTTGCGCTTGACGGTCGATGATCTCGACGTAGCTCCGGAGCTCGTCGTTGGGAGTCGTGTCCCAGAACGAAAGCATCGTGGAGGCGAAGCCGAGGATTGACGTTAGCGGGGTACGCAGCTCGTGTGAGGCCATCGACACAAAGTCAGTCTTGACTTGATCAAGAGCACGCAACTGATGGTTGGCCGCCTCGAGATCGCTGGCGTAACGCTGGAACTTGGCGTCGGCCCGCGCCCTCTCGACCACTCGACCCAACTCGGTGCCGAGATGGCCCAGCACTTTGGAGAACTCGTTGTTGTCGGCGCGGGCCTCGGAGCTGAAGAACTCAAGGACCCCAACCACCTCTGAGCGGACCATGACCGGCACGGCTAACGCCGACGTGATGCCAGCGGCGCGGGCCTCGCCGGACCGGGGCAGCCCGGCCTCGGGCATGTCCGTGATGAGGAGCGCCCTCCGCTCGGCCAGCACTCGGCCGGGGAGACCGATCCCAGGTCGAAACTGCCCGCTCTCGCTGGCGGCGCGAAAGGAGGCGAAACGGGCTGGATCGGCCATTCGCCAGATGCCGGTGCTGCGCAGCTCGCCGTCCTCATCCCGGAGGAAGGCGTGGCCCACGTCCCAGTGCGTAAGGTCGCAGACGGCGTCGAGTGCCGCCTGGAGCGCGTCCTCCACGGTGCTGGCGAGATTGGCGGCGCCGGCGACGACCTGGTGCAGCCTCACGATCTTCTCGGCGCCCTCGCGCTCGGCCAGCTGTTCCTCCTTGGACGCCAGCAGCTGGGTGACCTTCAGGGCCAGGGCCGTTTGGCGGGCCAAGGCCAACATGAAGAACTCGTTCTGGTCGCTGAAGCCGCCCTGGCCCGGCGGCTTGGCCAAATACAGGGCGCCGAGCAGCTCACCGTCGGCGATGACCGGCACGCCCAGGTACGCGCTCATGGGCACGTGATGGAGCGGGAACCCAACCGAGCGGGGGTCGTCCTGGAGGCGGTCGAGACGGATCGCGGCCCGATCGGCAAGGACCGCGCCGAGCATTCCCATGCCGTAGGGCGGGTGGGGCAGAGCTTCCAGCTCCGCCTGGGTGAGGCCCTGGTGCACAAAAGAGGTGATGGCGCCGTTGGTTAAGGCCACCGCGGCCCCGTAGCGCGCCGTCGTGGTGAGCCGGGCCAGATCCACGGCCTGCCCGAGAATGGCCTCCGTGTTGTGCTCGGAGGCGACGGTGACGAAGGCGTCGAGGAGAAGGTTGAGCGACAGGCTCCCCTCATCCTCCGCCATAAGGCCCGCAGCGTATCGTCCGAACCGCTGACCGCGCCGGCCTGACGGTCCGTCAGATCACTCGGTAGCATCGGTCGATGGCCGAGTTTCCCAAGATCATCTCCGTGGACGACCACGTGATCGAGCCACCCTCGGTCTGGGCCGACCGCCTCCCCAGCCGGTATCGGGAGGTCGGTCCCCGCATTGTGCGTGCGCCCGTCGGCGAGATGACGTTCGTGGGAGGCAAGTTCGCCCCGACGGTTGGGCAGCCGGGCGACGGCCCGGACGTGGACTGGTGGTTCTACGAGGATCTGCGCCGGCCGCTCATCAGGCTCGACGCGGCGGCCGGGCATGATCGTGATGACATCACGGTGACGGGCACCACCTACGACTGGATGCGACCGGGCGCGTATCAGGTCAGGCCCCGGCTCGAGGACATGGACGTCAACTGGATCGAGTCGTCGCTCTGTTTCCCGACGTTCCCCCGGTTCTGTGGCCAGACCTTCACCGAGGCCAAGGACAAGGAGCTCGCGCTCCTCTGCGTCCACGCCTACAACGATTGGATGGTCGAGGAGTGGTGCGGCCCGTCCGACGGCAGGCTCATCCCGTTGTGTCTGGTCCCGCTGTGGGACGCGAAGCTGGCCGCGACCGAAGTGCGGCGCAACGCCGCTCGTGGCGTACGAGCCGTGTGTTTCAGCGAGATCCCGCCCTTCCTGGGTCTTCCTTCGGTGCACGATGCCGGTCGGTACTGGGATCCGTTCTTCGCGGCGTGCGCCGAAACTGGCACGGTCGTCAACATGCACATCGGCTCATCGTCAAAGATGCCGTCGACGTCGGCCGATGCACCGGCCGCCGTGGGGTCGACGCTCACCTTCGCCAACGCGTGCTACTCCCTGGTCGACTTCTTGATGTGCGGCGTGTTCGTGCGCTTCCCACGGCTGGTAGTCGCCTACTCGGAGGGCCAGATCGGCTGGATCCCTTACGTCCTAGAGCGCGCCGACGTTGTGTGGGAGGAGAACCGAGCGTGGGGGGGCGTGGCCGACCAGGTGCCCGTGCCGCCCAGCGAGCTGTTCCGGGATCACGTCTATGGCTGCTTCTTCAACGATCCTCACGGCTTGCGCTCTCTCGCCGACATCGGGGTGGACAACGTCACCTACGAGAGTGACTACCCGCACTCGGACAGCACCTGGCCCCACACCCGCAAGATCGCTGAAGAGCAGATGCGCGACCTCGATGCCGAGACGGTGGAGAAGGTCGTGAGGGGTAACGCCATGCGCATGCTCGGCCTTGACGCCGACGGCCGTCATCGACCCTGACCAAAGTCTCAGACGAGCACCCATCGGGGCAGGGTGATGTCGTCGGCTTCGGGCTGAAAGACGGCGCGGACCGCGGCCCCGATGGTGAGCCGGCTGGGCTCGACAGAGTTGATGGCCGCCTCCTCGTCAGCCACCACGTTGCCCACCATGCGCAGGGCGGGGTCCTCGTCCAGGGCTACGACGACCACGTTGTAGGGGGCGAGCTCGGCGTACGCGGGGAGCAGAGGAGGATGGGCGACGACGAACGACCAGATGGTGCCGTTCCCGGACAGCAGCGGCCACACTGACTCGGTGCTGCGGCACGACGGACACATCGGCCGAGGCGGGAATCGGCGGTGGCCGCATCGCACGCACGTTTGGACCCTCAGCTCCCCTCGCCGGGTAGCGGCCCAGAACGGAGCCGAGTCCTCGTCGATCAGAGGAAGGAGGAGCGTCTCGTCCACGGCAGCGCACGTTAGTGGGAGAGGGGGCTAGCCTCCGTGGCGGTGCGGGCCGATCTCGAATGGGGCAGCATCCCCAAGCTCGTGCAGGGTTCGGCCCAGCGCTTTGGCGACCTCGAAGCTTTGGTCGATGGCGACGAGCGCCTCACCTTTCCCGAACTGGCTGCGGCCGTTCACGAGGCCAGCCGAGCGGCCATCGCCCTCGGTCTCGAGGCCGGCGACCGCGCCGCCATCTGGGCGCCCAATATCGGTGAGTGGGTGGTTGCTGCGCTGGGAGTGCTCGGTGCCGGCGGCGTGCTTGTGCCCCTGAACACCCGGTTCAAGGGAGCCGAGGCGGCCTACGTTCTGGCCAAGAGCGGGGCCCGCGTGGTCTTCACCGTCTCGGACTTTCTCGACACGGACTACACGGAATTGCTGGGCCGCGAGCGCGCCGAGCTGCCCGACCTCCAACATGTCGTGGTCGTGCGGGGTCCGGAGCACGGCGGCTCGCTGAGCTGGGAGCAGTACCTGGTCGAAGGGCAGGCGGTCGATCCGGATGAGGCCGACCGCCGGGCCGCGGCCATCGGTCCCAACGACCTCTCCGACATCATTTTCACCTCGGGCACCACCGGCCGTCCCAAGGGAGCCATGGCCACGCACGGCCAGACCCTCCGGGTGTACGACACCTGGAGCGGGGTGGTGGGCCTCGCCGCTGGCGATCGCTATCTGGTGGTCAATCCCTTCTTTCACACCTTCGGCTACAAGGCGGGCTTCCTTTCCGCGGTGATGCGAGGGGCCACCACCGTGCCCCACGCCGTGTTCGACGTTCCCCAGGTCCTCGCTCGGGTGGCCGAGGAGCGCATCACGATGCTGCCCGGCCCGCCGACGCTGTATCAGTCGATCCTCAACCATCCCGATCGCGAGAAGTTCGACCTGTCCTCGCTTCGTCTGGCCGTGACCGGAGCAGCCGTCG
>Ga0307477_10001888_pt1 | contig 16726 bp, 13 predicted proteins | sample atmos_gasesECM2C_FD_203316 | JGI IMG/M metagenome (GOLD analysis project Ga0307477, IMG submission 203316) | Hardwood forest soil microbial communities from Morgan-Monroe State Forest, Indiana, United States - atmos_gasesECM2C_515 | ecosystem: Environmental > Terrestrial > Soil > Temperate...
CGGGTCACTGGTGTCGCTCTTATGGCAATGAGAACTGGGAGTTCAATGACGACGGGCTCATGGCGTCAAGGTATGCATCGATCAACGACCTCCCCATTTTGGAGGCCGATCGCAAATACCACTGGGCTCTCGGACGACGTCCCGAAGGCCACCCAGGGTTAAGCGACCTCGGCCTCTAGGCTCGTCGCGCCGATTGATACCAATGTATCGATCGATACCATCGTCCAATAGATTTGTCTCCTTGCTTCAGGCTTAATCGCAACTGTGCCTCGCCTCCGAATCAATCGGGAACGCACAACGCAAAGTCTTCCTAAGGAGAACTCACCATGATCCTCGAAAAAGTGTTGTACACCGCCAGAGTCCGTACCACGGTTGGTTGGAAGGACATTGTCATGAAGCATTCGCTGTTGCGTCTCGTATTCGTCACTCTGCTGGCCGCGCAGGCAGCGCCAAAGGCAGCCTGGGCACAAGTGCAAGTGGCCCCTCCGATTCCCGGCGTTATTGGAAAAGTCCAATCATTTACAGGCAGTTCACTCGACGTTCAGACACCTTCAGGCGTGGTCCACGTCGATGTCAAGCAGCCTCTCACAACCTATAAGCAGATACCGTCGGATTTGAGCCACGTCACGTCCGCGTCCTATGTCGGCATTGCGTCGACTGAGCAGGCAGATGAAAAGGAAGTAGCGAAGCAGATCATCATATTTCCACCGGAACTGAATGGAGCTGCAGAAGGTAGCGTTCTGACAGACCCGCCGGGTGCAACTACTCACAGCAGAATGACCAACGGCTCCGTCTCTCGCCCTGTCGTATCGCACTCACGCATGACGAACGGCACGGTACATAAAGGCAACGGCACCACGCTGGTGGTCCAGTATCAGGACGGCTCCAAGACGATCTCCGTGCCTCCAAATGTCCCAGTGGTGCAAGTCGCACCTGAACAAGTCACATTCGCCACCGGCGATTTCGTCTATGCGACGACTGAGAAGCTGCCGGACGGAACACTTGTGACGAACAAGATTCTTCTTATCGCTGCAGCCGCGTCTCCTGATACCAAGCAGTAAGGGTTTTCAGCAATGAACCATTCAACACTTCCTGATTGTGAATCGAAACCTACGAGCACGTTGCCGAAACGGCCGGGCGTGCTCGTTGTCAGGAAACACCATTTATTGGTGCGCTGGAGTCACTGGATGAACGTGCCGATCCTTCTCGGCCTCATTCTAAGCGGCATTTCCATTTATTGGGCCTCGCCGATCTATCAACACAAGCCAGATCCGAATACCGGAAACTTCGATGTGGCAGCGGATATTGGAATCTGGGTATGCGCCCATGTGCCCGGACTGCATCATTACAGCAGTCCACCCGACTGGATCTACAACCACATGAGCCTGGGGCCGGGCATGTTGGCGTTAGCCCTGCGCCTGCATTGGTTGTGCGCGTACCTGTTCATGCTGAATGGCATTGTGTACGTTGCAGGGCTGGTCACGGGAGGAGGCTGGCGCTCCTTGCTGCCCCGCCGGGCCGATCTGCTTGACGCGCTCAGGATGTTTCGATACTACCTGGGGTTTCCCTTCGCTAAACTGGCACGCCGCAAATGGCTGCATCCCCTTTTCAACACAAAGTACAACGCGCTCCAGCGCGCAGCATACTTCTCTGTTCCAGTCGCCGGGTTGCTCTCGGTCGCTACAGGCTGGGCGATTCACAAACCCATGCAACTCCATTGGCTGGCGGCGCTCTTTGGAGGGTACAACGCAGCGCGTGCCTGGCATTTCTGGCTAATGTGGGTTTACATCCTCTTCGTCGCGCCGCATGTGATTCTGGTTTTCGCCGACGGATGGGATACGTTGCGCAGCATGATCGTCGGTTGGTCAACAAGAGTAGGGCGGTCGGAGGTCGTCGGAAATGAACAATGAGGGAAAGGGCGACATGCCTTCGACCGGTGTGGAACCGGAAGTGAAATCTGTCTCCGTGGAAAAGCCGCAAAGCTTCTTTGGAGAGCGACCTCTCCCGGCAATTGAGATGGCTCCCCGGGTCCTGCGTCATCAGAGCCGGCGCGACTTCCTCGTGTTTGGGGCTGGCGCGCTGGCAGCGCTTGCAGGCGCTGGATTTCTCCTGCCGCAAGACACGCTCAGTCGTATGGGTGTGCGTCGAAATATGGACTCCCCTGGGAAGGAGTGGTTTCTGAACAAAGCACTGCGTATCGACGATGATGTTGCAGAAGCGCTGTACTCGGTAAATCGCAGGGTGCCCATCTACACCAAATCGCAAATTACCTCGCTCAAGAACAACTACAACGGAGCTACTCCCGATCCCCGCTATATTCCTGGATGGAAATTGACTCTGGATGGGCTCGCTTCTGGCCTGAGCATCTCTCTCGATATTCGGAATCTTCTGACTCGCTTCTCCGTGCACGAACAGATTACGAGGCTGGTTTGCGTTGAAGGCTGGAGTGCGATCGCGTGGTGGGCTGGTCTGAGATTCGATGATCTGCTTCGCGCCTACCCACCGATGTCGCAAGCGAAATGGGCGCGTGTGGAGTCTTCGGTCAATCTCGATGCGTCGGGGAATCCGGACCCTTACTTTATGTCGCTCGACCTGGCGACGGCCCGCCATCCACAGACGCTGCTCGCCACACACTTCAACGGTCAACCCCTCACCGTGGATCATGGGGCACCGCTCCGTCTGTTGGTGCCCGTGAAACTTGGTTTGAAGAATGTGAAGGCCGTTACCAGAATTACGTATGTCGCGGAAGAGCCGAAAGACTATTGGGCTGAGCGAGGATATTCCCGCTACGACGGAATTTAACGCCTTTCAACATGAAGGATTGCTGTTCCCATCGCAGCGTGCTGTAGAGAGCTATCTTTTCGCGGAGACGCATGACCCAAAGGTGTCGATCGATACCATCGTCCAATAGATACGTCCCCACATTTCTGGCCTAATCGCAGTTGTGTATTGGATCCGACCTTTCGAACAAAGGGAATGTATGCCAGAGAAGAAGACAGCGATCGTCACGGGAGCATCGCGGTATTGGTGCGTAGCAACTCTGTCGTGTGCGAGTGGATGGGATGATGTTATGGCGAAAGTGATCGAATTTTACGCTCGAGATCTGTCGCCGAAAAAAGTGAGATCGGCACCCCGCGACCAGCGCGGTAAAGTGATCGAGTTTCCCAAGGACAAGGCAGCCGTAGCGAGTAAAACTCCGAAGATTCCCGAACGCGATGAAGGCAACTCTTTCGGTGCCTCTTGGCCTGGATGTTTCTAACTGACTCAGGATGACGCTGGAGTCACAGCAGTTGGGATTGGTAGAAACGGCGGCGCTCCAAAACAGTTTCCGGCCACGCTTGGTGCCTCAAAAAGAACTCGCTCCATTTCCAGCCAGAAAGATTTTGACCGTTTGACCCGCGGTGCTCGCAACAAAATCCACCGCAGTCATTTTGGAGCAATCGAAACCTCTCCAAACCCTTCCTTAGTTAAGGTGACCATGTAAACGATTGAATACATGGACCCGGGGTTGAGTACGGTCCTCGGCCTCTGTCGCGACAAGGCAGAGGCCGCGACTGCTTGCACGAACAAACGCAAATCCAACAAGGATTGGCAGGTTTTCTGCGCGCCACACATGGGATGAGATTTTCTTTATGGGGTGAGATTTTCTTTGCCGTCCGATCCAAGAAGATGAGGGTGGCTCTTTCGTGTTCTGCAAGAAGCTGTTAGGATAATTTTGTGACGACGATTTGCTCAGATTCTTATTGGCGGTTTATTAGCGGTTTTGACCCGAGTGGAAGCAGTCTGGGTCGTCCGGAGCAGATTGGGCAATTTATGCAATTCGTGCAATGCCGCATAAACACTGGCGATTGCGCATCTCGTTGATTTGGCGAGTGGGGACGTAGTTCAGTTGGTTAGAACGCTGCCCTGCCATTGCACTTACTCAATATCCATAATAGTTTCAATAAGTTGCTGGGTGACTGCTCATGCCGCACTGTCACCAAGCCAATTTCGTTTCTCGTCCTTATCTAATCTGCCAATACAGTTGAGAACCGCTTAAATACGGGGCAATTTGGGCGTGCACGAGTTCCATTAGCATCACACTCAATTGGCGATACGCCGCACTCTTCGCCCAAGCCGCGCGGGCAAAAAATCGCATCATGCATCATAAGTTTGTTGAGATTCGTTGATGAAACTCCTGTGTGCCTATTGTGGGTTGCTACTGAAGCGGCGCCTCAGAACTCAAAGTCAATTGAGAACTGCAATTGCCTCGGAATGCCCGCTTTGTTCGGTCTGGCAAACTCTGGAAGGGGGGAGCCCTCCGCACCATAGAACTGGTTTAGAGCGACGACGTTTGTATGGTTGAGAAGGTTGAACGACTCCACGACGAAGTCCAGCTTTCCATGCTCACCGATCTTGAAGAACTTCAGCACACGCAAATCAAGTTGCACCTGACCGGGCGTAGCGAGAGCGTTGCGGCCAAAACCAAAGGGACGAGAAGACAAAGGAAATGCTCCACTGCGGTTCGCGTCGAATCCAGTCAGTGGGTCAATCGGCCTGCCGCTTCCAATTATCAATATCGGAGCTGCTTCAATGTTGCTCAAGGCTCTGTCTAGAACACCCGAGGACTTTTTGCCGTCTTCCTCATCTCCGAACGGTAAATCAAAGGTCCCGCTGAATACGAACCGATGCCGCTGATCGTTAGCCGACAAGGCCCGTTCGGGGCCAAGCAAGTACGGGTTTTCTGGTTGTTCGTTAAAGTCGGAAGCGTCGTCAATCGCCTTAGAAAAGGTGTAGCTCCCAGAAAACGAAATCTCATTCGAGAGCCTTCGGTTCAGAGACAACGACAAACCGTGATAAACCGAACCGGCGTGGTTTTCCCATTGATAGATATTGTCATATTGAGATGAGAGTCGCGCAGGCGGGAACACAAGCCTCCCGAGTTGCTGAGGAAAGGGGTTGGGAATCCCAAGGCTCGCAGCGTTTTCGGGAGTTAGCAAGACCGGTGGCAGAAGGTTTGCATTGCGAGTTCGAGAAAGCCCTACGCCGCGTGCAAACAAGAACGTTGCGCTAGCGGTCAGATTATTCGTGATTAAACGCTCGACTCCGGCACTGGCAATTTCACTGCGCGAGGTCTGCAAGTGTGGGTCGTCGGTAAAGATCGAGGGACGAATCGCGGGAAAGGGGTTTGAAGCGCTTCCGCCGAGGGCAGACTGAAAGATTTGGGTCCCAGCTTGGCCGTCCGCGACTTGCTCAAACGCATCGAGACCATTCTTCTCAAGCGCACTGTTGACCGCCGCCAAAAGGTAGCGGTCAAAGAAAACACCGAACCCAACCCTCAGCGCCCACTTCGGTGAAAAGCTGTACGCCAGGCCAATTCTGGGAGCGAAGTCGTTTGTATCGTGCTTGAATTGAGCGGGCAGGTGCTCGAAGTCGTAGCGGATGCCAGCATCAATCGTAAGGCGCCTGGTGAGTGACCAGTGATCTTGGATGAAGCCAGGGTACCTGGGTGTTGCGAACTGAGTGCTAGGATTCCCGAACGCTCGTCGATACTGATCGGGCTCGCCGCTCAAAAAGGCATCGAGAGTGGGGAAGATGTAGACTGCCCCGAAACCGTCGTAGGCTGAGACGTTTTCATGTATCCAGTCCACGTCTCCTCCGAAGTTAATCAGGTGCCGACCCTTCGCCAAAGACGCCACGTCAGCCAACTCGTAGTGGTTCTCGCGCCTTTTTTCGTTTCCGTCGTAGGGGCGACCAAAATCGATGAGACCAGCAATCGTGATTTCCGGCCCGATCTGGTCGGTGGTTCGCAGTGCGGCTCTGCGGGTACTCACCTGAAATCGGACGCTATTAATGGCGTTGTTGCTGAGAACCGAAGTGAGAGAGCCCGTTATTCCTTGGTCTTCGATAAAGCTGCTGCCCCAGCTTGGATCGACCAGACCTCCCGTATTGAATGCGTCCCCGATCTCGCGATTGTTGGTTAGCGCATACTTCAGCAACAAAGAGTGCTTGTTCCTGATGTGATGATCCAGTCGCCCAGAGATCTCGGTCTCTGCACGCGCAACTCGAAATACTGCTGGATTGATCGCGCGGGTCGTGATTCGCGGGAACATGCCCGAGCCGAGGACGCCATTGATCACACTCGCAACTGAGGGTGAAATCAGCGAGCTATCGTCGCCGTGTGCTCCTTCCTGCTCACCAGCCAAGTAATAGAATGTGCGACTGCGAATAATCGGGCCGCCCGTCGATAGTCCTGCTCGAAATCGACTCAGATCAGGAGCGGCGGTCTCATTCGTGAGAGGGTCTCTGGCATTCAAAGCACCGTTTTGGACAAACACGAAAGCGTCCCCATGAAGAGTGTTCACGCCACTCCTTGTAACGACGTTTATGGGGCCGCTGGCGCCTCCCCCCGATTCTGCCGAGAGACCGTTGTTGACTACCTCAAACTCCTGCACAGTCTCGGGCGACAGTTCCGTGCGCGCCGAGCCAGTGAATTCATCGTTGTTCTCGACGCCATCGATGTAGAGACTGTTGCTGCGAGAGCGCAGACCCGCGAAGGTGAACCCGCTGTCGGCAAGAGTGCTTTTTCCGCCTGTCGCTCCCTGAATATTCGACCGCGTCAGTTGGGGAGCCAAAAGCACGAAGTCGAGGTAATTGCGGCTGACCACAGGTGACTCCTCAATGCGGTCGTGCTCGATCGTGGTCGCTTCCGTGGTTTCGGTGGGATCAATTGGCGGAGGCTGCTCCGAAACCGACATCTGTTGCTCCACCGTTGCAGGAGCAAGCCGAACCGCTATCTGAACTACGGTGCCGACTGAGACCACAATCGCATTGTTTAGATACGGAGAAAACCCAGATGACTCAACGCGAAGCTCGTACTGACCCACGGGAAGCTCACTAACACGAAAAAAGCCCTCTTCACTGGTTGCCATCGTCCGCGTCTGGTTCGTACCTTGGTTGCGTAGCTTGACCATCGCTGCGGCTACGGCACCGCCAGTCTGGTCAACGACAGTGCCCTGGACTGCTCCTGCAACCCGCGAGGTCTGGGCTGTGCAAGAAAAAGCCAATGCAAGAAAGACAACACCTGAGAATGGCAATCTCAAACAACCTCGTTTTCCCAATGAAAACATTCCCGCCCTCGATCAAAGAAAGTGAGTGGATTAACCCGACGGACCACTGCGTCGAGCGGGAACGAATCAGATTCGGAGAGGTTGGGGCGGGGAATAACCTGTGCTTGCGACTGGGGGAGGTGCCCAAGAACAGAAAGCACTCAAGGAAGATAAAAGCCGAGACATCAGGGTTACGGTGCGCATCGCCACAGCGGCCACACCGGTCAGCCCAAAGCCGGCTCCAGCGATCAAAACCACAATCACTAGGCTGTATTCGAGGTCGTTGCCTGTCTGCAGTGTGTGCTCCCAGAAGTCAAAGGTCTCCGCGACCTGGGCGCAAAGACAAACCACGAGAAGAAAAAACGCGCCGAATTGAAGAAGGTGTCGCCTCACTGTACCCTTTGATACCATTTGCGGGCTCGGCGTGAAACACATGCACCTGGCCGCACCAATATACTGCTACTTCATGCCTGAAGAGAACCTGAAGAAGTGACCCTCCACTTCAGGTCTGCGTTCCGAAGCGAACGCCGTTTGCCCTGGCCGCCACAAGGTACTCCTGATTTCTTGTTGTTGCGGATAGTGCGTTATATGTATAACATATATGGAAATGAGTGTAACCGCTAACACTGAGATTCCGTGGTTGCTTCTTGTTTTTAGCTTACCCGCGAAGAGTGCCAGTCAAAGGGTACAGATTTGGCGCAAGTTGCAGCGATACGGGATGCTGCCATTGCGCAGCTCCGGCTACGTTCTTCCTAACAATCCCGTGAACCAAGAGCGCATGGAGTGGCTTGCCACCGCGATCCGCACCTACAAAGGGCAGGCCTCGGTCGTTCAAGTACAGGGCTTTGATGATCTGCCTCCTGAGCACCTAAAACAGCTTTTCGTTGAGGCTCGATCACGTGACTACCAAAAGCTTCTGCATGAGGCGAAGACGGTTCTCGCACTTTCTCCTCCGCGAAGACCTGGCGGGCGACTGAATCGAATTCGCCGCCGGTTCCTGGAACTTCAAGATATCGACTTCTTCGGCAGTCCATTGCGAGCCAAAGTTGAGAATCTGCTAGCTCAAGCCGACACCCAAACGTCTGGTCGCAAGGCCGGCAGGAAGTCTGGCGAGTACGTCAACCGCTTATGGATGACTCGCCTCCGTCCAGGGATCGATCGTGTTTCTTCGGCGTGGCTGATCCGTCGTTTTATCGACCCGAAAGCGCGCTTTGTCTTCGGTGATGACCCTAGCGCGCAGGCTGAAGCGATCCCGTTTGACATGTTTTGCCCACAGGGTTTTGGGCATCGGGGAGAGGACTGCACATTCGAGACACTCCAGAAAGAGTTCTCGATAAAGGATGGCAGGGTCAAACGTATCGCGCAGATCATTCACGATGCCGATCTCGGCGACGAGAAATTCGGCCGGGTGGAGGGACAGGGTTTGGACAAGGTACTGAATGGTTGGGCTAAACAAGACTTACCAGATGATGAGCTCCTGCAACGAGGAATGGATCTGATCGATGGCCTGTATGAGTCGCTAGGGTGAGGATGGAAGGCGATATGGAGAGGATAGAAGATACCAAGCAGTTGCTACTGATCAGCAACTCGACCCTGTACGGAAGAGGTTATCTGGACCATGCCGAAGAAGAGATTCGAGATATTGTCGGGGCCAGGACTAACGTCTTGTTCGTTCCTTATGCAGTCCATAACCGCCGGGCCTACGCGGCGAAAGCTGAAGAACGCTTACGCGAAATGGGACTTTCTGTCACATCGATCCACGATGTTTCCAATATGCAGCGAGCTGTCGGCGAAGCGGAAGTGTTTTTCGTCGGCGGTGGGAACACGTTCCGACTGTTGAAGGGACTCCATGATCACGACCTACTCGACTCCATTCGGCAGCGAGTCGCGGCGGGTGTGCCTTACATCGGATCGAGCGCTGGCTCCATCGTGGCTTGTCCCACTCTGAAAACGACTAAGGACATGCCCGTCGTTCAGCCCCCGTCATTCGAGGCTTTGGGATTGGTTCCGTTCCAGATCAGTCCTCACTACCTGGATCCCGATCCGTCCTCCACGCATATGGGTGAAACGCAGGAAGAACGCATCATGCAGTTCCTCGAAGAAAACGAAGCACCTGTAGTCGGTTTGCGGGAAGGCTCGATTCTGCTGGTTCAGGAAGGCGCGGTCGTGCTGAAAGGGCCGAATAGTGCACGTATATTCCGGCGGGGGGAGAACGCTGTCGAGGTTCCTTCGGGTTCCAATCTCCGCCCGGTACTAGACGAAGTGGTCTCTCCTGTAGGAAGGGTTGCGTGAAGTCGGACGAAATCCTGTTGCTCACCTCGGGAGAGATTCAGAGCTTGCTTACCCTCGACGAGTGTATCGGGGCGGTCGAGCATGCTTTTCGTATATACGGAGAGGGCAGCGCCCTCCCGCCAGCCGTCCTGAGCATGCACACTGATGCTGGTGGGTTTCATGTCAAAGCAGGGTTATTGGAGCTTGGCCGATCTTATTTCGCGGCGAAGGTAAACGGGAACTTCCCGGAGAATAGTTCGCGATTCGGGTTGCCAACTATTCAGGGAGTCATCGTTCTCTGTGACGCTCGAAACGGGACTCCACTTGCGGTGATGGATTCCCGTGACATCACTTCGCTTCGCACCGCTGCGGCAACCGCCGTGGCAGCGAAATATCTCGCACGCCAGAATTCGCGGACCATCACCATTTGTGGCTGCGGAAATCAGGGACGTATTCAGCTTAAGGCCCTGTCACGTGTCCGCCACCTCGAAACAGCTTTCGCTTACGACAGGGACGTCGAGCGAGCCTTGCGGTTTTCGGAGGACCTCACATCGGACCTAGGGATCTCCGTGAAGCCTGTGTCTGATCTAGCCGCCGCAGTTCGACAGAGTGATATTTGTGTGACGTGTACTACATCACGGCAGCCGTTGTTGGGCTACGACGATGTCGCACCAGGAACGTTCATCGCAGCCGTGGGCGCGGACAACCCTCAGAAGCAAGAACTCCACCCAAGCTTGATGGCAAGAAGCAAGATCGTATGCGACATGCTCGAACAATGTGCGGCGATGGGCGACTTGCATCATGCGTTGGACGCGGGTCTCGTGACCCGAGCAAATGTGCACGCAGAACTGGGTGAGATCGTAGCTGGAAAGAAGCCAGGCCGCGAATCGAAGGAAGAAGTCACTATCTTCGACAGTACGGGAATGGCGCTACAAGACGTTGCCGCTGCCGCCTTCCTATTCGAAAAGGCGGAGCGGAACGGGTCCGGTGTTCGGTTAAGTTTTGCAGCGTAACAAAAAGGAGAAATGTCATCATGCGTGGCAATGTTCGTCAGAATCTATCGATCCGAATCTCAACAATTCTCGCAATAGCCTGCCTATTTTGCGTGCCTTCGGCGTCGGCCCAAGTAAGCAGTTCCACATCTCCAGGTCCTACTGCCAGTAACTGGAAACAGGTTGAGGACGCGATGGGCCGTCCCGGCCAAATTCAGCCTGGTGACGTTATCAAGTTCGGGATGCCGCGAAAAGACCTTCATGTAGTGCTCGATGGTGTCGATATCAATCCCGGCCTCGCGTTAGGTTCATGGGCGGCATTCAAGCGAGACGGAGGCGGAGCGATGGTCATGGGCGACTTGGTCCTCACGGAGGATGAGGTCGAACCCGTCATGATGAAGCTTCAGGAGGGCGGAATCCACGAATCCGCTGTCCACAATCATCTCCTCGGGGAATCTCCACATGTGATGTACATGCACATTGCGAGCCACGGCGATGCCGTGCAGATGGCGAAGGCCATCCACGATGCAGTGGCCCTTACTAAGACTCCCGGCCCGGATGCCGCTCCTGTAGCTCAACCGGCAGCCGAACTTGGTTTTGACCAGAAGCAGGTTGAGCAGATTCTCGGGCATACAGGGAAGGTCAATGGCGGAGTTCTTCAGATCGGTGGGCCGCGGGCGGAGACGATCACGGATTCTGGCATGACGGTTCCACCTTCGATGGGTGTGGCGACAGCGTTGAACTTCCAACCTACGGGCAGCGGCAAGGCAGCGGTCACCGGAGATTTTGTACTCCTTGGAACGGAAGTCAATCCAGTCATCAAGGCCTTGCGACAAAACGGAATTGCAGTGACCGCGCTTCACAGCCACATGCTCATGGAAGAACCCCGTCTGTTCTTCATGCACTTTTGGGCGAACGATGACGCAGTCAAACTGGCGAAGGGACTGCGGGCGGCGCTCGACAACACCAACTCAGCAAAATGAACCCTGAATCCAATTCGGCAACGGACGAGCCCGCGAAAGTGTCGCTTACTCGATTCGTTGGATATTTCCTGCGGCTGGGAACGGTCGGTTTCGGCGGACCGATCGCTCTTGCTGGACATATGCAGCAGGACCTCGTGGACGACCGAGGGTGGGTTCGCAAGGAAGACTACTTGGAGGGGCTGGCGCTGGCCCAACTTGCCCCCGGCCCACTGGCTGCCCAGCTCGCAATTTATCTCGGCTACATTCGCGCTGGTGTGCTCGGAGCTACGGCCGTGGGAGTGGCGTTCGTACTGCCGTCATTTCTAATGGTGTTGGGGCTGTCGGCAGCCTACGTTCGCTACGGTGGGCTGCCCTGGATGCAGGGAATGTTTTATGGCATCGGTGCCGCCGTGATCGGCATTATCGCCCGTTCCGCGTTCAAACTCACGAAGCTTACGCTCGGGAAAGACAAGTTGCTTTGGGGAATATTCGCGGTGCTGGCAGTCTCAACAGCGGGGACCTCCCAAGAGATCATTTGGCTTTTTCTGCTAGGCGGAGTAGTGAACCTATTCGCCAAGGCTTTTCCCAGCCGTTTGCCGGCCAGAAGCACGGTGTCGTCGTTCTTCGCGCCAGGAACGCTACCGACATTCGGTGCAGGCAGCACACTGTTGTCGATCTTCGTCTACTTCGCGAAGGCCGGACTCTTTGTGTTCGGAAGCGGACTCGCTGTTGTGCCCTTCCTCTACGGTGGAGTTGTACAAGGGCATCATTGGCTGACCGACAAACAATTTGTGGACGCTGTCGCCGTCGCGATGATCACTCCTGGGCCGGTGGTTATCACCGTTGCCTTTATCGGCTACTTGGTTGCTGGTGTTGCGGGAGCAACGGCGGCAGCCCTCGGAATATTCTTACCGGTCTACCTTGTTGTTGTGCTGCTGGCACCATCCTACAAACGCTGGGCCAAGAACCCTCAGTTGAATGCTTTCGTGCGGGGTGTAACCGCGGCGGCCACAGGGGCGATTGCCGGCGCGGTCGTGGTTCTTGCTCGTCGCTCGGTCTACGATCTGCCTACCATGTTGATCTGCGCTGTCAGTCTTGCCGTACTATTTCGCTGGAAGGTTCCTGAGCCGATTCTTATAGCCTGTGCTGCGGTAGCGGGGCTGGTGTTCTGGCACGCCTGAAAGCTGTACGACGCCATCTGAGATGGAGGAGAGTTTTGAGAATAGGGTGCGGTTGTGGTCTTGTCTTAGTAATGATTGCGGCGCTCAACATACAAGCGTGTGCTCAGCAGGTTCCGCCTTCCCCGAGCGTAGCTCCACTCGTTTTGACTGGAGCGATCCCCTTGCCGAACGTGAAAGGGCGCATTGATCATTTTGGGCTCGATACGGTACACAACCGCCTTTTCGTTTCCGCGCTGGGAAACAATACGGAAGAGATTATTGGAATCGGCGCCCAGACAGTGGTCCATACGATTTCTGGGTGCCAACGCCACAAGGTGTCGCGTATTCACCGGAGACGAACAAGCTGTTTGTCGGAAGCGACGAAGGAAAGCTGTACGTCTACGATGGCACCACTTTCGATTTGATCACGTCCATCGACTTTGGGGATGACGTAGATAACCTTCGCTACGATGCAGCGGAGAAGCGATTGTACGTCGGCTACGGGGACGACAAAACTGGCGCAATTGGAATTGTCGATGCCGCGACCAATAGGCGCCTCGACGACATGTCCAAGCTGGGCGCACATCCGGAGTCATTTCAGTTGTCAGCCTCAGGTCCAAATATCTATGTGAACCTGCCGGACTTGAGGCAGATCGCCGTCGTCAATCGCAGCACGCACTCGATCGTGCGCTGGCCGCTGACCTTCGAGAGCAACTTTCCGATGGCGTTGGACGAGGCGGATCACCGGCTCTTCGTCGCCACGCGAGTGCCTCCTCGACTGGCTGTGTTTGACACCAACTCGGGTCACTTGGTCGCAGCGCTTCCGACCGTCCAGGACTCCGACGACATGTACTACGACTCCGCCCGCAAGCGTGTGTATGTCTGCGGCGGCGAAGGCTACATCGGCGTGTTCCAGCGAGAAGACGCCGATCACTACAAGCTTCTCGCCAAAGTTCAGACCGCCATTGGGGCGCGCACTGCCGGGTATTTCGGAAAGGGAAGGAAGGGCTTCGACCGTTTCTACCTGGCTGTTCCCGCTCGCGCCGACCATGGCGCCGAAGTTTGGATCTATACGGTACAGGATTAGACCGACGAAAAAGCGACAGCACAGAAGATCACTGTGTGCGACTCGGTTCCATAATCCTCAAAAGAGGATGGCCATCGATATTCTGCAGAGGGAAATAGACCAGATGCGTGTCCGAGTCGACAGAAACAGTGTGCGCGTGAGGCATAGAAAAAGACCCCACGGTGACAAGGGTCTTCCCGTTCTCGCGAAAGACGGTCACATTTCCGGATTCTGCCGAGACATACAACTGCTTAAGTCCAGTATCGAACGCGAGGACGTCCGGATCTTTTCCGACTGGATATGTGGCCAGCACCTTCATGTTCGTGAGATCGACCACTGCCAGCTTGTTATTTTCCTCTCCCGCAACAAAAGCCAGTCTAGCGCTGACATCGAGCGCAATCCCGTGCGGGCTCTCGATTCCAGGGACTGGATAATGCCCGACAATCTTGGCAGTAGCCGGATCAATCGCCACGAGCTCGCTTTTCTCATGCACCGCGACGAGGATGTGTCCGGAGCCAGGGTCATAGACGGTATTACCCGCACCGCCGTCGAGAGGGATCGTGGCCACCAGCGAGTTGGTCGACGCATCGATCACCGCATCCGCGTTTCCATGTTCGTCGGATACAAAGACTCGCTTCGCACCGGGAGCGTAGGCAATGCCGTCCGGATATTTGACCGGTCCGGTCTTTGCGATGGTCTTGAGGGTTGCCATATCGACAACGGCGACTTTGTGCTCTCCGGTTGCCGATGCATACACTCTGCCCAACTCCGGAACTGCCCAGACACCGTGAACGTTGGGGAAGCCGTCGAGGTTTGCCACAACTTCGCGTTTCTTAATGTCGAAAACGACGAGCTGATCTGCGTTCATGTGCGCGATGTAAAGGCGGCCATGAGAGGCATCGAGACTCTGATAATCGAAACGTACTGCGGGACCTGGCAGAGGTACGTCCGCCACTTGCTTCAGTGGCCCTGACTCTGGGTTGTCGGAGGGAGTCGCGGCTGCTACGCAGCCGAGTATCGAAACCAATATTGCTAACGACCCAACATGACGCAGACCGCACCGTTGTTGCATCGCAAGCCTCACAGTCGATTCGCCTTCACCTGGGCTTCAGGTAGGCACCAGTATATTGCTTGTGTGCCACTAGGGTTAGTCGCGCGGTCCAGACTCACGGGGACTTTCCTACTTCTCTGTGTTGTCACTCAGGGGATGTTTGGGCAAAAGTCGGAACCTGCGGCGAAGGCCAGCATAGCCCAGGCTGTCCGAGTTGATCACGCGCCACGCTTGGACGGAACACTCGACGATCCTATTTGGCAGCTAGCCTCCGCGATCACTGATTTCAAGCAAAGAGAACCGTACGAAGGACAGGCCGCTACGGAGCGGACGGAAGTAAGGGTGTTGTATACGCGGAATGAAGTCTACTTTGGCGTCGCGTGCCACGGCTCCGTAGCGAACGCTCCGGTTGCCACACAGCTACGCCGGGATGTGACACAAGAACTCGACGACTATTTTGAGATCGTGATCGACTCCCGGTTTGACCGTCGCAATGCTTATGTCTTCCAGGTCAATCCCCTCGGCACCCAGAGAGACGCCCTGATTACGGACGAGCAGGTCCAGGAGACGCAGGACGGAGACCCGGGTTGGGACGGCGTGTGGACTTCGGAGGCACGAAGAACACGAGATGGATGGACGGCGACGATTGCCATACCGTTTTCCACGCTGAATTTCATGCGCTCCCGCGATGTCGTGTGGGGACTGAATTTCAAGAGATTTATTCGGCGAAAGAACGAAGAGGATTTGTGGAGCGGCTGGCGCCGAACGTTTGGGGCCTCGAAAATCAGCGAAGCGGGCGAATTGCATGGGATCACGGAGATCGGCAGCGGGCGTCTCTTCATCGTCAAGCCCTATGCGTTGGGCGGTTTCAGTCATCTGCCTGCGAATGCAACCGCTGCCGGCCTGACGCCGGGTACGACGGGCCTTTATACCGGCGGCGTCGACGTCAAGATCGGCCTCCGCTCCAACCTGGTAGCCAATCTCACCGGGAATACGGACTTTGCGGACAGCGACGTAGATGTTCAGCAGTTCAATATCACACCATACAAGTTGTTCTTTCCTGAGAAGAGGCAGTTCTTTCTGGAGAATGCTGGCGTCTTTGCTTTTCCTATGACCATCGGGGGGGGCACGGACCAGCTCTTTTTCAGTCGCCAGATCGGGATTGATCCGATCACTGGGCAGGAGGTCCCGATCAATGGAGGGGCCAAGGTCACGGGCACGCTCGATGGATTCGAACTTGGGGTGATGGATGTCGACACTCGCTCTTCCGGACCGAACCCATGGGCAAACTATGCAGTCTTGCGTGTGAAGCGGTCACTGGGGGGCAGCGGCTCTTATATCGGGGTAATGGGAATCGATAAGCGATCGGGTGATACGACCGCCAGTTTCAATCAAACCTCGGGGGTGGACGGGCGATTCGTTCTATACAAAAACCTTGTTCTAAACGGTTACGCCGCTGGAACCCGCACACCTGGCTACTCAAGTGGGCAATCCAACTTGGGCGCCGGGTTGAACTTCCGTTCCAACTGGCTCGACTTCGTAGCAGAGCATAGAAAGATCGGTCCTAACTTCAACCCACAGGTTGGTTTTCTTGAGCGCGTCGACTGCATCTGCGACTATGCGGACGCTACCTTTAAGACTCGGCCTCACTTCATGAAAGTCCGGGAACTTCAGTTCGAGGGCTTCATGTTTCATGCTCCGGACACGCGCCATGTTGTCCAGACGCAGGAGTGGCAGACCACGTTTCGGGCCGATTTTCACAACGGCTCCTACACGGATGACGACATTGTGGATGTATTTGCCCAGCGCTTGACTACGCCGTTCAATATCTACAAGAGCGTCAACATTCCGGTAGGCGTCTACAACTGGACGAGGCACCAGCTCACATACGGCTCGCCGCAGGATCGACGATGGATGGTGCAACTGTTCGAGCGTTTCGGTAGTTACTACGACGGCAGACTGAACGAATTGCGGGTGCGTGCCGGTTACCGAGCGAACGAGCGACTATCCTTTAGCGTCGGGCCACAGTGGAATCGTTTTCGCTTGCCGATTACTGACGGGAATTTCTCAGTGGTGGTTGGCGCTTTGGAGACCGACTATGCTTTTTCCAGGTTCCTCTCTCTTTCGACAATTCTT
>Ga0307477_10001889_pt1 | contig 16718 bp, 12 predicted proteins | sample atmos_gasesECM2C_FD_203316 | JGI IMG/M metagenome (GOLD analysis project Ga0307477, IMG submission 203316) | Hardwood forest soil microbial communities from Morgan-Monroe State Forest, Indiana, United States - atmos_gasesECM2C_515 | ecosystem: Environmental > Terrestrial > Soil > Temperate...
TAATCAACTCAAAACCCTTGCGATAATCCTCATAGGCGGGGTCGTCATGGGCGGCGAGGGCTCGATCGAAACCGTCCAGCACGGGAAGAAGTTGCTCAATAAGGTTTTCGACTCCGCGATGCCTCGCCTGGTCACGCTCTTTCTCAGTTCGCTTGCGAAAATTGTCGAAGTCCGCCTGCAAGCGTACGAGTGTGTTCGTCAGATCCTGTTTTTCCGCCGTAAGTTTCTGCACCTGGTCGGCCAGCGCCGACTCAGGCGCTGGAGCAGCAGCCGAACCGGCATCGTCGTCTCCTGATTCAACCGGCACGACACTCGGCTTCGGCCGCTCATCTTCTTTCTGGCTCTTCTGCGCTGCCAAGTTCTAGCTCCCCTCTTTTTCTTCAGAAAAGAATTGCGACATAAACGCCACGGCTGTGATCACTCGCTCGTAATGCATTCGCATCGGGGCGACTATGCCCAGCGTGCCTTGCACTTCGCCTTCCGATGAATAAGATGCCGACACAACAGCCAGATGCTTTCCCGCACTCGAAATCTGGTCCACTCCCAATTCCACGTGCACCGGTTCGGGCGCCTCGATACATCCGCTCAAAATCGCGATCAGCCGATCTTTTTCTTCAATCGTCTCGAGCAACTCGCGCAATTGCTCCTGATTCGCAAATTCCGGCGACGCCGCCATCTGCGCGGCTCCCTCCACGTAAATCTTGCGCTCGTCGATATCGCCCAGAACGCTTGGATCGCACAGCATCAAAGCGTCACCTGCCAGTTGGCTGTAGCGTTCGCGGTCGCGCGCAAGCTGGGACCGCAGATCTGCTCGCATCGCTTCGATTGTCCACCCGATGTAGTGGTGGTTCAAATACGCGGCGATTTGATCCAAATCTTCCTGGCGGAACTGCCGCTCCGGCCGGATCAACTTGTCTCGTGTCTGGCCGCCGGCAGCAACCAGCACCACTAGTACCCGATTGTCCGGCAACAGCAGAAACCGAAGGTGCTCCACCACGCTGCGTGCCAGGGGCGGGGCGATGAAAATTCCGAGTCCGCGGGAGACGGCTGCCAGAACGTGACTGGCGCGTTCCATCACCGCCTCTGGCGTGTTTGCGGCTTCAAGCTCCCGCCGGATCCACAGCCTGTCTTCGGGACTGGCGGTCGCTTGCGCCGTAACCTGTTCAACGAAGAACCGATATGCCGCCGCTGTGGGCACTCGTCCGGCCGAAGTATGCGGTTGATAAAGAAACCCGCCATCTTCCAGGTCTGCCATGACGTTACGCACCGTTGCGGGACTCAGCGGGTCGACATGCCGCCGCGCAACACTGCGGGAAGAGACGGGCTCGCCCGTCTCGATGTACTCACGCACCACGTCGGACAGAATCTGCTGATGGCGTCGATGCTGTAACACGGGTGAAACCATGAGATTAGGACCGCTCCTGAATCGCTCGCACGAAAAGGGGGCGAGAACTACGCCCAGATGATTAGAGTTTAGTCGTTGAAGGGAGGACGCGTCAACTTTAGCACCATCCTGCGTCACTTGGAGCTTACCTGGTAGCTCTCGCGGCGAGAAGACTTTGCGAAGCTGGCTTGCTAGGATGCGCTGCGTATCATATTCTTTCCGCACGGTTTAGCTGCGGCTTAGTCGCTTCACTGGGCATCGGAGGCTGATGAGGTTTCAAATCGTTCTGGCGCTAGCTTTCGCGGGCGTTGCACTTCCGGCGGGATCGGGTCAAACAACCGTCACCCGACACGCCGCGTCGCCCACGCCCGTTGCCTCGCCCGAGGCGGCACCACGGAAAACCCTGTCTACTCGTGTGGTCGCCTACCAAATCGACGCACATCTCGACCCTGCAAAGCACATGATCGTTGCAACCGAAACTCTGCGCTACCGCAATCTTACCGGCCAGCCACAGAAGACGTTTCCTTTTCACCTGTACCTGAATGCCTTTCAGCCCCAATCCACGTTCATTACCGAAGAACGGCGCGACGATCCTGACTACCAGTGGAAGCCGGCGAGTTTTGGCGCGATCAACATCTCGCATCTCGAAGTCACCGGCATGGGCGACCTGACGAATCAGATTCACTTCATTCAATCGGACGACCGAAACGAAGCCGATCACACGGTGATGCAGATCGAACTTCCTAGAGCTGCTGTCCCGGCGGGAGCCGAAGTGGAATTCAAGATCGCTTTCAACGACCAAATGCCCGAAGTCCTAGCCCGAACTGGATATCTTCGCGATTTCTGCATGGTGGGCCAGTGGTTCCGAAGGTTGGCGTCTGGTGGAAAGGCGCGTGGAATTGCCATCAATTTCACAACACCACGGAATTCTTCGCGGATTTCGGAACGTTTGATGTGAAGGTGACGCTTCCTCAGAATGAAATCGTCGGGGCGGGCGGCGATCTGGTCGCATCGACGAACAATCCCGACGGCACGAAGACGCTTACGTTCCACTCTGAAGACGTGCACGATTTTTCCTGGAGTGCGAGCCCGAGTTTCACCGACGTTGAAGATTCCTGGACCGGCAGCGCGGGCACCGTGAAGCTTCATGTCTTGATGTCGCCAGGACATCTGGCGTCTGCTCCGCGCTACATTCAAGTCTTGAAGGGCACGCTGGCGCTGTACGATCAGTGGATCGGCCCGTATCCCTACGATCGGCTCACAGTAATTGATCCTCCGCATGGCGGGTACGGGGCCGGCGGCGCGGAATATCCAACACTTATCACTGCGGACACCAATTGGTTTATGCCCAAAGGCGCGTTGCTCCCCGAGTTGGTCGCGCAGCATGAATTCGGCCATCAATACTGGTACGGAATGGTGGCGACAAACGAATTCGAGGAGGCATGGCTCGACGAAGGAATTAACAGCTACATGGAAACAAAAGGCATGGACGCCCTCTACGGCAAGTACACTTCGGTATTCAACTTCCCAATCACTCAAATGGGGGAAGATGAAGAGCAGCGTCTGGCATATCTCCACATACCTGATACTGATCCAATCACTCGCTTCGCCTGGCGGTTTTACGACAGCGGCGCCTATGGCGCCATCACTTATGGGAAGACGACCACTGTCCTACTAACCCTCGAGAAAATCATCGGGGAAGAAACTTTGCGTCAGGCACTACACGCTTATTTCATGCGCTATCGCTTCACCCACCCTACCGGCGAAGACTTCATCAAAACTGTCGAAGAAATCTCCGGTAAAGATCTGCGCTGGTATTTCGATCAGGCCATTTCCGGCACACAAATGCTGGACTACAAAATCCTCGATGCTCATTCCGATCCCGTAAATTGGTACGAGACCGAGGACACGGCAGTTAAGAATAGCGACGTGCTTTATCGCAGCTATGTGACCGTGCAGCGGAAGGACCATTTTGTATTTCCCGTCGACGTCAAAATCACCTTCGACGACCAGGAGTCTGTGATCGAGCATTGGGACGGCCGCGACCGCTGGGTTCGCTATGTCTACGATCGAAAGTCTCAGCTCGTGTCCGCGGAAATCGATCCGGGACATCAGGTCTGGCTGGATCGCGATCTCTTCAACAACAGTTACACCGTAACACCCGATAACCGGGCCACAAAAAAGTTATCGAACATACTTGGTTTTGCGAGCGAGTGGATGGCGCAACTGCTTGCCTGGATTGCGTAGCCGGAATTAGGAAGCGGAGGATTCGTAATGGCCGATGCGACACCGAGAACGTTCTTCTCTGGTGCCTCGCTCGTATGGGGTCGCCAAAGGGTTCTCTGGCTGATCTACGTCGTGAATTTCGCGCTGGTCTACTTCGCGACTCGTGGAACCAATGAACGCATCGCCGCAATTCTGAACCATAGCTTGGCCGCCGGTCAGCTTGTGAAAGGATTCAATCTTGGAGCTCTCGGCTCGCTCGCCGCGAATCCCGAATCGCCATTCGGTGGATCGATCTCAGCTTCCCTCTCGGGCGCAATGCTCTTCACAGTTTTCATGATCTTTGCCACGGGAGGAATCCTGGCCACTTACTATTCCGGCCAGCGGCTTCATGCGGGCGCGTTCTTCGAAGCCTGCGGTCACCATTTCTGGCGCTTCGTGCGGTTAACAATTTACCTTTTGATTGCGCTGATTCCGGTTTCCATTCTCGCCGAAATCACGCATCGAGTTTACGATCGCATTGATAAGCAATCGCTTTCGCCTATGCGCGCGGTTCATTTCCTTGAGGTTGCCGTGGTCGTGATTTTGTTGCTATTGATCTGTATTCGCGTCTGGTTCGATATGGCACAGGTGATTGCCGTCGCCGAAGACGAGCGCCGCATCCGCAAGGCTCTTCGTCGCTCTGCCACTCTGATGCGGCACAACTTTCTTTCTCTCTACTGGCTATATCTGCGGGTAGTTTGGTCTCGTGGATCGTTTTCGCTATCGGTTTGCACATCTGGATGACACATCTGCGTCCCGAATCTATTTTCGCGCCGTTCCTGCTTTCTCAATTCCTTATAATTTCCTGGCAAGGTTGCCGCTTATGGCAGCGCGCGAGTGAATGCATATGGTACCGAGAGCATCAACGCGCCGAGGCGGTTGCCACCCCGGCTTATGAACCGCCGCCGGTAAGTTCTCAACAGCTATTCGCTGCACCAACGGCTTAAATCACCAAATTCTGCACCTCTCTGCTGCTGGCCGCACCATCTTCGAATCCGCAGCGCAATCAAATGCTTTCGCAAACGCCGGCATATTCGATACAGGCGCGTCCACCCGGTAACTATCCAGCGGATGCGGATTCGTTTGGACGATCATTCGCGCATACTCCGGTCTCATGTTCCCCGCCCACACCTGCGCCCAGCCCAGGAAGAATCTTTGACCGGCGGTGAAGCCGTCGATCGGGGCTGGCACGGGCTTACCTTCCAGCGTCTTTTGCAGCGCAGCATATGCGATCGTAAGCCCGCCGAGATCCGCAATGCTTTCGCCTTCCACGAGTCTTCCGTTTTCGTGCAAGCCAGGCTCAACTTCGAAGCTGTCGAACTGTTTCACGATGCAGTCGCCTCGCGCTTGAAAATTCTTCAAATCCTCGGGCGTCCACCAGTTCTTCAAGTTCCCCATGGCGTCGAACTTGCTGCCTTGATCGTCAAAACCGTGCGTCAACTCGTGGCCGATCACCGAACCCATCCCGCCATAGTTCATTGCGTCGTCGCGATTCGGGTCGTAGAAGGGCGGCTGCAAGATTCCGGCTGGGAAGACGATCTCGTTGCGCGTCGAGTTGTAATAGGCATTCACAGTCGGCGGCGTCATATTCCAAACCCCTCGGTCCACGGGCTTGCCAATTTTTCTCAACTCGTACGCGGCCTCGAATTCGTTACCGCGGATAAAATTCTCCACGTAGGGCCCGCGATTTACTTTGTAGCTGGAATAGTCGCGCCATTTGTCCGGATAGCCGATTTTCAACTTAATCGCGCTCAGCTTTGCAGTGGCCTGTTCGCGCGTTGCCGGACTCATCCAGTCGAGGGTCGAAAGATCGGCGCGCAGAGCGTCAATCAGATTGTGAACCATTTCGAGGGCCTTAGCCTTCGCCTCGGGCGGAAATGCCCTTTGCACGTAGAACTGTCCCAAATCTTCTCCGAGCTTCTGGTCGGTCGCTCGCACGCAGCGGCGCCAGCGCGGCAGGATTTCTGTCGTGCCAGTTAATTTCTTCGAATAGAAGTCGAAGTTCTCATCCACAAACTTTTTCGGCAGTGCCGCCGCCTGGGCATGCACAAACTGCCATCGCAGATACACTTTCCAATCCGCGAGCGGAACGGACGTCCATGCTGCGCTCACCTCTTTCATAAAATCGGGTTGGAAAACATTGATCTGGGTTACCGGCGGCGCACCAATCTCCTTGAAATATCCTTCCCAATCTACATTCGGGGCGAGTTCCTGAAACTGCGAGACCGGCATTTTGTGGTAGATTTTGTCGGGGTCACGCAAATCGACACGCGGCATCGAAACTTTCGCCAGTCGCGTTTCAATTTCCATTACCGTCTTTGCTTCCGCCGCAGCTCTGTCGTCGCTGTCCCCCAACAGCTTGAACATATTCGCAACATGCTGCACATACTCGTCCCGCAGTTTCTTGGATTTCTCGTCGTCGCGCGTGTAATAGTCGCGGTCCGGCAAGCCCAGCCCGCCTTGACCGATGCCCGCGAGCATGCTGTTGCTGTCTTTAAAGTCGGTCTGTGAGCCGAAATTGAAGATTGCGTCCACGCCTTGGTTTTGTAATCGCGCTACTTCCGCCTGCAGGCTCCCGGCGTCCTTCATCTGCGCGATTCTTTCGAACTCAGGTTCGAGCGGCTTTGTTCCCGCCGCTTCGATCGCATTCTCGTCCATGCAGCTCGCATAGAAATCACCAATCTTTTGCCAATTCGATCCCGGCTGCGCGGACTTGTCTTTCGCCGCATCTTCGAGAATCGTGTGCAGCACATCCTGATTGTGTTCTTGAAGAATCGTGAACGAACCCCATCGCGGGTAAGCCGCTGGTATCGGATTGTTTTTCATCCAACCGCCATTGGCGAACTGATAGAAATCCGCGCACGGGGACACGGATCGATCCAGGTTCGCGAGGTCGAACCCGCCCTTCTTCGAATCGTCAGCGACAGCGGCGCTCGCAGGCGCAGTTGCTCCAGCTCCGATGCAATCGGGGAGTAGCGTATGAATCGCTGCAGAGGTGCTAGAACCTTCGTTCTGCGGACCGTTCGTCTGGGCACTGGCAGCTGCGCTGCTCGCCGCAAGCAAAATAGTTGATGCGAAAATTCGCATCATCGAAGTGATTGTCATGATTCCTCGCTTTTCAGTTTGACTCCTGGTGCACACACGTCGGCCGAGCCATCACTTACACTTATGAATTTTGCCCCAGGCAGGACCTTCGAATCACCCGCCACGCCATATGTATTCTGATGGCCGATGAAAGGCGTGTCAAACGCTGCCGCGCTATTGCTTCGGTCTTCAAGGCGGTTGTGACGGGCAAGTCATTCTCGCCACGAATCGCGAATTATGGATATATAATCCGGCACCGGGTCCTTCGGCGCGATGCGGAAAGCTCCAAGCCGCACAATCACGAAGGACATCAGGAGGAGAAAAACGTGCCCTCGCGATCCATTCTGAAATTCATGGCGACCCTGACCATTTTGCTTTGTGCTGCAGGTGCGAAAGCGCAGCAGATGCCGAATCCTTACGGCCCACCAATCTCGCTCGAAAACGCGAAAAAGGCCGCTGCTGCCGCAATCGCGGAAGCGCGAAAAAACAATTGGACCATGGCCCTTGCCATCGTGGATCCCAATGGCACGCTCGTCTACTACGAGAAAATTGACAACACGCAGATCGGAAGCGCCCAGTTCGCCATCAGCAAGGCGCGCTCGGCTGCGCTCTACAAGCGCCCGACGAAATGGTTTCAGGACCAGGTATCCAAAGGCGGCGATGGCCTGCGGTACTTGGGGCTCGAAGGAGCTACTCCTCTCGAGGGCGGAATTCCTATCGTGATCGAGGGCAAGATTGTGGGCGCCATTGCACTGTCCGGCGGCACTTCGTCGCAAGATGCCCAATGCGCACAAGTGGGCGCTGACGCACTGAAATAGACCGCGCGATCCCTATTCCTCACGCGGAATGTCGGAGTGTGCTTCCTCCCGACAAGCGGGATTATCACTTTACTAATTACTAAACGGAGATACGCTCGATGCGAAGGCTTGCCTTGTGGGTGGTCGTTCTGATGATCTTGGCGATTGCGTTGCCGATCCGAGTTGTCGCGCAGACCAAGGACGACACACCCGCAAGCAAACCCGATGCGGCAAAGCCGGAGCAATTTAAGCCGGAGCAGCAGACAAGCAAAGGCTCCGTCACCGTTGGCGGGAATGTCATCAATTACGACGCGTACGCCGGCACTCTCGTCGTCCATACCAAGGATTGGGACGATGTTCCTCAAAACAAAGACCCGAACGACAAGAGCCAGACGCCCGAAGCCAGCATGTTCTACGTGGCGTATTTCAAATCCGACACAAAAGGTGCGCCCCGTCCCGTCACATTCCTCTACAACGGCGGCCCAGGTTCTTCGACCGTGTGGCTGCACATGGGAGCATTCGGGCCGAAGCGCGTCGTCACCATGGACGATTCCCATACACCGGCCGCGCCATATCCGGTAGTCAACAACGATTACAGCCTCCTCGATGTAAGCGATCTGGTATTCATCGATGCGCCTGGGACTGGGTTCAGCCGGATCAGCGGCAAGGATCGCGAAAAGGCGTTCTATGGCGTCGATCAGGACGCACACGCGTTCGCGGATTTCATCGTGCAGTTTCTAAGCAAATATGGGCGATGGAACTCGCCTAAATTTATGTTCGGCGAAAGCTACGGCACCACGCGATCGGCCGTGCTGGTCAACGTGCTCGAAACGGAACGCGTTGTGGACTTCAATGGCGTTATTCTTTTGTCGCAAATATTGAACTTCAATTTGAGCGCAGACGGCCCGCAGTTTAATCCTGGAGTCGAACTCCCCTACCAACTTGCTCTGCCAACGTACGCCGCATCCGCCTGGTATCACCACAAACTGCCGGATGCGCATCAGGAACTAGCCCCGCTAGTCGCAGATGTCGAGCGATTTGCGATGAATGATTACGCACAAGCACTCGCAGCTGGGTATACGCTCGCGCCGGAGCAGCGCAAGGCGATCGCCCAAAAGCTGCATCAGTACACCGGCCTTCCAGTGGAATACATCGAAAAAGCAGATCTGCGCATTAACGGCGGAGAATTCGAGAAAACGCTCCAGGATGACACGGGCACGACGACTGGCCGCCTCGACACGCGCTTTTCCGGCCCCACATTGGATCCGCTTAGCAAAGAGGCGGAATACGATCCTCAATCAGCGGCTATCGGATCGGCGTACGTTTCAGCTTTCAATGATTACGTACGCAAAGAATTGAAATTTGGCGAGAATAAGATTTTCAAGCCGGAAATAGAGATCTGGAAGACGTGGAATTTCCTGCATCAGCCTCCGGGATCCCCTCTAGCGCTGCCAATGGCAACGAACGTGATGCCCGACCTGGCGATGGCAATGAAATACAACCCGGACCTTAAAATACTGTTGAACGCCGGCTATTTCGATCTTGCCACGCCGTTTTACGAAGGGGTCTACGAAATGCAGCACCTGCCGATTCCGCCCAAATTGCAGAAGAACATCGAGTTTCAGTTTTACGAATCCGGGCACATGGTGTATGCGCGAGCAGCTTCGCTTAAAGCGCTGCATGACAATGTGGCAGCCTTCATCCTCAAGGCCGAAAATGCCAAAACCAACTAGGAATAGGCGAGATTGAAATTGTGATTGGCTCCGTTTGTTAGCTGAGAGAATCCGCGATCAGGACTTTCGCGCGTGGGCCCGCGCTTGAAATTTCGCAGGTTCAACGATGGCTCGATAGACTCGCCCGCGCCCTATCAGGTGCTCGCTCGCGCTGGCTTTCACTTCGAAAACCATGAAGCGCCCCTTGTGCTCCACCAGGCGCGCGGTCGCTTGAACGGAAGTTCCTTCTGGCACCGCTTTCAAATGGTCCACTTCGATCCGCGTGCCAACGGTAATCGCTCCTGCGGGCAGGTCCGCCTGAACGCCTGCGCAGCCGCTATTTCCATCATTCCGATCATCGCCGGCGTCGAGAGCACGGGCGGCAACTGCGGGTTGTAATGAGCAAGAGTCCATTCTCGCGGGACTATTTTCTCCACCACGGCCTCAAGGCCTATGCGGGGACGTTGCTCCGGAACAGCGACCAGCGAAGCTGTACCTTTCGAAGATTGCGCTGGATTCTTAGAGCTCTTTGATTTTCCCCGCGATTTTCTTGAATTGCCCGGCTGTCTCATCAGGAAGGTTCGCGGGCGGCAACTTCCCGCACAAGTCGTGGATCGAGGAAGCTGTGAACAAATTCCGCCATCGTAATTCCAAGCTGGCTCCACAAACGCCGCTTCAAGCCGCGATATTCCTGCGAACCGCTGAAAATATCGCGCATCAAGTCGCGAAACGTCGGAGAGTAGTTAACGAGCTGCACCATGCGCGTGGTGATCGCGCCGCCAAGAAATGTCCCGCGAAACACTTTGCGCGCGATGTTCGCTGCGAACTCCAGATCAGCGGAAAATGCTGCACGCAATCGCTCCGGATAGGCCTGCGGCTGCCCTTCTGCGATTGCTTGCGCCAGTAAATCGCCAGAACGCAGCGCGTAATACAGCCCCTCGCCTGTAATCGGGTCTACACAAGCAGCCGCGTCGCCCGCGAGCGCCCAATTTCTTCCGGCAATCCTTCGGCCGCGAATCGTCTGTGCCTGGGGCGAGGGCAGCACGTGGCTGTAAAGCTGTGCACCTTCCATGGGAATGTTTTCTTTGGAAATGAAATCGTCAAGATGCCGCCGCAATTCCTGGCTCGAGATCTGACCCAATTTCGCGCAGATGCCCACCGAGATGTGGTCCGCCCTTGGAAACGACCAGAGGTAACCTTCGAATTGTTTCAGGAACTTAACTTTTAGAATGTCTTCTTCGGTGGGTACGAAGTAGCCCAAGGTCATTTCCAAATCGCGTACGCCGAGTGCGGTCGTTTCCGGAAGCAATTGATTTCGTGCCCCGGCGGCGAGCACTGCGAAATCCGCCTCAGCCTCTTCTTTCCCCACAGATAGTTTCACTCGCGCGCAGTTCGTATCGATTTCGGTGACCCGCGAACGAATCGCCGTACATCCAGCCGCCACAGCCCGATCCAAGAGGAGTCCATTCAGAACCTTCCGTGCATAAATGACGATCGGATTGTTCATTTCGAAACGGGCTCGATGGCCGTGGCTCGAAATCAATTCGGCCGTGCGAATAATCTTTTTCGGATGCGGCGCGTCGAGCAGAAAAGGGTAGGTTTCGATGGCCTTGTGCGTCAGACCGCCGCCGCAGGGCTTCTCCCAGGCCAACCGCTCATCGAAAATCGTTACTTCAAATCCGGCTGTCGCCAGACGCTCTCCACAGAGCGCACCGGCAGGACCGCCACCGACAATTGCGATTTGTTTCATTCCGCGGGTCAGGTTAGTGGGAACACCGACGCAATCAACCAAGCGCCGAGTATAGCACCAAAGAGCGCGGCTGCCGGGGCGGAGCCGGTGCGCCGGCGTACCGCATCAGTACCTAGCCTCTGAAAAATCGAAAATATTGCGAGCGCGGTCACTAAAAGCAGAATCAGCGCTTGCCCGCTCAGCATTGCGTAGTAGGCAAAAACGCAAACGAGCCAGATCTCGAGCCGCAGCGCCATCGCAAGCGCAAATCGAATCGTCCGGCGACCGCCCGAATTCACGGGGCCGAGCACTACCTCCTCGGCATAGGCAAAAACCCACAGCACCGGTACGAGCGCGCAAAACCGCAGCCACCTCTGCGCGTTGAGCCAACCGTCCGTCAACTGCCAGTTCAGCCATGCCCCAACTGCGAGGATGGTGCCAATGCCCAACGCAGCGGCTGCGATTTTCGTCGCTATATTGAGTGAAAATGTACCGCGTGCCTCCGACCGATTCAGAATGAGCAGTAGCGCTCCGTAGACTAATAACAGCGACGCGAGATAATCGCCGGAGTACAGATGCAGGAACTTCAGGGGAACGAAGAGAATCAGTATCACTACTCCAATCAGCGCAGACACGATTCCTTCGACCAGGATCAGCACGCGACCGGGCACTCGATTGGATGAATCGACCTGTGGGTCACTATGCGGATCGGTTGCCTGTGCAGAATCTGCTCGGTTCACGGCGGTTCGAAATATTTGAGCGAATAACTGGACCATACCACTGGCCGCGAGCGGAAAAAGTAGCACGAGGCCAACTAACCCCAGCACAGCGCCCGCCAAGCGTCGCCGGCCAAAATTGAACGTTTCGTAAGTGGCCAGATCCACGTTCAAGGCTAAAGTCTCGGTCGCCACATCCGGAAACAATGCCCGCATCGCCCACAACTCTGACCGGTGTGCGACGCGACGATCAAGCAACAAGCTGGTATGCGACGCAAACGGAATACGTTCCAACTCAAACGCGCGCAACTGCGCAAAATCCTCTGGCGCATTTCTGTCGCTTCCCGCAGCCGCCTCCAAATCTTTCGCTTCCTTCGCAAGCGGCGGAATATCAAATTGGGCCGTGAACACCAGCAGATTCGCCGGCATCCGCATCGGCAGTTTCATCGGCGCCGGTGAAATCGCAATCGTCGCAAGCACCGGTTCGCGATCCGCCATTCGAATCGCAATCGCTGCGCCCATTGAATGGCCCACAAGCACCGTCGTGCGTGGGTCAATCGTGCCGCTGCGAATCAGGGTTTCCACCGCAGCAGTCGCGCATAGCTGCGCGCGCGGAAATGTAAATGGTTCGCGATTATCGCCATGGCCCGGTAAATCCAGTGCGTAGGTTCGCAAGCCATGCCCCGCGAAATCTTCGCTCAGGTACGTCATCACCCTGCGATTCGCGGAGAGTCCGTGAAGCACAATCGCAGATCCGGCGGGACTCACACTCGCCGGCGGATCGTACTCGGTAACCGGAACCCGGCAGATGCCCGCATCCAGCACGAAATCTTTTCTCGGCAGCTCACTGCGCCGGATCCATGCGGTTCCCAGAAGCAGACAAATCGCTCCGCCAATCGCGAGCGCAAGTTCCCAGAGCTTCATCGCTTTGCGCCTGCCATTTTCATGCGCATGTTAGAATGGTACGTTTGCGACCAAGCGTCGTAGTGAACGGGAGAGCAGAAATTTGGGTTGCGTGATTTCTCAAGATGAATTGATTCTCCGACGCGCCGAGTGGAAACGCAACGGCAAGCGAGTGGTGTTCGCGAGCGGCGCCTTCGATTTCTTGCACCCCGGCCACGTTCGCCTGATCGAACAGGCTCGCTCGCACGGAGATATTCTTGTGGTAGGAATCGAGAGCGAAGCGAACTCGCACGATCGCCGTGACTCTCAGCCCAGGCTGCCCGGCCTGCCGATAACGCCGTCTGAGGAGCGTGCTGAAGTTGTTGCCGCGCTAGCCGCCGTAGATTTCGCCGTCGAGTTCGATCCGATTTCCTTGCCTCCGTTTGTGGCTAGGCTTACGCCAGACGTTATCGTCCTAGGCGGGAGTCCTGCCTCAGATAAGAAGGCTCTTCCGCTGGACGAATCGTCTTCATCCGCAGCGGGCAAAGTAATTCGTATCCCTCTCGAGCCCGGTCATTCGACCGCGCGCTTGATTGAGCGCATCAAAAATCTCAACGCATGATTCTGTCCCTGGTATCTGAGCTTCTCGCTCGGGTGGGCCGCCGGCCCGTCGTCGAGGAAGCGGTTGACAAGCTGCGCCGCAGCGGCGGATTCATCCGCCTCGACGGGCTCACTGATCCGGCCAAAACTCTCGTCGCCGCTTTGGCCGCCACCGAGCTTGGCCGCCCTGCCATTCTGATCGTGGAGTCGAATCAACGCGCCGAAGCGCTCGTTGAACCGCTTCGATGGTTCTATCGCGCTGTTACAGGCAAGCCGGGGCATCGCGTAGTCCATCTACCGGCGCTTGAAGTCCTGCCTTATGACGGCCGCTCACCCCACGCGGAAATTTCCGAAGATCGCGCCGTCGCCCTCTGGCGCTTTGCCAACGGCGATGCTGACCTGATGATCACGCCCGTACAGGCTGCGCTTTGGAGGATGTGCGAAGCGGAGTTTTACCGCCATCTCGCCCGCACCATTGAGCGCGACCAGGAAATTCCCCATCGCGAGCTTCTCGATTTTCTCTCAAGCGCCGGTTACGAAAAACAAACCACCTGCGAAATGCCCGGCCAATTCTCCGTTCGCGGCGGCATTATTGACGTCTTTTCACCGGAAGCGCCTCAGCCAGTTCGCGTCGAGCTTCTCGGCGACACGATCGAATCCATTCGCGCTTTCGATCCGAATACGCAGCGCTCAACGAATCCGATGGAACGAGCCACGTTGCTGCCGCTTACCGAATTTCCCCGCCGCGCTGAAGTGTTGCAGCGCCTGCGCGTTCCGGCGGCATCAGGGCGCGAAGATGACGAAGCTCCGGCGGGCTTCTATCCCGGCTGGGAATTTCAGGAGATCCTGCTCGAAGATCGCAAGTCCACGCTCTTCGATCTCGCCAATGATCCGCTCGTGATCGAGGACGAGCCTTCCCTTTTGAAGGCTGCCATCGAACAATATCGCGACAAATTGCGCGAATCCTTCGAAGCGTTTGAAAGCCCTGTCAGCGAGCCGCCTAATCGCTTCATCTTCGATGAGGAAGAATGGTCGCTGGCGATGCAGCTCGCGCCGCGCCTCGGAGTGGAGCATCTCGGCGTCGCTACCGAGGACGCGCCGCAACGCACGCTGCAAACTCAACCGACCACCCGCTACCACGGCAACGTCGCCGCATTCATGTCCGAAGTCCGCGAAAAGCTTGTGACCGGAGAACAGGTGATGGTCTCGGCTGCGACCACGGGAGAACTCGAGCGTCTCGCCGATATCTGCCATGAGTACGAAGTGCCCTATCGCCTCGGCGAGCTCGAAGAAAATGTCACCGTCAGCCGCCTCGCCGAAGAATCCCACGGCGGCAACGTTCCTGGCATGATCCTGATCAAGGCACCAGTCAGCGAAGGCGTGGTGATTCCCGAAGTAAATCTCACCATCTATGGCAACACTGATCTCTTCGAGACGCTCCCTCCGCCCTCCCAACGCGCTCGCTCACGCCCAAAATCCGCCAGCTTCTTCAGCGATTTCTCGGATCTCAAGCCTGGCGATTTTGTCGTCCATGTGGACCACGGCATCGGCCAGTTCGATGGCCTCCGTCAGGTAGCCGTTGAAGGTGCGAACGGCGAATTCATGCTGCTGCATTACGCGGACGATGCCAAGCTGTACGTCCCACTCGCGCGGCTAGACCTCATCCAGAAATACAACGCGCTCGGCGGCGCCACGCCTGCCCTTGACCGCCTCGGCACCACGATCTGGGAAGCGCGCAAGACGCGCGTCCGCAAGTCGGTCAGCGACATGGCGGAAAAGCTCCTCGAGCTCTACGCTGAACGCAAGATGGCTGCCGGCCACGCCTTTCCGCCCGATTCCAACTGGCAGCGTGAATTTGAAGACGCCTTCGAATTCGAAGAAACCACCGATCAGCAGAAAGCCATCGACGACGTGAAGCGCGACATGGAATCCACTCTTCCGATGGATCGCCTCCTCTGCGGCGACGTCGGTTACGGCAAAACGGAAGTCGCCATGCGCGCCACCTTCAAGGCCATCGCCGATTCAAAACAGACCGCCATCCTCGCCCCTACCACCGTGCTCGCCTTTCAACACTACGAAACTTTCCGCCGCCGCTTTGCTGCGTTTCCCGTCCGAATCGAAATGCTCAGCCGATTTCGCTCCGAGAAGGAACAAAAGAAGGTGCTCGAAGAAGTCGAGCAAGGCAAAGTCGACATCGTCATCGGCACTCACCGCTTGCTCTCGAAGGACGTAAAGTTTCAAGATCTCGGCCTGCTCGTCGTCGACGAAGAGCAGCGCTTCGGCGTGGCTCACAAAGAGCGCCTGAAAGAGATGCGCAAGAATGTCGACGTCCTTACCATGTCCGCTACCCCAATTCCTCGCACGCTGCACATGTCACTCGTGGGCTTGCGCGACATGAGCGTCATCGAAACTCCGCCGAAAGATCGCCTCGCTATCCAGACCACCGTGGCTCCGTTCAGCGAAACGCTCGTCCAGCGCGTGGTCCAGGAAGAGCTCGCCCGCGAAGGACAAGTTTTCTTCGTGCACAATCGCGTCGAATCAATCGAATCTCTCGCCGCCATGATCACCCGCCTCGTTCCAAAGGCTCGCGTGGTGATCGGCCACGGCCAGATGCGCGAGAACGAGCTCGAAAAGGTAATGCTGAGATTCATCCGCGGCGAGGCGGACGTACTCCTCTCGACTACCATCATTGAGAACGGTCTCGACATCCCGCGCGCCAACACCATCATCATCAATCGAGCCGACCGCTTTGGCCTTTCCGAGCTCTACCAACTACGAGGACGCGTCGGCCGCTCCAACCAACGTGCCTACGCGTACCTCCTGATCCCAACGGAAAGCGCGCTCACATCTATCGCCCGCCAACGCCTCGCGGCGCTCAAAGAATTCAGCGACCTCGGCGCGGGCTTCCGTATAGCAGCACTCGATCTCGAACTGCGCGGTGCGGGCAATCTCCTCGGCAGCGAGCAGCACGGCCACATCGAAGCGGTCGGCTTCGACATGTACTGCCAGATGATGGAGCGCGCCGTCGCCGAGCGGAAAGGTGAAGCGCTCCCTCCGGAACGCCGTGCCACACTCAACCTTGGGCAGGAAATCCGCATCCCACCTGAGTACATCGAGAGTGAAAACTTGCGCCTGCGCATCTACAAGCGAATTGCCGGTGTCACATCCGATGCTGAACGCGTGGAAGTCCGACGCGAACTTGCCGACCGTTTCGGCCCGCCCCCGCCCGCCGTCGAAAATCTTCTCGAATATGCGGTGCTGAAAGCGCTCGCGGAGAAAATGCTGGTTGCCACGATTGACCGCAAGCAAGACCAGATTGCAATCAAGTTCTACGACGACACACCACTCGGGCCGGAACGCCTGGTGAAATTGGTGCGAAAACGCCGCGGAATGCGCCTCGATCCCACGGGTGTCCTTTGGTTCGATTGGAAAGGCAACGCAGGTGGTCCGATGGCGGCGGCTAGAAACGTATTGCAACAACTACAATCGTAGGTCTACACTTTTGCTTATAAGGAACCAAATGAGAACTCGTACTTCACAGATTTTGCA
>Ga0307477_10001890_pt1 | contig 16717 bp, 13 predicted proteins | sample atmos_gasesECM2C_FD_203316 | JGI IMG/M metagenome (GOLD analysis project Ga0307477, IMG submission 203316) | Hardwood forest soil microbial communities from Morgan-Monroe State Forest, Indiana, United States - atmos_gasesECM2C_515 | ecosystem: Environmental > Terrestrial > Soil > Temperate...
GCCGGCGAGGGCGCTTGCCCGCGCCGGACATCGAACCGTCGCGCGGCTCTGCCGCGAGCATGAGCCGTCCGCGCCAGCGCGCGCAGGTGCGCGTCCGGGCCCGTCCGACGGTGATCGACCGCGGCGCCACCCACATACAGCACCCGCGCGCCGGGCTCGCGCGCGCGCAGCCGGTCCTGCCACTCCTGCTCATCGCCACCGTGCGCGAGCGAGACGTCGAATGTGCCCACCCGTTCCAATGCAGCGCGTCGGATCGCCATGTTCGCGCCCCACGCATACTCCGTGTCTGTATCGCTCCCGCCTAACCGCAGTGTCGTGATCGGTGGTTCCTCGCGTCCGCATGTGCGCGGCGGGCGGCCCTCCAGGCGCGGTCTGATCTGTCCCGCCAGCACATCCACGTCCGGGTGTGCGCGCGCGGCCGTGAGTAGCGCCTCCAACCAGCCGGGGCCCGCTTCGATGTCGTCGTCCACGAACACCACCAGCTCACCGCCAGAGCGCTCGACGCCCGTGTTGCGCGCCACATTCAATCCCAGCTCGCGCTCGTGCGGCTCATACCGCGCGCCGAACCGCTCTGCCTGCTCGCGACCTTCGGACGAGGCGCCGGCGTCGTCGATCACCAGCACCTCCGCACCCGCCGCGCGCGCCTGAGGAGCGATCGAGGAGAGCGCCACCTCCAGGTATGCCGGACGCCCGCGCGTGGGGATCACGATCGAGGCCGGTATCGGTCGAGAGGTGCCCATGAGTTCAGAGAGTCTAGGTTTGATGAGGTCATGGTCCTGTTCCTGCACAACCGTTACCGCACCACCGGTGGCGAGGAGCGCACGGTCGAGGACCTGCAGTGGCTCGTGCGCGAGCATCTGCACGAGCCCGCCGAGCTGCTCGCGCGAGACTCGGCCTCGCTCGCTCGCGCCCGGGCGGCGGCCGGACTGCTGCGTGGGGGATTGCAACCCGGCGACGTCGCGCGGGCGGTCCGCCTCAGCGGCGCCCGCCTCGTGCACGCCCACAACCTGCACCCGACCCTCGGCTGGCGTGCGCTGGCCGCCGCGCGCGAGGCCGGGGCGCGCGTGGTACTGCACCTGCACCAGTACCGTCTCGTCTGTGCGATCGGCGTGTGTTACACCCGCGGCGCGGAGTGCACGCGCTGTCATGGCCGCGACACGCTTGCAGGTGTGCGTTTGCGCTGTCGCGGCAACCTGCCCGAGGCCGCGACCTATGGCGCGGCGCTGTCACTGTGGCAGCACCGTCTGCTCGAGCAGGCCGACGCGCTGATCGTGCCGAGCGAGTTCGCCCGCACGCGCCTGCGCACACTCGGCGCGCCGCTGCCGTGGGAGCGAGTCCATGTCCTGCCGCCGCCCGTGCGGGCGCTGTCATTTACCGCGCCGTCGCCGCGGACAGAGATGACAGGATCGGAAGCGGAGAGGGGGATCGCGCGGTCCCGGCGGCCATATGCCCTCGTCATCGCGCGGCTCGCGCCCGAGAAGGGCGTGGACGTGGCGATCGCCGCCTGCCGCCTCGCCGGCATCGCGCTCGTGGTGGCAGGCGACGGCCCCGAACTGCCCGCTCTGCGCGGGCTGGCCGGCGAGGGCGACGTGCGCTTCGCCGGACGTGTCGATGACGCCGAGCTGGATCGCCTGCGCGCGGGCGCGTCGGTCGCGCTCGTGCCCTCGCGCTCGGCCGAGACGTTCGGAATGGCCGCGGCCGAGGCGATGGCCGCCGGGCTGCCCGTCGCCGCTAGCCGCATCGGGGCGCTCCCGGAGCTGCTCGACGATGTGTCGCTGGCCCCACCTGGCGATGCGCCCGCACTGGCCGATGCCATCGCGCGTGTGCTCGCCGATCCGGACGTCGGACGGCGCGGCTTGGAGCGCGTCGGCGCAGTCTGTGCTCCCGATGTCGTCGCGCGCGAGCTCGCAAGTGTCTACGACGGCGTCGCCGGGACCCTCGCCGAGACATAAGCTGCGGCCGTGGCTGCACATTCACAGTCCCCCACGGGTGGCGAGCCCGACGGACAGATCTCGGCGACCGGCAAATCCCGTCGCGCCTTGATCACGGGCGTCAGCGGCCAGGATGGCTCGTTCCTGACCGAATTGCTGCTCGAACATGACTATGCGGTCACCGGAGTCGTGCGCGATCCGGCCGACGGGCCGCTCGGCTGCTCCGAGCATCTGCGTGGGCGGATCGAGCTCGTGGCAGGCGACTTGCTGGCGCCGGCCTCGCTGCGCGAGGCGATCGAGGGTGTCCGCCCGCATGAGATCTACCATCTCGCCGCGCCTTCGTTCGTGCCCGCGTCGTGGGATCGCCCCGAGGAGACGTTCCGCGCGATCGTCGGCTCGGCCGCCGCGATTCTCGAAGCGGTTCGTGAGCTGGTCCCAGCCGCGCGTATGTTCCTGTCCGCCTCCGGGGCGATCTTCGGCGACGCGCCCGAATCTCCCCAGCACGAGGGCACGCTCTGCCATCCGGCCACTCCATATGCCATTGCCAAGCTCGCGGCTCATCAGCTCGTGGGGCTGCTGCGCGCGCGCGACGGGCTGCACGCCAGCTCTGGCATCGTTTTCAACCACGAGTCCGAGCGTCGTCCCGAGCGGTTTGTCACGCGTCGGATCACTCGCGCCGCCGCGGCGATCTCGCTCGGCCTCCAGCAAGAGCTGACGCTCGGCGACCTCTCAGCCGTGCGCGACTGGTCGTTCGCCGGGGACATCGTGCACGGCGCTTGGCTGATGCTCCAGCAGGAGCGTCCCGACGACTACGTGCTTGCCAGTGGCGTCGCGCACACCGTCGCCGACTTCGCCCACGCCGCGTTCGCCTGCGTCGATCTTGACGCCGAGCGCTACGTGCGCGTCGATCCGGCCCTCGTGCGCAGCGTAGAGACCACTCCCAGCGTCGGTGATCCCGCCCGTGCCCGCGAGCGCCTGGGCTGGGAGCCTTTCCTCGACTTCCAGCAGCTCGTCGAGCGCATGGTTCAGGCAGACCTGCGCGAGCTGCGGAGCGTCACGACGACCCCATAGACTGCCTGCCGATGACCACCACCGTCGGCGTCATCGGACTGGGCTACGTGGGCCTGCCGCTCGCGGTGGCATTCGCCGACGCGGGCTGTGACGTGGTCGCGGTCGACGTCGATCCGCGCCGAGTGCAGGCGATCACGGCGGGCGACTCCTACATCGAGGACGTCCCCTCCGAGCAGCTGCGTGGCGTCGCCGAGCGTATCCACGCGTCCATCAGTTACGCGGATCTGGCCACGGCCGACGCGGTGCTCGTGTGCGTGCCGACCCCACTGACATCCAACCGCGAGCCGGACCTGGGCCCGTTGATCGACTGCACCCGCGCGCTCGCCCAGGTGCTCCGTGCAGACCAGCTCATTGTCCTGGAGTCCACCACCTACCCCGGCACTACCCGCGAGCGCGTCGCGCCGCTGCTGGAGGAGTGCGGGCTGGAGGTCGGCCGCGACTTCCATCTCGCGTTCTCGCCCGAGCGCGTCGACCCTGGCCGCACCGACTTCACCCTGCGCACCACCCCTAAGGTGATCGGCGGGCTGACCGACGCATGCGCGGAGCGCGCAGAGCAGCTGTATGGGCTGGTGTGTGACACGCTCGTGCGCGTATCCACCCCCGAGGCGGCCGAGCTGACCAAGCTGCTGGAGAACATCTTCCGCTCGGTCAACATCGCCCTTGTCAACGAACTGGCGATGCTCACCGACCGCATGGGCATCGACATCTGGGAGGTCGTGGACGCGGCCGCCACCAAGCCCTACGGGTTCATGCCCTTCGCGCCTGGTCCCGGCATGGGTGGACATTGCCTGCCGGTCGATCCCTTCTATTTGAGCTGGCGCGCGCGCGAGTTCGACATGTCCACGGAGTTCATCGAGCTCGCGGGCCAGGTCAACCAGCAAATGCCCTACCACTGCGTTGCCCTCACCCAGCGCGCACTCAACGACGCCGGCCTGCCGGTCAAGGGTGCGCGCATCGCCGTGCTCGGCGTCAGCTACAAGCCCGGCGTCGGCGACACGCGCGAGTCGCCCGCGCTGAAGATCCTCGCATTGCTGGGAGAGCTCGGTGCCGAGTTGCGCTACCACGACCCCCACGTGCCCTCGCTGGCCGAGTTCGATCTGCACAGTCTCCCCCTCGAGGACGCCCTCGCGGACGCAGACCTGGCGCTGATCGTCACCGCCCACCCGAGCGTCGATCACGAGCTGGTGTCTCGCCGCGCACGCCTGGTCGTGGACCTGCGTGGCGCCACGCGCTCGTTCAGCGCCGCCGGCAACGTGGTGCGACTTTGATCCTAGGCACGCATGGCGACGCTGGATCGGCGTCCTTACCGATTGAAGGTCAAGCGACCTTTAATCGGTCGGCACGCGTAGGGATCGTCGATCGACGGGATCGCCGATCGGGGGCACACAGCCCGAAGGGCTGGCTCACGCTGCGCTCACCGCGTCCTCACCAACGGCCGGTGTCGTCGCTGTCGGCTTTTCCTGCTCGCCCAGGATGGCGAGGATGCTGAGCCCCGACCCGCGCGCGCCGGGGCTGATGCTCGGCGAGAACGTTCTTATCGGCGAGGACGTCGCGTTCGGCGCTCACGTCGTCGTGCACGACGGTGTCGTCATCGGCGACGGCTGCATCGTGGAGGATCAAGCGGTCCTTGGCAAGCGCCCGCGCCTGGCTGGGCGCTCAGGCGCCCGGGGTGAGGTCGGGCGCCTGACGCTCGGTGAGCGCGTCACGGTCTGCGCTGGCGCGATCGTGTTCGCCGGCGCGACCGTCGGCGACGGTGCGATCCTCGGCGATCAGTCATATCTGCGCGAGCGCTCCACGGTCGGTCCGGACTCGCTCCTGGGTCGAGGCAGCGTGATCGACAACGACGTCACCGTCGGCGCCCGCGTGCGCATCCAGACGAACGTTTATCTCACCGCCTATTCCCTAGTCGAGGACGACGTGTTCCTCGGTCCTTGCGCTATGAGCACCAACGACGACACGATGTCTCGCCACGGCCCCGATCATGTCCTGTGCGGCGCGATCCTGCGGCGTGCCTGCCGTATCGGCGGTGGCGCGGTCCTCGTCCCGGGTGTCGAGGTCGGCGAGGAGGCGTTCGTGGCCGCGGGCGCGCTCGTCACACGCGATGTCCCCCCACGCGCGGTCGTGATGGGCACGCCCGCGCGCGTCGTGCGCGAGGTGCCCGACGAAGATCTGCTGGAGCGCCGGGACGCCGGATAACGCTCCGGTCACAACTCGGCCACACGACCGTCACAGTACGGCCACGCGGCAGTTACAAACGCGGCCCAATGCCGCGCATACGGTTGGCGCGCTCCCATCCTGGGACATCGATCACGCGCACAAAGGAGACCGTGATGACAATGAAGCACTCCGGTCGTCGGCTCGCCCGTATGGCGGCCGCGACCGCGGCGTTGACCGCGCTCACAGTTGGGCTCGGGACTTCCGCGCAAGCCGATCCAGGGCATGGCCTGCAGCCGGGCAATCTGCTCGTCAGCCGCAGCGTCTACGCGCCCGATGCGTCGCTGACGGCCGGCGTCACCAAATTGCCGGCCGGATGTGTAACCGGATGTGTGCTCGCCAACGCCGGCGGCACGTACCCGGGAGTGTGGAACAACGACAAAGTGGACGAAAGCTTTGGCGTCACCTCGGACATTTTCCTGGATCAGCTGCGCCCGTCGGGGTCGCTGGTCAGCTCGCTGGAGGTTCCCAACAGCACCGAGCCCGGCGTCACCACGAGCTCCGACCAGATGGTCACGAGCTTCTCCTCGAAGTCCGAGCTGGCGCTCAACCTCTCCACCGGCGGGCGCTACGTCACGTTCATGGGCTACCTCGCCCCGGTCGACGCGCTCGACGTCTCCAACGCCAACACCCCCGGCGTGTTCGACCCAACCAACCCGGATCCGGGCGCCGACTATCGCGTGGTTGCCCAGCTCGACGATCAGGGCAGGTTCCAGTTCACCGAGACCAACGCCTACAGCGGCAACAACGGACGCGCGGCGATCATGGACGAAGAGCACCATCATCACGTGATCTACACCGCCGGCAACGCCGGCAATGGCGCCAACCCGCAGCCGGACGGCATCATCGTCGGCGCGGGCGCGCAGATCCTCAAGCCCGCGCGTGAGCCCGAGCTGTTGCAGGAACCGGGCTTCCCGACCCCCCTGGGCAGCTTCAGCGTCACCCAGTTGGGTGACAAAGCCGACAAGGTCGGCAAGGACACGAACTTCCGTGGCCTGACGATCTTCAATCACGTCATCTACTACACGAAGGGCAGCGGCGGCAACGGCGTCAACACGGTCTACTTCCTGGACACCACCGGCAAAGCCTGCCCGACCGGCGTGGGCCTGCCCGTGCCCGGCGCCAAGCTGCCGACGTGGCCGCTGGCGTACAACCCCGAACTGCTGCAGAGCGCCGGCATGAAGCCCTACAACATGTGCATCCTCAAGGGCCTCCCGACGGCGTTGAAATCGAAGACGGCGTTCCCGTTCGGCATCTGGTTCGCGAACGCGAACACGCTGTACGTCGCCGATGAGGGCAACGGCGAAACCGCCTACTCGGTCGCCAAAAACGAATACACCGAAGCGGCCGCGCAGACGACCGCCGGACTGCAGAAGTGGGTATTCGACTCCACCGCGGGCGAATGGAAGCTGGCCTACACCCTGCAGAACGGCCTGCACCTCGGCCAGCCCTACACTGTCCCCGGCTATCCGAGCGGGAACAACCCGGCCACCGGGCTGCCGTGGTCGCCGGGCGCCGACGGGCTGCGCAACATCGACGGTCGCACGAACCCCGACGGCACCGCGACGCTCTGGGCCATCACCTCGACCGTCAGCGGCAGCGGCGATCAGGGCGCCGACCCAAACAAGCTCGTGTCGATCGCCGACCGCCTGGGCGCCACCACGCTGCCGGCGTCGGAGACGTTCACGACGGTTCGCTCCGCCGGCTACGGCGAAGTGCTGCGCGGGGTCTCGTTCACGCCCGGGACCGGCCAGTCTGACGGCGGCTTCCTCGGAGGACCCGACGGACATCACGACGGCCACTAGCAGATCCGCGTCCTGGGTCTCTAACAGCCTCTGAGCATCCAAGACCACGACACACCGGGAGGCCCGCCACGTCGGCGGGCCTCCCGCGGTTGTGGGTCCGCGCGGCCGAGCCATCGCGGTGTCCGTATGGAGGCGGGAGCCCGATCCTCAGATTGCGAGCGCCGTGCGCACCGCGGTCACGACCTCGTCCACCTGCGCGCGACTCAGCACCGGGCTCATCGGGATCGCCAGATGCGCGCGCGCGGCCTCATCTGTGCCCGGCAGCTCGATCCCGGCGCCGTTCCACGCGCGCATCGCCGCCTGGCGGTGGACGGGCGTGCGGTAGTAGGCCTTGCACCCGATCTGGGCGTCACTCAGCGCGCGTTCCAAACACGCGGGCTGGGAGTGGCTGATGACATACAGGTGCCACGCGGGTCCGCTGCCATCCGTCGGGCGGGGCAGCCTCACGAGCTCGCCCAGTCCCGCCTCGCGGTAGTAGCGCTCGGCCGCGCGGCGACCGTCGGACCATTTATCCAGGTGCGGCAACTGCACGCGCAGGATCGCCGCCTGCAGCTCATCCAGCCGCGAGTTATAGCCGACCTGCTCATAGGTGACCTTGTCACGGGAGCCATGAAATCGCAGAGTGCGCGCGCGTTCGGCCAGCTGCTCGTCGAAGGTCGTGATCATCCCGCCATCGCCCATGCCGCCGAGGTTCTTGGAGGGAAAGAACGACCACGTCGCCGCCGTGCCCAGCGAGCCCGGGCGCCCTGCGGGGGAGGTCGAGCCGGCGGCCTGCGCGGCATCCTCTAGCACGGGCACGCCCAGCGTCTGGATCTCCGCGACCGGCGCCACGTTGCCGAACAGGTGCACCGCGATCACCGCCTTCGTGCGCGGTGTCAACGCCGCGCGCACTGTCTCCGCGGTCACACAGTAGGTCTCAGGGTCTATGTCGCAGAAGACAGGCGTCGCCCCCGTCGGCGGGATCGCCTCGGCGGAGGCGTAGAACGTGAACGACGGCACCACCACCTCGTCCCCTGGGCCGACACCCATCGCACGCAGCGCGATCGTGATCGCATCGGTGCCATTCGCCACACCCACGCCGTAGCGCGCGCCGCAGTAGTCGGCGAACTCCGCCTCCAGCGCGCTCACCTCCGGACCGAGGATGTACCGACCGGACGTCAGCACCCGCTCGATCGCCGCCATCACCCCCTCTCGCAGCGGCTCCAGCGGGGTGCGCGTATCGAACAGCTCAACGGCCATTGGGCTCTTCAAGCGATAGATCGCGAGTGCGGGCGATCGGATGGTTGCTCGACAGGCCCATGTGCCAAAGGCTCACAGACGCCGCCCGGTGCGGTGACCGGAGTCGGTGGGTGTGGATGACAGGACTGGCTTCCGGGTCACCCACCAAAGCCCGCCCCCTGTCACCGCGGCTTCAGCAACTCGAGGTCCGCGCGGGTCATCAGCCGGATCAACTCCTCGAATGAGGTCCGCGGCTTCCATCCGAGGTCGCGCTCGGCCTTTGTCGGGTCGCCGATCAGGTGATCGACCTCCGCCGGGCGCACGAACGCTGGGTCGATCGTCACGTACTGCTCATACTCGCCCAGCCCCGCCTCGTCGAAGGCGATCTCACAACACTCCCGTACCGAGTGCGACTCGTTTGTCGCGATCACGTAATCCTCGGGCGTGTCCTGCTGCAGCATCAACCACATCGCTTCGACGTAGTCCTTCGCATACCCCCAGTCGCGTTCGGCGTCGAGGTTGCCGAGGCGCACCTCTTGCTCCAGCCCATGCTTGATTGCCGCCGCGTGCCAGGTGATCTTGCGGGTGACAAATTCACGCCCCCGACGCTCGGACTCGTGGTTGAAAAGTATTCCACTCGTCGCATGCAGGTTGTAAGACTCACGATAATTAACGGTAATAAAATGCCCGTACGCCTTCGCCACGCCGTAGGGCGAGCGGGGATAGAACGGGGTCGTCTCGGTCTGCGGCACCTCCAGCACCTTGCCGAACATCTCACTGGAGCTGGCCTGGTAGAAGCGGGCCTGCGGGCACACTTCGCGCATCGCCTCAAGCATGCGCGTGACGCCCACGCCCGTGAACTCCGCCGTCAGCGTCGGCTGGATCCAGGAGACGGCCACGAAGGACATCGCCGCGAGGTTGTAGATCTCATCGGGCGCCGCCGCGCGCATCGCGTCCACGAGCGAGCGCTGGTCGAGCAGGTCGCCCTGGTGCAGCGTGATCTGCTCGCGCAGATGCTCGATCCGGTCGAACTTCTCCGTCGAGGCGCGCCGCACCATGCCGTGCACGTCATACCCTCGCTCCAGCAGCAGCTCGGCCAGATACGAGCCGTCCTGGCCGGTGACCCCGGTTATCAGCGCCGAGCGCTTGCCTGTGCCTGTCATGGCCGGCAACCCTACCGGTCGGAGCCCTCGGACCCGCGGCGATGTTGGGCGTACTGGCGGGCGAAGGCGATGACGAAGCGCGGGTTGTAGCGCGTGTAGCGCCGCCACAGCCGTCTCGGCTCGCGGTAGAGGCGGTAGGCCCACTCCAGCCCGCTGCGTCCCATCCACGGCGGCGCCTGCTTGACGAGGCCCGCGTGGAAATCGAACGCCGCGCCGACACCGACCAGCAGGGGCGGCGTCAGGCGCGGGCGCATCGCGTGCATCCAGCGCTCCTGCTTGGGCTGCCCGGTGCCGACCCACACGACCTGCGCGCCCGAGGAGTTGATCGACTCGATCTCGCGCTCGTCCTCCGCGGGCGTCAGTTCGCGAAACGGCGGCGCGGAGGAGCCGGCGATCTGAAGACCGGGGAAGCGCTCTTGCAGACGCCTGACGAGCAGTTCGCGCGCCCCCTCGTCATGGCGCCCGCCATAGAGGTAGATCGGCGTCCCATTGTGCGCGCACCGCGCGCAATAGCCTGCCATCAGGTCAGGCCCATACACGCGCGTGGCCTCGGCGTGCCCGAGCGCGCGCAGCCCCCACACGAGCGGCATCCCGTCAGGCACCGCCAACGTCGCCGCCATCACCGCCTCCATCGTCGCCTCATCCTCGCGGGCGCTCATCACCAGGTTGACCGCCGCCGCCGTCACATACCCCCGCGCGTCTGCGGCGACCATCGCGTCCATCCAGTCCATCACCCGCTCATAGTCCGACACCGCCAGCGCAATGCCGAGGATCTCCGCGCGCTCGGGCGGGTTGGGTGTGGGCTCGGATGCGATGCCGTGAAGATACCCGGCGCCCACCCGACGCCCCGGCGTCGGCCGTGCTCGCGCGGCTCCCGGTCCGGTTGCATGCGCGCCGCCGCGCCGAGCTGATTGTGCACGAGTTGTGAGCAAATAGCGGCATTCCACTGAGCGCCGATTCGGGTGGCTCGCAATCTTCCATGGATGAGCCCCCTGTCCGTGCGTCGCTACCGAGCCGAACGGCTGCTGCGCCGGGAGTTCGAGACGATGCGCGCGCGTATCCTCGCGAGCGTCCGTGCACGCCTGCGCACGGCCGGGGTCAGGCTCGACCCCGCCGACCTCGAGGCCTGCTACTCGCAGGCCTGGCACGGGCTCTACACGACGATGCTCGAGGGGGAGACCGAGGTCGCCAATCCCGAGGGGTGGCTGGCGCTCGTGACCTACCGCCGCGCCATCGATGAGCACCGCTCGCGCGTGCGCAGCGCAGCCTACGCAGCCGCGCCCGTCGGGGGCGATCGGGCGCAAGCCGACGCCCTGGAGGCCGGGGCGCCGGAACGCGATCTCGCCGGAGAGCTCGACGATCGCGCGCGTCTGCGCCAGCTGATGGAGGGATTGCGCGGGCGGTTGACCGCGCGCGAGCGCCAGGCCGCGGCGCTGTGCTACCTGCAGGGCCGCTCGCGCGCGCAGGCCGCCGCGCGGATGGGCGTCAGCGAGGCGCGCATGCGCAAGCTCATGGACGGGAGCACCGGATCTCCGGGCGTCGCCACGAAGGTCGGCCAACTGCTCGACACGATCCGCGCCGGCTCCTACTGCGCCGAGCAGTCCTCGCTGATGCGCGGGTTCGCCTTCGGCATCCTCGACCCAGACGGGGAGCGCTACGCGCTGGCGATGGCCCACCAGCGCGAGTGCCCGGCCTGCCGCGCGCACGTGCTCTCGCTGCGCGGCCTCGCCGCGGTGCTGCCACCGCTGCCGCTGCCCCTCGCGCTCGGCGCGGGCGCCGCCGTCGGTGCGGGCGCCACGACCGGGGCCGGAGTGAGCGCCGGAGCCGGCGCAGGCACGGGGGCGAGTGCGGGATCGGGCATGGGCGCCACGGGAGCCGCCGGTGCAGGCGCGAGCGGCGGGTGGTTGCTGGCCGGCGGGGGCGTCGCGGGCAAGCTCGCCGTCGGCTGCCTCGTCGCGGTCGGCGTCGGCGCGGGCTGTGTCGCGCTGAGCATCGCCCCGCTCCCCGCTCCGCACCGTCCCGTCGATCGCCACCGTGACGTCCGTGTGGCCGCGCCGCGCGGTGGCTACCGGGCTCTGAACACGACCCCCGCCGCGATCCCGTCCGTCTCCACGGCCCCCTCCGGGCGCCCCGCCGGAGCCGGCTCGGCTTCGTCCGCGACCGCCTCGCCCCCGCTCGTTCCCGCCGCGAAGGCCAGCCGCGAGTTCGGTCCCGAGCAGCCCGCCCGCACCGTGACCGCGACGCGGGCGAGCGTCCCGCACACCGCCCACCTCGCGTCCGCGTCGGGCGTTGAAACGTCGAGCTCGACGGCCACCTCGACCGGGAGCCAGGCGGGCGGGGGAGGGACCTCGTCGTCGGCGCGCGAAAGCGGCGGTCCGTCATCCGCCGCGCGCGAGTTCGGGCTCGGGTAGCACCCGCGTCCGCGTTGCTTCTTAAAGTCCGACACGTGCCGCGACTTGAGGAGATCACCTATGAAGCTGGCCGGCAAGCGCTTGCCGATCAAGAGGCGCTCGTGTCGGGCGCCAGACAGCGCACCGGAACGCTTCTGGCGGCACATGCGCTAGTCGCATCGTTTCTGGGTGCCGCAACAATTCGCGCTCAGGGTCTTCATGTCTTCGGCTGGATCGCGCTAGGTGCTCTCGTTCTCGGCCTGAGTGCTGCAGCTGTGCTTCTGGCTCCTTGGCAGCTCAAGTTCGCCGTGGACGCACGCGACCTCTACAACCAGCTCTATCCGCAGGCATCTGACGAAGCTGACACAGATAGACTCGGCTGGCTCGCCGAAGCCGGCTATGGCTATCAGGCCCTGCGCGAGGAGAATGCGAACAAGGTTCGGCTGATGTCCTGGCTGTCTGGCGCCCTTGGCATTCTGATGATTGCGCAGACGATCGCTTGGTTGGCGGCCCTGGCGGTAGCATGAGCATATGACCCCCAAGCCTCTGCCTCCGGAGCAGATTAAAACTCCTTCGACGTCGATCGGGATCCAGGAGGGACGCGGCGGCTCGGTGCCGTCATCCCCCAGCCCCCGACCGTCTAACGGCTCCTAACGACGTATAGCGCCGGGCGCGTTGACTGATGCTGTTCTGGGTGGCGCATGCGCCACCCAGCGGAACCGCACATGTGCGGTTCCGTATCAGGGCCGCATGCGGCCCTGATGACCATGCCGCATGCGGCATGGTCCACCACCTCACCCCTGCGGGAACACCTTCATCAGGCGCCCCAACGCCAGCGGGTTCCCCCGCGGGCGCAACCTTCCCGTGGCGATCGCGCGGCGCGGGTCCAGGCGCTCGCCGACGATGTCGATCCAGTCCTGATAGGCAAGCCGCAGGCGCAGATCCGGGCTGAGCGCCTCGCCTTCGGCGACCGTGCTCGAGCCGTTCTCCACGGTCAGATGCCAAGTGGGCACATCGGGATCGGTGAACTCCCACTGGAATGTCGTCGCCCGCTTCAGCCCATGCTCTGGGTTGACCTGGCGGCGGATCATGTCGAACAGCATCGCGAGCGTCTCGGGGTCGCGCTTGGACGGGCCTTCGCGCACGCCGATCACGCCGGCCTGGGCCAGTGCCCGCCCGCGCTGGGAGACCTCCAGCGGGGTCAGCCCGGGCGGCAGCAGCGCCGGACCGGGCAGCGTCTCCGCGGCCAGTCCCGCCGAGCGCAGCTTGGTCGTCATCGACGTCAGTCCCTCCACGCCCACCTCGTCATACGTGGCGCCGAACACCGTTATGTAGCGTTCATCCCAGCCCGGGGGCATCAGCACCTGGGCGGTGTAGCGCGTGACGTCGCGCAGGATCTTCGCGACCGCCTTGGGCACGCGCACCGGGTCTTCGCGCGCGAGGTCGGACAGCAGCTTGACGCCGAAGCCGATGTGACGCTGCTCGTCGGCGGCGATGTTCTGCATGCCCTCTCTGAATGCCGGCAACTGATCGCGCTGTTCGAGGTAGCTGCAGATGAAGTGCTGTCCGGGCTGCGCGAGCGCCGCCTCGATCACGATGTGGTACAGCGTCACCGCCGCCGCCAGCTGAGCGGGCGAGCGGTCGGCGCGCAGCTCGTCGGCCATCCGATCGAGACGGTCGAAGATCTTCCTGAACCCCGGCGTCAGCTGCGGCTTGATCGCGCGCAGCCCACTGTCCATCGAGCCGTCGCCAATGCCGCACACCTCCTGCATGAAGCGCTTGAAGAACACAGCGTGGCGGGCCTCGTCGACCTGCTGGGTGGTCAGGAAGTACTTCTGCTCCTCCAGCGGCGCCGCGTCGATGTAGGGGGAGAGGTTGTCCGCGACCGCGTCCTCGCCCCAAAAGAACAGCGAATAGTTCCACAGCGCCGCCGTGCGCTCGAACTCGGTGAAGTCCTCGCGCCACTGGCGCGCGTCCTCGGTGAAGTCCAGCTCGGTCGCCTTCCAGTTCCCGCGCTCCCAGCGCGCATACAGATCCTCGTAAGAGATCGCGTCCGCCGGCAGGCTCGGGTTGGAGGAGTCGGTCGTCGGTGTGGGGCTCGTCGTTGTCGCTGCGCTCGCCATGGGGCTGCTCCTCGGGCTCGATCGCCTGGCTCGGATGGGGATGAGCGTCGCGGCCGACGTCAGCCGCGACGCTCGGGGATAAGCGATAACGAACATTATCGCAATAGCGTTTGCTCTGTCAAGTAGGATGTGACCGTGGAGAGCACACGGCTGACGCGCGAACAGAGCAAGGCCCACACTCGCGCACGGCTGCTGGACGCGGCGCGGACGGTATTCGCGCGGGGCGGCTATCACGGCTCCTCGGTCGAGCAGGTCGCCTCCGAGGCGGGCTTCTCCACCGGCGCGCTCTACTCCAACTTCGACGGCAAGGAGGATCTCTTCCTGGCCTTGATGGAGCGCGAGATCGACGCTCACGCGCGTGAGATCTCGGCGGCGGTGGAGAACCGCCAGTCGGTCGCCGAGCGCGCGACCGGCGGCGCGCGTCAGTGGATGACGATGATCGAGCGCGAGCCCGAGCTGCTGCTACTGTTCATGGAGTTCTGGGCTTACGGCGTGCGCGACCCCAGTGTGCGCCCCAAGGTCGCCGCCCGCTTTGCGCAGATGCGCGAGCTGCTGACGCGGCTGATAGCCGACGGGATGCGCGAGTTCGAGCTGGAGCTGGCGCTGCCCGCCGAGCAGCTGGCGCTCACGATCGACGCGCTCGCCGACGGCATCGCCCGGCAGAAGCTCACCGACCCCGAGGCCGTGCCCGACGATCTGATGGGACGTGTGCTGTCGCTGCTGTTCGCCGCGGTCACCCGGCCGGCAGGCACAAGCACGCGTAGTGCACCGTGAACAGGCGCCGGGTGAGCCCCGGCGCGAGGCGGTGCAGGCCGGCGCGCAGCGCCCACTTCGCCCGACCCAGCCCGCGGGCGAGGACGGTGGTCGCGAAGAACACATGTACCGATGACGGCAGCGGGTCCTCCAGCTCGCCTACCACCCGCAGGCCAGCCCGCGCGACGATCTCCCGCACGGCGGCGCGATCCAGTCGCTGCAGGTGACCGACCTCGTCCGCGTGCTCGCGCTTGGAGGCCCGCCGCGCCGACAGATTTGCCTCCAGCGGCACCTCCACCACCACCGCCCCGCACGCCCGCGCCGCCTCGGCCAGCAATGCCGGCGGATCGGGCACGTGCTCGAGCACGTGCGAGAGGATCCCCAACCCATACTCGCCATCGGTGGCGGGCAGGTGCACCCCGTCATAAAGCTCCACGCGGTCGATCTCCGCGCGCCCGCGCGCGATCTCCACGGCCGCGCGGGTGATCTCCACGCCTTCCAGGCGCCCCCCGAACCCGCGCCTGCGCAGCTCGCACAGCAGCGCTCCGTCGCCGCAGCCGATCTCCAGGGTGCTGGTCGGAGACAGTCCGGTGCGCTCGCACAGCGCGAGCACGTGCTCGGCCTTGCCGATCGCCCCCAGCGCTCGCCAGCGCGCGTAGCGCGTTGCATCCGCCGGGTCTCGCGGCGCGTATGCATCGTCATAGAACCGGACCAGCCGGGCTTGCGCGTCCATTGGCCGTTGATTATCGGCGATATCCAGGTCGCGGCGCCCGATCGGAGTTGCACATGAACATACCGGCCTCGCCAGGAGGTCTCTCACTGCCCCAAAACACCGAAGGTCCGAACGCCACCAATCTACGCAAACATATGACGCACATATGAACTCGATCTTTCATGGAGTCGCGCCACTGGACAATGGGGCAGAAATTGGTAGCGTGTGCTGGGCAGCTTGGTTGAAGTCGCTATGCCAGACACGTTTCTAGCGCGTGTCGATCCCACGGGGCCGGTTGACGGCCCGGGAGGGACTGTACGGCACGGAGAGTGGGCCGCAGCGGTGCTCAAAGCCACGAACAAACCCAAGGTAGGGACCCCATAGCACGTCATCGGATCATCAGTTCAACGCTTGCCACGCCCGTGACAAGCGCGCGGCGTTCTCGCGGGCGAGCACTACCGCGTGCATGCGCGTCGACCGAGCACCGTCCACTGACCGCGCTCGTGCTCGCGCCCGCCTCCATACCGGGGGCTCATCCGCGACGGCGGTCGAGCCGATAGGAATACCGATGGCACCTCCGCCGGACAAATCCAATCAGCCGGGCGTCTCGCGACAGACGACGACCTCGCTGCCGCTGACCGGCACGCGCACGCGCGACGCTCCGCGCCCCCTGTCGTTGCACACGGGGGGTTTCAGCGGACCGCTGCAACGCCTGCTCGAAGGCTCGGGCTGGGGTGTCCTGCGCCCGACCGTCGATCTCGTGCTGCTGTGCGTCGGCGTGATGCTCGCCCTCGGCGGAGTGGGCGCGGTCATAAGCGTCTCCCCCGAAGACGCTCCGCTGCTGGCGCTCCCGCCGCTGGTGATGCTCCTGTTCTACCTGCGCGGGCTCTACCGCACGCGCCTGCGCGCGCTCGTCCTCGACGGCGTGGTGCCCGTCATCAGCGCCGTGTCGGTGGCCGCGATGGCCGTTGCGATGATCGGCCTGTTCGCCAACGGCGAAGCGCCGAACCAGTCCGATGTCTTGCGGGTATGGGCGTATGCGCTGGTCGCGGTCGGTCTCGGGCGCATGGGCCTGTCGCTCGCCCAGCGCTGGGCGCGCTCGCGCCGGCTGATCGGCAAGCCCGTGCTGATCATGGGCGCCGGGATGGTCGGATCGCAGGTGGCGCGGCGGCTGGAGGATCACCCCGAGTACGGGCTCGTCCCGGTCGGCTTCCTCGACGACGATCCCCGTACCACCGCCGAGGTCGGCGGTCGCGACGTGCCCGTCCTCGGCACCGTCGAGGATCTCGACGAGGCCGCGCGGCGCACCGGGGTCGGCAATCTGATCGTCGCCTTCT
>Ga0307477_10001891_pt1 | contig 16714 bp, 17 predicted proteins | sample atmos_gasesECM2C_FD_203316 | JGI IMG/M metagenome (GOLD analysis project Ga0307477, IMG submission 203316) | Hardwood forest soil microbial communities from Morgan-Monroe State Forest, Indiana, United States - atmos_gasesECM2C_515 | ecosystem: Environmental > Terrestrial > Soil > Temperate...
CCTCAAGGCCCGTCAGGCATTGCCGAACATCCTCCGTGCCCAAGTAGTCACTAGAAATATTAGAGACCTATGATATGCAAGGAGCGCGTTGCGTTCCTCGCGAGCCATCAAGGGAGCGTGCCCAGGGTTCGCACCACGAAACCGAGGCGGCAAAGTCGGTGATTAATTCTCAGCTTCGAGTCTAGTCTTGCCTGAAACAAAGAGTTTCTTCATGTGTTAGACGTCGTAAGTTCAAAATACCGGACCACTGTCAATGGGCGCCGTCCGCGGACACGGCTCGCCAATAAAAACGCGATTCAGAATCTCGCACTCGCAACCCGTTGACGATCAAATTCTTTGTGAAGGAGAAGTCTCACCCGCAGACCGAGCACTCAGAAATAACCAGGATTTCTAGGACTCAGGCAATTTCCCATGCCGAATCAAACCGGACTATGTAACGCAATACTTCAGCGTACAGGCCATGTCCATCCCCAACAGCGATCCCAGACTCTCTCGGTAGCGTCGATGATCCGGCACCTAGACTGCGGCCGGGCCTGCTAACTGGCGGCTCCACAAGAAGATAGAGAAGGCAACAAAAGAGGCTTGACATCTAGTGTGATAGTTATGTATAACACTAAAGTCGAGCATGCACCTTTGCTTCCCGACCCGATATCCAGGCAGACTCGGCCCCGATACGAGGACGTTTTAAGGAGAATGAAAAATGAAATCGCCACGTTTTATGTTGTCCATGGTAGTTCCAATGTTGCTCTCAACTGTGGCTTTCGCGCAGTCTGATGCGCAAAAGTCCTTCGACAAACTGAAAACCCTCGCAGGGAACTGGTCAGGTTCAGCAACCCTCAACCCGCCGCAACCGGGCATGGCCGACGGTACGCCCATGCAGCTTTCCCTGCGAGTGACCTCCCGCGGAAATGCGCTGGTGCACGAGATGAGGGAAGCTGGAAAACCAGACGACCCTAATCATTACGACCATCCGCTCACAATGCTCTACCTGGACAGCGATCGCCTGTACTTGACGCACTATTGCGACGCCGGCAATCGGCCCCGCATGGTGGCCAGGACGTCACCGGACGGAAAGACCGTGGAATTTGATTTTGTCGACGTCGCTGGGGGCACGGAATACGGACATATGCACCACGCCGTTTTCACGTTTGTCGATGTGAATCATCACGTCGAAGACTGGACGTACATGATGCCTGGAGAAAAGCCGGTCCACGCACACCTCGACTTGCAGCGCGCAAAATGACGGGAACGTACTCGTTGGTGCAGGCAATCCGGAAAACCTGATGGACCGTGAATGGAATGACAGTCAGCCGATCTACCGCCAGCTTCGCGACCGCGTGGTCGCAATGATACTCGACGGAGTTCTCAAGGAAGGCGATCCGCTGCCATCGGTGCGCAATGTCGCCGCTGACTATCGAGTCAATCCGCTCACGGTCCTGAAGGGCTATCAGCAACTGGTGGATGAGGGGCTTGTGGAGACCAGGCGAGGCCGCGGGATGTTCATCAATACCGGCGCACGCGATCTGCTGCTGCGGGGCGAACGTCAGAAGTTTCTCGACGAAGAATGGCCCAGAATCCACGCAACGATTCAGCGACTCGGTTTGAAACCGGAAGAACTGGATGCTGCCGCAAAACGCCGGCCGTCGCAGGGTCCATCGAAGCCGGGCGCTGCTGAGGAGGAGCGATGAAGCCATGGCATGCATAGAAGCGCGCGGTCTCCGCAAGGCTTTCGGCACAACCATCGCTGTCGACGGCGTCGATTTGCGCGTCGAAGAGGGCCGCATCTTGGGACTCATCGGTCCCAACGGAGCGGGCAAGACCACCGCGCTCAACGCCATTCTCGGCCTCACTCCATATCAGGGAGAATTGAGGGTGCTCGGACGCGATCCCTGGAGCAACCGCGATCAGCTCATGCGCGATGTGTGCTTCATTGCGGACGTCGCGGTTCTGCCCCGCTGGATCCGGGTTTCGCAGGCGCTCGATTACGTCGCCGGCGTTCATCCACGATTCGATCGCGCCAAAGCAGAAGGTTTTCTCGCCAAGACCACCATCAAACGCGCCAGCAAAGTCAGGGAATTGTCGAAGGGCATGGTCGCTCAGTTGCACCTCGCCTTGGTCATGGCCATCGACGCGAGATTGCTGGTGCTGGACGAACCGACACTTGGCCTGGACATTCTCTATCGCAAGCAGTTCTACGATTCGCTGCTCAACGACTACTTCGATCGCACCCGCACCATTGTCGTGACCACACATCAAGTGGAAGAGGTCCAGGACGTTCTCACCGATCTTATGTTCATCAATCGCGGTCGAATCGTACTCAGTTGCAGCATGGAGGAATTCGAGTCGCGCTACCTGGAACTGATGGTACGGCCCGAAAACATCGTCGCAGCAAGGGCACTCAGGCCGATTCACGAGCGCCAAGTGTTCGGGCGCACCATCCTGCTATTCGATCGAGCCGATCGGCAGCAACTCGCCGCCCTTGGCGATGTGCGCACGCCCAGCATTGCGGACTTGTTCGTCGCCGTAATCGGGAATCAGACCGGTCAGGCACAAGGAGCGGCTCGATGACCACTCCGCCAAACGCCATGTGCGAGTCTCCGCAGGGAATCGAGTCGCAGCGAATTCCACCCGAGCCCATAGTCACGACTCGGCCTCTGTACTGGTCGATCCGCCGCGAAATTTGGGAGAACCGTTCCATTTATGTCGCCCCGCTGGCCGCCGCTGGCCTCGGGATGCTCGCCTTCTTCATCAATCTGCTTTTTCTGCCACGCATGATGCGTGGCACATCAGCGCATCATGGCCCCATGTCCGGCACTGCGATGCTCGCTATGCCGTACGGTCATCTTGCCTGGCTGCTCCTCCCGACCGCCTTCATCGTCGGCGTGTTCTACTCGCTCGACGCCCTGCACGGTGAACGTCGCGACCGCAGCATCCTGTTCTGGAAGTCGCTGCCAGTTTCGGATCTGACGGCCGTGCTCGCAAAGGCCAGCATCCCGCTCGTGGTGCTGCCGCTGCTCGTTTTCGGGATAGCTGTTTTCTTGCAACTCGTAATGTGGCAGCTGAGCATCGCAGTTCTGTTGATCAGCGGTACGGGCGCTTCGACGTTCTGGACGCAGTTGCCGCTGTTCCAGATGGAATTGGTGCTGCTCTACGGTCTGATCGTACTCTCGCTCTGGCATGCCCCCGTTTATGCCTGGCTGCTGCTGGTCTCTGCTTGGGCACGCCGCGCGACATTCCTCTGGGCCGTGCTCCCGCTGCTCGCAATCGCCGCTTTTGAAAGGATTGCGTTCCGCACTTTCCATTTCGGCTCATTCCTCGGCGACCGTTTGTTTGGATTCGCGCCAAAGGCTTTCGCCTTCAAGACACCCGATGGCGTCCCGGTCGATCCGCATTTCATTCCGTTGACCCAACTCACTCCGGGGAAATTCCTGAGCACCCCGGGTCTGTGGCTCGGGCTAATAGTCGCCGCAGTGCTTCTTGCCGCGGCGGTCCGCCTGCGTCGCTATAGGGAGCCGATCTGATCGCATGCAATCTTGATTCAGTGCTTCGCGCAAATGAAATGACTAGCAACATAGTTGTAAATCTCTAATTCGTTGTTCAGGAGGAAAACATGGAACCCGTTATTGAAGTCAACCGCTCGCCGATGGAATGCACTTCTGTCTCGATCACTGCTCCGATTTGGCAGGACATTCTGGCACAGGCGATGACCGGCGAACTGCTCGCCGCGATGAATTACACCTCCTTGTCAGAGATGTGTGATGACCCTGCGGAAATAGCGGATGCATTGGAACATGCCCAGGGTGAGCGTGGGCACGCCGCTGCGTTCGCCGCCGAGGGCCGCAAAATCGGGGTGGACGTCACCAACAACGTCGACGCCAAGCACTGGAAGCGACTCCGCGAAGCGTTCCTACGCTGCATCGCCGAGCGTGACTTCATCGCCTGCCTAATCGTGCAGGAAATCATGCTGGAATCCTTCGCGGTCGCAAGTTATTCCCGCGTCGGCAAGGTCGCCCCCGGAACTCTTGGCAAGACCTTCGCCCGCATTGCGGCCGAGGAAGAAGACCACGTCGATCACGCCATGTCGATTCTCCGCGCGGAGCGCGCCCGAGACGTCCAGCGCTTCGACGAAAAAGTTCATCGCCTGCATCTCGATGTGATGACCACCCTCGCGCAGATGCTAGCCAAGGAATGCAAGGACGGTCACTGCGAAGTCTGTCACCACACCTGCGTGAAGCCGGCACTGTTCGACATCAGCTTGTCCGCCGCCGAACTTCGCGGCGCCTCGCTGCAACAGTATCTAAAGACGCTAGACATGCTCGGCATCCCCGGCGAGGTAACACTTGCCTGGGTCACGCAGTTGCCAGTGTAACCAGCGGAGCGTTGACTATGAACGTCGATTTCGCTCTGATCGGGCATCAGGAGAGTTGGCGAGCAGCCGCTGACGTAATCGCGGTCCTGCGTGGACCAGAGCGTACGCCTCTGCCCGATGACGAGATCAAAGACATCCTTCCCTGGATTCCGCCCAGAGCCGTCTGTCATGTCGACGTCGGATCGATCGCCGGTATGCAGGCCTGCGGCCTGTACATCGACTCCTTCATTCCTCCCGATCGTCTGGAAGCCGCCTACGTGCACGAGAACATCGCGCGCGTTCGAAAGGCTGCGGCCTGCGCCATCAAGGCAGGAGCGAAAATCGTCAGCCTTGGCGGTTTCAGCTCCATTCTCATCGAGGGCAACTTCGATCAGCTTCCGGAAAGAAACGACACGGTTTTCACCACCGGCAATACGTTGACCGTCGCCTTCATCGTTCAAGGCATCAAGAAAATGTGCGACCTGGAAGGTCGCGACCTCTCCCAATCAACACTGCTCATCGTGGGAGCAACAGGAGATGTGGGATCCGGCTGCGCCCGTTGTTTGGCGCCACTGGTGAAACGCATCTTGCTCGGTGCACGCAATGTGGAGCGACTACACCGGCTCGCCGCGGAACTGCAAGCCGATGGAGTTCAGGTGGAGCTCGCAGCCCACCTCCAGCGATTCCTCGTAGCAGCCGACGTCGTGATCTGCGCCGCCAGTCTGCCGTCCCCGTCGCTGTTACTTGGTCGCGTCGCGCCAGACGCTCTCATTTGCGATGCCGGCTACCCCAAGAACCTGTCTCCCCGCGCGGAAATGCCCGGCGCCAGAGTCTTTTTCGGAGGTCTAGGACAAATTACGGGCGGCATGAAGTTCGCACCTGACTTTAACGGAGTTCTGAATCGCCATCCCTTCCCCGATGTAGTCCACGGCTGTCTACTCGAAGGCATAGCCCTAGCTCTCGAGCGCCGCTTCGAGCCCTTCTCCCAAGGAAGAGGCGCCATCACTCCGCAACGCGTCGAAGAGATGGAGATTATCGCCGCGCGCCATGGAATCTATCTCGCACCGCTGTACAACGCCGACGGTCCCGTGGCGAACAGCCTTCACTGCCACGCCGAATGGTCCACACGGTAGGCGCTTTCTTCACAGGTCGAGCACCTCGTGCGGTTTATCGTCAGTTGGTGCTCGTAACGTTGACCCGCGCAATGCTGTTTCGATGAATCCTCGTAGTCAGGGTTAATATCGGACGGACGTGTGACATGCAATCTCCCCTGGCGGCCAGTCTGATGCGTTTGTTCTGCGCGGCGGCATGCTGCCTCCCGCTTGCGGTCACTTGCCGGGCAGCCGATCCCAACAAGCCCCTTACCGAGTACACCCATACGGTCTGGACGCACAAGGATGGGATTCCGTCGGCCTTCATCTATGCGATCGCGCAGACTAGTGACGGTTATCTTTGGCTGGCTACAACGGATGGGCTTGTCCGATTCGACGGCGTGCGATTCGTTCATTGGCGTCCCAAGACCGGCTATACGGCACTTCTAGGCGTTGTGCGCAGTCTGTGCGCCGCTCGCGATGGAAGTCTCTGGATCGGAACTGAGACCGGGCTAATCGGTCACATTCGTGGGGACGACCTAACAACCTCTTCAGTGGGGGCCCAGATAGAAGCGCTACTGGAAGATCATGATGGCACCCTTTGGGTAACCCTCGAGATTCGCTTTTTCGATTCCGCACTGGCACTCAGGAACAAATTGGCGCAGCTATTCCATTGCCAGGACCGTCCTTGTCCGGACCGATCCAGGATGAGAGTGGTTTTATATGGATCAGCACGGATGGCGCTGTCCTGCGTCTTAACCCCCGCGATCCGCAGCCGCAGCTCGTGATAACAAATCCAGGCAAGTTCTGGCTGAGCGAAGACGCAGGCGGAGGCGGCTGGATGACAAATCCTGACGGGTTTACGCGGCCCCTCAGCGAGGGGCCAACCTTCAGCCGCGGCGGAATGCCGAGAAATACCTTTAATGTACGCGCGGTACTGCACGACAGTGGAGGAAACATCTGGATCGGAACTCTCGGACAGGGGTTGCTCAGATTACGTGCGGACTCGAATGACGTGCGGGAGATGGAGAGATTTTCGGAACGCGATGGGTTATCCGCTCAATTTGTGTGGTGTTTGCTGGAGGATCGGGAGCACAACGTCTGGGTGGGGACGCAAAACGGCCTCAACCGTTTTCGCGACGAAAAGATCACTACGCTGACTCGGCGCGAGGGATTGGCGAGCGACGATGTCGACGCGCTGGCTGCTGGGCCGAACGGCAGCGTCTGGGCCTCAACACCCAATGGGGTCAATCGAATCGATGGCGCGCATCGCGACCTATACCTCGCCGGACACCGCCATCAGGGGATTGTCCATCGACAAGAAAAATACACTGTGGGCTGGTACAAATCGGGGAATTGTGCGCGCGAAAGACGGTGAGTGGAGCTACCTCTCGATGCCTGCGCAAGTTCGCCTCCAGAACGTCACAGTAATCGAAGAAGACGGTGAAAACCGTGTCTGGCTATTTGATGATCGGGGCGGGTTCTATCGCTGGGCCGACAACCCTATCACTGATTTTTCTAACGACTCTTTGTTGAGGGGGAAATCAGTTCTCGCAGCACGTTCGGACGGTCGAGGAAGAGTATGGTTGGGACTCAATGAAGGAGGTGTTCTTCTCTTCGATGGGAGCGTTTTTCACCCATACTCGGAATCCGATGGCTTGGCAGGTGGATCAGTGAATGCGGTGTATATTGACGACAACGCCGCCGTTTGGATTGGAACCGAGCGCGGGCTGAGCCGGTTCGACGGTCTGAGATTTGTCACCTGGAATGCCTCCAACGGCCTCCCCGGAGAACGCGTGCTGTGGATCCTTTCGGATAACGAAGGCCGAATTTGGCTGGGGTACAGCACCGGAGTCGCCTGCATCACTCTCTCCGAACTCGACCGAGCGCAGAAAGACCCGTCCCACCGGGTGGTCTATAGTTTTCTCGATGATGGTGACGGCCTGAAGGGAAACCCCGACCGTCGTTGGCAATCGTCCGCGGTCCGCGCAAGTAGTGGCAAGCTCTGGTTCAGGACTTCAGAAGGGGTGGCGATCATTGATCCGCAAGATCTAAGGAGAAACCTGGTTCGGCCGCCGGTACACGTCGAGCGTCTCGTTGCGGATGGCACGGTGGCTGACGTGTCACACCCGGTTCGCTTGCCGCCGCTTACCAGAGAAATCGAAATCGACTACACCGCGCTCAGCCTGGCAGAGCCGAGGCACGTTCGTTTTCGCTACAAGCTGGACGGGTTCGATGCGGATTGGCGCGATGTCGGTACCCGACGTCAAGCCTTCTATACGAATCTCCACCCTCACACCTATCGTTTCCGTGTGCTGGCCTGCAACAACGACGGCGTTTGGAATGAGTCGGGCGCAACCGTGGATTTCGATATTCTCCCGGCGTTCTATCAAACGAGGGCGTTTCTTCTCCTTTGCGTCCTGCTCCTGATTGTTCTCGCCTCGGGCCTCTATCGCCTACGAGTGTGGCAGGTGACGTCCCACCTGCGAGAACGGTTTGAAGAGCGTCTGAAGGAGAGGACGCGGATAGCCCAGGAGCTGCACGATAACTTGATTCAAGACATCATGGGCATCAGTTTGCAAATTGAGGTTGCTGACGAGTTGTTGCCGCACGATTTTCCAGCCAAGCAATCAATAGCGCGAGCGCTGGGCTTGAGCAAATCGGCGTTGGTCGCGGGAAGGCGCGCGCTGAATGATCTGCGTAGCCTCCCATTAACTGCTACTGATCTCGTCAAGTCCTTCTCTCAGCTGGCCAATGACCTTACCAAAGATGCCTCGACTAAGATCCATGTCATGGTCGAGGGTCGCGAGCGCCCTTGAAGGCACTAGCGGGCAATGACCTCCTGCAAGTTGGCCGGCAGGCAATCACAAATGCGTTTCAGCACTCCCGTGCCAGGAGAATTCATGTCCTATTAAGCTACGGTGGGGAAGAATTTCGGATTCGCGTTCAGGACAATGGTTGCGGCATGAGCCAGGAAGTCCTGAATTCGCATCGTGAGGGTCACTACGGAATGGCGGGAATGCAAGAGCGAGCCCAGCGCCTGGGTGGCACAATGTCTATCACCAGCCGCATAGGCGAAGGTACGGAAGTGGATTTGTGGGTTTCGGCACATCTCGTCTATCAGGGTGATCTGCCACATTCCGGCTCACCCCTGGCGGCTAAATGGCATTACCTAACCGAGAGACTCGGGATGCGAATTGCGAAGCCGCCTAAACGTTCATTGGACACGCCCACCGAAAACGGTCCCCAAACCGGCAAGGGCGAATCAAATTCATGAACGCCAGCGGAAAGATTCGCGTGTTATGCGTGGACGACCATCCTATCGTTCGAGACGGAATTGCAGCCATTATCAATTTGCAGCCGGACATGAGTTTGGTGGGCGCCACGGCGACCGCGGGGGAAGCTCTCAAACGATTTTCCGAGCTACGCCCAGACGTGGCTCTCGTCGATTTGCGATTGCCCGACATGGACGGCTTCGACCTGATCAAAAGGCTCAGAGACATGCACCCCAACGCTCGCGTCATCGTCCTGAGTTCCCACGAAGGTGACGTCGACATACAACGCGCGCTCGAAGCAGGGGCGCAAGGATATGTTGTGAAGGGTATCGTTCGCGAGGAATTGCTGGAAACCATTCGCGGCGTTCATGCGGGGAAACGGCGCCTTCCTGCCGCGGTAGCTCAAAAGCTGGCTGAGCACATGGGCGAGGAACCGATCAGCACGCGTGAACTCGAGGTATTGGCGCTCATGGCCGCGGGAAAGCGTAACAAAGAAATCGCCAGCCAGCTCTCGATTGCGGAAGACACCGTTAAGATGCACGTGCGAAATATTCTTTCCAAGCTTCAAGTCAACGACCGCACCGAGGCAGTTACCGTGGCACTCCGACGCGGAATCATCCACCTCTGACCTCCTTCCGAGTACCCATTCATACACTCGAAATGGCTATCGACTAGACGCTCGCCTTCGCGTTTTGGCGCTCCCTTGAAGCGAATAACCTTGCCTCAGACGTGAGCTCTTCAAAGGGTTTCGCGTCGCAGGAGACGAACTTATGCCAAAGGAAAAACCCCGCCTCTTGATGACGGGTGCCAAGGGCGAGCCTATGGCTTACGAATGCTCCCTATGTGGCCAACTCTTCCTCCTTCCGGACGACCGGAGTCCAAAGGAGGCAGCTGCGGAGCTCATGATTACATTTCAAGAGCATGTTCGAGAAGAACATGCCGGGGAAGCGAAGGATTGAGGTGGACATGCTCGTATCGAAGCCATCCCGGCTTTACTCAAAGTTTCCCGGTGGCAGCGTCGGATTGGCTCTGCTCGTCTTGAGACTGGTGGCTGGACTTGGACTAGTAGGGGAAGGGATTCGCATCTTCACCCCTGCAGCAAACTCACCGGAACCGACGAGCGTCTTGCTTCTCGGCCTGTTGCTCGTCGTTAGCGGAGCCCTCTTGGTTCTCGGCCTGCAAACATTCTTGGCAAGTAGCACCGCAGCTGTCTGCACCGCGGCATCAGCGCTGCACGGCCAGCTCAACTTGAGCTTGGCACCCAGCGACCGCTACATCTGGTCGTTTTTCTTCGCCCTTTTTTCCGTCTCGGGCTCCCTGGCTTTGCTGGGTCCCGGCGGCTATTCGCTGGACGCGCGCCTCTCCGGCTGGCGAATCATCAGACTTTCATGCGGGCCGTCCAACTCCAACAGCCTAAAAGAACGTGAAGGTGCCTATGTGGATCGTTAAAATCGCGCGTAGAAGCTTCTCTACGAAAGGCCTTTGGAGCGAGGTCGTAAATGCGGTGAGTACGGGTCTAGCAATTCGGCACCCACGCCCCAAAATTACGTTAGAATTACAAACGGAGGAGTGGGTGAGCGGTTGAAACCGGCGGTCTTGAAAACCGTTAGACTCGAAAGGGTCTCGGGGGTTCAAATCCCTCCTCCTCCGCCATATTTGAGAAAATCCTGCAGACAGCCGGTCCAACGTCTCGAAGGCACCTCGAGCCTTATGAACTGCTTCGAGGAGCTGCCGCGGTGCTTCCCCGCACAACGAATTCCGGCTCAATCGTTATCGCTTTCGGATATGGCATTTTTGCGGTGGCATTAATCCGCTGCAACAGAGTCTCCGCCGCGATCACTCCCATGTCTCGCAGTGGTTGCCGCACCGTGGTCAACCCGGGATTTTGGAACGCCGCACTCTGGATATCGTCGAAGCCCACCACTGATACGTCCTCTGGCACACGGCGCCCTGCTTCCCGCAACGCCTGGATCGCGCCAATCGCGGAAATATCATTGAACGCGAACAGCGCAGTAAACGCTTGCCCGCTACCCAGAATCTTCCTGGTTACTTCGTAGCCGAGTTGCGGTGACGACGATTCTCCCTCCAATTGCCCGGTCAGGCTCCGGCTGACTTCCAATCCCAATTTCTTCGCAGAACCAAGCACCGCCTCCCACCGTGCTTCCGTATCGGAGCTGAACTCCTGCCCCTTAATAAAAGCGATCCGAGAGTGGCCCAGTTTGGTCAAGTGTTCGAGCGCCAATTTCGCCGCACACGAGTGATTCAAGACGATATTCGTCACACCGGAAATTTCCCGATGGCCGGAAACCGCCACCACCGGTACATCCAGCCCCCACGCGCACGCCGTGTCCACCGCGATCAACCCTTCCACCGCGCGTTGTTGCAGCAGGTGCGGATATTCCTCCAGCAGTTCCTTGCGATGTCGGTGGCTCACCACCAGATAAAAATATCCTGCATCCAGCAGATGATCCTCGATGCCGGAAAGAACCAGCGCCGCGTATCCTTCACTGATCTCGGGGACTACTACTCCGACCGTGAAACTTCGTTGTCGCCGCAACGAGCGAGCCATGAAATTGGGGCGATAGTTGAGCTCGCGCGCAGCTGCGCGGATTCGTTCTTGCGTGTGCCGGGGAATCGACTTCGCCGACGGAGAACGATTGATCACCAGTGACACGGCCGCCTTGGACAGGCCGAGGTGCTCGGCGAGTATTTTCAAACTCACGCCGGGAGCCGCAGACCTGCGGCGCAAGCGCTGATTCCCTGCCGATTTTGGTGTTGGCATGACTTTCTGTGCGAGGTAGTCTCGCACAACAAACCGAGACGAGCAATAAAAAGGCCGCTACCTGGCGGACGAACAAAAGGACGCTACTTTGCCGGCAAAAGGCAAAAACATTATTTCGGCGCGACGGAAATGCCCGACCGCCGGCTTGAAGCTTCCACGCCACCGCATGCAGTCTATTATTTCTTCGGTTTGCGCAATGCCTGGCCTTGCGATTCGGCCCGCCTAGCATCCTCGTGCCGCCCCACGCCCAGATACGCCTGCGCCAATAACGCAAACACATCCGGATCCTTGACCGAAGATCGGGCCAGCGGTTCCAGCAACTCCACCACATCCGCATAGTTTCTCTGGCTGATCAAGACCTTCGCGAGGCTAGTCTTGGCTTGCACGCTTTCCGGCTCCAGCAGCGCCGCGGCCTCCAGTTGGTCCAGAGCGCCGTCGGCATCTCCGGATCGGAAATAAATCTGTCCCAGCAAAAGCAGCGCCGCAAATTGATGTGGACTCGTTTTCAAACTCCCCAGCAAGACGTCGCGCGCGCCGTTAGGGTCACGATTCGCGTCCAGTGCCCGCGCATAATCCAACACTCCGGCCGGGTCTTCCGGGCGCAGTTCATGAGCGCGGCGCAAATATTCAGCGGCCTTCTTGTAATTCCCCGCAGTCAGTTCCAGGCGCCCAAGCTGCATCAAAGCAATCACCGACTTATCATTGATCAGCAGAAGTTTCCCCAGCGCCGCGCGCGCCTCGTCCGGCTCATCACTCTCCGCCGCCATCATCGCGGCGTGCAGCAGATTCTCCTCATCAATCTTGTCTTTTGGGTCTGGCAGCAACCTAGGCTCCGGAACATTCGTAGCGCTGCCCTCATCGGCCGGACCCAAATAACCCAGCGCGTGCAATTCATCGATCGTGCTTGCGGGGACGGTAGCGGGCGAAACGTGCCCTGGCGTCTGCGACGGCGGACGCAACTCCGCCAACATTTTGCGCGCCTTCTGCACCTCGTCGTTCCAAGGCTCATACGTGTTCTGCAGCTCTCCCGCGTCCGACCGCAGATCATAAAGTTCTGGCCTCGGCGCCTCGATAAACTTGAACCCGTCCCGTCGAACCGAGCGCAACGGCGACCAACCAAATCGCAACGGATAGTCGGTCTGTCCGAACACAATGCGAGACGCGGCTTCACCGCCAGTGAAAAACGCTGATAACGACGCGCCATCCAATTTCTCCGGCATCGGCACCCCTACCAATTCCAAAATGGTCGGCACAATGTCGGTCGTTCGTACTTGCGCGTCAATTTCCTTGCCCGCCATCCGGCCATTCGGCAGCTTTATCAGCAGTGGAACATGCGTCGTCGAATCGTAAAGAAAAATGCCGTGCGTATCTTCGTGATGCTCGCCAAGCCCCTCACCATGATCTCCCACTACCACAACCAAAGCTCCGTCATACCAGCCCTGCTTTTTCAGATATGTCAAAAAATGCCCCAACGCTGAATCGGCATACGCGATCTCCCCGTCATAGAGTCGATCCTTATAGATGTTGGAGTAAGGCGCTGGCGGTTCGTAAGGATCGTGCGGATCGTAGAAATGCACCCATACAAAATGCGCACCGCCAGAATGCCTATTTAGCCATGATTCCGCGTGTTGCTCGACTTCCGAACCCCGACGCTCGAGGCGTCCCCATCGCGACTTCGTTGTCGGGTGCTCGGGAAAGTTGTCGTAGAACTCGAAGCCTCGGTCCAGCCCAGGAGCCAGACTCTTGCTGTCCAGAATCACTGCACCGATAAATGCCGCGCTATGATACCCACGCGTCGCCAGCAATTCCGCCAAGGCTGGATGACTCGCGCCCAGTGGGACGCCGAAGTCGCTGACCCCGTGCGAGCTTGGCAAGAGCCCCGTTAAAATGCTGGTGTGTGAGCTATTCGTGATCGGGCTGGGCGTAAATGCCTGCGTGAAACGGATTCCATCCTTCGCAATCAAATCCAGTGCAGGAGTTTGAATTCGTTCGTATCCGTAGCAGTGCACATGGTCGGCGCGCAAAGTGTCAATAGTTATGAGAAAGATGTTCGGGCGCTGCGCCCTATCTTGTGTGGTAGACTGCGGCCCGGCAACCCCACAAACGACACAACAACAAAGCAGGACGGCAAAAACTTTCATCGCAACTGAGGCTACCATAGGCTGATCTCTTGGAAGAATGGCGAACGCTGGCCCGCGAACAGGCTGAAGCCCGTTCCACAAGAATGTCTAGCATGCTCTAAGCGGATTACTTGTTGGCGGCTACTTTATTGTCGGCACCCTCGAAGACTTCGTTGAGGACGCGTCCCCTCATTTGCTTGGGCTGCTCGATCCCGTAGATGTGTAGCAGGGTCGGCGCGATGTCATAGACGCTGGCCGCTAGTCCCATCAGCCGGAAATCGTGCTTGATGTTAGGACCCATGATGAACACCGAGCCAGGCACGTCATCGCCATCGGCGAAATCATGCTTGGCGATCACCGGCGTGGTTTTCTCGTGGTCGGCATGCGCATGCGGATCTTTCTCTTCAAACTCGCGCAACGGCTTGATCCCGTGATCGGAGACGATCACTACATACGTGTTCTCGTCAGCGTGCTTCAAAATCGTGCCTAGCACCTTATCAAACGCAATGTACTGGTCCGGGAAAGCGCCTTGCCGCACGCCGTTGATGCTGGCGTTGTAGCCGACGTTGAACGGCGTGATGGGGTACAGCCAATGTCCGGTGCGGTCTTCGCAAGACTGCGCCAGGAAAGTGAAATCGGTGGGGTGCGTAGCCAGCAAATAGTCGAAAAGTTTGGTCTGCTGGTCGCGAATGGTCTGCACTTTGGCCAACCAATGATCGATCACTTCCGTTTCATGCTCTTTCAGATCGGCAGCTGAGGGCATGCGCTCGCAGTCAATATAGAAATCTCCGACATTCTTCAACAATTCATCGCGCATCTTAGCCGGGTAAACCGCGTCCCCGCCGGTGACTTCGCTCAGCTTGGGAGCGCAGAGCACGCCATCTTCACAATTCTTGCCGCGCGTGAGCATGCCGCTGATCATGTATCCGTTCACCGGCATCACCGGGAAAGTGGCCGGAACATTAGCCATGCCCACCGTGATGTCTCGCTTCGAGAGCATCGACCAAATGGGCTCTTCCTTCAGCATGTGCGTATTGGCCGTGATGCCGCCAACGATAAATCCAGTGACCCCGTGCTCTTCGGGGCTGGTACTCGTAAATAAGGTAGTGTAAACACGCGGGCAATTCGGCCCGGAGACGGTGCGCAGCTTCCCGTAAGCGCCCTTTTCAATCACGTGAGACAAATTGGGCATTTCGCCTTTCAGCAGCAGCGGACGAATAATGTCCAGCTCCATGCCGTTCACGCCGACCATAATGACGCGCGGCTTGGCTTTGGAAGCGCTGTGCTCCTGGGCCAGAAGGCCGACCGGCAGCAGAAACACCGATGCCAACAGCAATGAAATTTTACCTGGGACCATGTGCGACACCCCTTGGCTTGGAAGAGTCGAGTATATCTTTGCCGCCTACGAGTGTCCACGATTTAGGCCGCTACAAAATACGCGTCGTCCTTGATGTCCCAATCGCGCGTTTCAGCCCGAGAGCCGCGCAGCCTGCGCAAGAAGGAAGTTGCGCTCCGGCAAGTTCGCCGTCTTCGCTGCAGCGGACCGGTAATGCCTCGCGGCCGCGTCGATGTCCCCCGCAAGTTCCAACAGATGCGCCCGCGCCGCGTCCAGGCGGTGATGATCTGCGACGCGCGCATCCTCTTGGAGCGCATCCAGCAGCTCCAAGCCCTTCGTCGCGCCGTGTACCATCGACGCCGCAATAGCATGGTTCAACATCACCATCGGGTTGTCGGACATGCGTCGGAGCAGCTCGTATAGCGCCAGGATCTGCGGCCAATCCGTCTCCTCGGCTCGCGCCGCTTCATCGTGAACGGCGGCGATGGCCGCTTGCAATTGGTACGGACCGACCGAGCCCTTCGGCAAGGTCGCCGAGAGCAGCGCGACCCCCTCAGCAATTTGTTCCCGATCCCAAAGCGCCCTGTCTTGCTTCGCCAGCGGAATCAACTCACCGTCAGCGCTCGTTCTCGCTAGACGCCGCGCATCGGTCAACAACATGAGCGCGAGCAATCCAGCAACCTCCGCGTCGTCGGGTTGCAGCTTGCGCATGATTCGCGTCAACCGGATCGCCTCTTGCGACAAGTCGCCCCGGCGTAGCTGGGCTCCGACGCTGCTGGTGTAGCCCTCGTTGAAAATGAGATACAGCACGTGCAGTACCGCGCGGAGCCGTTGCTCTCTTTCCTTGCCCGTCGGCATTTCAAATGCAATTCCGGACTCCTTGATGCTTTGCTTCGACCGGCTGATCCGCTGCGCCATCGTGGCTTCGGGCACAAGAAACGCGTGGGCAATCTCCGCGGTGGTCAAACCTCCCACTGCCCGCAGTGTCAGCGCAATGGCCGAAGCCGGAGTCAACGCCGGATGACAGCACATGAACAGTAAGATGAGCGTATCGTCCTGCTCCGATTCGCGAGCGGCGTCGAGAGGAGCCCCGAATTGCTCCACCTCCATCGCTGCTTCACTTTCTCGCAGGCGCCGGGCGGATTCACTGCGAATTTGGTCGATCATGCGACGGAAAGCGACTTGCGTCAGCCACGCGCGAGGATTTTCCGGCAGTCCATCGCGCGGCCAGCGCATCGCTGCAGCAAGCGATGCCTCCTGGACAGCATCCTCCGCGGCCGCGAAGTCTCGGAATCTCCGTGCAACAATGCCGAGCACCTGCGGCGTCAACTCACGCAACAGGTACTCGATCGTAAAATCGGAAGCCTGTGCTGTCACCGGTCTTTCCTGTTCAATCTCAGAGTCCCAAATCCGAATGGCCACCCAGAACTTGACGCACCTCGATGGGCATACTTCCCGAGGTACCGCCGGGGCCGGGCGCTGCCGAAGCCCGCGCGGCGATCTTGTACGCCTGCTCGGGACTCTCCACGTCAATGATCCAGTATCCGGCGAGAAACTCCTTGGACTCCGGGAACACACCGTCGGTAATCGGCGTGCCATCTTTGCCTGCGCGAACGAGCTTGGCTTGGTCAGGCCAGCCTAGGCCTTCCGCGGCAACGAATACACCTTCCTCCTTGAGTTGCTTGTTGAAAGCGTGCATGAAAGCCACGTTCGCCTCCATGTCCTTCTTTGACCATTTGGCATACTCGGCGAAACCGGCCTT
>Ga0307477_10001895_pt1 | contig 16669 bp, 13 predicted proteins | sample atmos_gasesECM2C_FD_203316 | JGI IMG/M metagenome (GOLD analysis project Ga0307477, IMG submission 203316) | Hardwood forest soil microbial communities from Morgan-Monroe State Forest, Indiana, United States - atmos_gasesECM2C_515 | ecosystem: Environmental > Terrestrial > Soil > Temperate...
ATCCCAAGCCATCGACCCCGACCGCCACAATCAGTCCCGCGGTCTTATCAGGATTATTTCCGTTCAGGCAGAACTCCACTTAGACAAATGAAAACTTTGGCGGGAGAAAAAAATGTGAGGCGTTACATTCTGCCGGAACCTTCGTTGTACCGCACGATATGAACGCCGTCCGCGCATCTTTCGCCTCGATCTTGATCGTTGGACGGTAGGGGTTCGCGATCCAGCTCTGGGTTTCTCTCCACCAGATTTTGGAGAAGATCAGAGCGAAACCGCCCTTCCGTGTCTTTCGCCAATCAAGACTCAGACGGCTCAGGTCGAACGGAAGATTAAAACCTGCGATAAGCCAGCCTTTCCGCAGTGCGGGAAAGAAGACGTGTTCCATGAATTCGATCAATGAACCATAAACTGAGAACCGCACATTGGGCGGAAACGAAGGAGCCTCAGTCTGAGGGAACCTATTTGCCGCGAACTTTCCAACAGTCTTGCGTTCTCGCTTGGAAAGTCCGTCATAGAAGACACCCTCATCAATGCAGGCGTAGTGTCCGTCCACCAACTCGCAGATTCGGTAGATTCCGAATATGAAGGTTTGATCAATTGAAATCCGGGTCTCCGTGTCGAACAGCAGGACGCGATGTGGCCACTGCGGAGGCTTCGCCGTTATCCACGGGGATTTCGACCGTTCCTGGACCTTATGTGTGTGTGCTCGAAGAAATATTGATAGGCGCTCTGGCTTCATAGTTTCGTGCGAGGTCGCAATAAACGATCTGCACAAAACCTGCGCTCTCGGAGTTGCTGTTTCACAACCTCCGGGCCTTGCTGCTGATAGTACGCAACGACACAGGGTTCGCAGGCGAGACCACCGCAAAAAGATAGTGGGGTACTCGTGATGGGCTGATTACAGCTGATGCAGCGGAGTGCGTGCAAAGGCTTGTCCACATCGAGTTCGCTTTTCGGTTTTGGTTGCGAAAATTGGTGTCCGCACTTCGGGCAAACAACGGGCGATTGAGTTTTTGAATTCATCTAAGAATCCTTTCTGGATCAATCTGCTCAGCGTGATCGAGTAACCATAGAAAGACGAGGCACGCTTCACGAGCGCGCTTAATCCTGTCGCTGAGATTCGTCGCACGTTTCATCATGTTCGTGTTCGCGCCGTAATAGGCTCTCGTGATCATCTGGTGATGTTTGGTGCACAGGTGCACACGGAACCAACTGCAATGCTCGCAACCGGCCACGTGGTGCCATTCCGTTGCAGCCCTATTACAAAACGTGCATCGTTCGCGCCCGGTCACACCACACCCACGAGGGAATAAATGTCCTCGAAAGGTTCATCGCTCTCAGCGGCAGCCGCAGCGATGCGGGAAACTTCGTAGTGAGATGTGGCGAGACGGACTCCGTTTATAAAGACGTTACGAGGGAAAGCGTTTATCAGTGAGAAATCGCCCCGTCCGGCAGCCTTAACTGCGTTATTCCAGATTCCTACGAGGCTTGCTTTGCGGCTTCCGCGCGCGCGGAGCCACTTAAATTCACCTGGCTCGGCTGTGGAAATACTAAGCTTACGGGTGTAAGGGTCATAGCCACGCACCTGAAGCCGACCACGCTCATCACGGTAGAATGCTCGCGGAAAGATCGCCTCTACCATTCGCCGAGTAATACCGGCCTGCAGTTCAGCATCCTTCCAGGTAAGATCGTCGCGTCGAAGTCTCAACAGGTCAAACCCAGCAATACGCTTGCGAGATGTATCGTGACGAGATACACTCGCGTTAGAACGTTTTCTATTCTTGGCGGCTGAGCGGCTTTCCTTGGATGAGGTTTCCGCTGGCCGCTTTCGTTTGCGCGGCATGGATCACCTCGTGCTGCGACCCTCTTGAACCGCTTTAGTTTGTCTAACGCGACCGCTCGCACCGTCGCTTCTAATGAAAGCTTCCAGTGCCACTACTGGAATAATCCTGCGACGCCCTATCTTCCTACTGGTTAACTCCTTGCGGGCGACAAGGTTTGCAACTGTTCGTGGTGAGAGACCGAGCCGTCGGGCTGCCTCGGGGACATCTACTGCCAGGATGTTTGCGGTCACTGTCTGCTACCTCCTGCAACTCATTGCAGCATGTTGCACTTGACCGAGTAAATAAATAAGAAGACAATGGTCTGTAACACTAAGCCATAGGTTACGGCGATCCTTGAGCGACTTGTTACGCAAACTATGGCGTTGAATTGGAAGGCTCGTATGGGTAAGCGTTATCGTCATCCGGAACTTGGCGCGTTTCACAAGCTCGATCTGTCTGGAGGTAGCATCGCTGGAACCCATGTTCCGGATAAGATGTTGGATGAACTCATCAACTTCTTAAATGGGCCTGAGAAATCTACGAGGTCCAATAAGACCCTTGAGATTCTCGAAGAAATGTTGCAGCTCGACAGAATCACTCCTCCTGTCTGGAACGAACAGATCGATGGGTCAATGGTCGTAATGAAGAAAGGGACAGCTTGGCCCAATCCCACCCTCAAAAGACACGCTCCTGCAAAGTACGCGCTTCAAGTGGAGATCAACCAGAGACAGGATTCGATCAACCGTCAACTGGCACGCTATCGCTTCCTTCCGCACGCGTCTCCGCATTGGGTAGGAGGGCGTTGGCTCGTGACGTGGAAGATCGTCTCTCCGAGAGATTCTCGAAAACGCAATGGTGTTCACCAAGAGGTGTTGTCCGAAGGAGTCGCCCTTCATCTAATCCTGGATTTTGCGAGGGCTGGCTATTTGAACCGTTTTCGACGTTGTTCCCGTTGTGGTAAGTGGCTATACGCAAAGTTTCGGCATCAAGCCTTCTGTTCAACCGAATGCCAACAGAAGCATTACTCCAAAAGTGAAGACTGGCGCAGGAAGAGGCGGGAATACATGCGGCAATACCGTCAGCGAACGATGTCACCCTGAGAGATTAGGAAATGGGATTTTTCTAATAGAGGTCAAGTAAAGAACGGGCCTGCCCGACTGTTAGCAGCAGCCGGGTAAGCCCTAACCATACTGGAATTGGAGGTTCCAACATGGCTTCGTACAACCTACCGCAACATAATCTTTCCCACAAATCGACCGTGACCAAAAGGGGTGTGGTAACACTCGCGGGTTTTGGAATTCGAGTCAGAATGCAGTCTGGCCATCTTCTTCTTGAGCACGGGGTCGGCACGGACCGCCACTACGTTCGCCTGCCGCGCGTGCGGCATGGGTTGGAGCGTCTAGTTTGCATCGGCTCTGACGGATTTGTCTCCCTGGCCGCCCTAAAATGGCTAGCAGCCCAAAATGCATCCTTCGTACTCTTGGAGCGAAACGGGAAGGTCCAGTGTGTCACTGGTCCAGTTCGACCCTCTGAAGCCAAGTTAAGACGATCTCAAGCTCTTGCGGCCGGTAATGGCATCGGCCTTGAGATTGCGCGAACGCTGATCGAGGCGAAGCTGAGCGGCGAAGAACGAGTCCTCCGAGAGCAGTTGAATTCACCTACGGTAGCCGACGTTGTTTCCAATTTTCGAAATAAGCTAGCTTCCGCAGACAGCTTTGACGATATCCGCATTGTCGAGGCAACCGCGGCTGCTGCTTACTTTCGTGAGTGGCGTTTCCTTCCAGTGATGTGGCCAAAAGCCGACGTGAAGAAAATCCCAGATCACTGGCGATTTGCAGGAAGCAGGCAGTCGCCCCTCACAGGTGGACCACGATTGGCTGTGACGCCCGTCCATGCTGTTCTGAATTATTGCTTCGCACTTCTCCAAGCAGAGACGAGGTTGTGTTTGTCTGTGCTGGGGCTAGATCCAGGCTTGGGCATTGGTCTGCACACTGACACGGCTAACCGCGATTCGCTTGCTCTTGATGTGCTCGAACCGATTCGCCCGGAAATTGAGACGTGGCTACTCCATTGGTTATCGAGCGAGCCACTGCGCCGATCCGATTTTTTCGAAACTGGGACTGGCAATTGTCGGCTCATGTCTGGGCTGTGCAAGAAGCTAAGTGATACAAGCTCCGTATGGAGAAAGCTAGTCGCACCTTGGGCCGAACACGTGGCGCAAGCCCTTTGGATGGCTTCCAAACCCAACCATCATACTGATCTCATCCGGCCAACACGTCTGACTCAGCAGCGCCGAACTGAGCCGAAAGGCGGAGTATGGACATCTCGGGTTAGGGTTCCCAACTTCGAGCATCTGTGCCCCGGCTGCGGGAAAACAATCCAGAATCGGAGCAGAGAGTGTGCCCGTTGTGCCGTTGATACTGCGACCAAGAAAATGCTCGATGTTGCACGAGTTGGTCGCCTGACGGCGAACGGACCTGAGGCTCAGGCCAAACGAGCGATCAAGGCGCGTAAGAATGCGCTAGCACAGCATTCATGGAAAGCGTCAGACCAACCGGCATGGCTCACTCAAGAGTTGTTCGAGCAGAAAATCCAGCCCCTGCTCGCGAACGTTTCCATGTCTGTCATTCGATCATCCATCGGAGTCTCAAAATGGTATGCGAGCAAGATTCGCAAAGGCTACCGCCCGAATCCGAGGCACTGGAAGGCGCTGGCGGAACTGGCTGGTGTTTCGGCGGAGGGAGCCGCAGAACCCTAAACGATTCCGACGAGCTGTTCCGCTCTCTTGTTTCCGTCCATTCTAACGATTTGGCGGGCCGACTGAGTGAAGGGATCGTCGGGGGTCTCTCCAACTGGCTAAATCTCATGACATCAGCCTTCTAAAAGGTGGTCGTGGCCAGCCGCCTGTCACTCCCTCAACGTTGCTAAATAGACCGCTAACAAGCTTACGTTTTCTTGGCTCGATTGAGCAGATACTGAGGCGGGCTAATCTTGATACTCCAAGTATCACCTAGCATTTGCATTGTAGGATAATCACAACCATAAAGATATAGATAATCAGCGACCAAGTAACGAACGATGGACCACGCGAATGGATTCTTTACTACGAGGCTTTTCAGCTGCTTTAACTCACGTTCTGGAACATTGTCATAATGATCCAGCTTAATCGCGACGTCGATTACTCGGGTGGGCAAATCATCTTTTATTTGGAAGACTTTATCATAAGTCGCTGCTAGATCCTGGTGGCCAACAGCGTAGGAAACTCTTTTTATCGAACCGAAGGTTGCAGTCTGGGTCAGCCAAATGATCGCTAACTCGGTTTTTCCAGCAAGTTCCTGGTCAGCCAGACCCGTCCGCTCGGCAATGATGTCCGAAATATATTGACGCATGCTGTCCAGATTATTTTCGGCCAAGCCTAAAAGAGCGTGAATCGTTCGCAATCCCAAGAGATAACAGTCGCGGGTAATATCCAGCTTTAAAGCACCGTCAAGAGAACCCGGAAAGTTACGCAACACCTGGCCGAGAATCTTTAAAGTTTTGAAAGCTATATTGAGCTTTACGACGTCCTCTAACTGCCGGTCGTACTTATAATCGTGCGCACTATCTTTTGTTGCCTCGCGTTCCTTTTGGAGTTCTGCGGCCTCGTCCTGCTTTCGGTTCGCTTGATCACGATGTTCGCGAACGTTCCCGGAGGCTAACTGCAGGGGAGGAGGAGACTGTGTGATCATCTTGTTCAAAAACGCCACGTGGCTTTCGAGGTTGCAAGGTTCATGTTCGTCATAGATCTGCTTTGCACTGTTGATCAATCGCTTGATGAGCGATGCATCCTTAGTCAAGTAGACGTAAAAGATCAAGGTATTAGCACTCACATCGCTGTAAATGTGATCAGCAATCTGATTGAGTTCGGACCGTAGCGTCTCAGCGTTTTCTTGCAAGTACTTAGCCAGACAGTAGTAGAAAATGTAAGGGTACTTGAATTGAAACAATCCACTTGACTCCGTTAGCATTTCCGCTTTGCGCAGGTCTGCACTCATCTGAGAGAAATCTCTAACAATGTCGTAGCGTTTGCAATATGCTTCATGGGCGGCCCTGAATTCAGATTCTGTTAGCGAAGACTGGCTGCGTGTAAACATGGAATGCGCCAGTCCGGACATATACGTGACCTTTAGGTCTACGTCCTTCGTCCCGCGTTCGCCGGCAGCAAGTGCAGTCTTGATCAGTACCTCATACAGGTAACCGTACGATCCGTTGGTGGTATTGGCGGTCTCCCCAACTTCAAGCAACTGCAAAAGCGTCAAGACGATCACGGGATAATGGGGCAGAACATTTTTCCCCAACAACGTGGAGACGGTCTTGTCAGTTGACAAGACTAGTTTGGCTAGCTCCTCCGGTTCTGTGGTATCTTCTCGCCCCAAATAGTGCCACTTCTCAATTAGTCGGTGGCGATGAAATTTGCCGAATTCCTTAATCTCACATCGCGTGAAATCGACGAAGGCACTTCCATCGACAGATCGCGCGAGTTCCTGAAGACGAAACAAGTCAGAAGCAATCACAACGATGAATTGGAATTTTTGTCGCAGCCGATCAAAGAGTGTTTTGTAGGCGGCCTTGGAAAGTCTTGCGAAATGAATGTCATCAATAATGAGCATGCACTTCGAACGGTCATGTTGCATGAACCGCTCAGCAGAGGCTAGTCCGTACTGAGATGTCGCGCACCTCATCAGTAGCGCGAGTAATGAGGTTTCCTTGCGATGACCTATGAATTGTTCGCCCCGAACAAGGAGGGGAGCCAAGCCTTTGTTCTGAAAATCTAGGTACAGTATCTTGGCGAGTGACGACTTGCCTGAATCGTCAGCCCCGTAAATCACAACGCGTTCACTCTCCATTATGAACTCGGGGATTGACTCGCCCGCGATCGATGTAGGCTTGTGGTCGCCGCTTATGAGCTTGTCGATGTCACGCCTGCGAAGATCAGGGTAAACATAGAGGTCGCGCAAGAGAAGTTCAGAGCGCGGCGGCGTTCGCCTCGGATGTCTGAATCCCGTTCCAACGCTGCGGAGTTCGGACGAGAATGCAGGAAGAGTCTGGAAGTCATCGCTGGGGCGAGTCGGGTTGCGTTCTACCGACCACTCGAGTGATGCGGTCTCAGCATAGAGATGCCCATTCCACGTAAATACAGAAATAGTTTGCTGCTTCTCGGCTAGGTCAAACAGTGCCATTTGGAATCCGCTAGTTGCGGTGTCAGGATCATGTAGAGCCGGAGCCTCGAAGTACTCCATCTGCTCCCCGCTGAGCATTTGTGTTCGTAACTGACTTCCGATGTGTTCGTGGCCTGTTAGGATGATGTCTGCCTGGTGCTCGACGTACGTTTTCAAGGCCCGGTAATTCTCGTGATTAATCCAGTTGTAAGGATGGTGAAACATCGCGACGCTGAGGGCTGCGTCCGCCTGGGTTGACCCCACCAGCACGTCTGGTGGGATGAAGAGTTCTGATTGGACTTCATTTCGCCTAGACAGCCATGCCGTATTGAAGCAGTGAAAAACAAACGTTTTTCCGCCGACAGTAAATGATCGTTGATAATGGAGTCTGTCCGGCAAGGGAAGCACTTCATGTCCGCAAAGTTCGGCCTCGAACTTGAAGAAGTCGTTCTGCACTTTCATCATGGCCGCAAAGTTCGAACCTTCCAGATCGACAGGCTTCTTCAAGTAGGTGTCCAATGATTCGAGCAAGAACGTGCGCGTCTCATTTTCTTTGCGCAGATTGCAATCGTGATTTCCCGGGATCAGGACGAGCTCGACTCGCGAAATCCCACCGATGAGGAGCGCCGACCTTAGGTCGGTAAGGAAGGCATTCGCGACCGTATATTCGTCAGGTGCACTGTGGATCAGGATGGATCAGGACATCAAAGGGGTGGAGGAAGGGGACCACGATGACGTCGGCACCGATCCCTTCCTCCCGATGGTGTAATTTGTGAGCGGCCAAGAACGCGTATCGAGCACCAACCCATCCGAGAGCGGGGACTAAAAATTAACCTTGACTGAGGCTCGGCCCTTCAGAAGCACAGTCCTCGCAGTCTGGTCCGGGATGCTGCCTGCAACCTTTGCCGTAATTTCAAGAGTTGGGGCGTTTGCATGCGGCAGCGATTCCGGTTGAACTTCTGCGTTCTCGCTGTCGTCCCCTTCGTCATTGCTGAGAAATACCCCGTTTCTTTCGAACCCCATCTCGCCAAAATTGCCCGTAGAGTCAAAGTTGCCAGAAGCCGAAAACGATCCGTCATCATAAGACAACGAAAACGTCCCGGAGTTGGAGGAATCCCACATAGTTCCCGCCCAGTTAAAGGGACTGACCGGATCGTGCGACGTTGGTCGAATCCGGCGTGGATTGCCGGTTCTCTTGTAGGTGATGTCCAACGATAACTTGGCTGGTATCAGCTGGATCGGGGAAATGCCGGGTACCGCTTGCGGAGGCGGAGGAAAGCTAAATGCATCCACAACCGGCACATCGACCAAGTGAATGGTCACGGTATCCCCATCGATTTTTACGGCACTCGCGTCAACCTTCACGGTCCAAAAGAGACCGTTCGGCAACGTCCACGGGCTGAAATCATGCAATTGGGTCCTCAGACCGAGGTCCCAGAGGTCCAGTCATATCTCGACAAAGATGCCATTTGCCTCCTCCGACACCGTGGCTCCCGCCGTATTAACGGGGTCCGCCGCTGTGCCTCCGACGAATTTGCCCTGGTAGACGCGGATGTCGGTGATGACAACGTACTGATTGTTCTTGTTGTCAGTGGCCAATCCGCTGGTGTAGCCCATCGCGGTCAGACCCTTGAAGTTGGTGATGACTTGCGGATCGGCGCCGATCGGATCAAAGGGTGGACTTTGGCCCGGCGGGCCAGGAACGAACGCGTTAGCAATCCCGTATCCTGGGACAAGGTCGCCACCGCGAATAGGAATTGGTTGGACGGGCAGATTGGGAATCGGCTGAATCTGGGCCGTCAGCGTGGCGCCGAGTGCCAGAACAGCAAAGATCGAGTAACCAAGCCTCCATCGCATTGTAATTTACCTCCTCGCAAGATGGCGGAAGCGTGTATTCCTGCGCTTCCGGGGATGCACCCCAGCCCAGAACATCCGCTCAGATAGCCCGAGTGCTGGTAGCGCGTGGATATACTCTTGATTTCTCAGTGGTTCCACAATCGATAAAAGATAATTTTTTTGTCACGAGAATATCGCGGCCCAAGCGCCTAAAAATATTGGGCGATATGCAACGAAAAGGCCTGCTAAGATATAGCGCCTTGGACGCCGGGAGCCCACATTGGCCGCCCCAATTATTCAGTTCGAGGACGTGGAGATTGACCTGAGCAAGTTCGAGGTCAGACGAGCGGGCCGGCGGGTCCGTCTTGAAAAACAACCTTTCGATCTCCTGCTGCTACTCCTGAAGAAACACGGCGATCTGGTGGCCAGAAAAGAGATTGCCGACTCTTTATGGGGTCCCGATGTATTCGTCGAAACGGATCGAAGTATTAACAACGCAGTACGGAAGATAAGACTAGCTTTGCGGGATGACCCGGAAAACCCTCGATTTATTGAAACCGTGTCAGGCCGGGGATATAGGTTTATCGCTGCTGTATCCCTGTCCTCCGAAAGCCAACCTGAGTCTATCTCGGAGCAGACAGTCTCCGGTAACGGGCATGACACCCTTGCCAAGAAGGACTCGGTTGTGCTCGCGGCTGCCGCCGACAATCCGGTGAATGCAGCAGGCGACAAGCAATTAGCGGGCAAGAACACGGTTAAGTGGATCGGGCTTGTGGTAGTGGCTTTTCTGCTCGTCCCAACTACGATTTGGGAGCTGCGACAGAAATCCGATCCGAGGAAAGGACCAACCGAACTTCGGGAACTCACTTACACGCAAATCACTAACTTCACAGATTCGGCAGTTTCGCCGGCTTTGTCGCCCGATGGCCGAATGGTTGCGTTCTACAGAAGCGACAATTGGTTTCTCACTCCCGATCAGATCTATGTGAAGCTTCTCCCCAATGGCGAACCGGTTCAGCTTACGAATGATCTCAGGCTCAAATACGGGCTGGCATTTTCCCCAGACGGTTCCCGGATCGCCTACACCACCTATAGCGCGGAGCTTAATGACGAGTGGAAAACATACACGGTGCCTCCGCTGGGTGGCCAGCCGACTTTGCTTTTTTCTAATGCCGCGGGGCTCACCTGGTTAGACCAGCGCCGGGTCCTGTTCTCGGAAATAGAAATGGGCGTTCACATGGGAGTTGTCACGGCATTGGAAAATCGTTTGGAATACCGCAAGCTTTATTTTCCGCAGCATCAGCGCATGATGGCGCACTACTCCTATGCTTCGCCTGACCGCCAATGGGCGATAGTCATCGAAATGGATCCGATCTGGCAACCGTGCCGCTTGATTTCACTCCTCGGTAGTTCTGAGAGCCGCCAGGTGGGCCCGCAAGGACAATGCACATCGGCCGCGTGGTCGCCTGATGGTAAATGGATGTACTTTGGAGCTGAGGTGGAGGGCACTCATCATTTATGGCGCCAGCATTTTCCTGACGGACAGCCTGAGCCAATTACGTTCGGCCCGACCGAGGAGGACGGACTAACTATGGCGCCCGATGGGCGGTCCATTATCACTTCGATTGGGCTGCACGAGAGTGCGCTATGGATTCACGACAAGCAGGGTGATCGCGCCTTGTCTTCCGAAGGTTACGTGAACCCGTTGTCGCCGAGATTCTCACGGAATGGCAAGCTTCTCTATTTCTTGATGCGACATGATTTGTCCTCGTCTTCGAGCGAGTTGTGGCGCGAAGATCTCGAGGCGGGAAAAATCGAGGCGGTTCTGCCGGGGTTGTCAATGGCGGAATATGACGTCTCGATCGACGGCAAGGAGGTCGTCTTCTCAACGCAGCCGCGCGGGAAACCTTCTCAAGTCTGGCTAGCTGAGTTAGATGAGAGTTCGCCTCCCAGAATGATCACGTCTAGAGGAGAGCGTGCGCCCCATTTTGGCTCGGACGCACAGATCATCTTCCAGTTTACGGATGGAAAAGCCAACTATGTTGGCCAGATCAGAACGGATGGTTCAGAGCGTTCCAAGTTGTTCCCATATCCGATCTCCGCCATTGGCACGATTTCGCCGGACCGGCGCTGGATAACCGCGGACGTACCGTTGCCTGATTCCGGCGTCATCATGGCGATTCCAATTAGAGGAGGTCCTTCGCGACGGATCTGCACTTGGTGCTCTGTCGATTGGAGTCCTGACGGCAAGTTCTTCTACGTCGGTCTGGCTCCGAATTCGCACAGAACTCGCGGCACAACGCTCGCGATTCCCGTAGCTGCGGGAGAGACGCTCCCCAACCTGCCGCCTTGGGGAATTCAAAGACCAGAAGATGCAAAGGTGGTTCCAGGTGCCCACCTCCTGGACGGCTGGTTCCTCTCGCCCGGACCGGATCCTTTGACATTCGCCTACGTGAAGACTTCGATGCACCGAAATCTTTATCGGATTCCGGTCCCGTGATCAAGGCTCTCGAAGCGGGCCACTTCTCGGAATCGCAAGCGCCGCGGTAGCATGCTCGAATCGTGAAGTCCAGGCAGCTCAGAACTATGTCTGCAACAATAAAAAAACGGGCTTGCGAGAATCGAACTCCTTAGACGCGGATAACACACAAATCGGAAATCATCCACACTTTTCTGCATCTGTTCAGTTCTTGACGTTCTTGTTTTATAGACTATGGATGGCCTTTGTCAGCTTTCGGAGTACGCGGCTTGATGGTGTTGATGGTGTTTTTTCCCTTCTTGAAGTTCCTTATTGCGCACTTGGCAACTCCGGACTGGCGAGAGAGCAGCTTGTTAGAAAATTGCTTCGCTTCTGCCCGGATTTGATCTAGATATTTTGCGCGACTACTCTTTCGCACTCGCGGCAAGTCTCGTCCGCCGGATCTAGTGCTCCCGCGCCTTGCCGAGAACATTCGACAATTCGTGGGAATCCAGTTTGAGAATCTTCTCAAGACCCATGAGCAAGGGGAAACGAACGCCAGAGTTCAACTAGAGGGTGTTGAGAACCAGCAACTCTCATCCTTAGGACCAGCTTTAGTTGATGACGCTCTACAATAACTTAGCGGAGAACCCGATGCGTCCACTGGTTTTGGGCAGAAAAGACTGGATCCACATCGGGAGCGCGCAAGCGGGCTCGAAGGTGGCCGCGATTCTCTCAGTGATTGAAACCTGCCGACGGCTCAAGGTCTCGGCCCGAGGTTATCTGTCGGACGTGCTCCCCGGCTTGGCCAACACTCGCCTGCAGTTCTTATCCGCACTCACGCCAACCGCTTGGGCCACGCAGCATCCCTAATCAGCAATATCACGCCTTCGTTAATCCGTCGACCACGTGGTTTCTCTGACGCTTACCGTGGAGCAGGTGGACGGGGGCGGAGCTTGTTCGTCTTTCGCTACAAGAATAAAGCTAGAGGCGAGTGGCTCCCAAACAGTTTCCACCCTCGCATCCAACTTCGACCGAGGGACTCCAAAGCTGCCTTCATTCGTTTGGCCGGAGGCGACATGAATCAACCCTATCGAGTCGGCGCTCCGCGCCTCCGGTCCCCGCACCCCGACAACAAAAGGGACACCGACGCGCGGACGAGTTGAGTTAGGATGACGCTGAACAAGGCAGAGGACGATCCTGACCTGATCCTAGAATCACCACCACAGATGGGGTGTGTACATTTCGACATCACATACACATATACCCGTCAAAAGGCGGACGGGGTATTACGCATTGAGGGGAAAATGCTACACCCAACCCCCCTCCACAAAACTCTGGGCTAAAGCCCGCCCGGCCCGCGATGAGGGCGTCATTCCTTGAGCAACCGCATTTGGATACCGAGACTGACCAGGTACGCTCCAATAACAAGAAACATCAGGTTTTGGTTGCCGACGATCATGCTGAGATACTCACTGAATCCGCCGATCATCGCTCCGATCAGGTTTGCGCCGAAGAAAGAGGACGGGTTCAACGCTTGGCGGAAGGTCGTGGAGAAGATCAGCCCGGCAAAAAAGATCGGTAGGGGCACAACGAGAAGGCACCAAGCCAGTCGTTCGTCGAAACTTAGCGCCAGAACAACGTCGCGCTTAACGAAGTAGAGCAGCAACAGAGTTGCGATCAGTGGCGCGTACAGCCACGGCCGAAAGCGACTCATGTGCATCGCTACTAGGTTCGCAGTCAACACCATCAGGAGAACGCCCGCTACGACCACCAGGGTTACAAACCAGGTGGTGCCAAAGTAAAGAGAACAGTCGGAGATGCTCTTGGTTTCCAGCAGCAGAAAACCCAGCCCTAGAAAGAGAAAGTGGCCGTCGTTCATGCCGAACCCTCGGCCACGCAGCACGAATACCGCCGGTATCGTGATCGCGAGGAGGATTCCAATCACGATCAGGTAATCAGCCGGGATGGTTTTGTGAGAAAGGTAAAGAAAGGGCCAATCGTCTGTAGGAGCGACGGCTTCGGATAAATCGTCACCTGCCGAGAAGGCCGTACGCACAAATCGGCCGTATTGAGTGGGCGGGTCTGGGTGCTGCCCACGGAATGCGCAGATCACCACCTGCCCTTGACTCTCATACGCAACCGGCATCTGGTTCGTGGCGAGTGCAACCATCCGCACTAACTTGCGGGCGAGCCACTCGTGCCCAGCCATGAAGGAAAGGCACAATACGCCATTTTCGTTCAGCAATCGGAAGGCCGACTGCATACTCTGCACCGTATAGATATAACCGTCTAAGCGGATATTACTCATTGAGCTAAACAGCGTTTGTGAATCTAGAAAGCCGAAGACCACCATGTCGTACCCTCCGCTTGAACGCCGAAGAAAAGCTCGGGCATCCTCGACGTGGACACGAACCTTCGGATTCTCGTAAATTCCCGAAGCGTTGAATCGGTTAGAGAGCTTCACTAACATCGGGTCGATTTCCACCGCATCCACCTGTTCGGCTCCGTTCAGCACCGCAATCTGTGTGTCCGTGCCTCCTCCCGCCCCTAACATGAGCACCCCTCGGTGGGCCGGAGCCAGCGCATAGGGCAGGTCGTATTGCAATCTCGCGTCAAGAATCTGGGATCTCTTCACCGCAGAATACCGGGCTGGGTCGAAGGTGCCGTCGCTCTGAAGAAAATAGTGATTTACTCTCACATCGTAGATTGGCGGATCCTGCATCGTGCGCAGCCCCGGGAGTGGCTCTCGTATAGGAGCATTCCCGTGCTTATCGCCCTGCAAGACCACGACGATGTAATAGTAGGGTGACCACGCTGCACTGGGACTGACCGAAAAATACACTCCTGCCAGCGACAGAACTAGGATCGGGATTGATCGCAACCACTGCCCGCGAGGAAGAAGCAAAATAATCGCCAAAACCACAAATCCCATTCCACGCATCGGCGAAAAGTACTTCAACGAGAAAACGCCGAAACACAGCGTCCCCGCAAGGCTGCCACCCAAGTCCCAGGAGTAGGCCATTAAAGGGGGCAGAGTTTCAAAAAGCGATCCGATCCGTTGACCCAACGGCACGAACACTATTGCGTTGCTGACGAAGATACCCACCAGGCTTACATAACGCACAAGTTGAGGCGTAGGTGTGTAGAATCTGCTCTCCGAGGCAGTAGTCGGCAGCGTGATGAAATGGGCAATTAACAGCCATACAACGTTGATCAGCAGCAAGGCTGGCAGCCATCCAAAGAGCGACTTTCTTGTCTTCCCAACGATCGCTCCCACACCCAGACCGAGGAAAGAACTGATCAACATCAGATTGGCGTAATAAGCGATTAGCCTTACGACCGCAGGCTCCCAGCGAATCACCATCAATTCGAGAAAGAGAGCGAGGAATGACAGACAGAACAACTCCAGCCCGCGCCGCCGTTTGACAGACAGATCTGTCACTTGAGACAACGGCAGAGCGGGGGATTCGGTCGAAACCATGCAAGCTCTCCTTCTGGTGCCAGAACGCGGCGGTGATTGAATGGCAGAGTGTTGATTATTATAAGTCTGGAGCGAACCAGTTCCCGGACGGGACTCGCGCCCGCTGAGGACTAGCGCCTTTCACGGCGCACCGCGAGCTTGTGCAAAGGCGTGTTAACAGCAGTTGACATCGGAGTAGATAATTGGAGTCGCGGTTGGAGCGCGTTCACGTGCATGACAATCGAGGTTTCTGGACTATTCTGACGCTGTCGGTATTCTCTGCGTGCTTGAGTGTCCTAGCGCCAACACACACGATGCCGCTGGATTATTCAGCAATCACGTCGCGAAGTCTGCCTCTGGCCGTCATATGGGCAGCCCTCCTTCTGCGCCTTGTTCTGCCCCGAGTTCACGGCCAAGAAGTTGAAATTGCGCCACATCCATTGACTAACCTGATTCCCTCGCTGCCACCAACGCCGAGTCCCTCTTAGACTTCTGCCCGAAGAATTATTGCTCATTAAGACGAGGACATCGTGACTAAGATTTTGTTCTTTGCCGCCTGTGTTGCTTCTGCAAGCATCGCTTTGATCGCACAGACGCCCGACTAGCAGCCATCCTCGGGGCATATCCAAGTACCAATATGGCCCGTCAAGCACCTGATGAAGTGCCCTACGGACGAGAGGTCACAACGGCGGTACAGAGTCCTGAAGAGCCTCCCGCTAGTGGCGTTGGCAAGGTGTCGCAACCCACAATGACGGTCTGTTCACCGAACGGACTTAATACGCGTGCCGCGGTAGTCGTATTTCCGGGCGGCGGCTATTGGGTTTTATATATGGACCTCGAAGGCACGGAGATCTGTGATTGGCTAACGGCTAAGGGCATCACATGTGCCCTATTGAAGTACCGTGTACCGGGCGAACACCTTTCGCCGAGGTCCGGCGCCTACCCGAAATCACCTGTGGCATTGGAAGATGCTCAGCGAACCGTCAGGCTCCTCCGATTCCACGCCGCGGAGTGGGGAATCGATCCACATAAAATCGGCGTCCTGGGAACCTCGGCAGGCGGGCATCTCGTGGCGGCGGTGAGCACGAATTTCAAAAGACGCTTGTACCGCGCTGTCGACGCCGCCGACAAGGAAAGCTCTCGTCCGGATTTCGGTGTGGCTCTTTATCCAGGACACATGCTTGAGAACACATCTAAGGAGTTCGCGTTAAATCCCTACGTTCCGGTTGCAAAGGAAACTCCGCCCATGTTTCTGTTGCAGGCTGAGGACTACCCGATAGACACTGTAAAAAACTCGTTGGTTTATTACTATGCGCTGAAGAATGCCGGAGTTCCGGTAGAGGTGCATTTGTATGCTCAAGGAGGCCATGGGTTCGGCATTCGGCGCACGAAGATGCCAATCACGGGATGGCCTCCGTTAGTGGAGACGTGGCTAAAGAGTATCGGGATGACTTCGGACTAGTTGGTCCGCGAAGTCAATTCTTGAAACATCGCGTTAAGCGCATCTCAAAACCCGTTGCTCCAAGGGAAGCCGAGCGTAAACGCCTTGGTTGACTGAGGAGCGTTTAGCTGTTGGTGCCGAAATGAAGAAGCAGTCGGACACGATCACAACCGTTGAGATGGCCCTCGGCTCGCTCGCGGTTACAGGGCGCGCCATCGCATGGGCTGTGCAAAAACTTTGTGAGGCCCTGGATTTCTGCGCTGAGGTGCTGAAGCCGTCCCTTCCTTCCACCCCGTCAAACCACCGACGGGGAGTGGAACGCTCAGGTTCTACTTTTTCTTTCCCAGCTTGCGAGTAATCTCTTCGACAATCTTGGGCCGCAAGTCGGCCAGTACACTGTCGACGATGCTGGCGATCTCCGGACTCTCCGAGGCTGCCGGGACGTCCTCGGGT
>Ga0307477_10001898_pt1 | contig 16632 bp, 16 predicted proteins | sample atmos_gasesECM2C_FD_203316 | JGI IMG/M metagenome (GOLD analysis project Ga0307477, IMG submission 203316) | Hardwood forest soil microbial communities from Morgan-Monroe State Forest, Indiana, United States - atmos_gasesECM2C_515 | ecosystem: Environmental > Terrestrial > Soil > Temperate...
TCTCTCGAACCAGTTCGGCCGGTATTTGCGATTTCAGGTTATTCACCAGTGTCTTGCGCTTCTGCGAGAAGCACAATTTTACAAACTCCAGAAAAGCGCTCTCGTTGATCTGCGGCAACTTCGCGCGCTCGCCCGGCAAGCGTAGCGTGACCAGAGCGGAGTTCACTTCCGGCGGCGGACAAAAGGCGTTGCGCGGAATTTCCAGCACCACCTCGGGCCGCGAAAAATATTGAGTGAGCACGGAAAGATAGCCGTAATCGCGCGTACCCGGCTTGGCGGCCAGGCGCAGCGCCACCTCGTGCTGGATGATGATGTGAATTTCGTCGATGATCGCGGCACTCGCAAATAGATGATGCAAAATTGGCGACGTGATGTAGTACGGCAAATTCCCGTAAACGCGCACGCGTTTTCCGCCGGCGATTTTGCCGATATCGGATTCCAGTATGTCCGCGGACAAAATTTCCAGATTAGGAAAGCGCTTCGCGAGCCGCTTCAACGCTGTCGCCAACAAGGGATCTAGCTCAATCGCGTGCACCGGCATACCGGTGGAAGCCAGGTGCTCGGTCATTTCTCCGTGCCCCGCGCCGATTTCGATCCAGCAATACTCCGCGCCCTCGCCCCGCGGAACCTGGGCGATCGATTGCGGCGAAACACGAATCTCCCGGGCGATCTCTTCGCGCCAGCCGGCGTCGGCAAGAAAATGCTGCCCTAAACGTTGACGCGTCATCCTTCTATGCGTCCCCTGTGCTCTCTGTGGTGAAACTCAGCGTCCCGCATTCGGCGGAGGCACATTATACGTGCAGGCCTCCTTGACGATATGGATTGTGTCGGATAGCGTTACTTCACACCTTTTCTCGGGAGCACAGTGCGAATTCTCTTCGTGGCATCGGAAGGCCTGCCTTTTTCCAAAACCGGCGGCCTGGCAGACGTAGTCGAAGCATTGCCAAAAGCTTTGGCAGGCCTCGGACACGAGGTCGCCGTGGTGCTGCCGCGCTACCGCGGAACGAAAACTAGCGCCGTGGTTTTGCCCAGTGTCACAATTCCCATGGGCGGCACCCGCCTCCGCTTTCCCTCCGTGGCCGATGGCTCGATGATTAACGGCGTGCGTTATTTCTTCGTCGATGACCCCGCCTATTTTGATCGCGACGACCTATACGGCGGCCCCGCAGGCGATTATCCTGATAACGCCGAGCGCTTCAGCGAATTCTGCCGGACCGCCATCGAAATCGCCAAGCACGTCTGGGCACCCGACGTCATTCACTGTCACGATTGGCAGTCCGCTCTGCTCCCCGTTCTGCTGCGAACTTCCTACGGCGACGATCCTCTGGTGAGAGACGTCCCCGTGGTTTTCACCATTCACAATATGGGCTATCACGGGCTGTTCGGCAGGGATGCGTTGGATCGCGCGGGGATTCCCGCAGGAGTCTTTCATCCCGGCGGCATCGAATTCTTCGGTAGTGTTAATTTTCTTAAGGGCGGGCTGGTTTTTTCCGATTACTTGACCACCGTCAGCCGTAAATATGCACAGGAAATTCAAACGCGCGAATACGGCTATGGATTGGACGGCGTCGTGCGCAGCCGCGCCGACCGGCTGGTCGGCATAGTAAACGGCGTGGACTACACGCTGTGGAGCCCAGAGCGAGACAAGTTCATCGCCGCGAAATATTCCGCCAAGGATCTCAGCGGCAAACAGACCTGCAAGCACGCGCTGCTGGAACTATTTGACTTGCCCCCAGAATATTTAGCCAAGCCGGTGATTGGCATCGTGTCGCGCTTTGCCGACCAAAAGGGATTCGATCTCATCGCCGAACGGGCGCACGAACTCATGCACGAAGATTTGTTACTGGTCGTTTTGGGCACCGGCGACCGCAGATATGAGGAGCTTTTCCGCGCGCTGGCGGCGGCATATCCCGGACGGGTCGGCGCGAAGATTGCCTATGACAATACTCTCGCGCATAAAATCGAAGCCGGCGCCGACATGTTCTTGATGCCATCGCGATACGAGCCCTGCGGCTTGAACCAGATTTATAGTTTAAGGTACGGTACGGTCCCAATTGTGCGGGCCACCGGCGGGCTTGATGATACGATTGAAGCATTCGACATCGAGCACGGCACCGGAACCGGCTTTAAGTTTGCGGAGTATACCGGCGTCGCAATGCTGCGCAGCGTGCGCCAGGCTCTCCATCTTTTTATGGATGAGCGCATTTGGCGCCGCATTCAAATGAACGGCATGGCCAAGGATTTTTCTTGGAGGGGCTCGGCGGTAGAATACGTTAAGGTTTATGCCGCGGCACGCACCGCACGAGGGTTGCCGGCCATAGCGGAGCCGGTTCCAGCGGCTCCGGCGCCAAGAAACCAAAAGCCTGTTGCAACATCTAATTGAGCTGGTCGAGAAGAGGAGAAGGCGCTTACTTCGGTAAGCCCTTGAGGACAAAGAACATGGCTGACAATAGCATCCAAGCGGTAAACGATGGTAACTTCGAAGCCGAAGTGTTGACGGCAAGCAACGCGCAACCCGTCATGGTCGATTTTTGGGCGGAATGGTGCCGCCCGTGTCACATGCTGGCCCCCACGGTCGCGGAAATCGCCCACGACTACGCGGGGAAGCTCAAAGTGACCAAACTCAACGTCGACGAGGCCATGAATTCCGCGGGCCGCTACAACATCCGCGGTATTCCGACTCTGCTTGTTTTCAAGAATGGGCAAGTGGTCGAGCAAATCGTTGGCGCGGTGCCCAAAGAACAGATCACTAAGGCGCTAGAGCGCCACTTCGCACCGACGGCCTAATCTGTATTCCTGCACGGGCATCTATCCCTGCTGGCCTTACACTGAGATAATCAGCACATAATTTTCTGCGTGATCTCGCTCGGCGGAGGGATAGTGGCTGATCCGGGAGGTTCGGTCCCAGCGAACGTTCGATCTCCTGCGCATGATCTTTCCATCAAGCCTTCCCTTAGGCTGCTCTTTTGGTTGCTGGCAGCCCTTCTCGGCTTCCTGCAAGCCTGGGCGCATAGAAACGATATGCAGTCCGATGGGATCTCCTATATTGAGATCGCCCAGAATGGATGCGTTAGCTTCGTAAACGGATATTGGAGTCCTCTATATCCGTTCCTCCTGCGTCTCACGTTCAGCATTTTTCACCCGTCTCTGTTTTGGGAAGCTACTTCGGTTCATCTCGCCAATTTTGCAATCTATCTAGTGAATTTGGCGTGTTTCGAAGTTTTCCTGAAAGAACTTATCTCCACTCGGAATTCCTGGGCCGAAATGCAATCGGGACAGTCTTTCGTTTCCGCCCAAACCGTGTGGACCTGGGGATATGTCTTGTTCTTGTGGGCCACCCACTATTGGGTGACAACGGCCTGGGTTACTCCAGACCTGTGTGTAGCCGGAATCGTTTACCTGATTATGGCAACCATGCTGCGCATCCATCGCGGCGCGGGTGGTTGGCTCACGTTTGCATCGCTAGGCGCGCTTCTTGGTCTCGGCTACCTGGCAAAGGCGCCCATGTTTGTCCTGGCCTTCGTATTTTTCGCTTGTGCAGCGTTCCTCGTTCCTTCACCCAAGAAGGCTGCGCCTCTCTTGACCATGGCATTGGTGTTCTTTTCTCTGTTCGCCACGCCTCTGATTTTTTCTCTCTCCAAGGCCAAGGAGAGGCTCACGTTTGGCGACAGCGGAAAAATCAACTATGCCGAATTCGTGAACGGCGCTCCCAAGTACGTTCATTGGCATGGCGAGCCGCCCGGTACCGGAATTCCCGTTCACCCGCAGCGGCAACTAGCCGCGAACCCACCAATGTATGAATTCGCCGTCCCTGTCCCGGGCAGTTACCCACCCTGGTACGATCCCGCATATTGGTACGAGGGAATTCAACCTCACTTTGCAGTCAAGGGGCAGCTGCTGGCGATATACAGAACCGCCAGCAGCTACCTTCGCATCGTATCGGTGACCGGGACTCTCTACGCTGTGTTCCTCACGCTCCTGGCGCTGTCGAAACGCTCACAATTTAAGTTTGCCGGCCTAAGAGGAGAAAGAATTTGCTGGCCGGTTCGGATACCGGCACTCGCGGCGCTCACGATGTACACCTTCGTGCATGTCGAGCCCAGGTTTGTTGGGGGATTTCTGCTGACGGCTCTGATGTGCACATTGGCTCGAGTGCGAGTTTCTCCGTCGACCGGCGGAACCGGCAGAACTTCGCTGCCAGCGTTCGCTTCCATCATTGTCCTCGCGCCCGCCCTGGCGATTGCTTGGTCCGCTGTCCGCGATTCTTCTCGAATCATCGCCTCCGGATCTTTCGAGCAATGGGAGGTTGCCCGCGGACTGCGCGACGCGGGAGTTTCGGCGGGAAGCACGGTTGGATATATTGGCACTGGGCTGGACGCCTATTGGGCGCATTTAGCCCAAGTGCGCATCGTCGCCGAGATCCCTGAATCGGGTCTCGCCAGTTTCGTGCAAGCAAGCCGTGAGCAGAAGGGTCAGGTGCTAGGCAAATTTCGGGAACTCGGCGTGAACGCCGTGCTGACAAAATATCCTGACGTCGCCTCGTCCATGGAAGGTTGGACACGGATCCCAGGCAGCCGTTATTTCTTGTGGGCGCCACCGGCAAGCGCGCCTCGTCTCCGTGAAACGAGAACAATACAATGAAGAAACCTCCGGCTGTAAATGCTCCAGCAATCACACCGCCCGACGACTCTCTGGTGCGTTGTCGCTGGGCCAGCAATGAATGGAACATTCCTTATCATGATGACGAGTGGGGCGTGCCCCTGCACGATGACCGCAAATGGTTTGAGCTGCTCATATTAGAAGGCGCGCAAGCCGGCTTGAGCTGGGACACCGTCTTACGCAAACGCGAGCGCTATCGCGAAGTGCTCGACGCCTTCGATCCTGAGAAGGTCGCGCATTACGACTCCAAGAAAGTGAAGCAGTTGCTTGCCGACCCCGGCATAATCCGCAATCGCCTCAAAATCGCCGCCACCATCAGCAACGCCCAAGCCTTCCTGAAAGTGCAGCAGGAATTCGGCAGCTTCGACGCGTACATCTGGCCCTTCGTAAACGGCAAGCCCAAGCAAAACGCCTGGAAGCGCAAACTCCCCGCGCGAACAAAAGACTCCGACGTCCTAAGCAAAGACTTGGCCAAGCGTGGTTTCCGCTTCGTAGGCTCCACGATCTGCTACGCACTCATGCAAGCCACCGGCATGGTCAACGATCACGCCGTGACGTGCTACCGTTACAAGAAGCTCGGAGGTGGAGCGTGAGCGGCGAAGTTGGTCTTTACCTTGTGTTCCGCAACACCCGCGAACTCCTGTACATGACACCTTTGGAACACAATCAGTACAGGCTAGAGGTGACTTCCATTTGCGGGCTTCTAAGATACGGCGACACGATCGAAGCGTACCCGCCCTCGGAAGACGGTTCTATTCGATATCGGCGGATGGTAAAGCGTTCGGGGCTAGAAACTCACAGTTTCATACTGCCCCGAGATCTAGTCGAGAGCACGGAAATGGCGCAACTTGTTCAACGTATCCAGTTGCAAGGAGGGCAGTGCGAGCGCATCGCTGGAGGTCTATTTATTGCCCACACTCCCAAAGACTGGAATATCGACATCGGACAGGAGCTGCAAGAAATTAGACAACGATTGAAATGAAGCCCGCCGCTTGCACCGCAAGCAGGCACAGCGTACGATGTTGATTCTGTGTAGTTTTCTTGTAATTCCCACCTGACATTTCCTCCTAAGAAGCCCGGAGGGAAGTGTGCGGGTGATAGACGTCTGCGAGTGAGGACCCTGCATGAAATCTGTCGTGGTGGTCGGCGCGCAGTGGGGGGACGAAGGCAAAGGCAAAGTCGTCGACTATCTCGCCGGCGCTTTCGACTACATCGCCCGCGTCGCCGGCGGACACAATGCCGGCCACACCGTAATCATCGGCAAAGATCGCTTCGTCCTGCAGCTCATCCCCTGCGGCATTCTGCGCCCTGAACAGCACGCAGTCATTGGCACTGGCGTCGTAGTCGATCCCGCCGCCCTGGTCGCCGAAATTGAAACGCTGGCGAAAGCTGGTGTCGATGTAAAGGGCCGCCTCCACCTCAGCAATCGCGCCCACTTGATTTTCCCGTACCATCGCGAACTCGATCGTGCCGCCGAAAGCGCCCGCGGCGCCAATAAAATTGGTACCACTTCGCGCGGCATCGGACCCGCCTACGAAGACAAGATGGCCCGGCGCGGCCTGCGCGTCTGCGACCTGCTCGACCCAGCGTCGTTCCGCGAAAAAGCCACCCGCGTGGTAGCGGAAAAAAATCGCCTGGCCAAAGGCGCGTATGGCGCGGACATCGATTTTTCCCACGAAGTAGAGGAAACGCTGCGCCTCGGCGACAAAATCCGCGCCTACATCTGCGACACCGCCGAGCTGGTCAACCGCGCGCTGGATGAAGGCAAATCCGTCCTCTTCGAGGGCGCGCAAGGCACCATGCTGGACATCGACCACGGCACCTATCCGTACGTCACTTCCTCCAGCGCCATTTCCGGCGGCGCAACCACCGGCGTCGGCGTCCCGCCAACAAAAATCAAGAACATCCTGGGCGTCTCCAAGGCTTACACCACGCGCGTCGGCGGCGGGCCTTTTCCCACCGAAATGCCCGACCTCGAAGCGCGCGAAGTCCGCGAGCGCGGCAAGGAATTCGGCGCGGTCACCGGTCGCCCGCGGCGCTGCGGCTGGCTCGATCTCGCCGTCCTTCGCTATGCGAAAATGATCAACGGCATCGATTCACTGGTGGTCACCAAGCTCGACGTGTTCGACACCCAGCGCGAAATCCAAGTCTGCGTCGGCTACAAATACAAAGGCTCGCCGCTTCACGAAATGCCCGCGCTCGCCGAAGAATACGAGCACGTAACGGCCGAATACAAAACGCTGCCAGGCTGGTGCCAATCCACCTACGGCGTGAAAGAGGGCGCCAAATTGCCGAAGGCCGCGGTAGATTACCTTGGCTTTATCGAGGATTTTCTGGAAGTGGAAATCGGCATGATCTCCACCGGCCCGGAGCGCGACGCCACCATAGTGCCGCAAGGCACAGAACTGGCGCACTGGCTCGAGTAGGGGCGCAATACATTGCGCCCCAGGTCCGCAAGATGGAGTGAGTCACAGGTTTTTGTGATTAAGCACGCCCGTCAACCATGCTCACCTACGAGCAAGCCCGCCGCACGGTAATCGAAAACGTAGTAAAAGCAAAAGGTCCGCGCGCAACCGCGGACCTCAATGTATGGGGCGCACTCGGCTTCGTTCTCGCCGAAGAAATAAAAACCGATCGCGAATACCCGCCCTTCCATCGCTCCACACGCGATGGCTACGCCGTCCACGCTGCGGAAGTCGCGCCCGGTGCGACACTGCGCTGCGTAGCCGAAATCAAAGCCGGCGATACGGTAGCGCACCCGCTCTCTCCCGCCTCCTGCGTGCAAATCATGACCGGAGCCGCGGTGCCGGAAGGTGCCGATGCCGTGGTAATGATCGAGCACACCGCGCGTAACGGCGATTCCGTGCGCTTCGACCGTCCCGCGCAATCGGGGCAAAACATCGTGCCGCGCGGCAGCGAAGCCCTCCTCGGTCAAGCCATACTTCGCCCCGGCGCACGCCTGGGCTATGCCGAGCTAGCGCTCGCCGCGCAAGTCGGCGCCACGCAACTACGCTGCGCGGCAAAACCGCGCATCGCCATTCTCTCCACCGGTGACGAAGTGGTGGCCATCGACCAGCAACCCGGCGAGTTTCAGATTCGCAACAGCAATAGCGTCTCGCTCGCCGCGCAAGTCCGGCTCGCCGGTGGCGAACCCGTTCTGCTGGGCAACGCCGCCGACCGTGTCGACGACCTGCGCGAAAAAATCGCCCGCGGCCTGCGCGAAGAGGTGCTCGTTCTTTCCGGTGGCGTTTCGATGGGGAAGTACGACCTGGTTGAAACCGTGCTGAAAGATTTAGGCGCCAAGTTCTACTTCGACGCCGTAGCCATCCGCCCCGGCAAGCCCGCCGTCTTCGGAAAATGCCAGGACACGTTCGTATTCGGCCTCCCCGGCAACCCGGTCTCCACCATGGTAACCTTCGAGTTGTTCGTGGTGCCCGCGATCGATCTGCTCAGCGGCGCACCCGCACGCGATTTGCCTTTAGTCGATGCGCGTCTTGCCGCCGCGCTGAACGAAAAGCCTGGCTTGACCCACTTTCTTCCCGCGCGAGTAGAGTGGCGCGGCGCAACACCCGAAGTAAAATCAGTCCCGTGGCAAGGTTCCGGCGACATCGCAGCACTCGCACAAGCAAATTGCTTCCTGGTAGTACCCGCCGATCGCACCCAGGTCCAAATCGGCGAAACTATGCCAATCCTGCTCCGCAAGGACATAATTTGACCACTCTTCTCTGCGATCTCTGTGTTCTCAGTGACCTCTGTGTTAATTCCTTTTCTTTCGTGCTCTGATGGCAAAACTCTCCCACTACAGCAAGCGCGGCGAAGTGCAAATGGTCGACGTCTCCAACAAGCAAGTAACCACCCGCACCGCCAAAGCCCACGCCTTCATAAAAATGAAGCCCCGCATAGTGACCGCTGTCCGCCGCCTCAAAAACCCCAAAGGCAATCCCCTCGAAATAGCCCGCATCGCCGGAATCGCCGCCGCCAAACGCACCGCGGAGTGGATACCTCTTTGTCATCCTCTCCCGCTCACGCGCATTGATGTGACTGCGACGCTATGTGAAAATGGCGTAGAACTTGGCTCTACAGTGATAGCCACCGCGCAAACCGGCGTGGAAATGGAAGCTCTGGTGGCGGTGAGCGCCGCAGCCCTCACGGTCTACGACATGTGCAAAGCCCTGGACAAAGGAATGGAGATCACCGACATCTACCTGGTTGAGAAGACCGGCGGAAAGAGCGGCGATTTTCATCGTGATCCGGGGGCGGGGAAGACGCGTCAGCGGAAAACGCTCCGGAGCGCCAAACGATGACCGCGGCGGCAGGGAAGACCACCGTCAAGTTGCTCCTGGTGGAAGACAATCCACTGGTGCTGGAGTTGGTTTTTCGCGGGATTGAACACGTTTGCGATGTGATGGTCGCCCACGATGGTGGCGACGCCCTCTTAAAGACAATTGACGACCCGCCCGACGTAATCCTCTGCGACTATAAAATGCCCGGCCTCGACGGTCGCCAGCTTTTTGACAAGCTGCGCTCCCGCGAAAAGACCCGCCACATTCCTTTTTTATTCATGGCCAGCCGCGCCGATATCGAAGAGCGCCTGCGTCCGCTGGTCGACGGCGTGGAAGAATTCATCGCCAAGCCCTTTTTGGTCAAAGACCTGGTGCGCATCACCAAAAAAGTGGTCGACCGCCTGCACCTCGAAAAAATGCAGAAGCATGCCTCGCGCCCCGGCATCATTCAGGGCCGCCTGGAAGAAATGAGCATGACCGACTTGCTGCAGTCGCTCGAGATGGGGCAGAAATCCTGCCGCTTGGTCGTGCGCAAAGGCAATGAACAGGGCGAACTCTACTTCACTTCCGGCCAATGCCACGACGCCAAGATGGGTAAAATCGAAGGCGACGACGCCGTCTACAAAGTGATTTTGTGGACCGAAGGCGAGTTCGAGATCGATTTCAATGCCGCCAACGGTTCCACGCGTAACACCACCACCAAGAACACTACTGGCCTGCTCATGGAAGCGATGCGGTTGATGGACGAATCCAGTCGCGACGCGGTCGAGACGCAGTAACCGCACCCATGCGTGTAGCAGTCCTCACCATCAGTGATTCCGTGTCGCGAGGGGAACGGGAGGATCTTTCCGGGCCCGCCGTGGTCGCCTTTTGCCGCGGCCTGCAGTGGGAAATCGTCACCACCCTGCGTGTCTCCGACGACCTCGAAGGGATTCGCAAGCAGTTGTGTGAGCTGGCCGATTCGCGGCGTCTTGATCTAGTTCTGACGACAGGCGGGACCGGAATCGGCCCGCGCGACAACGCTCCCGAAGCAACGCAAGCCATAGCTGATCGCGTAATTCCCGGCATCGCCGAAGAAATGCGCCGCAAAGGTCTGGAGAAAACGCCGACAGCCGTTCTATCGCGAGCAATAGCCGTCAGCCGCGGCAAAACCCTAATCGTAAATCTCCCAGGAAGTCCCAAAGGCGCAACCGAATCCCTGGAAGCGGTAGCCCACCTGCTACCCCATGCGGTCCATGTACTGCACGGCGCCCGTCACGATTAATTTTGGAGTGCGGCGGTCTAGCCTGCCTGCCGCAGGCGGGCCGCCGCTTTTGAGGCTGTGGCACCACGAACAAATCCTCTGACAACTAGAGAATGTCCTCGACGGCAATGAGGTCTTGCTCGTCTTGCGTCGAAAAGTGCTGAGCCGGAACGCGCGTCATTTTGTAGTGCAGCCGAATAATCGAGAGCCCTAGGAAGAACACGGTGTGATCGGTGCGTAGCACCTGTTCCGCGTCCACATACACATGAAACAACTCCCGCAACGAGCGAACATGCCGCACGATGTAATGATCCGGCCCGCCGTCAATCAAGCGGTAAAAACCGGTCCGCCCAAACGCCGATCCCGAAGACACGAGCCCAAACGACCCATCCGGATGCGCCACGGGCGTCAGATACACATTCGCGCTGCCGCGGCACGGAAACGTAACCTTCACGCAAGGGCCTGCTTCGTCCGGCATTTGCGTCGCCGAATACAAGCCGGCGTAAATCACCCGCCCCGATGACTTCAGCCGCCGGAGCCAGCCGGTGTTCACAATGCGGCCGGAAGCGGGCTCAACCAACTGGACCACTTCGCTGGTCATTCCCTTAGCCACTTCCAGCGAGGAAATCGGAAAATTGAGCTGATCCATCCGCCGGCTGATGAATTCCACCAGCAGCCACAGAAAGAAACGTCCGGTCAGCGAGACTTCGCTCCACACATCCAGCTGATATTCCGCGGCGTGCTCGTAAAAATGGCGGATATCCGGATGAACCGCATCGGGATTGAAGTTTGGTCCGCGCAGAACATTGAAGTGTTCCAGGAGTCCGGCGTTCGGCGGAGTGCGAATAACCAAGCCCTCGGCCTTCGCGAAGCGTTCGTAAATACCGGTGCCAATGAGTTCGCGGCCGCCCAAGGGACCTGCCAGCCACGGTGCTTCGCTCTTGCGCACCAGTTTTCCGGTGAGCCGCACCCACAGATGAATTCCGCCTTCCAGGCAAAAGGAAATCAGTCCGTGCAGGAAGCCGGATAAGCCGGACGGAGGTGCCGGCGAGTCTTCACCCGCCGACGAATTGGAGAGCTGGGCCATTTCGCTCACTTGTCAGTGTGCCATCGGTGAAACCTTCCGGTATGGCTAACCCAGACTGGGTGTGTCGCTAACTGCAACGGGCGCGTGTAGGGGCGCAGCATGCTGCGCCCCAGCTAGGCACAATGTGCTTTTGAATGAAAGGAACTTCAGCGCAGCACGACCGGCATTTTCCTCTACTTCCTTTGCGACCTCACCCTACTTTACTTCAGAATCACCGGCAGCTCGATGCGCGAGCGATGGTCGGGGTCATGGTGAACACGCACGTGTGCCGGGCACGTGCGCGATGAAACCGCTTCCGACTCTCCGCTTTGCAGATTGCGTGAGAAGTGCGGAAAGAAAGCCCCGGAAATCTGAACGCGAATTTGGTGGCCGGCGCGAAAAACGTTGCTGGTAAGCATGCGATCGAGATTCAGCCGGTAAATTTCACCGGGCTTGAGCAACTCCGGCTGCAACTTTTCATCGCGATAGCTCGCCCGCAGGACGTCTAGTCCGGGGCTCATCAGATTGAATGCCGTGCCATCCGGCGCGACATCGAGCAACCGAACCCACAAATCAACGTCCGCCACATCCGCGGAAACGAAAATCTCGGCGTGAATCGGTCCGGAGACTTCGGTGTCGGTTAGAAGCGGGTCGCTGTCGTACACCAGGACGTCCTTGCGTCCGGCGAGCGAGCGATAGTCGTGCGCTCCGTATGCGGTGTAAAGATCGGTGACCGGATGCGCAGGATCGGAGACGAATTCGTTGTAGCGCCCGGCGCGATCCGGCGGAGTCTGGTTTAGCCGGGCGAACCGAGCCGAGTTGGACTCGCTGCGCAGGAAATAAGTCTGCGTGTTGGCACGTCCGAGCGGCCAGGAATCTTCGTCGCGCCACGCATTTTTCCCCATCACAAAGAGCCGGACCGGCTTTTCGCGATCAATGCCATTCTGCATGCCGCGGACGTAGTGATCCATCCAGCGCAGAATCAGTTCGTCGTAATCGATGGCCGCAGTCGGACCGAAATCGCGCTCCCCGGCGCGCGTCTTTTCCTGCCCGCCGTGCGTCCACGGACCGATGATCGTGCGCGTGCGCGCATCCTTTTCTCCGCGTTCCTTCAGGAGCCCATTGAAATTGGTCGTCGCGCCATCGGGTCCGTACGCTTCGTCGTACCAGCCGGAAAGATTCAGCACCGCCGCGTGCACTTTGCTGTATTTGTTGCGCAGTTCCGCCCAGTCCCACCACGGATCGGCGGCCGGATGCGCCAGCCACTCGTAATAAAATGGCGCGACATCCTTCAGCTCCGGCAAATCTCGCAGCGGCAGAAAGGCTTCCATACGCTGGTGCTCGCGCTTCCAGGTTTCCGCCGCTTCTTCGTAGGTGTGCGGTCCGGGAAGATTCCTGCGCTTCCGCAGGTCCGGCGCGATATTCATCCAGATCCATTCGAGCCACGAGCCGTCAAACACGCCGCCCGAGTAAAAGAAATTGCGTGGCGTGGAAAATGTCATGGCCGGCACCATCGCCTTCAGGTGCGGCGGATTTTCCACCGCGGCCAGCCATTGCACCGCGCCCGGGTAAGAGAGTCCGAAGGTGCCGACGTTGCCGTCGCACCATGGCTGCTTCGCGGCCCATTCGATGGTGTCGAAGCCATCGCGCCCTTCGTTTTGATAGGCGACGAATACGCCGTCCGAGGCGTAGCGTCCGCGAACGTCCTGCACCACTACTGCATAACCGCGCGCCACGGCCTTTTCGAAAGTCTTATATTCCTTCAGCGCAAAATGTTTGCCGTAGGGCGTGCGGTAGACCAGCGCCGGAAACTTGCCGACCACACTCGGCAGCAAGACGTCGGCGCGAAGTATCACGCCGTCACGCATCGGCACGGCAACGTCGGCGTTTCGATTCGTGAGGCTGGCGGGCTCTTGCTGTACCCGTGAGATCGCGCGTGCGGCCAACAGCGTTACAGCGCAAAAGAACAGAACCAAGCAAGTTCGTTGCATGCGCCAAGCATTGTACTGGAAGCCGGAACTAAACGGAGATTGACGCGCAGGCGCGCCTCGTCAACAATGCTGTGACCATGAAAGACAAACTCGCGGAGAAGAAACTAGCGGTCCTGGGTACCGGAAAACTCGGCGGCATTTTGCTGCGCGCATACCTCAAGCAAGGTCTGTTCAACGCCAAGCGGGTCAGCGCCACGGTGAAGCACCCGGAGAAGGCTGCCGTGCTAGCCAAGGAATTGGGCATTTCGGTGGCCACCGACAACCGCAAGGCCGTGCATGAAGCAGACATTATCCTGCTCGGTGTGAAGCCGCAGGTGGTCGGCGAAGTGTTGAAGGAGATTGCGCCGGAGCTGAGCGAGAAAACGCTGGTGATTTCCGTGGCCGCCTCCGTGCCAACCAGCTACATCGAGCAGCATGCCGGCGGCAAAGTGCCAGTCGTGCGCGCCATGCCCAACACGCCCTGCACGGTGAACTGTGGTATGACCGGAATCTGCCGCGGCTCGCACGCAACGGCGCAGCATCTCGAAATTGCGCGCACCATGTTCGACGCCGTGGGACGCACGGTAGTGGTCGACGAAAAAAATATGGACGCGGTAACCGGCCTCTCCGCGAGCGGCCCAGCGTTCGCCTACATCATTCTCGAATCGCTAGCCGAAGCCGGCGTAAAGGTCGGCCTGCCCCGCGATGTCTCCACACTGCTAGCCGCGCAAACCATGAAAGGCGCAGCCAGCGTCGTGCTAGAAACCGGCGACCATCCCGCCCTGCTGAAAGACGCAGTGACCACTCCAGCCGGCTGCACCATCGACGGCATCCTCGAACTCGAAGAAGGGAAGCTCCGCGTCACGCTAATCAAAGCGGTGGTGAAGGCCACGCACCGCGCAGGCGAACTGCTCTTCGAGAAATAATCACTTTTCAGATTTGAAGTGAAGCCCTCTGCAGCATTCTGAACATCACATATTCTTGATGGAGCAATGATGAAAAGCTTGGTGTGTAGGTTGGCTGTTTTAACGCTCGTTCATCTCGCGTCGTTCGCCTACGCGTTTGCCCAAGATTCCAAGTCAGCGCGCATCCAGCCATCCTGCGGCCCGAGCGATGTTCAGTTTGAGGTCGGAACATCAAAGCGCCAGCCAGACGCAACAATGGAACCAGGGAAGGCGCAGGTTTACGTGATACAGGTCGTTAGAACACCGTTTTTTGAACCGGCGAGTCCAACAATTCGTGTTGCAGTTGATGGCAGTTGGATCGGTGCAACCAAAGGGAATTCATATGTCAACTTTTCAGTCGATCCCGGCGAACACCATCTGTGTGTTCAATGGCAATCCAGCTTGAAATCTCGTTCGGACAAGGCTGTGTTCTCCAGCCTCAGTGCGGAAGAGGGAAAGAAATATTACTTCCGTTCTCTGTTTACGTTGAGAGAGCACGCTTTAGACCTCGAGCGATTAGATCCTGACGAAGGGCGATTCCTTGTATCATCATCGGCCTTAAGCATCCCGCATCCGAAGAAATGAGAACGCGTTGAACGATAAGCCAGATACGTCGAAATCGCCGGAGATCGCGAAGGTGAAGAAGTATTCCTCGCAGACGGCGCTGGCCATGGAATTGCCGTTTACCATTGTGGGCGCGGTGTTGCTAGGCGGCGTGCTGGGATATTTTCTGGATCATTGGCTGCATACGAAATTGATTTTCACCCTGATCCTGGGGGGCCTCGGCTTTGCCGGTGGATTGAAAGAAGTCCTGCGCCGCTTAGCGCAGAACGATTCCTGAGCGCGATTCCAGCTGCTCATTGCTTCTGGTGCTCGTCGTCCCTCAGGGACTACTTCGGTTGGGTTGCGGCCCCAGCACTGGCATGTTGGGCTAAAATCTTCGGCGTCCCTCTGGGACTTGGCGCCCGACGCCGTCTCCGGCTGCGACCCACTTACGCATGACAACATCTACCAACGTCTCGCAGGAAGCTGAGGCCAGTTACCGAACCGCTCTGCGGACGGAGCAGCGGATTGCCTGGCTTACGCTGGTATTTGGATCGGCGGCCAGCGCGGCGGCGGCTGTTGCGGGAAACCGGATTTGGGCCAGCGGACTGCTGATTGGCGCGGTGCTGGCTTGGCTGAATTTTCGCTGGCTGAGGCGCGGGTTGGATGCGCTGGTGGCGGCTTCGGCGGCGCAGGCCGGATCGGAGAAGCCGCGCGTGCCGCTGGGCGCATATTTTGCGGCGGTGTTCCGCTACGGCTTGATAGCCCTCATCGTGTATGTTATTTTTAAACTTCTTAGGGTTCCCCTTGCTAGCATGATTGTCGGAATGTGCGCTTTAGCAGCCGCGGCGATTGCCGCAAGTGTGTATGAAGTCTGGACTTCGGAGCGATAGGAGAAGGCCCGCTGGCGTCACGATGGGAGAACAAGCCACCTGGATCTCGCAGTTCGTAAATCACTACCTGGGCGGGGCCGCGCTGGCGCTGCTTTCCGCCTTGCACATTCGTCCGGAAAATCCCACCCTGCCCATTCCCGAGCACGTGGTGATGGGCTTGCTAGTGCTCGTGGTCGGCACCGTGCTGGCGCTCTGGGTACGCTCGCGGCTGTCGGTCGAGAAGCCCGGGGCTTCGCAGCAAATCGCCGAGTTTTTGCTTACGAATCCGCTGGGATTTGGCATCACGGATGTACTGGAAGAAAACGCAGGACACCATTGGGAACGGTACGTTCCGATCGTGGGCAGCGTTTCAATTTTCGTTTTGCTCTCGAATTTATTCGGCGCGTTTCCATTTCTCAAATCGCCGACCGCCTCGGTCAGCGTGCCGCTGGCGTGCGCGGCAATCACATTTTTGTACTTCAACTGGCAGGGCGTTCGCCATCACGGGCTTGGCGGCTATACGGCAACGTTTGCAGGTTCGCCGAAGCGAGTGGCGGATTGGGCGCTGGCGATCCTCCTGTTTCCGGTGGAATTGATCAGCACTGCGGCCCGCCTGTTGTCGCTCACCGTCCGGCTATGGGCGAACATTTTCGCCAGCGACATGATCTACGGGATTTTCGTGAGCCTGCTGGCGGGTCCGGCGATTTGGGGTTGGAGCAAGACACCAGTGCTGGGCGTTATGCTGGGAATTTTTCCTGCGCTGATTCCCATCGCTTTCATTGGATTGCACGTGTTCGTTTCCGTAGTGCAGGCATACGTCTTCACGATCCTGCCGGCTGCGTATATCGGAATCGCGACTGCGGACGAACACTAATGGAGCTTGCAGTGGCCGTTTCAGCGTGAGCCCGGCTGCACGGTGTCCGGGAACCACCTCCTGGCGGCAATTCTGAAGGAGGAACTCGAATGAAAAAAGCAGCAGCTGTTTTACTGGTGCTCGTGGCGGTAATGATGATTGCTCCGGCGGCGTTTGCGCAGGGCGGGGCGGCGGGAGA
>Ga0307477_10001899_pt1 | contig 16629 bp, 17 predicted proteins | sample atmos_gasesECM2C_FD_203316 | JGI IMG/M metagenome (GOLD analysis project Ga0307477, IMG submission 203316) | Hardwood forest soil microbial communities from Morgan-Monroe State Forest, Indiana, United States - atmos_gasesECM2C_515 | ecosystem: Environmental > Terrestrial > Soil > Temperate...
GTTACCAACGAATGCTTTCGTGAGCCCTGCTTCGTAATAATTTCCTTGCGACGGCTTGACGGGCAGGCGCAGGAAATTGCCCGGATCGATGGATTCGACGTCCATCGAACTTGAAAGCAGGAGATTTTCAAACGACGGCGTTTGGAATACGCGGTCGTATGAAAAATGCAGAACGAGATCAGCGGAAGGGAAATAGCGCGAAACCGAAAGGCGCGGATCGACAGCCTGGCGGTTCACGAGAACCTGATAATGATCCCAGCGAAGCCCGGCGCTGATAGTCCAATTCCCCAAGCGGATCAGGTCCTCGACAAATGCGGACTGCTCAAGGTCCGGCCGGCGGCCCGCATTCGGCTGAGCGGGAATCGGAAAGATGAATGTCGGCGGAGTGTCCGGAGGAAATCGCGTCGGATCGGTGATGATATAACTGAAATTTTCGTGCAGAAAGGTGTTGTCCGACTCGACTCCGAATTTCCATTCGTGGCGTCCGTGATCGATGGTAACCGCGCCCTTAAAATAGCCTTCGCGAAACCAATTACGCTGAAAGACTTCGATCGGGGTAGAGTTCGCGTTGGAATTGAAATCGTTGGAGTTATCGCGAACCATCCCGCGGATGTCCGCCACCACTTGCGAAGAGAAGATGTGCTGGTAAGAAGCGATGCCCATCGTCTCTATGTTGTACGCTGTCTGGCGCTGGCCGGCTGCTTGCTGCACAAGTTCATTCGGAATGTCGTAGCGCGCAATTTCGTGGCGAACCATGAAGCTCAAGCGATCGCTCGGCGTGAAATTGCGCTCGTAGCGCGTCGAGAAATCGCCGAGAGTGCCGGTGTTTGAAAAATTCTGTGGGACTACGGGGTTTAAGTAATGTCCGGTCATACTGCCGCTGGCGCTGGCACCGAAAGCATTCTTTCCCCAGACGTATTGGCCCTGACCAAAAGCCCCTGCAGAATCGAAGCTGCCGCCCGAAAGGACGAACTGGCCATGGAGCCCGGGCGTGGGATCTTGCAGCGTGTTGACTTCTATCACGCCTCCCATTTTTCGGCCATATTCAGCGGGGATTCCTGCCGTATAAATGCTCATCGATTGCACATCATCAGCTTCAATCTCCGGGCCAAAGCTGGGCGAGCGATTGTCCGTGAGGGGAATGCCATCCACAACGAACTGCGTCTGATATTCCGAGCCGCGCGGATGCAGGACGGCATTGCCTTCGTACAACCAGCCAGGCTGCGTATTGACGAGGTCCTGCAGCGAGCGCCCCGGAACCGAGCCAACGCGGTTCTGGATCAGGTCCGTCCCAACTTCGCTTACAGATCGCGGCTGATCGGGATCGATCAACGTGCTTGCCGCGTTCACGTCGATCGATTGGTTCACCGCCGGCAGTTTCAGTTGAATGGCGAAGTCGGTAGGTAGCGACGAACGGATTTCCACTGATTCGGATACCGGGGCGAAACCAGGATAACTGATATCAACCCGATAAATGCCATAGGGCAGCCGCGGCAGACGGAGGTTTCCCTGATCGTTCGTTGACTGGGCGCTTCGATACTGATTCGCTTTGCTGACGATTTGAACGAGGGTTCTGACCCCCAGGCCGGAGGGATCAGTTACTCTCAGGTGCAATTCGCCGTAGTTGCTCTGGCCCAAGCAGGAAATGGCGAGGATTGCCACCGACAAAGCGACAGAGGCGAATTGCGTCTTAGCTCGGGCGAATGGGCATCGATTTCCGGTGTGGAGGAGAGGAAACATACCCTAAAACGGTACACCAAAACAGGTCAATTTTCCTGGGGACGAAGCCCGGGAATTCCTGCCAACACTGTTTTAATTCTTGCCACCGACTACGGCGCAGTAGCTGGCGAGTGTTCTTCCAGATAGCGGAGCAAAAGGCTGTACAGATGGAGCAGGGTGCCGTGGCCTTGCGAAATTGAGTGTGTGCGATCCGGATATTCCATGAAATCCACCGGCTTATCGAGTTCTATCAGGCGATCGAGGAGGAGCTCGCTGCCTGCGTAGTGAACGTTGTCGTCGCCTGAGCCATGGACCAGCAGCAAGTGGCCGCGCAAACCTTCTGCAAAATTCACAGCTGAGCTATTGCGATAGCCTTCCACATTCTCGAGCGGAAGGCCCATGTAACGTTCCTGGTAAATTGTGTCGTAGAGCCTTAGATCGGGCACAGGCGCGACGGACATGCCCACTCTATAGAGATCGGGCGAGCGGAACATCAGATTCAGCGTGCTCGAGCCGCCACCGCTCCAACCCCATACCGCAACCCGTTCCGGATCGGCGAACGGGTGCGAAGCGAGAAAATTTCGCAGCGCTGCGGACTGCTCTTTGACTACCACCGGATGAATCGAGCCGTAGATTGCTTTGCGCCACGCACGTCCTTTGGGAGCTGGGGTGCCGCGATTATCGAGGCTGATGACCACGTATCCGGCCGCGGCGGCGATGCGAGCAAAATAAATATGCCCCGTTTCCCAGGCGTCGAGCACGGTTTGGCCCGCCGGTTCGCCATATACGTACACAAGAACCGGGTATTTCTTCGCGGGATCAAAGTGTGGCGGCTTCATGATGAATCCGTCGAGCGTGATTCCGTCGCCGATGTCGGTCTTGAAGAATTCGATTGGCGTTTCCAGGAGTGCGGCGGCGTTTGCACGCAGGATGGAATTTCCCTCAAGCACTCGAGCTGAGCGGTGATTGGGAAGTTCGATGAGGTCAGTGACAGGCGTCAGATCCGCGCGCGAGTAGGTGTGAAATGCCCAGCGGGAATCGGGTGAAACGTCGTACGTGTGTGTGCCGGGAGCATTCGCCGGGCTCACGCGTTCGGCTTCGGCGCTTCCGTCGAGACGCGTGCGATAGAGGTATCGCTGCGTCGCGTTGTTGGGAGAGGCGATGAAATAGAGCCAGCCGCCCTTTTCATCGGTGCTATCGATCCCGATCACATCGTAGTTGCCGCGTGTGATGAGTTTGGCGCTGCCGTCTGATCTGGAAACCCGGTAGGCATGGCGCCAGCCGTCGCGTTCGCTGAGCCAAAGGAATTCAGCACCGCCGCGGAGCCAGGTGATTTCGCTCATCACGTTGACCCACGCTTCGTCTTCGTCGAGGAAAACGGAACGCACCTTGCCGCTCGAGGCATCTGCGAGAAGGACGTCGTTCTTATTCTGGAGGCGGTTCAGCTGTTCGATGACGAGTTCGTTCGAGTTTTCGGCCCATTCCATGCGGGCGATGTAGTTGTTGCGCGGGTCGCCGGGAACGTCGAGCCAGCGAGTGTCACTGCCGGATGCGTCAACCACGCCAACGCGAACGGCGGAATTTGTGGTGCCGGGAATCGGGTACGGAATATTCATTAATGAGGGATAGGCACCGAGGCCGGGATAGGGAAAACCGGTGACGATTTCGCGCGGAGGGCCGAGATTATAAATCAGCGCAAAGATTCCGACGTTACTTGTGTCGAATTGCCAGTAGGCGATTTTGCGGCCGTCGGGGCTCCAGCGGAAGCAATCGCGCAAGGCAAGCTCTTCTTCGTAGACCCAATCGGACGTGCCGTTGATGATGGTGGAGGAGCCGTCGCGAGTGAGCTGCTTGATTTTGCGGCCGGCGAGTTCCTCGACGTAGATATTGTTCGCGCGGACGTAGGCGACTTTTGTGCCGTCCGGCGAGAATTTTGCGAAGAGCATTGATGACGCGGGCGCGTCGCCGCCGAGCTTTTGAAGAGCGCCGGATTTCAGATCGAGGACCCAATAGTCGCCGCGTGTATTGCGGCGCCACACCTGCGCGGTGTTTGTGAAAATCAGGACGCGCGATTTGTCTTTCGACCACGCGTAATCGTCAATCTTTAGCGGTGCTTTTTCATTGGGTGGAACCAGCTTCGCTGCGGAAATCAAAACCTCGCGCTTGCCCGCCGCGGTTTCGTAGCGAACGATGTCCTTGGCGTCCTTTTCCTTCACGCTTTCGGAAGGCTCGACGGTGGTGTAGAACTCGCCGCCATCAAGCCATCGCGCAGGGCCGAACTTTTTCACTTCGAAATCGGGCGAGGCAAAGAGGCGATGGAGAAGCTTGTCCGATTCCGGAGATGTTTGCGCGCGAACTTGAGTGGGTGCCGCTAGCGCGCCGAGAGCAAACGCCAGAAGCGAAATGAACAATTGGCGTGCGTACCGGGCGCGGGTTCGAGAGGGCTTACCCGTTCGTAAATTCATTTGGAGGTTGTGAACTTGCTTTCTTTAATTTCGCGACCGTTGGTGGGCTGAATGGGACGCGCGTTCATCGGATACAGTTTGGCGAACGCAGCGATCTGGGCGGCGGACATTTCGATGGGAGTCTTTATTACAAACCACTTCACACCTTCGCTGCAGGGCGGGGTCGTGAGGGAGCCGTCGAAACTGTAATAGTTCTGATCAGCCGGAAGCAAATCGGCAGCGTTGATAGCGACTCCCGCCACTTCGTTTTCTTTGTCCTTTTCTTTGGGGATATTGTCCCAGACCTTTTGGACCGTGGGATTTTCTGCGCCAGCCTTCACGAGTAATGCGATCACGGCAGAGCCGCCCGCGCGCTCGTTGACGAGATGAATCACCATCGCGTATTTCCTTCCGGCAATTTCCTCTTCGCTGGGCCTGTGGAAGTGAAATTGGGTGAGAGTGTAGGCGACGCCGTTGACGGTGACGCTGCTGCCAGGCGCGACATTGACGCGAATCGTGTGGCCATTGTCGACTATTTTCAGAGGCGAGGATTTGTAGTCAATTTGAACTGGGGCGAGCGAGGAGTTCTTCTTCGCGCCCTTGATATCGATCGGGGATTGGCGCTTGCCCGCCTTGCATGTGGCGAAACTCGGATCGAGATCGGACCAGTGCGACGGGCCGTCTGCGCCGGAGTATCCCCAGTGTCGGGCGTGAGCGGCGGCAGCTGCTTGCGCAAATGCGGTCGGCGCTAAGCTGATTGCCGCCAGGAATGCGAACGTCGAAATTGCAAAAACGAACTGAGCTCGCCGAGCGATCGAGTGGCACATCCCGTTTCTCCTTTTCGTGGCGAGCGGGGCCTGCCGGCGGCGAATTTACAATGCCGAGGGACGGAGCGCAAGCTTTCAAGCGCTTGTGCCACGCTTTCGGGACCACTCACCTGCCGAGCCGAAACGAGACGTTAAATATTTTGGCGGCCGGCCATTCGTTCTATTCTTCGAGCGGCTGACATTGTGCGCCCCGATACGCTGATTATCGTCAATCCGGTCTCTGGCGGCGGAAAGGCGCTCGCGGCGGAGCCGCTCGTCGCGAGCTACCTTGCCGCTCAATCGAGATCCGTCCAATTTGCCCACTCGCGCAGCTCGGAGAATATCCGCGAGCTAGCCGCGAAGGGTGCAGCGGAGGGATTTCGTTATGTGGTGGCGCTGGGAGGGGATGGAGCGTTTCATCATGTTGTCGAGGGTATTCGTGGCACTGGCGCAATTGCCGGATTTTTTCCTGCAGGCAACGGGAACGACATCGCGCGAGACTTGGGAATTCCCGCTGATACGGTGAGCGCCGCCGCTGAGTTCTGCCACTCGATCCCGCGGGCGCTGGATCTGGTGCGTGTCCAGTTTCGCGATGGACGCATTGCTCACTTCACAGGCGTGGGAGGCATGGGGCTCGACGCCGAAGCCGCGCATTTGGCTAACACGCAATTCAAGAGCTGGCCGGGCGTTACGCGTTATTTGGCAGGAGCATTGTGGACGTTTTTTCGCGAGCCGGCATTCGAGCTGGAAGCGGAATTGGATGGGACACGTTGGGCGGGACGCGCAATTTTTGCGGCGGTGGCGAATGCGACGAGTTATGGATCGGGAGTGCGGATCGCGCCGGACGCAAAAATGGACGATAGCTGGCTGGAAATCGTGTTGGTGGGTGACGTCGCGTGGTCTCGGCTTGTGGAGGCGATTCCAATCGTTTTGACGACGGGCGATCTGCGATTCGAGGAGGTGAAGCGGTTTCGCTGCCGCCGCATCGTGTTACGGGCAGATCGCGCGGTGAAAGTACATGGAGACGGCGAACTACTAGGCGAGTCGCCAGCGGAGTTCGAAATTCTGCCGCGAGCAATTCGTGTAATGGTGCCACAGGATTCGGCTATAGAGGTTAGCGTTCAGGACTAGCGGGTTGGCTTCTTCTTCGTGAGCTTCAATGGCATGTCGATGTCACTGCGAGAATCGAAGCTGGAAACGGTGCGGACGGACGACATCAAATCCTTTTGCTCGGCGTGTATTTCATAGTCAACGTTGGGATCAAGGCCGCTGAATCGGTACTGCCCCTTGTCGCCGGCGATATACGTCTTGACCGCCTGAGATTTCACATTCTTGAGGTAAACAATAGCCGTGGGGGCTGGATTTTCGTCTTTATCGAGAACCGTGCCACGAACGACGCGCAGTTGCAGGTCGCCTTTCTTCTGTGCGCCGACAGCAACCGCCGCGAGAACGACGAACAACAACGGAACCATGAAGCGACGCAGGGTGGGATTGCGCGTGCTGCACGCTAAGGAGGAAAAAACGGAAACGTTCAGTGGCAACTTCATTCGATCTCTTCTTCCTCTTCCTCCTTTTCGCCTTCCTTCACCACGCCAGCCTCCTCGTCTTCTTCTTCCTCGTCTTCGTCTTCGTCCTCATCGTCGGAAATCACGATGAGATGCACGGGGTGAGTCTGAGTGACTTCCAGTTCGACGTCACATTCCGGGCAGCTCAGGATTTCGCCTTCTTCCACTTCGTCTTCGTCGAGATCAAGTTCTGCGTCGCATTCCGGGCATTTCGTCACGGCCGCACTCTCCTTCCTGGGGCGATCCTGCACTCTGAAGGGTATTATATAACGCCGCTGTCAAGCTTTGCGAAAACGGGAGCGACGTGAAAAGGTGACGGTGCGACGCGAATATCCGGAGCGGCCGCTGGTGGGCGTGGGAGGCGTGGTGATTCGCGACGAGCGGGCGCTACTGATCAGGAGGGGAAGCGCGCCGCTTGAGGGCGAGTGGTCCATTCCCGGGGGAATGCTGGAGATTGGCGAAACGATTTTAGAGGGAGTGCAACGAGAGCTTCTGGAAGAGACGGCGATCGAGGTGAAAGTTCTCGATTTGATTGAGGTATTCGAGCGCCTGACGCGGGATGAAGCGGGCAGGCTGAAATATCATTTTGTGATTTTGGATTATTTGTGCGAGGCCGTCCGTGGGGAAGCTCGGGCGGGAAGCGATGTGACGGACGTGGCATGGTCTCGTGAATCGGACTTGAGCGAGTACTCGCTAACGCCAACTGCGACGCGGGTGATTCAAAAAGCGTTTGAAATGGCACGGGGAAGGAAAATCTAGCTGGCGGCGGCTTCGGGAACACGACCGAAACGGCGTTCGCGACCGAGGAAATCCTGCACGGCTGCGGCGAGATCGGCGGCTTCGAACTCGGGCCACATACGAGGCGTGAAAAGCAACTCCGCGTAAGCACATTCCCACAGCATGAAATCGCTCAGGCGACGCTCACCACCCGTCCGAATCAGAAGATCAACGTCGGAGGCAGGGCCACCTGCGTGCGTCACATCACCGAGGCGGCGGGAAAATTCGCGCTCGGAGACTTCGAGACTCGAAACCATCCAGCAGGCAGCACGAAGAATCGCGTCGCGCGCCGAATAGTCGAGCGCGATTCGCAATTCGAGGGCACGGCCCGATGCGGTGGCGCGCTCGGCGAAATCAATCGCTTCGACAAGCGGGCGAGGGATCCGGTCGCGGCGGCCGATAACGCGAAGGCGAATTCCCTCCGCGGAGCAGGCGACGGAGTCGCTGCGGAGAAAATCTTCAAGAAGGCTAAAAAGCGAAGTAACTTCATGGCTCGGACGCGCCCAATTGTCCGAGGAGAACGCATAGAGCGTCAACTTGGCGATGCCGAGCCCAGCGGCAGAGCGAACAATGCGACGCACAGCTGTTACGCCGGCGCGGTGTCCCTCGGAACGTGGAAGTCCACGCATGGCAGCCCAGCGGCCGTTACCGTCAAGCAAAATGGCGACGTGGAGGCCGGCATTATCAATCAGTTTAGGAGTCGTCTTAGGAGTCATCTTAGGGAGTCATCGTCTTTGCTCGCTCGCAACCTTTGCACCAACGATCCGAATCAGCGCTCGCGTGTCGCCTGAATTAAAGCTTCCATGTGATTCAAGTATTTCTCTAGAGCCCGGCGACCAGAAGGCGTAAGGCGGTACTCTGTTTTTGGCATTCGCCCTGCGAATGATTTCGAGCAGGAGACGTAGCCGGCGTCTTCGAGCTTTCGCGCATGAACGCTGAGATTCCCATCGCTAGCCCCTAGCAACTCTTTGAGCTCGCTAAAGGTGAGAGATGTATTCACCGCGAGCGCGCTGATGATCGCAAGGCGCGTACGTTCGTGAATGAGCCGGTCAAGATTCACCGCCGCCGATTCTTGTTGCCGAGCGCCCGGTAAAGTTCGTTTTGTCTTTTCCTCCCGCGCTTCGCGGAAGGCGCCAAGTTTAGCCGCCATAGTTCCTCGCAATTACTGCTCCGAAAAGGATGTGAAGCCCGCCAAAACCCGCAGCCAAAAACGCATTTCCCCAGTTCCAAGGGCAAAAAAGCGCCACTGCGCCAAGTACCACAAAACAGAGTCCCATCAACGGGACGATCCGGATCGAAAACGCGCCCGCCGTGACAACAGCAGTTCCATAGAGCAGCAGCCACATTCCTGGAATGGTCCCCATTTCGCTGAGGTGCACCATCACAGCGGTGAGGAGAGCACCCGCCAGAATCGGGGGAGCGAAACTGTAGGCGAACCGGCGCGCCGGTCCCGTGAGCAAAGACGAGCCGGATCGGCGAGCCTTCGAAAGAGTTGTCCAGCCGGCGATGCCAATAGCAACGGCCAGCTCGCCGAGCCAGATCAACAGCCAATCTCGAGGGCGCGACATACGGGAGGCAATCGTCGCGGCGCCCAATGCAGTGATTCCAAGAGCCACGCCGCCCCAGCCGGGCACGGCCGTGAAGGATCCGGCGCGCTCCATTGTTTCGCGAATGAAGCGGATATTGTCGCGAGCGCGATCGTCAAGCGAAACGGGAGAGGGCGGGCGTACAGGAAATGGTTGGCTCATCTCTAAAAGAGGCTACAGTTTGGCGCTAAATCTGTCAAGTACTTTGAAATGCAAAGTTTCTATCACAACCCTTGTTCCAGCGCACGCTGGAGGCTATTCTCGCATTCAGGTTTAGCAATAGGGAGACGAAGCGATGAGAACAGCGATACTTGCCACGATGGCTTTCATGTTGATGCCAATCGCAGCGACGGCTCAACAACCAGCGGCTCCAGCGGCGGCCGGCGCACCAGAAATGAACCCTGTGTCGAATGCGTTGCGAAAGATCCTGGAGCGCCAGTCGAAGAACATCGTAGCGGCGGCTGAAGAGATGCCGGCGGATAAGTTTGGGTACAAACCAACGCCGACTCAGATGACGTTCGCCGCACTTGTGGAACACACGACAGGGACGAACAACTTCTTGTGCGCGCAAATTTCGGGCACGTCGTCTCCGCCGGAGGAAAAGTTGACCGAGAACGATCCGAAAGAGAAGCTTGTGAGCGCGCTCAAGGCTTCGTTCGACTATTGCACGCAAGCTCTGGCCAAAGTCGACGATTCGAAACTTGGCGAGTCCATCCCATTCTTTGGCGGGCGGCAGGTATCGCGCGCCGCGGGGATGATCACTCTGGCCACCGCTTTTGCAGACCATTACGGCATGGCGGCGATGTATTTGCGGTCGAATGGACTGGTGCCGCCGACCGCTAAACCAAAGGAATAGTCACGGCTGTCTTACCAAGCGCCGCTTAAGCGGACCCACGGCGAGAGGCAACGCTCCCTACCCACGGTGACCGCCGGAGATTTACGTTGAACGTTACTTCGGGTAGCGGCCAATGAGCCAGTTCCAGCGGATGAGAACCAGGTCGAGGAACATCAGCAAACTGTCGCGGAGCACGTGAACCTTGGTGGCGGGATCATGGGCCCAACGCACCGGAATTTCGACGGTGCGCAACCCGTGCCGTTCGGCGAGAAACAGTATTTCAGGATGAACCCGAATCCCTCGATGCGTTGCTGCTCAAAAACTAACTGCGAGCGGTCACGAATAAACGCTTTGAACCCACACTGCGTATCCTGAAACGGCAAGCCGGTGAAGAGCCGGACGAAGCCGTTGAAAATCATTCCCGCAATCTCACGCCAGCGTGACTGGTGTCCAAAAATCAGGGCGCGGTTGACGGCGCGTGATCCAATAGCCACATCGTTGCTCGCGCCGAGGGCCGCGAGTAGCTTGTCCGCTTCCTCGATCGGGGCAGAGAGATCGGCATCGGTGAAAAGCGCGACCCGTCCACGCGCTTCCAGCATTCCATGACGCACGCTGTATCCCTTGCCACGGTTCTCGCCGTTTGATACGAGGCGAAGCGACGGCAGCTCGCGTGACCATTCCTCGGCAATGGCCGCTGTGCCATCCCTGGAACCGTCGTCCACTACGATGATTTCCGACTGACCCGGCACGGGATAGCGCCTGGCAAGATAATCGCGGATTTTCGCGAGACCTCGGGGAAGGCGGCTTTCTTCGTTGTACGCGGGGATGACGATGGAAAGCTCCGGGGCGGGCGGTGCATTCATCCGCGCGAAGGCTCCCCTGCCGGAATCGGAGAAGGCCATCCAAAAAGGCCAAGAAGCGGGACAAAGCGGCAAGCGATGAGCGACTCCTGCGTGGTGCGCCCTTCCCGCTTCAGGATTCGAAGGAGCTCCTGTTGCTTGGCGGGGCCGACGGGAATCACGAGGCGGCCGCCCTCTGCAAGCTGGTCGATGAGCGGTGGCGGAATGTAAGGCGCGCCGGCTGTGACGAGGATCGCATCGTACGGTGCTTCAGGCGGCCAGCCCAGCGAGCCGTCGCCTGTTTGGATCCAGACATTGTTGTATCCGAGCTTCACCAGCCGAATGCGCGCCGCGTCCGCCAGGAGTGGCTGCGATTCGACGGCAATCACTTCGCGAGCAAGCAGGGATAACACGGCGGCCTGGTAACCCGAACCCGCTCCGATTTCGAGCACCTTCTCAGAACCCTCGAGTAACAGCGCCTCCGCCATCGCCGCGACCATGTACGGCTGTGAAATCGTTTGGCCGGCGCCGATGGGAAGCGGCGAATCAGTGTAGGCGTCCCCCATATGTTCGGGTGGAACGAAGAGATGGCGGGGCACAGAGCTCATGGCTTCGAGCACACGGGGCGAGCGAATATCGCGCTTGTGAAGCTGGCGGTCAACCATCTCCCTGCGGGCCGATTGAAAGGCTTCAGAATCTGTATTAGATGCGACGCCAGCGTCGGACAAGCTCTTTCCATCACCGTTTAAGCTAGTCATGGGGCGGCGCGCGAAAAGATCTGCGAGCTTCATCACATTTGAAGCTATCACAGGCAGCGGAGCCGCTCCAGTATTAGCCTCGTGCTTCCCAAATTGCATCCTACAAGAGCGTTGGATACGATGGCTAAGAGACTAATTGCGACTTCAGTTCGGGGCAGGACGCGAGTTCGGGCCCGGAAAATAGGAGGATTGAAAATGAAACTACGCTTGGCCCCGCTCGTTTTTACTTTTGTTGTGTTGATTTTTGCGGTGAATCCGACGCTGGCGCAATCAAGTGCCGATGCACCAAAAACGCCCGGGCAACATCAGCCGGGAGTGGCGTCAAAGCCTGCGCCAGCCGCGCAGGCAGATGCACCAAATGCGGCTCGCACGCAATCGTCCGATCCAGCAGCAAAACTCGACCCCGCCAAAGACGCTGCGATCCGTCACCTGATGGACATCACGGAAGTCTCCAACATGGGACAGAACATCCAGAACTATATTACGGACCAGGTGCAGCAGGTAGCAGGGCGAGCGGTCGGCGCCGGCAAAGTGCAGAAATTCATGGACACATTTTCCACCCAGTTCAACGCAAGCGCCTCGCCAGGTGCTGTGACCGATGCGATGGTGACGATCTATGCGAAGAACTTCTCGCTGGAAGATATTCAAGGCTTGATTCAATTTTACGAGACGCCTCTCGGGAAGCGCGTGGTGAAGACCTTGCCCGAAGTGAGCCAGCAGTCTCAGCGAATGGGAGTGGAGATGGAGCAGAATGCGGCGATTACCGTGCTGCGCGGGATGTCCAACGAATATCCGGAGATCAAGCCGATGCTGCCTGCGGACGACGCCAAGCCCCAGGAAAACGCCCCGGCACCGAATGCAGCACCCGTTCCGAAGCCTGCGCCCGCGCCGGGAACACCAGCTTCGCCTAAATCGGCTCCGCAGAAATAAACGAGCCGAGCTGCGAAAGATCAGGCAGCGGCGGTGTTTAATATTCTTCGCGAAGCGATGAAGCAGCGTAAATCGGAACGAGCTTCCGACTGTTGCTGATCTACTCGATGTTCAGCGGAGTGCGAAGTACGGCGATCGCAAAATGCGCCAGCATCGGCGCGTCGTCATCGAGCTGAATCCAGCGAATCACGCAGTGGTCTTTGAGGTACTGCGAAACTTTGGCTTCGTTGATTTCGAGATGTTCGGCTAATTTCGCTTTCAGGCCGCTGGTATCGGGATATCCACGGCCGCTTCCGCGCGGTGCTTTGCTGCCCCGCGAGCCTCGCACCAGATTCCCGATGCCCACGCGAAGGGTCTGGCAAGCCTCCACGTAATACGATGTGATCTGGTCGGAGTCCGACAATAGAAAAACTCCGGGCCCCGCGGGTGCCTCTTCCGCTTGATCGAGGTTGTGCAACGGGCTGGAGACGAGGCGACGCAACATGGATTCGAGCCGCGACAATCGCGATGCGAGCGCCGGATCACCCGCGCGGCCGTGGGCTGTTCGCTCCGAAGGTAACATCGGCGCAGCGTGCTCAGCGCTCGACCTTCGTACCGAAGAAGACATGGGGGCCGAAGTGCGTTGTCCTTCAGCGGAACTCGACTCCGAGGGCGTTTCTTCTGCATGGAATTCAGCTCGTTCCAGGCGCGGATCGATGTGAGTTTCGACGCGCGTTTCTGAACGGGCGTCAACTCGGGAAGAAGGCAGGAGTGGCTCGCTGGGCGCAACGGAATCGGCGAAGGCCTTACTCGGTAGCCCTGGCGTGGCGGTCGCTGCACCTTTGCGGTGGCGCCCTCGGCCACCCCGGCGTCCTCGGCGTCGTTTTTTCTTCGCGCCGTCCTGAGTGGAAGCCGAGCCAGACGTTTCAGTCTCGGTGGCTGAACTGCTAGCGGTGTCACCGTTCGCATCCGCTGAGAGGTCGGAGATTTCACCTAGCACCGGGATTTGATCTGTGATTTCGGTTTCCTCTCGAGCCTCACCGCGAGATCGCGCTGGCGCAGGTGGTGGTTCGACGCCTGGCGCGGGAAGTTTGATCCCAAGACGCTCGAGCGCTTCCTGAGCTTTCTTCTTCCAGTCGGCCCGCCGGAATCGCTGCGCCGAAATAATGTACCAATGGCCCGCTTCTTCGTTGCGTCCGGCCTTCTCTTCGATCGCGCCGAGTTCCCACGCCACCATCGCGTCGCGCGTTCGCTGGTAAAGTTCTGAAAGTTTAGAGGAGGCGTCCGGGCTGTTTTTTGCCTTGCGGATGCGTGCTTGAATCTGTCGCCAATCTGCCATGTCGCAACATTGTAGCGCCTATACCCATCTGGGCCAATAAAGGAAAGTTCACACGAGGCAATTTCCCGGAAGCTCGTGGCATGATGAGGGTGTGACCCCGACCGAACGCAGCCTGTGGATTTACGAGCGAGCGCGTGCGCTGGGCTTCGATCTTTGCGGAGTTGCCCCTGCTGCTTTAGCCGGAACTACAAATAATCCACAGGAAGCGGGCCACGCAGAACTAGAGCGATTTCCCGAATGGCTGGCGCGTGGCTATGCCGGCGATATGAAATACTTGAACGATCTGCGCCGCGCCGACCCGGCTTTGATTCTCGAAGGGGCGCAGAGCTTGGTCGTCGTCGCGCTCAACTACAATACGGACTATCCGTACTCAGCCGACGCTCCGCCTGGCTCAATTCCGACTAGCCCAATCTCGGCGGGGTCAATTGATGCTTCGCCGCGAGGTTGGATTTCGCGGTATGCCTGGGGCGACGATTATCACGAGGTCCTCAGCAAGAAACTAGCGACCCTGGTGGCTGAGATGCGGGCACGATTCGCAGAGCCGTTTGATGCCCGCTTTTACGTTGATACAGGCCCGGTGATCGAGCGGATCGCCGCGAAGTATGCAGGGCTCGGATGGCTTGCGAAGAATACGTGCCTGATAAATGAGCATCTCGGATCGTGGCTGTTTTTAGGCGTGATTGTGACCACGCTCGAGCTTGCGCCTTCCCTTCCGACGGCCGAGCCGCCTTCGCCCGATTTATGCGGTAACTGCCGGCTATGCCTCGACGCGTGCCCCACGCAAGCATTTCCTGAGCCGTGCGTGCTCGATGCGCGGCGCTGCATCTCCTACCTCACCATCGAGCTTCGCGGCTCGATTCCGGAAGAACTGCGCGCGAATATGGGCCGAGCCGCAATCGGGTGCGATATCTGCCAGGATGTGTGCCCATGGAATCGCAAAGCACCCGCGGCCCGGCTTGCCGAATTCCTTCCGCGGCGGATTGATGCGCCGGAGGATTCACAACAGCCGGCTGAAAAAGGGCACTCGCTATTTTTACCCGAGCTTGAATGGCTCGCATCATTGACGCAGGAAGACTTCAGCCGAATATTTCGTGGCAGCGCCGTGAAGCGGGCGAAATGGCGCGGGCTGGTTCGCAACGCATGTGTTTCGCTTGGAAACGCGCAGATGGCGCCTGGCTCAGACGTACATCAACGCATCTCTCTGCTGCTCAGCCGTCTCGCAGATTCCGATGACGCTCTGATTGCTGAGCACGCACGCTGGGCGCTCGCCCGGCTGGCGCTTCAGGGGCCACTCGTTGGCTTTTCGGGCTGAACTCCGCTAGATTCCACGTTCGGGGTCATTGAGTAACTTGGGCCTCGCGGCTGGGAGGTTTGCGATGCTTTGGCAGGTTTGCGCAATTGTTTTTCATGCCGTCGCTCCGCATTTCAGTTTTCCGCAAGGTGCCGCGACCGAACAAATTGCGCTGCGCTGGATGCATTTTGTCGGAGGTTTCATCTGGATCGGCTTGTTGTACTTTTTCAATCTAGTAGGCTTCCCGACGATGAAGCAACTGGACGCTTCCGTGCGGGGCAAAGTGTTTCCGGTGCTGATGTCACGCGCAATGGGCTGGTTCCGCTGGTCGGCTTTTTGGACGGTCGCGGCGGGCCTGCGTTATTTTTGGATGATCCTGGCCGCGGATGCGCAAAATGCCGGCAATGCACGGCTCGCCTGGCACTGGTTCGGAGAATGGCTGCTCGTGTGGCTCGTCGCTTACGCATTGATCTACCCATTCCAACTTCCAAGTAAAGGCATTCTTGACAGTCCATGGGTGCGCACGATTGCGATCGCTGCGATCGTAATCGCCGCTTCGTGGATTGTGCTCGATTTGAATAGCGGCCCGCAATCTTCAAACGGGCACCTTGCAATTAGCGTCGGCGGCGGCATCGGCTTGCTGATGCTGATGAATACGTGGGGCGTTGTGTGGCGCGCACAAAAGCGGCTGATTGCCTGGACGCGCGCCAGCGTGGAGCAAGGCACGCCGATGCCCGCGGAGGCCGAGCGCCTGGCGCGCTGGGCTTACATCGCGTCGCGCGTTGGATTCTGGCTGTCTTTCCCGATGCTCTTCTTCATGGGCGCCGCGGATCATTATCCATTCCTCAGTAGTATCGCGGCCTGAGACCCAGCGTAACGGAGCGGCGATCGCAGGCGTCTAAGTGTTTAAGAATCGGAGGCCCCATGATTACTCGCCCTGGATTCGGACTTTCCATGTTTCTAGCGGCGCTGCTCGTTGTAGTTCCTGCCTTTGCCTTCGACGATCCGCTAACGTCCACGACGATTCGCGATGCATATATGCTGGGGAATCGGAAGGATTTCAAAACCGCCGAGTTTTTCGCCCGCTATAAACATGTTTTGCCCGCACCGGAAACAGGGCCTCACGTGGCTGCGATTAGCGTGGAAACGCCGTATGGCCAGATCGTTGAGTTGGGCGAAGCAGCACTAAACACCGACATTCAAGGAGCCGAAGAGGAATGGACGGGAAAGACTTTCCCGTTTATCGTGCGCGTGGGAGTCGATCTGACGGATACCTATCCGGGGCCGCCTCCTTGGAATCCACGCGTGCCGGGCCTACTGCTACCAAATTTCGAGCGCGATTTTGAAATTCAGCTTGTTCAAAACGAAAAGAAGATTCCCGCGAGGTCGTCTCAAGTCTACTTACTATATTCCGATGGCGTCGTGAACACATACCAAATCTCAGGAGCTATCATCGAATTGCGGTACGACACTGAATCAGTCGATCCTTACAGCGAAGCGACGATCTCGGTTCACACTCCAGATGATCAGTGCGTCGAAACGAGCTTTGATTTGGGTCAGCTTCGGTAGTCCGATTCTTTCCTCGAGGTTTCAGGATCGCCAGCGTAGCGTAACGGGGTTGTCCATTGGATGGCGCATCGGCGTGCCAGTTCGCTGAGATTCGAGGTATGCGGATTTCAGCTCGAAATACCAGCGCGCCTGACGGTCAGCATCATCCACCAGCATCATGCGGTCGCCGTACTGCAATCCAATCGCCTGTTT
>Ga0307477_10001900_pt1 | contig 16629 bp, 10 predicted proteins | sample atmos_gasesECM2C_FD_203316 | JGI IMG/M metagenome (GOLD analysis project Ga0307477, IMG submission 203316) | Hardwood forest soil microbial communities from Morgan-Monroe State Forest, Indiana, United States - atmos_gasesECM2C_515 | ecosystem: Environmental > Terrestrial > Soil > Temperate...
TCACGACACTGACCATCAACGGCGCCGCGACACCGGCCGTCCTCAAGACATGCAAGAGCGGGTACCTCTGGGCTCTCGACCTACAGACGGGCAAGCTCCTCTGGTACTTCTACCCAGGCCCGAGCGACGTCGGCTACAACGGACTGCCGAGCTCGGTCTGCAACGGCGCTACTTCATGCAAACTGAGCACACAAGGCACCAGCCTCAAACCATCTCTGTTGACTCCGGCCTACTCCCACCAACTCGACCCGATGAACCGCTCTCAGATGACACGCGGGTGGCCTAATGCTCCGTTGAAGACCTGGAGCATCCAGTCCCCGTACGGGCAGGGTTGCGCAGAGTCTAACGGCGCGCTGGATCCAACGGCGAACATCTACTTCTACGGGTGCATGAACGACCCGTCCAACTCGACAGCACTCAACTCCTGGGGGCACGGATGCATCTGGGGAGGCGGTTGCGGGCAGACCGCGCCGAGTTCTCCCTCGCTCACCCCGATCTTCAATGCCACCGTGTGGGCAGTCGATGCCAACACAGGCATGCCACTCTGGGAGCACTTCATCCCAGCCCTTGGCTTCAGGGGTGGGGTCTCCGGGACCAACGGGATGCTGGTCGTGCCCCTCGACAACGGTTCCCTATTCTTCTTGGACGAGCACTCTGGGAAGATACTCAGGAACCTCTTCATAGGCTCAGCCATGGTCACCCAGGCAATGATCGGCAGCGACTCTACGGGTAAGACCCAGATAGTCCTCCCCGCCGAACTACCAATCACAGCAGGTGTCTACGCGACGACCGGCAGGTCCACGAGCACTCCCGGCTTCCTGTTCTCAGTAGCACTGGGACCAGCGCCGCCCTCGCAGACCACGGCCACCGTAACATCCACTGTCGCAGGGCCAGGCACTACCTCCACCGCCACCGCGACGGTCACTTCGACCGGATCGGGAGGCATAAAGACAGTCACCTCAACAGGCGCGGCAAGCGTCGCCACAGTAATACAGAACACAGGAATCGACCCAACAACATTCTACGCAGTGGCAGCACTAGCTGTCATCTTCGTGATAGCGGCAGGATTCTTAGCCCTTCGCGGGCGGAAGTCTGTCGCTACCTAATCTTTTTTCTAAAACCAGGTCTAGCTTTCGGAAAAATCCGACCCATCCTAAGACCAACTGCTCATGGGCTACCTTGTGATGGATGCCGTCGTGGTCAGCCCTAGCGCGCGGCAGCCCAACGAAGCCTAAAATATCCGAAGCCGTGCGTTCGAGAAGTTGCGCCGGGGTCCTTCCCTCGTTGCCGTTGGCGCCGTCGTCCTTCTCTTGAGCTCGACACCAGCGCTGGTCCATGCGATAACAACAGGCCAGTATTCTAATCTCGTGATAGGGCAAAGAACCTTCACCACTCTCCTGAGCGGGACGGGCCAGCGGAGCCTCACCAACCCTTACGACGTGGCCTTCGACTCCTCGGGGAACCTCTGGGTCTCGGACGCAAACAACAGCAGGGTCCTCGAGTACAAACCCCCCTTCAGCACTGGGATGCTGGCCTCCCTTGTGTTGGGTCAGGCCAAGTATGTCGGACTCAATCCCATAGTAGAGGAGCCGCCCCCTCCAGCCCAGAACAACCTCGCAGAGCCCGCGGGGCTTGCGTTCGACCCCTCTGGGAACCTTTGGGTCGCCGACCTGCTGAACAGCAGAGTCTTGGAGTACAAGCCTCCGTTCAGCACGGGTATGAACGCGTCCCTCGTGATAGGCCAAGCGAACTTCACATCGAACGTGGGGAAGGCGACGCAGACGACGCTTTACAACCCATTCGGCATAGCGTTCGACCGCTCAGGGAACCTCTGGGTCGCAGACTACCTCAATAGCAGGGTCTTGGAATACTCCCGCCCGTTCAGCACCGGGATGGGCGCGTCTCTCGTCGTTGGCCAGACGAACTTCACCGCTGGCGCCCAGGCCGCGTCCCAGACCGGCCTTTTCGACGCGACAGGCGTCTCGTTCGACCCCTCCGGGAACTTATGGATCGCCGACACCGGTAACAGCAGGGTCCTAGAGTACAAGCCCCCCTTCAGCACGGGGATGCCCGCCTCAATCGTGGTCGGAGAGTCAGGCTTCAATACGACCATCGGGGTCGACCCCCGGACCCGCCTCTACTACCCCATCTCGCTCGGGTTCGACCAGGCAGGGAACCTCTGGGTCGCCGACGAGATCAACAGGATACTTGGGTATTCGCCCCCTTTCAACATAGGCATGTCGACCTCTGTCGTGATAGGCCAACCCGACCTGCGGACCCTCGTCCCCCATCTCACGCAGTCGTCTCTCCGTGCACCCACCGGCCTTGCCTTCGACCCCTCCGGGAACCTCTGGGTCGCTGACACGTTCAACAGCAGAATCCTCGAATACTTGGGAGGTGCGACCGCCACAATGGCGACGGACACGAAGACGACGGGGGGAGCTGCCTCTGCAGACCACTCCGCGCAGACCTCGATGACGGTCAGCGTGAACGGCTCGAGCGCCCCCGACGGGACGGCCGTGAACATATTCTCGGCTGACCTGAGCGCTAATCCCTTGTCAACCCCTGCCGGCCTGGCGCGAGCCTCGTTCTATGACGTGAGCGTCACGGGAATGGTCGACGGGACCGTAAGGGCGTGCATCTCGAGCCCGAGCGCCGACTCTGCCACCGTCGTCAAATACTACTCCTCCGGAGCATGGGTGAACGCCACAGGGACGTCCGCGACGGCGGGAAGCCACGTCTGCGGGACCATCCCGATCTCCGCCCTCGCCGGCGGCTATCTCGCCGTGGGAGAGCCGACACAGCCACCCACCTCGCCGTCGGCGCCCGTCCTGCTACTCGCTCTTGCGGCGGTCGTCGTAGTCGTGCTCGTCGGCCTCGTGGCGTTCAAGCTCCGACCCCGGAAGAACAATTCCAATTCCTGAGAGTAGTTAGGACCTCTGGAGACCCCCCCAACTCCCCGTCCACGCGGCCTTCGGTAGTTCCAGCCCTCCACCTTCAGCGCAAGGGTCTTCCCGTTCAACCGCGACGATTGCCTGACTCCATTCACGGTGTGAATTCCGTGACTCCGTAGCCCCTCACGCACCGGGCTCCGCGCTAGCGGAGTTCCAAAAACGCCTAAATATTCTGCGTGGGGGGGGGAATCCGAAAATGAACTACGGATTCTTTACAAATAGCAAGTCAAAAAAGACAGTCTTCTACTCAGCCATCCTAGGCTTACTCCTCACACTCTCCTCGATGGCGGCTCAGCCCGCGCACGCCGCGACGACAGTCGCGGCTGCGAACCCATCCGTCCCTCAAGGACAATGGATCGGTTCCGAGGGCACCTACCCATACAACTGGAACTGGAGCAACCAGACTCAGATCGGTCCGAACAACTTGAACCAGCTGCAGGTGAACTGGGTCTACCCGACCCCGCCAACTCCCTCTCAGTACCTGGCTTACAACAGCCACACGACGGTACCGATTGGGATCACCTTCACCGGTAGCATAGTGAACGGCATCGCATACGTGATGACGCAGTACATGCTCATCCAGGCGATGAACGCCCACACGGGCGCCCTGATCTGGCAAGCACAGCTCCCCAACATGAAGTTCAACTGCATGGCCAACAATATTTCTCCCACAGCATCCAATCTCACCGGCCACTTCCACAGCATCTGGTACACGTCGGGCGTAAAGGGCGTCTGGGCGAACACACCCATGATCTGGGTGATGGGTTCAAACCACACCGCCTTTGCGTACAACGCGCTCACCGGGACGCAGCTGATGCATTGGCAGACGTACAACCCATGCGCCAAGTTCGCTAGCGGAGCGACTGGCGTGCCGGGTAACTTCGGTGTGTACGACGCCACCACCCAGAACGCCGTGTTCGATCCGGCAAGGGGCATAATGGTCACTGGCTCCTCAGACGCTGAAGGCGTAACCGCCGGAAGAGGGTTCTACGTGGGCTACAACATCAGCGTCAACCCGCCGAAGCAGATGTGGATGACCTTCATCCAACCGCCCCAGGACGGCAGCCAGCCTAACTGGGACATCAGCGACGTCGCCAACATGACACACGCGTGGATATATGACGGGCCCAACGGCACAGCCGTCAACCTGAAGACCCTGCCGGCCGCACAGCTGCAGACGTTGCTGTACGACGACTGGGGCTTCACAAAGTCCTTCGATGGAACCCACAGCTGGGCCGGAACAGGCACCAGCTGGGGTGGTAACTGGGCGATGGACCCTGCTTCGGGCAACGCCTTCGTGGCGACCTCCCAGCCGGGTCCCTGGCCCAACGCGACCGTAAGGCCGGGTCCAGACCTCTGGTCTAACTCCGTCTTCTCCATCAACGACGCGACGGGCGTCATCAACTGGGCTTTCCAGACCAACCCGCACGAGCAATGGGACCAGGACTGCTCCTGGACTGACATGTTCGCGACCATCAACTACGGCGGCGTGGCCACCCCGGCGGTCATCAAGACCTGCAAGGGCGGGCACGTTTGGGCCCTCAGCGCTGCGACAGGGGCGTTGCTCTGGTTCTTCTTCCCAGGCCCGAGCGACTTGGGCTACAACGGCCTGCCCAACTCGGTCTGCAACGGAGCCACATCCTGCACAATCCAAGGCACTAACCTGAAAGCATCATTGGCGGTGCAAAAATACGACCACCTCTTCGACCCGTTGAACCGCTCGGAGATGACTCGCGGATGGCCGAACGCGCCTAGCATAGGCGGGTTCCTCTACGAGCAGGCAGATACCGAGATGGTCGGCGGGCTAGATCCGACGACCAACACATTCTTCTATGTGGCGGCAAACAACGTGGTCAACACAACTCGAGCGGTCCCCAACTGGGGTCTGAAGGCATGCGCCTGGAATGCCAACTGCGGCATCACAGCCCCGGCGGCTGCCTCGACGACCCCCCTCCTCAACGCCACAGTGTGGGCAGTAGACGCGAACACGGGCAAGCCTCTATGGCAGCACTTCATACCTGCATTGGGATTCAGGGGCGGGCTGTCCGCAACCAACGGCATGATTCTAGTGCCGCTGGACAACGGCTCCCTCCTCTTCCTCAATGAGCAGACAGGAGCTCTCCTGAGGAACCTGTTCATCGGTTCGGCGATGGTCACCCAGGCAATGGTCGGGACCGACGCCACCGGAAAGACAGCGATAATCCTGCCCGCAGAACTCCCAATCACGGCGGGAGTCTACAAGTCTACAGGCAGGGTCACGAGCGCTCCGGGCTTCATGTTCTCCGTAGCCCTCGGGCCCGCACCCATTCTATCAACCGTGACCTCAACATCGACGGTTCCAGGAGCACCAACAACCTCAACGGCCACACAGACAGTCACATCCTCTGGATCGAGTACCATCAAGACAGTCACCTCCACCGGGGCTGCAAGCATAGCCACGGTGATCTCAACAACAGGCATGGACCCAACAACCTTCTATGCGGTGGCAGCGCTTGCTGTCATCTTCGTGATAGCGGCAGGATTCCTAGCCCTTCGCGGGCGGAAGTCTGCCGCTACCTAATCTTTTTTCTAATATCTGTAAAATTCAGCGATAGGACGCTCTGTGGCCTGCCAACGGTGCAGCAGCGTCGTATGTCACTAGCACGCTATGCCGAAAGTGTAAGTTGAAGATTGCGTTTCCAACGTCAAGAAAATCTCCTCCGGGCAGGTCGAGTTCGCGGTAAGGGACCTTGCGCTGGTCCCAGCGTCAAGAGTTGAGACGGCGTAGAGGTGGCCGTTGGGGAGTGCCACCGAATATGTGCTCTGGGAAGTGACGTTAGCGACGACCGTCGCGAAGCATGGCGGGACAGGACTGGCGGTGTTGCACCCTGGAATCTGCAGGTTCTTCACGTAGGCGAACACGACCTGCGCTGTCTGGTGGCCTGAAACCGATACGGTGCCTCTGACCTGGACGACGGAAGGGGTGAGGGCGAACCGTCCTATGATAATGCCTACAACTAGCCCGACGGCAAGCACCCCTGCGATGACGAGCATCGGGCGCCGCGAGCGTCGTATCTTCGGCATTATCGTACCACCCTCGATGACGCCCAGGAAGGCCACGTTTTTAACGATGGAGGACGTCCGGCCGACCCGGGCAAAAGAATTGGCGCGGAGCAGGTCGGACTGGTCCTGGTACCTACTTCTGCTACCTCTCTTCGCGGTCCTGCTGGTCGTGGAGGCCTACCCTCTGGCATACTCTTTCTACTTCAGTGTCACCAATTTCAAGACGGGCGCCTTCGTCGGGCTGGCGAACTACATCCAGGAGTTCACAACCCAGGCTTTCTACAACAGCCTGTTGACGTCGCTGGTCTACTCGTCTATCAGCACGGTCATAGCCCTGGCCGCCGGAATCCTCCTGGCACTCCAGCTCTCCCAGCTAACCAAGAGGCGCTGGCTCCTTGAGAGCGTCTTCCTTGTCCCGCTGGCCGTCTCCCCCCTCGTCGTGGGTGTGATCTTCGCCCCATCCGGGGTGTGGGACGACGCAAACGCCTTCTGGCACTTCATCCTCGGACAGCACTTCTTCAACGTGCTATCGTACGGCTTCTACTTCCCGGTGATGATCCTCTCAGAGACCTGGGAGTGGGCCCCCCTGATAATGCTCGTCTCGTTGGGCATAATGTCGTCCATCCCCTCTGACGTGTACGAGGCGGCCTCCGCGCATGGAGGGTCGGCCTGGCAGATCTTCATGAGGGTCACCCTACCAACGATTCTGAGGTCCCCCGCGATGCACTTCATGATCATCGTGAGGTTCGTCGACGCGATGCGTGCGTTCGAGGTGCCATTCACGTGGGCGAGCTGGGTCGGCTTCTCGGCCGCGGGGTCTCCCGTGGACACACTCTCCTTGTACGTCTTCAAGCTGCTGTTCACGCAGGGGGCCAGTTTCCCGATCGACTATGTCTCGGCCGTGGCAATCACGCTGGTCGCGATCACTTTGGGAATCACTGCCGCGCTCTTTGGTATCTTCGACAGGACGGTGAAGACCTGATGGCCAAGTCATCGCGCATCCTGCGAAGGTCGCTCTTCTACTCGTCCGTCGTAGGGTCAATCTTCATCGTCGTCTATCCCATCTTCAACATGGCGCTCGGTGGCATTAACGCAGACCTCTCGGCGTTTTGGGCGGGAAAGGGCTTCGTGACGGTACCTGGGATACCGTTCTACAACGGGGGCTGGCACCCGAGTCTCGTGAATCTCGTGGACGCCCTGCAGATAGACGCCTTCCCCAAGCTGATCCTCAACAGCACGGTGATCTCGCTCCTGAGCGTCGGCATGGCCTTGTCGGTGGGAATCCCGACGGGGTACTTCCTGGCGCGGGGGAACTTGAAGGGGCGGAAGTCGATCGAATTCATCCTTCTCGCCCTCAGAACGGTCCTCCCGCTCGCCATCGTCGTCCCCCTGTACATCCTTTTCTCTAGGGTCGGGCTGTGGAACACGTATTTCGGGGTGGCTATAGCATATCTGGCGGTCAACCTCCCTGTCGTCGTGCTCATGCTCCGCAGCTTCTTCGTCGACGTCCCCAAGGAGCTCTACGAGGCAGCGGAAATGTCAGGTGCATCCGAGCGGCAGATCTTCCGGAGGGTCGCGATGCCCGCGATCCTCCTCGGAGTAGTCGCCACCGCGATCTTCGCCTTCGTCGTACTCTACAACGAATTCCTGCTAGCTGACATACTCACGGGCGGCGCTACGAAAACGGTCGCCGTGGGGGTATGGACTGGAGCGGGGGAAAACATCCAGAACAACAAGACGCTAAACTACGACCAATCAAATGCCTATGGCACCATCGCCTTTATCCCGGCAATCATCATCATCCTGACAATCAAGAGATACCTTGCGAGGGGGTTCACCCTCGCCACGACGAAGTAGCCCGCCTAGTAGCTGTCGCGCAGACTGAGCCTTCCGATGTAGCGGGACATCAGGAGTGCGACGCAGGCTAGGGTGATCGCGATGGTGACCACCGGTGAGATGGGAAACTCAGGCGTGGTCGACGTCGTCACGGTTGTCGACGTGGTCGTATTGCTGCTGGAGGTCGTCGTGGTGGTCGTCGGAGCCGTCGCCGCCGGGCAATCCGCGTTCACAGGAGCGCCGGTCACCTGACCGGAGCCCGAGATTGTTCCTCCGCAGTTGTTGGTGGCGCCGTTCTCGTTGAAGAGCGTCCCGGAGTTGTTGATAGTTCCTCCAATGTAGTTGGTCACGGTGCCGCTGTTGTGCAGAGTCCCAGCATTGTTGATGGTCCCGGAATTGATCAAGTTGGAGGCGCTGTAGATGTTGTTGAAGGTCGCTCCGGCGCCGTTGTTGATGGTGCCAGCGTTAGTGACGTTGCCCGCGCTGTTGGTGAACGCCCCCCCCGAGTTCGTGATGATTCCGCCGACATTATTGTTGACAGCACCCACGTAGAGAGAGAAGCCTCCGCCAGAAGCCGAGCCACCAGTGTTGGTGAACGTGCCACTGTTGGTGAACATGCCGGAGTTGGCGATGATGCCGGAGCTCGTCATCGGGCCTGAGTTGGTGAGGGTGCCACCCGCGTTGTTGTTTATCTTGCCGACGGCCGTGATCGTGGTACCAAACTCTCCTTGGGTCGTGATTGAATTCGCAAGGGTGCCTGAGACCGTGTTGGTGATGCTACCAGCGTTGGCGATTGTGCCGGTGTTCGCCAACGACCCGGAGGTCGACAGCGTGATCGTCCCGGTCCTGTTGTTGGTGACCGTCCCGGAATTCGTCATCGTCCCGCCGCTGGCGCTGATTATCGTGCCGGAGTTAGACAAGGCGTGAGAGTTGGTAAGCGAGCCGTCTTCGTCGTCGAGAGTCCCCGAGTTGGCGACAGTGCCGGAGTTCCTGATTGAGCCGGAGTTGAGCACGGCACCGGAGCTCGAAACTATCATGGAGCCACTTACAGTCAGGACTACGCCGCCGCTGATCGTGATGTTGCCCGAGCAGATGATCGCGCCGCCAGGGCTACCGTTGCGGACGGTGACGGCGCCAAGGAGGCTGAAGGTCGCGCCCTTCTGCACCACAAGCTTGGCGCCCGAGTTTATCGTCAGAGTGCTCCCAGAGGAGACAGTCCCGCTCCCGCTGACAGTGCAGGTCACGGTAGAGTTCGACCAGGAGCCCCCGACGCCAGTACAGTCGATGGCGCTCTGGTGCAGGGCGCCCTGCGTGCTCCCATCCAGGACGTACGCAGATGCAGCCTGTGCGCCCGGGAAGAAGAAAAACAAAACCAGCGCCGTGCCCAATGAGACAACAAGAGCTCTCTTTAGGAATCGCACGGGTCCTCTAGACACCGACCCAACTTAAATGCATAAATAGTCTGCGAAGGCCAAAAGGTCGAAAATGAACTACGGATTTTCAAGTAACAAAACAAAAAAGACAATCATCTATTCAGCAATCTTAGGCCTACTTCTCACACTTTCCTCGATGGCAGCTCAGCCCGCGCGTGCAGCGACAACGGTCGCGGCCGCGAACCCCTCTGTCCCGCAAGGGCAGTGGATTGGGTCCGAGGGATCATACCCTACGAACTTCAACTGGAGCAATCAGACCCAAATCAGCCCGTCTAATCTGAACCAGCTTCAGGTGAACTGGGTCTACCCGACCCCGCCCACTCCTTCCCAGTACCTCGCATACAACAAGTACACGACCGTACCGATAGGGATCACCTTCACCGGTAGCATCGTGAACGGCATCGCCTACGTAATGACGCAGTACATGCTAATCCAAGCGATGAACGCGAAGACGGGCGCCCTGATTTGGAGTGCACAACTCCCTAATCTGAAGTTCAACTGCCTGACCCAAAGCCTCGCTCCTGGAGCCGGTAACCTCACCGGCCACTTCCACAACATCTGGTACACGTCTGGCGTCAAGGGCGTCTGGGCCAACACACCCATGATCTGGGTGATGGGTTCGAACCACACGGCCTTTGCCTACAACGCGCTGACCGGATCCCTGCTCATGCACTGGCAGACGTACAACCCGTGCGCCAAGTTCGCTAACGGGGCGACAGGCGTTCCTGGCAACTTCGGTGCGTTTGACACCACCACCCAGAACGCGGTGTTCGACGCCGCAAGAGGCATCCTGGTAACAGGCTCCTCAGCACCCGAGGGCGTAACTGCCCCAAGAGGGTTCTTCGTGGGCTACAACATCAGCGTCAACCCACCAAAGCAGATGTGGATGTCCTTCATCTCGCCGCCGCAAGACGGTAGCCAGCCAAACTGGGCCATCAGCGACGTCGCCAACATGACCAACGCGTGGATATTCGACGCACCCAACGGCACCGCGGTCAATCTCAAGACCCTCCCGGCAGCGACCTTACAGACCATGCTGTACGACGACTGGGGCTATGCCAAGTACTTCGACGGGACCCACAGCTGGGCAGGGACGGGCACGAGCTGGGGCGGAAACTGGGCGCTAGACACAGGCTCAGGCACCGCCTTCGTGGCGACCTCCGAGCCTTCGGACTTCGAGAACGCATCCGTGCGCCCGGGTCCCAACCTCTGGGCGGACGCCGTCCTCTCCATCAACGACCAGTCGGGCAAGATCAACTGGGCGTTCGAGACCAACCCGCATGACCCGTGGGACCAGGACTGCTCGTGGACTGACATGCTCGTCAACATCACATACAACGGCCAGCCGACCCAGGCTGTCATCAAGACCTGCAAGGGCGGCTACATGTGGGCCCTCAGCGCTCAGACAGGGGCGCTTCTGTGGTACTTCTTCCCCGGCCCGAGCGACCTCGGCTACAACGGACTGCCGAACTCGGTCTGCAACGGCGCGACCTCATGCCCACTCACAATCGGCAGCATGTCTGCACCGATCACCACCAAGTTCAAAGCGTCTCTGTTCATCTCCAAGTACGGCCACTACTACGACCCAACTAACCGCTCGCAGATGACTCGCGGATGGCCCGATGCCCCCTTGAAGACCTGGTTCTTCTCGGAGCAGAGCGCCACCGAGAGCAACGGAGGGTTCGACCCGACTACCGGCATAGCATTCTACATAGCCATGGATAACCCTGGTAACACCACGGTGACACCAATCTATGGGAAGGGATGCACGTGGACAGGCGGTTGCGGCGTCTCAGCGCCAGCAGCTCCCTCACTGACGCCGTACTACAACGTCTCGGTGTGGGCTCTCAACGCGAACACAGGGCAACCGATCTGGCAGCACTTCATCCCCCTGTTGGGACTTAGGGGCGGGATATCCGCCACCAACGGGATGGTCTTGGTGCCACTCGACAACGGCTCCCTCCTGTTCCTCAACGAGCAGACAGGCGCGCTACTTAGGAACCTCTTCATCGGCTCGGCGATGGTGACCCAGGCTATGATCGGGTCCGACGCCTCAGGGAACACGGCGATAATCCTGCCCGCGGAGCTCCCAATCACGGCGGGAGTGTACGCGACCACTGGTAGGACCACGAGCACCCCAGGCTTCATGTTCTCTGTAGCGCTAGGGCCATCAACGGGAACGACCACAACGTCGACGGTCATATCCACGGTCTCCGGCGCAGGCACGACAGCCATCACCACGCGAACCATCACGACAACAGGTCCGGGAGGGGTCTCGACGGTCACTTCCACTGGGCCAGCAAGCATCGCAACTGTAATCCAGACCTCAGGCATCGACCCAACAACCTTCTACGCGGTGGCAGCTCTCGCTGTCATCTTCGTCATCGCGGCAGGCTTTCTAGCCATGCGCGGCCGGAAACCTGCCACCTAACCTTTTTCCGCAGTTCTCGTTATTTCGGACTTCAGCTCGCGCAGTTCGGATTCTTCCGCCTTCGACTTAGTCGTATCGAGCGCATCGAACGATTCGAGGCAACCCTTACCTTGTTCCAAGCCCAATTATGGCTTAGCCGTCCTCTACAGTAGAAACCTGCGTACCCTTGGAACAAGGAAGAGCGGTGAGAAAACCCTTCCCGACAGAGGCTAGATTACGTCTTGATGCCTGAAGATAAGGAAACAGATGCAGATGACGCCCACGAGCCACGCCGTCAGCACGCTCCCTAAGACAAGGCCTGTATTGGCACCGAGAAGGTACGTGCTTATCATGCCCGTGCTGCTGAACGACCTGAGGTCGTTCCCCAGCGCCAAGACCGCGTAGTTCTGCGCGGTGTCGATGGGGTTGAGAAGCGCTGGGAGCATGCTTGCCCACGCTCCCGCCTTGAGGTTCACGTAGACTGCTAGCTCGCCGAGGTTGGTGATGACAGTGAGCCCGAGCCAGACGAATATCGCTATCCCGATCGCGGTCGACTTGCGCTTGCTCATGACCGATATGATCATGGCAAGGCCCAGCACGATCCAATTCAGGGCCGCTGCCGCCAGAGAAGAGAGGATCAGGGGCGGATACAGCGAGTAGTCGGTGCCGTACACAAAGACCGTCGCGATCCCGAACCCAAACATGATTACCAGAGTGGTCGCAACCAGCATCCCAATCAGCCTTCCAAGCAGAAAGTCGCTCTTCGAGATGGGGTTCGACATTATGTACTGCAGCGTCCCGGACTCCCTCTCGTCCACGATAATAGCTGCTCCCATCGGCAAGGTCAGGAGGGGTATGTACGGATACGCGAAGGAGACGAAGGTCGTCAGGTACGCCTGCACGGGGTTGGCACCTATGTCTCCTGCAGCCACCGCTCCGACTGCGCCAAGGACGATCAGGATGGGGATGTTGATGGCCATGAAGAAGTAGACCGCGGAGAAGACCAGGAGCCACTTGGCCCTGATGGAGTCTTTGAAGGTCTGGCTGCTGATCTGTCTGATTGCTGTGAGGTTCATTTGGCCGCAGCGTGCTTGTCGACTAGCTTGAGGTACTCCGATTCGATGCTAGTCCGCTCTAGCATCAGGTCGTCGATTTTTAGGCCGCTCTCGAGGAGGGACTTTAGGAACTTCATCTTGATGGCGTTGGGCAACGGGACAATCGACCAGTTGCCCTTTGAGATCAGCTCGTCCTTGAGGTTGCTTGCGATGAACGCCTTCAGGTCATTGTAGCGCGAAGAATCGACCCTAAGGTAGAGCGTGTCGGCGACATCGAGCGACCCCAGGAGTTCATTTGGCTTGCCATAGTAGATCATCTTCCCCCTGTCGAGAACCATGACCTGGCTGGCGAGCTCCCCGAGCCCGGTGAGGTGCGTCGTTGTCACCATCGTCTTCCCCTCCTTGAGCAGCCGGAGCAGTAGGTCCTGGAAGTCGAGCTGGCCCCTCAGGTCGATGTTGCTGGTCGGCTCGTCGAGGATGAGGAACGGAGGGTTCCCGATGAGAGCGAGCGCAATCCCCAGCCTCTGCCTCATCCCATCCGAGAGCGCCCTGACCTTCCTGTTCCTGACGTTCCAGAGGTCGACGATCTGGAGCTTTTCCTGGGTCTCCTCCTCGCCACGGTTCTTCAGGCTCTGGCTCATCTTCGCTTGCTGGAGCACTGTGAGGTTTTCGTAGAAAGCGTAATTCTGGGGCATGTACCCGAGCGTCCTCTTGACGCCGGTCGAGTCCTTCTTCACATCGATGCCGTTCACGATGATGCTGCCTTCGAAGCTGGCCAGGCCTAGGATGCACTTTAGCAGGGTCGTCTTTCCAGCGCCGTTCGGCCCTAATATGAGGAGGTGGTTCCCTTTGCGTACTTGGAGGGTGGCGTCTTGTAGGACGGCGGTCTTCTTGAACCCCCCATACTTCTTGGTCACATGCTGTACGTCAAGGGCGATGTCTGAATCAGTTTGCTGGGATGTCTCCATAGTTGTGCTCACTCCCACTTGTTTCACCTAATCACGTCAGATCCTCAGCATAAGCTATAGAACCCATTAACCGGCTTGAGGGACCGGTCATCAGCTATTTATTGGTTTTTTCTGCCTCAGTATTACGATACGCCGTCTCCGCGGTTCCTCGCGACATGAAACGGTGGCTAGAATTATGTTTTTCTTATGTGCTCCGACCGTTCATTTTTTCTTGCTATTATCAGGCCCGTAAGTCCACCCAAACAATAAATAGATGAGGGGGTCTGGTGATTCAAGGGAATGCAATGAAGACGACGGTACTTATGGCAGGGATCATCGGGGCAATCGTCATCGGAGGCATCGTGATCTATTATGGCAGCAGCCCAGGGGGCGCCTCGCCGGGCACGTTGATATCTAGCGCCATCTCTTCCGTAGCATCGACCACCACCGGCCCCAATACTTCTTGTAATGCGTCTACCGCCCAGACGGGCTGCAGCACTGCCCCGAACGTTCCGAAGTCCGAGTGGGGGACCTACCTTGGCTTCATTCCCCAAGGATACACCATCCAATCCAAGGCATTAGCGGCTTTTGTTTTTCCGTGTCCTCCCGGGATGACACAACTCCAGTGTCAGACTTTCACTCAAACCTGCGGGAACGGGGTCTGCGATCCCAACGAGACATGCTCGTCCTGCCCTGTTGACTGCAGCGTCCCAGGCGACATGTCGTGCGACCCGTACACAGGAAGAGCCGGCGCGCCGGCAACCCTCTGCCAGATCGGCATCGCCGCGATGGCAGCAGGCCAAGGTCCCGAAGGCGGGTAGTCACGCCCACAGCATAGGACAGTCGGTCTTCCCGTTCGCTCCAAAGGGATAAATAGCGTGAACCTTGGCAACTGTCGAAAATGAATTACAGATTTTCAACAACTAGCAAGACATCAAGAACGATCCTATACTCCGCCCTCATGGGCGTGATTCTCACACTTTCCTCGATGGCAGCGATGCCAGCACACGCGGCCAACGTAGCCGCTGCGAACCCCTCTGTCCCGGCGGGACAGTGGACGGGGTCCGAAGGCGTATATCCAAACAACTGGGACTGGAGCAACCAGACCCAGATCAGCGCTAGCAACGTCAACCAGCTGCAGGTGAGCTGGGTCTATCCGACCCCGCCCACACCAGCACAGTACCTGTCGTACAACACGTACACGACGGTGCCTCTGGGAATCACGTTCACGGGCAGCATGATCAACGGCATCGTCTACACGATGACCCAGTACATGCTCCTGCAGGCGATGAACGCCCACACCGGGTCCCTCATCTGGCAAGCGCAACTGCCCAACCTAAAGTTCAACTGCATGCACAACATCCTCCAGCTGGGAGGAGCCAATGCGACCGGACACTTCCACAACATCTGGTACACGTCGGGCGTGAAGGGCGTCTGGCAGAGCACACCCATGATCTGGGTGATGGGCTCCAACCACACCGCTTTCGCCTACAACGCGTTGACTGGCACACTGCTGATGCACTGGCAGACGTACAACCCGTGCACCAAGTTCGCTAACGGTGCGACGGGCGTACCTGGGAACTTCGGCCTTTACGACAGCACCACCCAGAACGCGGTGATTGACGCGGCCAGAGGTGTCATAGTCACAGGGTCCTCGGACAGCGAGAACACCGACTCTGGAAGAGGCTTCTTCGTCGCATACGACATCACGGTCAACCCCCCCAAGCAGATATGGCTGACCTTCACCCAGCCACCCCAAGACGGCAGCCAGCCCAACTGGGACATCAGCGACGTCGCCAACATGACCAACGCGTGGATCTGGAACGCGCCCCAAGGCAACGCCACCAACCTCAAGACGATATCCTCGACCCTGCAGCACACGATGCTGTACCAGGACTGGGGTACCTACGGCTATGACGGTACCCACAGCTGGGCCGGCTCCGGCACGAGCTGGGGCGGCAACTGGGCGCTGGACACCACAACTGGCAACGTCTTCTTAGCGACATCACAGCCTGCGCCTGATGGCAACGCCACCGAACGCCCCGGTCCCAACCTCTGGTCCGAGTCGATCATGTCGGTGAACGACCAGACGGGCCAGTGGAACTGGGCGTTCCAAGTCACCCCACACGACCTGTGGGACGTAGATTGCTCGTGGACAGACATGCTCGCCACAATCACCTACAACGGCTCGCCTACGCTCGCGGTGATCAAGTCCTGCAAGAGCGGTGACTTGTACGCCCTGAACGCAGCCACAGGCGCGGTCCTGTGGCACTTCTTCCCAGGCGCCAGCGACATCGGCTACAACGGCCTACCCAACTCCATCTGCGCCGGGGCAAGTTCGTGTCCCCTAGGGTACAGTGGCGCCGGCACAAAATTCAAACCATCCGTTGAAGTCGGGAAGTACTCCCACGCGCTCGACCCAACCAACCGCTCGCAGATGACACGTGGTTGGCCGACTGCACCGGGACACGGGTTCTTCATCAACTCCCCCAACGGAGGGAGTCCTACCGAGAACAACGGAGCCTACGACCCAACTACAAACATGGTCTTCTATAATACAATGAGCAACCCAAGCAATAGCTCGAACTTCGTCGGGGCCGTATACGGACCTCACGCCTTGTGGGGTGGCGGCACGACCGGAATAACAGCAGTGCCTGCAACTCCGCTCGTGAACCCAACCAATGACACCGTATGGGCGTTCAACGCCAACACGGGCGTACCGATTTGGACCCACTTCATCCCCCAGCTAGGGCTTAGGGGCGGAGTCTCGGTGACCAACGGGATGGTCCTCGTGCCCCTCGACAATGGCTCTCTGCTGTTCCTCAACGAACAGACGGGAACCTTGCTGAGGAACCTCTTCATCGGCTCGGCGATGGTCACCCAACCAATCATTGGGACCGACGTCTCCGGGAACACGCAGATTGTCCTCCCAGCTGAGCTCCCGATATCCTC
>Ga0307477_10001901_pt1 | contig 16619 bp, 13 predicted proteins | sample atmos_gasesECM2C_FD_203316 | JGI IMG/M metagenome (GOLD analysis project Ga0307477, IMG submission 203316) | Hardwood forest soil microbial communities from Morgan-Monroe State Forest, Indiana, United States - atmos_gasesECM2C_515 | ecosystem: Environmental > Terrestrial > Soil > Temperate...
GCACTGTTCAGAGAGCGTTGCAAATAACCCTCAACGTTGTAACAGGGGAGAATGACCGCTACTTCGGACCGGGTTGGAGCGCTTTGGGGCACGATCGCATCAGACTTGTGGACATTTCAGCGAATGAAGCTGAAGGCCCGATGTTAATAGAAAACGTGCCGACAAAATGTCACAGCCGTGTCATAAGAATGTCACTTCGATGCGAACTATTCAAACCACCAGACAACTTGTAATCCGGAGTTTGTTAGCGTGAAAGGATAACGCTTGCCGAGGAGGTGCCTATGCGAGGCATCGAGAGGGGAACCCGAATTGTACGGACATGCGTCCTGATAGCGAGCGTGTTGGCTCTGTCTGAAAGAGTATCCGGACAAGCGGCCGAACACGATGCAGGCACTGAGCAGGAAAAGATGCAAAAGGCGGATCTCGCGTCGGTCAGTGCTCTTCTGCAGCAACTCCAATCACAAGTTCAGAAGCTGACGGTCGAGGTGAAGGGCTTGAAAAGCCAGCAGGAAGCGACGAGGGAAGAATCCATAGAACTCCACAAAGAACTGGACGCGACCAAATCGCGACTCGTCGCTATCTTGGCCCAATCTAGGGGCGATGTGGCTCAGACAAATTCGTCTGATCCTACTCCTCAAACCTCGATCGAAGATCGAATTGCCCGGCTCGAAGAAAATCAGCAACTAGCCGACGAAAGAGCAGCGGAGCAAAGTCAAACCAAGGTAGAAAGCTCTTCCAAATATCGCTTACGGCTGTCCGGGATCGTGCTGTTCAATGCGTATGCGAATCGCGGCTCCGTGGAGAATCAGGATTTTCCGGAACTGGCGACCGCCGGCAATGCCCTGTCTTCCGATGGCACTTTTGGCGGTTCGCTGCGTCAATCACAAATCGGCCTGCAGGGGTTCGGGCCGACAGTTGCGGGAGCGCGTACGAGCGCTGCGGTGCAGTTTGATTTCGCGGGCGGGTTTCCCGAGGCACCAAATGGAGCGTCCTTCGGGATTATGCGCTTGCGCACGGGCACGGTGCGTTTTGACTGGGAGAATACTTCACTGGTCGCAGGTCAGGACTCTCTGTTCCTCGCACCGTTGAGTGCAACATCGATCGCCACGCTGGCGATTCCTGCCTTCGCGTACTCCGGTAATCTTTGGACTTGGACGCCACAAGTGCGGGTGGAACATCGTTTCGCTCTTGGTGACCATTCCTCATTGCTGCTCCAGGGAGGTGTACTCGATTCATTTTCGGGCGATACTCCGGCTTCGACTTACTACAGGTATCCCACGATGGGAGAAAATTCGGGGCAGCCCGCGTATGCAACACGGCTCGCCTGGACGCAAGCTGTGCACGGGCAGAATGTCACCGCGGGCGTAGGAGGATACTACAGTCAACAGGACTGGGGATTTGGGCGAACCATCGACGGATGGGCTGCCACGGCCGACGTTACGTTGCCTCTGGGACCTCGACTTGAGTTTACGGGCCAGTTCTATCGCGGGCGCGCCACTGGTGGGTTAGGTGGAGGAATCGGCCAGAGCGTACTTTGGAAAGGAGACCTGGCCAACCCTGTGACGGAACTGTACGGCCTCGAATCGATGGGCGGATGGGCCCAACTGAAATACAAGGCAACGGCAAAATTGCAATTCAACGGAGCGTTTGGTCAAGACAATCCGTTTGCTGGGGAGTTGCGTCGGTTTGCCGGTAACCAAACGTATTATCCCTCGCCCCTATCTAAGAATCAGAGTGCTATGGGTAATTTCTTATATCAACCAAAATCGGACATCGTCCTTTCGCTGGAATACAGGAGACTAAAAACCTATACGTTAGATCAGAGAGCGGACGGGGCGAACATTATAAGCATGAGTGTGGGGTACATATTCTAGTGCGGATACGGCCACTGCCCAGGAACATCATTGCGGCACTCTGGATTTGGGGCACTTGTGCGTTGGCTGGCCATCGCGTCGTAAGCCCTGGCAGTCAGGTGACGCTTCGCGTGAAGATTCAAAATGAATCCACAAAGCCCGGCCTGAGCCGACAACGATCCACCGATGAATCTGAGGTAGTGGTCTGGTTGAGGCCTGTCGACGCAAACGCCACGGAGTTCTCTGCGTCTGCGGGGGAGCAACCGACAAAACGGCCACGAGTGATCCAAAAGGACAAAAGCTTTCAGCCGCATCTGACCGTGATTCGCGTCGGGTCGGTCGTGGAGTTCCCGAATCATGATCCTTTTTTTCATAATGTCTTCTCTTTATTTAATGGCAAGCGGTTCGATTTGGGATTGTATGAAGCAGGAGCTTCGAATTCCGTGCGATTCGATCATGCCGGGGTCAGCTATATCTTCTGCAATATTCATCCGGAGATGAGCGCGGTTGTGGTGACGGTGGACACTCCGTATTACGGGGTTTCTGATCATTCCGGAACTGTGACCATCGGGAACGTGCCAGAGGGGAAATATGAAATGCACGTTTGGTATGAGCGGAGTCTAGCAGATGCACTGAAAACCCTAACGCGAACGGTGAACATCTCGACCGGCTCCCGGGAGCTGGGTACCGTGGTGGTCGCGCAGGATCCAGGATTCACACCGACGCACAAAAATAAGTATGGACAGGATTACCCTACACCCCCGAAACAGGGCTATCCACAACCGTGACCGGACTAAGCGTTCGCGGGTAAGTTGCTCTCACAAACCGTCTGAACGGCAGCATAACGGCTCTGGGCGTTCAACCGACGCATAATGCGGTGCACGTGATTTTTGACCGTAAATTCAGAGAGCCGCATGGATTCGGCAATTTCTTTGTTGGTGAAGCCGCGAGCAAGTAGAGCGATGAGCTGTTGCTGGCGCGCCGTCAAGCCCAAGCGGTGGCAGAGTCGTTGATTCAGGATCATCGAACCTTCGCGTGTGGTGCGCGCGACAAATTGGAACAAATGATGGCAGAGGCACGGAGGGGACACCGCTTCCCCGGCAACGACGCGGCGAACGGCCGCAATCGTTTCCTCGGCAGTGGCTTCTCCTAGGAGATATCCGCTCGTTCCGGAACGCACGGCTTGCAGGAACAGTTCCGGATCATTCTCCATGCCGAAAAGAATCGCCTTTCTGCCCGGGGAGAGCGAAAGAAGATCACTAATGAAATTGGAGGGGAAGGCTAAAGCGGAGGGCTGGTCAGCAAGAAGGATGTCGCATGCCGAAGAAGCGACGAGCTTGTATGCCGACGAAGAGTATCGGATCGAGTCCACCAGGGCGAAATCCGGTTGCTTCTGGAAAAGAGAAGTCATCGCTTCGCGCAACATTCGGTTTTCGATAATGAGGAACAGCCTGGTTACTTGAGCGTTGCCTGCATTAGTTGCGTTGTTGGCAGTATTCATGACGAAAAATGAGCCGACGGAAGGACAAAACGCGCCCTTCGCACCAGCCTTCGAAAACCTTACCGTGCGAAGAGAACGCCGTCAATCCACAGGATGTCAAAAGCATGTCAAGAAAATGTCCGGCAGAAAAGCTAAATAAGCGACATGCGCTAGCTGCATCACGGGAGTGTCGAGGTCGCAGAGTGCGGAGTAGATTGCCCCGTCAACGGGAGACGCACGAGAATGGTTGTGCCTTGCTCTCCCGTTTGCTCGATCACAACCGTGCCGGCATGGTCATGCACAATCTTGCTGACGATGGCAAGCCCTAGACCTGTGCCATTGGGTTTGCCAAAGCTCACGAAAGGGTCGAAGACGGAATGTTGGATATTTCGCGGGATGCCAGGCCCATTGTCTCGAACGCGCACTTCAAAGGAGTTGTCCTCCTCCTTTACCTCGATGGTAATTAAGCCTTCGATTCCGGGTGCAGCCTCGCAAGCGTTTAGAATGAGATTGAAGAAGACGCGCTCTAGCTTGCGCGCGTCGAACATCCCCTCCAGATCCTCGGATACCAGCATGATTCTGCCGCTGCGACATTCTGCTCTCGCATGGACGGCTTCAATGGCGCGACGAATTACGTGATCGATCCTGGTACGAACGGGCGTGATGGCGTTGCGCTGGTGGGACAATTCACGGAGTGAGTCAATGAGGTCGGTCATTTGAGTCGCGGCAGTCTTAATCTCGTCGTAAATCTCATCGCGATTGACTTTCAGAGCCTCGGCTTCATATAAGAATTCGGCATTGGCTACGACGGCTGCCAGGTAATGGCGGAGATCGTGAGAAATTGAGCTGGCAGCGCGCGCAAGCGCCGCAATTCGTTCTGCCTCGATTTGCTGTTGCTGTAACGCCAGCAATTGCCCGCGCATTTGGGCGAAAGAAGTGCTCAGCTCAACCAGTTCAGTGCTCCCCCGAGGCGCGATGGAGTACGTGAAATCGCCGGAGGCCAGGGCTCGAACGCCAGCGACCAGATTTTCGAGTGGGCGCGTGATGGTGCGAGCGACAAAACCAATAAGCAAACCGGCAAATAAGGCCGCGAATCCACCAATCAGATAAACCGAATAATCCAGGTGTTTTATAAACGTGCTTACAGGAGCCAGCGGCATCATAACGTAACAATGTACTGGTGACGGAGCTGAGTCCTGAAGTAAGACCGAGGAGAAGGTATAGTGATCGGTCTTTAAGGCGAGTTCGCCCGATGTGACCGTTGCGGGCAGGCTGCCGGATCGAATCTGTCTTTGCAATTCCGCTTCATCGCGAAGAGGAAGAGTCGAAGCGATAACTGTGTCGTGAGTGGTCAAAGCAATCTGATTCTCGGCCGCAATTGCCAATTGCTGAGCGACTGCAGAGTCAACCTGATACCCGACTGCCAGAGTGCCCAATTGCAGGGCGGTGTTCCCCGCTCCGGAAATAATCGGCCGCAGAAAAACCCGATACAGACGCCCATCGTTGTACCACCAGGACGCCTCCTTTCCGAGGTCCAGAGTTCGTTTCAGGTCCCGCTCTACGGTTTGGGTTGACCAGCCCGGACGAGTCATATGAAGAGCGACGACTCGCCCATTTGGTTTCGCCAAAACGAACAGGTCGCTGCCCGCGAGTTTCCAAAAGGGTTCCGAAGCATCCTGAATCGTCACGGAGTCCGTAGGCATCTGTGCTATAAGAGTCGGAAGATCAGCGAGCATCGCGGCTGTGCGGGAAAGCTGGAGTTCGCGCTGACGCTGAACAGTTTCGAAGGCACGCACAGACGTTTCGGTGCCGTCACGCACACTTTTCTGGATTTCTGAGTGCACCGTATGCCGAACGAAGAGCAGTAAAGAGCTTGTCAATCCGAGGATGATCAATAGCGCGGCAATCAGTAATTGCGAGCGGAGCCGAAGCGGTTTCATTTTCTTTCACGAGAATCTGGTAAACCCGATCAGGAGGTGAGGCCCTCCGCAATGAATTTGTACCCTGCACGGTGCATGGTCAGGAGAAACCGAGGGGATGCCGGTTCGGGTTCGAGCTTCTGACGAAGCCGGAGAACATGATTGTCGACTGTTCTGGTCGAGGGATAACTCTGATACCCCCAGACCTCGTTCAGGAGTTCCTCGCGGGAAATCACGCGTCCTGGCGAAGAAGCGAAATACTTTAACAACTTAAATTCCTGGGTCGTGAGCGTGATGGACTTGCCCGCGAGCGTTGCCTCCATACTGGTGAAGTCGATGCGAGCGTCGCCGAACGTCAGGATCTCGTGGCTTACAGCCTTGGCGACTACGCGGGAAAGGGTCTGCGGTGGAGTTTCTGTGCGACGCATTGCGCGGCGGACACGCGCGAGAAGTTCCTTCGGGCTAAAAGGCTTCGTGACATAATCGTCGGCGCCTAACTCTAGGAGCAGCACCTTGTCCTCGACTTCCGAATTTGCGCTGAGCACGATGATGGGTACCGAAACCGCCAGGGACTTGAACTCGCGACACAATTCCTTTCCGGAAATGCCAGGAAGCTTCAGATCCAGCACCACCGCGCATGGTAATTTCTTGCGGAAGAATTCGAGGCCGCTTGGGCCGTCGGCAGCAATCTGGACTTGCAACGAATCCGATTCGAAGAGGCGCTGAAGGGTACGCTGCATCGGGCGACTGTCCTCGATAATCAGAACCGTGTCCATGGAACTAATTAGTTCTGTTTGAATCGATTGCCTTGCAGACTCTGAATTTCCCGATTGGTTCGAGTCTAGAGTTCCCATGAAATGCGCTCCTTTTGAAAAAGCCGTTCAACAGTTTGCGTCAAACCTTAACCTCCGAGTAGATTCTAAAACGCGCCTCCAGCGGAACTGCTGCCGCGGCAAGGCCGCCATATCTTTCAGATGCACCGCAGCCCGACAGGCCACATAGCGGATGCGCGCAATTTGCAATTGAAAAAACCTTTTTGGACTGGTCACCACAACGGGCCCCAGCGATACACTTGGTTTCTTTGGGAGGAGACGGCTGCGCCAGTATTGCCTCCGAAGGCCAGCATCGGGAATGAAGTCGGCAGTCAGAAAGAGATTGTTCAGACTGCCGGGCCAATCCGAAATGGCCCACTCCACGGCGAAATGATTCAGCCAGGCGAGTAGCCGAGGAGTCACCGCCTCTGCAGTCCAGGAGCAGAGTTGCGGGGGAATCGGCGCGTGGAACAAGCGCTGCACAAGCCCGAGAACAAAAGCGAAAATCGATTTACTCAAGCCGGCATTCCCCGCTCGAGCGATCAAGCGATTCCAAAGGTGGACATTCTGTTGATGCTTATCCAAGCAGTTGGCAAGTTCCTGTAGCCATGAAACACGAATCCAGGAGCGGAACGAGTGATGGAAGGCGTGAAGGACCTGTAAGAGGAATTTGTCCTCGAGCGACAAACCAAGGCACTGCAATCCGGCAATGTCACGGGTCTCGGCGCGTTCCAGACAGTCTTGTGGCGTCTCCACGGGTAGCCACGGGCAGTACTGCCATAATGAAATATGCAAGTCGACTTGACGTTGTAGCTGCACGCCGTACAAATCGTCGTTGGCAGTGGGAATATGTCGCAAGGGAGTAAGAAAACAGGTTTCGCCAGTTTCGTTCACGCAAGGAGCGTAATAGCCGCAAGAGAAGAGCGCCTTCGCGGCGGCTTTCGTATCTTTGGGCGCCACAAGAAGATCAAAGTCGACCTGATGGCGGAGCGACGGGTCCTCACAAAAATCTGGTGTAAGAGTGAAACCCTTCATAAAAGCCGCGGTGACTCTGTATGAGAGAAAAGCGGAGTTGATCCGCCCGGCCTCTTCCACCATGTCACGCATGCGAATGACGTTGCGCTCGTGTCTTTGGCCAAGAGCGTTTCGCCATGCCTCTGAGATCTGCGTTGTGGCACTGTGGTTCTGTAACGCTCTCAACAGGATCAGAGCTAGGCCGCTGTGGTCGAGCCATCGTATGCAACTCCGGCCGGCCGCACTGTGTAGTGGCGGAAGGGAGCCGAGCGCAGAAAAATCGGGTTCGTGTCTGAGAGCCGCGAGGATTGCCCGCTTCGAATGTGAATCAGCCATTCTCGGATGCCTCGTCATGGGCTGTGAAGCGCATGCTCGCACTTGCCGGAAACACGTCGTTGGTTAGTTGGCAGAGAAGCGGGATCAGAAACTCCTGATGCGTCCGTGCATCGATCGCTGTACCAATGAAGGCCAGCAACTCTCGCTGCTCGTGATCGACGCCTATCAGGCACGCCGGCCCCATCGTAACGATCGTCAGTATTCCAGAGGTCATGAGCAATGGCGGCCCGAGCAGATCTGGCGAGCCCGCATCGCGAATGAGTCGCCATTCCAAACGCCGCTCTCCAAGCACTTCGCGATCCACTTCTAAAGGGAATACTGGCAGGAGGGTGATATCGTTCGTCTTCACCGTCACCCGAACTGCGCCGATACGATATAGGGCTTTAAAGGGCGTTGGAATGAACCGCCGCAGCAAGTCAAGAGGGTCAGCGTAATCGAGTGATTCAAGCTGTGGCATCATCGCGAGCCTCCAAAATAAAGTCCCTTATGGCCTCGGCCGTTCTTTGCGGACTTTCGCCTGTTCGAAGTATCCAAGCAGGAACACTCGACAGCGTTTGAATGATGCCTCGCCTGAAAGCTTTCGCTTCGATCAGCTCATTCGGCAGCCGCTCAGCGCTTTTTTCAAAGAACTCTCGTACGTACTCCGATCGGCACGGAACAAAGTCGCATCCTGGTTTCAATGTCCGTTCCAGAAACAGGACACGACGCGGGTACGACATATAGTTCACCGAAAAGCCGGTAGCGCGGGACGGATCAATCTCATAAGCCAGTTCGCCATTCAACGTTCTGCGAGGAGCAATATCTTTTAAATAGGGAAAGAACCGCACACTGTCGGGCAGAAGCTTGACCGGGGCAGACAATCCATAAGCAACGAGAGTGGAACCATCCTTCGAAATATAGGTCCAGTCATCCGATACGAAGGAAAAACCGCATCTCGCCAGTGCTGCGGCTAGTGTGGACTTGCCGGCGCCGGAAGCGCCAGCGACGAGCACACCGCTGCCGTTGTGGTCGAGACAAGCACTATGCAGCGGAACAACACCTACGGTTGTACCGAGAACCCCGATTGTGATGGGAAGCAGTACGTTATTCCAGAAGGATCGGTCGCGGACGGCAGCCGCCGAGAGCACGGCGTGAACACGTCGTCGCAGCAAATCGTAAGTAACGACACTGCGTGGGGGCAGCATTGCAAACACGAGATGCCGATGCCCTCGGAAGAAGGAGGCGCTATGCGCAGTATTGTCCATTGCAGAATCGACCAGCACTTCCATTTCGAACGAAGCCGCGCGGTGAGGCTGCCGCGTCTTTGTTCGCCAGCGCGCCGTGGACTCCAAGACATCGGTGGAATTTGTCGCGATGAGACAACGCGCGCCAGCGATCAGAAACTCTGCGTGGAACGGAAGTGTTTGCCGATTGAATTTCAACATCATCGTCACGATGTTCACTCTAACGCGAATTCAAGCAGAGAAACTGCCAGGGAAAAAGAAATGACAGCCGCGTGACATCCTGGTGACAATCCCATTTTCGCCCTGACGTAAGGTGTGTTTGTCAGTCAGGGACGATTCTGATGTCGAACAAAGTAGTTTTCTTTTTTCCTTCCTTCGCGAGCACAGAAGCTACTGCACCGCTTGGAATTCTCGCCGTGGCAACACCGCTTATGCGGGCCGGGTACTCGGTGCGACTGATCGATTCGACGATCACTCCGAATTTCAAGAAACGAGTACTGGAGGAAGTGCGGGACGCGCTTTGCCTGGCGATTTCGCTAGTGACTGGGCCGATGATCCGCGAGACCGTGGAAATTGCCCGCGCAGTCAAATTGTGGAACCCAGATTTCCCCATCATTCTTGGGGGTTGGCATCCTTCGCTTTTACCCAAACAAACTCTGGAATCTCCCTACATTGACGTCGTTGTGCGCGGTCAGGGCGAAGACGCCTTGCTGGAAGTTGTGCAACATCTCGAAGCCCGAACCCCGCTCGACCTGGTGCCGGGAATCGGGTTTAAACGAGACCGGAAGTTGCACTTCACGACCGAACGCCCTCTGCGACCAATCGTGGATTTACCGCCGAAGGCATATCACCTTGCGGACTTTGATGCTTATGAACGGAGCTGCGGACGCCGTTGGGCGATGTACATTTCGAGCCTGGCGTGCCCTTTCAACTGTTCGTACTGCACAAACGCGGGAGTGTACGGCCGCAAATGGAACGCCTTACCGCCAGAGCAATTCGTCGAAGAAACCGTGGATCTGACGGCGCGGTACGGCCTGGAGATGCTTTGGATAGTCGATGATAATTTTCTTGTCGATCTCGACCGGGCTCGTCACATCGCCGAGGGCCTGGTGCGCGCTGGTGCAGATTTTCGATGGAGCATTCAGGCCACGACAAATCTGACCGCGCGCCTGACTCACGAAGATTTGAAACTGCTGCGCCGCAGCGGTCTGCATCAGATCTGCCAAGGTGTGGACTCTGGCTCAGACAAAATTCTGAAACTGATGAATAAGACGTTTCAGGATTTTGACTCCATCTATGAAAGTGCTTCTCGCTGCTTGCATGCGGGAATTCGCCCTTCCTTCAACATCATCTTTGCCTATCCGGGCGAGGGGACAAAAGAGCGCCGCGAAACCATCGATTTCATGATGGATGTCTGCCGGAGATTTCCCGGCGCGGAATTCTGGACGAATATTTTTACCCCCTATCCTGGTTCTCCCATCATGGAACAAGCGCAGGAACTAGGTATCCAGGTACCTAATTCGCTGGAAGGCTGGGCGGATTTCTTCCCTCGATACACGGTTCTTCCGTGGCTAAGCGGGCGCGAGCACAAGCGGCTCCAGGTGATGCGAGACTACCTGCGGATTGCGTTCGACCGCGTGCCAATTGCGGCAGACAGACGCAAGCGTTCGACGCGCATCGCGCAAAAACTGCTTTCGTTTCCCGCGCGCTGGAGACTGGATCATGACGCCTACGCTTTACCGGTTGAATTGTGGGTTAACGAAAAGCTGAAACGACGAATACCTTCGTTCAAACCAGCCGTCGATGCAAAGCGGCTGGAGCCAGCCGCTGTAAAGGCGGCGTGTTGATGAAACGGAAAGTCGTGTTGTTCTATCCGCCGTACGATGGGCCGCCCTTGGGAGCGCCGGCTTGCCTGCTTAGCTTGGCATCGCCTTTGCTCCAATCGGATTTCGAAGTTGTCATAGTTGACGCGGCGATCGAACCCAATTGGCTTGCTGCGGTCCTTCGCGCATCGCGCGATGCGTTGTGCCTCGGAATTTCCGTGCTCACTGGCCCCATGATTCACGGCGCCGTGCGAATGGCCAAAGCTATGAAGAAAGAAGGGCCTGATGTTCCGGTCATTTTTGGGGGATGGCATCCCAGTCTTCTGCCTGGTCAAACGCTGCAAGAGAATTTTGTCGATGCAGTCGTTCGCGGGCAGGGTGAATTAACTCTATTGGAAGCGGCAGAACATCTCGCCACCGGAAAGGGCATACACGGGATTCAAGGTGTTTCTTCTAAACAGTTCGGATTGCCGCAACATGCACCAGAACGCCGGATGGCTCTGCTCGACAATTTGCCGATGCCTGCTTTTGAAATGGCGGATTTCGATGCCTACGAACGGGTTTCTGGAGAACGCAAGCTGGCTTATGCGACTAGCGTGGGTTGTCCCTATGCCTGCAATTACTGCACAGATATGGTGTTTTACAAGCGGCGCTTCAACGCTCTTGAGGCCGACCGCGTGGTCAAAGAGGTGACGGAACTAGTGGCGAAGTACCGTATCGAGGAAGTGGCCATGCTGGACTCCAACCTGCCTGTTGATTGGAGAAGAGCCAGGGATATCGCCAAAGGGTTTCTCGATTCGAAGATCAAGTTCCGTTGGACCTTTCAAGCTTCAACGGATTTTCTCTGCCGCATGAGTGACGATGACGTGAAACTTCTCGGTGCTAGCGGCGTGGCACACATGGGCTTCGGCACCGAGTCGACGTCCAGCAGTGTGCTGAAGCTGATGAACAAACGCCACCAACGCGTGGATGAAATGTATGAAACCGCCCGCAAAGCAGCCATCGGAGGAATCCATGTCACGTACAACCTGATTTTTGGATACCCGGGCGAAACCGAGGCCGACCGCGTGGAAACTTTGCAGACCATGAGCGACATTGCGCGCCAATTCTGGAACGTGAGTTTCTCGCCGAACATTTTTACTCCCTATCCCGGCATTCCCATTTGGGGGCAACTGCGCGAAATGGGAGTCAGGGAACCGCAGTCGTTGACTGAATGGGCCGAACTGCCGTTGGGCCAAAACACTCTTCCGTGGCTGCAAGGGAAAGAGCTGGAACGGCTTCAGCGGATGCTCGACTTCTTCCTCTTGAACAATCAACTTCGCAAAGCGACCAAGAATCATCCACGCCTGCGCGCCGGGTTGCGGCGCGCCCTGGGCGCACCGCTTCGGTGGCGACTGCGAACGAACAAATATTCGTTTCCGTGGGAACTGTGGGTGAGCCGCAAGTTGGAAAAGATTGTTACGCGCCGATCGCTTGTCACTGGCCAGCCACTGGGGGCGCAGGGAGCAGACGCATGTTGAGCCGCGCGGGTAAAGCCATTTTGCTGGGGAGGCATCGATGGCTGACGTGCTGTTGACGCATACCTATCACCTGGCTTACGACCGCAAGCAGGTTCGCAAGATGGAACCGTATCCGCCGCTGGGTACGCTCTATGCTGCTGCGCTTTTGCGAACTCATGGAATTTCGGTGGCGGTGTTTGATCCCATGCTCCAGGAACCGAAGACCGGCCTGAAAGAAGCATTGCGTGTTCATCACCCCAAAATTGTCGCCATTTACGAGGATGATTTCAATTTCCTGACGAAGATGTGCCTGACGCGAATGCGGGAACTGGCTTGGGAAATGATTGAAATCGCCCGGCAACATGGCGCCCGGGTTGTCGTTCACGGCTCGGATGCAACTGATCATGCCACGGAATTCCTCAGGCGTGGTGCCGACGGTGTACTGGAAGGTGAAGCCGAATATCCACTCCTCTTAGCCGTACGCGCCATGATGGCGCATTCGAGCCTGACAAATGTTTCTGGGATGATTTACCTCGGAAACCGAGGATGCAAAGACGCAGTGCGCAGCTGCTCGCCGAGATCTTTTCCGGATGCATCGACACTTCCGATGCCTGCACGCGACCTCATCGACCTGTCGCTGTACCGCAAGGCCTGGAAAGACGCGCACGGCGTTTTTTCTCTCAATCTGATTGCTAGTCGTGGGTGTCCTTTCCGTTGTAACTGGTGTGCCAAGCCAATTTTTGGAGATAAGTACTACTTGCGTTCGGCGGTAGACGTGGCCAGCGAAATGCGCCTGCTGAAGGAACAGTACGGAGTGGAACATCTTTGGTTCGCGGATGACATTTTTGGACTGAATCGCCATTGGCTGCAGGAGTTCGCAGCTGCGGTGGAGAGTTTCCGCTGTGCGGTTCCTTTTAGGATCCAGGCTCGAGCAGATTTGCTCACGAGCGAAAGCGCCGCGGCGCTTCGACGAGCGGGTTGTGCGGAAGTGTGGATGGGCGTCGAGTCCGGCTCGCAGAAAGTACTAGACGCTATGGATAAAGGCCTGCGCGTAGAGGAAGTCATAAGCGCCAGGGAACACCTCAAGCGCGAAGGTATTCGCACTTGTTACTTTCTGCAGCTCGGTTATCCGGGAGAGCAATGGAAAGATATTCAGAAAACAATCGCGTTGGTGCGGACAACACAACCCGACGATGTCGGGATTTCATTTTCCTATCCGCTGCCTAACACACGGTTTTATGCACGAGTGAAAGAGCAGCTCGGAGCGAAACAAAACTGGTCCGACAGCGAAGATCTGTGCGTCATGTTCAAGGGCACCTATGCGGATAGATTTTACCGAGCCGTTCGTGATGCTCTGCATGCAGAAGTGAAAGGCTGGGGATCTGTTGCGGGGCAAGGTGAAGACGCCGAACGAAGTGCGCATCTGTGGAAGCTCGTGGAGTCATTGGAGCCTGTCAGCCGAAACCCAGATCCCACGGAGCTTCCTGAGGTCGGGAGCGAGCAAGGGATGAGCTTGTTTTCGGGCAGTGCGCACTTTGTGCCGCTACACGCGGTCGTCGCACGCACGGGAGAAGTCAATGAGTGACCTCCTGCTCACTCACGGCTATTTCCTTTATGAGGATCCCAAGGAATTGCAGATCCTCAAACCATACGCGCCGCTCGGACTGCTTTATATTTGCGCACACCTTAGGGCGAACGGTTTTGACGTCGAGGTGTTCGATACAACTTTTTCGAGCATGCACGAGCTCAAGAGGCATCTGGAGACGGAACGTCCAACGGTGCTTGGAATCTACGCCAATTTGATGACGCGCAAGAAAGTAGTCGAAATTCTGGAGGTTGCGCGGCTTACCGGATGGAGGACCGTTGTGGGCGGTCCGGAGCCGGGTGCATACGTCCGCGAATATCTGGGTGCTGGCGCGGAGGTTGTCGTCCTTGGAGAAGGCGAAACCGCGATGGAGGAACTGCTCCCGGCGTTGCAGAGCAAATCGGATTCCGTGTTACAAGACATTTCTGGCATCGCGTTTTTGGACAAGTCAGGACAGTTGCATCAAACCAGCCCCAGGGCACACATTCCCGATATCGACGCGTTGCCCTGGCCGGCCCGCGACGCGGTAGATATTCGGCGGTACGTGGACACTTGGCGCGGTGCGCACGGCAAGGGGTCGCTATCGTTCATAACCGCGAGAGGTTGCCCTTACCACTGCCGTTGGTGCAGTCACCAGGTATTCGGAAAGACGCACCGGCGCCGCAAACCGGAAAAGGTCGTGGACGAGGTGGAATGGCTGCTTGAAACCTACCATCCGGACATGGTGTGGATTGCCGATGACGTTTTCACCATTCATCACGGCTGGCTGCGGGCTTATGCGGCGGAAATGCGGCGACGAGGGCTGCATATTCCTTTCGAATGCATTACACGGGCAGATCGTCTCAACAACGAATCGGCGGACCTGCTTGCGGAACTCGGATGCTTCCGATTGTGGATCGGAAGCGAAAGTGGGTCACAAAAAATCCTGGATGCGATGGAACGAGGTGTGACCGTTGGGCAAGTACAATCTGCGGTGAATTTGTGCAAGACGCGCAGCATTCAGACGGGAATGTTTCTGATGTGGGGTTATGAAGGGGAACAGTTGGAGGATATTGAAGCAACCATCGACCACGTCAAGCGCACGGACCCCGACGTTTTTTTCACAACCGTGGCATACCCGATCAAAGGAACGCCTTACTACGAGAAGAGCGCCAATTCCCTCGTTCAGTTAAAGCCCTGGCGCCAGTCTTCGGATCGTGAGCTATTGCTTCGCAGCCAGCGCAGTCCGGAGTTTTATGCATTTGCGGACCGCCTCCTGCAAGACGAGGTGCAGCTGGCACGACTCGAGCGAGCCAGCATGAACGAAGCAGCACAGCAAGAGTTGCGACAGCAAGTGAAGACAACGCGTCAACGGTTGTACTCGAGCGCTGGCGAGGCGAAAACATGAAATCAACGACTGCGGTGATTCTCTCGACTGCCGCGACTGCTTTTGATGGAGTCGCCAAATCGTATGACAAACTATTCACAGATACGGCAATCGGCCGTGCACAACGAAGACAGGTATGGGACCGATTGCTTAAAGCTTTTCCGCCGGGCAGTCGAATCCTTGAATTGAATTGCGGCACAGGCAAGGATGCAACGTTGCTGGCCAAGGGAGGGCGATTCGTTGTCGCGTGCGACGCCTCGGCAGAGATGATCGAGGTAGCGCGAAATGGCTCGGAAGAGAATGATCCCAGGAAGTTGGAATATTTGCAGATCGCGAACGAAGTACTCGGCTTCGCGGCGAGCCGAGGACCGTTTCACGGTGCGTTTTCGAATTTTTCCGGTCTGAATTGTGTCGCTGACCTGAAGTCCGTTGCTCGTGACTTGGCGAATCTCGTGATCCCAGGGGGTAGAGTCCTGTTGTGTCTGTGGAGCCGAGTGTGTGTGGCTGAAGTTCTTTGGTATTTGCTGCACGGACAGCCGAAAAAGGCGGTCCGCAGATTTTCCGGTAGAACCACAGCTGAAGTGGGAGGAAACAAGATTTCTGTTTTCTATCCAACGACTGGCGAAGTTGCGCATTATTTCTCTCCCTGGTTCCGGCTGATCTCGCAACGCGCCATCGGCCTGTTTGTCCCCCCCTCCTACGTTGAGTCATCAATGCGTAACCGTCACAAACTGCTTGAGCGCCTGGAGTGGCTTGATCGTCTTTGTGCGGATTGGCCGATTTTTCGCAATGCGGGAGACCATGTGCTCCTGGAGTTCATAAGATGCAATCCGTAAGCGCGACATTGGCTGGAGCAAACCTGAAAATGGCTGGGGTGCCCACGCCCATTGCCCCGCAAGGCACGAAATATGTGCGGTTGCGCTGCCCCGAATGCTCGGCGAATCTCGCCACGATGGCCTACCACGCGCTCGGACAAGCACACGGACCAATCGAATGCCGCGAATGCTTTGCGACTTTCGCGCAGGAACAAGGAATCTGGCTCGCACTGCGCGAGACTCGTCGACGGTATTTCGCGCGCTTCCTAGGCGAATACGAAACGGTGAGAAAAGCGGAGGGCCGCGGAAGCGAGGATCCCGCATTCTACCTGTCATTGCCCTACCGCGATCGAACAGACCGCAATTCGTGGCAATGGGCGATCCGGACCCGGACTTACAATTACGTCAAACGAAAATTCCTACCAGCAACAAACGGGAAGCCGTTGGCCATCCTTGATCTCGGCGCGGGGAATGGATGGCTGTCATACCGGCTGGCGAGTCTGGGGCATCGACCAATCGCCGTTGATTTGCAAACGAATGTCTTTGATGGACTAGGAGCAGCAGTTCACTATCGCCATGCCCTGCCGATGGTCTTTCCGCGTTTTCAGGCGGAGCTCGACCGCCTTCCGTTCGAAACGGGGCAGTTTGATTGCGCAATCTTCAATGCATCGTTCCACTATTCGGAGAATTACGATTCCACGCTCTCGGAAGCAATACGCTGCCTGCGGCCCGGGGGAACGGTGTTGATTGCCGATAGTCCTTCTTACACGCGAGACGAGAGCGGACGGCAGATGGTCGAGGAACGGCGGAGTTTGTTCCAAACACGCTTCGGTTTTCCGTCAGATAGCCTCACGAGTTGCGAATACATCACGAAGGAAAGACTGCTGACGCTAC
>Ga0307477_10001905_pt1 | contig 16604 bp, 25 predicted proteins | sample atmos_gasesECM2C_FD_203316 | JGI IMG/M metagenome (GOLD analysis project Ga0307477, IMG submission 203316) | Hardwood forest soil microbial communities from Morgan-Monroe State Forest, Indiana, United States - atmos_gasesECM2C_515 | ecosystem: Environmental > Terrestrial > Soil > Temperate...
ACTGTTCTTACTGAGCCATTTCGAATTAATGGGATGCGACTGCTTAGACACCCGAGATTGAGATTGAAGAAGAAATGGCGGTAAACTATTGATAGTAAATAATGTACGCGTGCGCCCGTAGCTCAGTTGGATAGAGCATCTGGCTTCGAACCAGAGGGTCGGGAGTTCGAGTCTCTCCGGGCGCGCCATTCTTTTCAAGAACTTAGCGGCAAAAAGAGTCGCAGATTCCTTCGGCGAAACCGTCATTGTCCGTGTTCTGTCCGGGTTCTCGAAAAACCTAGGCCCTAAGCCAGCAAGACTGATATAAATGGGCCGTGACGATTAGAACGGAACCAGAAGTCCCCGACGAGTTCCCACCCGCCCGGCTGTTCCTTGACGACATCGAAGAAATCACTCGCATCCTCGCCGAGGCCATCGAGAAGCTGCCCGACCAAGATGAGAAAATCACGGTCAAGTTCAGCATCAAAGACCAAGTCTGCGACGAGGTCCAGGAGTTGCCCAAGATCGCGCGAAAAACATCTGACCTATCCATAAGTGTGACTCTTTCGGGTGACGAGTATAGCGATTCTACTCTCAGAATCGGACACACCAGCTTTCTGTGTTTTGCCGGATTCACAAGAGAGCAAGAACTCAACATGTTCTACAAACTCGCACCCATCTTTGAGAGACGGAACCTCAGGTTACGAAAGTTTTTGCGCAGCCACCCAGTAGTGGCCGTGTCGCTCGGCGGCCTCTCGTTCGGCGGTGCGGCAGCAATTGTCCCGCTCGTCGAACTACTCACGCATAAATCATCTATGCTGGCCACCGCGTGCGGGCTCCTATCGATGGCAATCTTCATCGCTATCCTGGCGAGCATGTATCTCGGCAGTACCGTCATCATGCGCCCTTCGTCCGAGCCGTCGCCCCTGCGGCAAGAACTTGTACACAAGTTTCCTTTGGTGGCGATGAGCTCACTCCTAACATTTCTCCTCACGTTGCTGGGCCTCTACCTCAAACACAAATACTGGCCCTAGGTCGCACAGTTCTTTCCGCGTTGACTTCTGCATAACGTACGGGGTAGGTTTTCCTTCGACAGACCAGGCGATGACAGAACCATCAGCTAAGAAGCATTGGTGGGCAATGTCGCTAAGCGACTTGCTGATGGTTATCTCTACCATCTTCATAGCCGCAGCGACCGTAGTCAACGTCGGAGTCGCCTATAAGATGTGGGAAGAGATGCATACTGGAGGAGTAGATACGCACGACCTTGCCGCAGCTGCAAAAGCACAGGCTGAGGCTGCGAAAACCATCGCTGAGTCTTCCAAAAAGCAAGCGGAAAACATCGCTAGCCTACTCATCATAGCCGGCAAGCAAGCGCAGGCCGCTCAAGACAATGTCGTGGCCATTCAAAGAGAAATGAGGCAAGATCAACGCGCCTGGATAAGTGTCGACGTAAGTGAAAAACCTGGATGGTTCACCGTAAGCATGCACAACACGGGAAAAACTCCCGCGTTGAACACCACCTATGTCGCTGGCTTTATCGCCGGAAAACGCGGAACCGTACCCAAAGAAGACTTCACGAAATCCAATTCCTCTATGGGATGGCCAGAAAAAAAACTTACGGTAACCGGATACGTCATCGCTCCAAATGCTAGCCAAGTCGCATCCGACTGGCATGGGAAGTTTGCAGATATTTACAAGTCAGACGCCGAAAGAACCTACATCGAGGGAAGGATTACCTACGATGATGTTTTTGGCGGTCACCACGAAACACTGTTTTGCTACTGGTACTCTCCACCGTCTGAGTTCGTCATTTGCAACGACCAAAACAAAATGGAGTAGCTGAAACCTCATAGGTTTCTCCGTCGCAGCTCGCGCATCGCTTGTTTCATAAAATCCCTGCCCGCTTGCTTGGTCTCTCCTGGTGAGCCCGATCCGTGGTGATTGAAAATAAAAGTATGACCCGCGGCGCCACCAGGTCCGCCAGCTCCGCCCGGGCCTCCGGGTCCGCCTAAGCCGCCGGCGCTTGCAGCAGCTGCGGCTGTTTGCACGAATGTTGAAAGGTGCGTCGGCAAAACCATTTCGCCTTCGTGGAGATTCGCCTTCACGATTCCACCGCCTTCAAAAGCTGCAAACGAAGCGGCTAGCGCGGCCATCGCCGCGCCAAACGCGGGAGCCGTGAGGTCGATCGGAAATGGCGCGAGACTCATACTCGCAACCGCATTCGCGCCGGCGAGGCCTGCACTCGATAAACCAACAGCTTTGTTCGCGGCAATCTGCGCGGCTGCTGTCGCTACCGATGTGCTGACGGCCGCTGCGCCAAAAATTTTATCGATGGCGATCATCAGCAACTTGCGTGTGACCCACTCTTCGGCCATTTTCAAAACGCTAGAGATGAAATTTTCGGCCATCCCGGTCCATAGCGATTGCATCACCCGGGTAAAAGATTCACCGCCCGCTGCCATCTTGATGAACGCCGAGTTGAACGATTGGAACCCCGATTGCGCCGCGTTCTCGCTAGCGACCTTGAACGAGTTGACGCTGAAGGTGAGCTCTCGCATTAGCTGAGCGGCAATCTGCTGGAGCGTGACGCCCCAGTGCTGGCTAGCGGCGGTTGCCTGGTCGAAGAGATGCGTAAGCTGCTGCATCTGCGTCTCGAGGTCCTTGAAGCGTCGCGCGCCTTCTTCGCTGTCCTGGTTTACCTCGGACATCGCCTGTTTAACAGCGTTCAATTGGGACTGATAATCCACGGCGGCTTGCTTGGCTTCGTTCATTGCTGCAACAGCCACGGCCGCCTGGGCTCTGAGACTCTCTCCTTCGAGCTCGGTCCTGACCGGTCCTACGCCAACGCCGGCGGTCGAGAGACTTTCCGTAGCTTTGATGCTGCGAATTTTTTCCTCGGAAGCTTTCTGCGCAACGGCGAGCGCCTCGGTTTCCATGCGGATCCTTAACTCGGCGGCCCGCTGCCAAACTTCTTCCGCTTCGCGTGCATCGCGCTTTGCTTCCTCCGCGTTCTTCCTTTGGACTTCCTCTAAGGCCCGCTCGGCTTCCTTTTCGAGCGCCTCTCTTTTTTCGATGGTTTCGAGATCGAGCCGCGCTTGCTCCTCGGTGTACTTCACGCCGGCTGCGAAGAGCGCGTTTTGCAAATCCATTTCCTCTTTGAGGATTTCTGTGCGCTTGACGCCTTGCTCCTTGGCTTCGAGATTTGCGCGCGTTTCGAGCAAGGCCAACACTTTGATCAGCGCATTTGCATATTCGGCCAATTGTTTGTCGCCGGGATTGGCCGCGAGCTCTCGGTTCACTTCGCGGATCTGGTTGGTAACTTTCTCGATGCCGGCGCTCAACCCTTTTTCGTCCAAAGTTTTTGCCAAGTCGCTGCCGAATGCTTTGGCGAGTTCGGATTGATTGGGAATCGCGATGCCGTGGGAATCGACGAACTGAAAAAACTCTTTCACTTTTTCAAAAACTGTTTGTTCTTTTTCTAACTCCACGCCGATGCTGTCGAACAAAGAGATCATGTGGCTGGCCATTTGAATGCTGCCGTCGTCGATGTGCTTGAGCTCCAGGCGCATAGCCTCCAACTTGCCTTCGGTCAGCTCGACGATCTTTTCATCGCACTTTTCAATTTGGCGAGTGAAAGTTTCGAAGGTGCTGTCGATGGACGTTTCGATTTTTGTCCACGCTTCCGCGTTGTGAAAACTTTCTAAAGACAACTCGTGGAGCTTGGTGTACATCCGGTCGAGGACGTCGGCAAAGGCGAGGCCCAAAAAAACCGGAAAGGCCGCGGCCATAACGGGCGCAATCGCGCTCGAGGCCGCGCCCACTCTGGCGAGTGAAAAACCCAATTGGCCCAAGCCCAATTCGCTCGCCCCGATTCTCACGCCGCTCGCCGCCATGGCTTTTGTCATGGCATCGACCGAAGCGGTGGCCACAACGGTTTCGCGTGCCACCGAGGCCGTGGCCCCTGAGAGCTGCGCCATGGTGGCGCTTGCTTCTTTGGCGCTGTAACCCAGTCCGATCAACGCGCCTTCGGCGGTCTTCGCGCTCATGCCGGATTGCAAAAATTTTTCGGCCATCGAGGTGACGTTGCTCGCAACTAACTTCGACGCTTCGCCGAGTTTTGTGAGCGCAGAAACGTCGACTTCGATTTTGATTTCTAACGGATTATTATCAGGCACACGTTGCTCCTTCGAAACTTAGGGCGTAAAATATCGTTGCTGTTAGGCGCGGAGTAGCAGTGCACGGCAGGCATGGTGGGGCCAGGACTGGCGGGGCATGTAGCGATTTGTCTCGGTCGGTCGTGGCGGGGCGGGCAGCGAAAGGGCACGGCAGGCGAGTCCCGGCTTGTCGATGCCGGTCGAGGTCTGTCCAGGACTGGCGCAGTATGGCCTGTCGCGGCAATGCCGGCAAGATTGAAGAGGCGCACCTTAATCGATGCGCCTCTTTTTTGTTGCTTCTGGCGTGGACGAGGGGCTGCTGGGCAAAATTTCACGTGACGCTTGGCGAAAGACCACGACTCGAATTCTCGCCGGCACCATGGACACTGCGGAGTCATTCAATTCACCCGGCCAGCGTTCGCGGCCGTTTGTGCCAAGCGCAAGTCGCTGACGGCTTCGCGTAATCCGACACGGAAAGAATCGACGACCGGGCGCGGCTGGTTGGCGAGCAGGGTGGGCTCAAAGGCAGCCATGATGGTTCGCACAAAAGTTTCGTCATCCATGTCCGGCAAACGTCCATCGAAACATTTCTCGCTGATGCGCGTTACAAGTCGCAGGCAATCATCCGTGTCGTAGCGAGCTTGTATGGGCTGGGGCGGCGTGGCCGGCCGTGCTTCATTTCGCTGTTCTTTTTTTTTCGGGTGCCTCCACATCTCAAGCCGGAAACGTGACAACCATTCACGGGTCACGCCAAACTTTTTTGCGATGGCTCGCTCGCTGGTGCGAAGCTCCCGCCGGATCGCCCGCTTGGTGTGCAGGTCCAAATAATAGCGATGGCCGACGACTCCCGGTGCATGTCGGAAGCGGTGTTCTTCGGCCACCCCTTGCGCCCGGTGCTGCGGAACGTTCAAAGTTTTCGAGATGAACGGCGCGCCATGGCCTTGTCGAAAGAGCTCGAGGACTTTGCGTTCGACCTCCGGGGAAAGCGGTTCCATGCAATTCGGAAGCAAGCCGAATCGCCGTTGGATTTTGCGGACCAGGTGGACGCTCAGGCCGAGGTTGGCGGCGATTTCTTTTTGCAGCGTGCGCCCGGAGAGGGTTTTGATTTTTTCTATTTGTTCCGGGGTGACCGTGGGTTTCACTCGGCTCCTCCTAAATTCCGGTGGTTGCGACGATGCGCCAAAAGACGACCAAATTTTGGTCCTCGAATTCTCGTCCCCATTCAGAACCCCCTTGGAGGATGCAATTGGTCACCAAGCCGCCGAGTGTCTGACGTTCCCCTAAAGCACCGGTATGCATGGCCGCATCGATGCCATCCGCGATATTGTTGACCACCGTCTCTCCGTTGATCTGCCCTGATGGATCGACGGCCACATAGAGCCATAAATTGAAATTGAGAATGTATTTGGTAAGACCGATGTGGCGTTCTTCCGGCTGGTCGAAATGCTCGGCCCCCGGGCCGCCTTTGAACAAAACCAGAAAAGGCTTTTCCGCATCGCTGACAGCCGTCCAAATCCGCGGCTTCCTGGTGATGGTTTTACAAAGACCGGCCAGCTGCGTATTGTTGGCCAGTAGATTAAAAAGCGCCGCGGAAATCGATTCACGTGAAACATTCACTTTGAACTCTCAAACGCGGGACCACGGCCACCACCATGCGGGCGGGTGGGGATAGTGACGACTGGCTGGTGTTGCGCAAGCAAGAGACAGATGCACGTTTTGGAGACGCCAAAGCGCGCGGCGAGCTCTCCAGGAGTGAGGTTTTGCGACTCGCGCAGATGCAAGATTCGCTGCCGTTTTTCTGGAGTGAGTTTGCTTTTGTGGTAATCACCGAAATCGTTTGAGCGTGGCGCCGCGAGCGGTGCGGGCTCGGCTTTTTCTTTGAGCGCCTGCAGGCGATGCTTCTCAAGAACAGCGAGATCGGCGGCGGTTGCTTCGAGTGATTGGTAGACGAGACTTAGAATATTGGAACAGCCGCGGAGGATCGCGATTTGCTCGAGGCGCTCAAAAAGAGATTGGGTTACCTTGATCTGCAAGAGTTGCACCGGACTCTCGGCCTCCTCACTGTGCGGTAATTTTGACGATCTGCTCGATGGGCACGAATGTCAGAGTGCCGGACGCGTCGCTGAACGTGACGCCGCCCGCGCGAGCGGCGTTCAAAAATGATGTGCTGTAGTCGGAATTGGCCGGGATCGGCAGCGTCACCGTGGACGTTGTAGATGGCGGAGTGGAAATGTACGTGATCGTAATTGTTGTGGGAGCTGCCATGTATCGCTCCTTACCCGCTAAGTAACAACCGTGCCGTCGGCGCGCACGATTTTGCTTGCGCCAATGCTGCTGGGCCTGGTGGACAACTGTCCCGGAAGCGGTGGTGCAGGCGCATTGGTTCCGCCCTGGTTGTAGCGGGCTACCGCCCCGCTGGGCGATGGGTAGTGTGGGTGTGGATGATTTGGATTGTCGGTGGCGCCCAGTGAACCGGCCAAAGAATCCGCGGCGAGGGCTGGTGGATTGCGGTAATCAGGCTGAACATAGTTGCCCATGATTACTCCTTATTCAATCTCTTCGACTTTTACCAGGTCCGCAAAGCGCTGATCAACGGGCGGCGCTTCCGGAATCCGCTCGCCCGGGCGCGGCACCATCGTCACGGCTGGCCGATTCGGCGTCACGGCGCTGATATTGGTCGGTTCTACCCGGTCGCCCTTGTTTAATTCATCGGTTAGGGCCTTTGCCATCGCGTCTTTGTGATAGTCGCGCAATCGGGTGTGGCTCTCGAACTTGGCTTTGTGGAACGCATGATCCCGGCTTCCTTCCTCGTGATGGCCCATCATCGTTGCGTGCACCGTCGCCATTTTGTCGTGCTCACCGTGATAGACCTTGTGAAATTCGCTAACCTTGCTCATGTGTTCTTTCTCCTTAACTGCGAATCAAGAAGTCCAAAATAAAGTGACCAATGGTCACTTAAAAACAATTAGGCCGCGGCCAAAATCTCCTCCCGGGCGTCCGCGCGCATCCTTTCGGCAATCTTGACCGCCGCCGCGAGCTCGTGGGGATGATCGTTCCCGAAGAATTTCTCGAAGGCCCGTTTCACTCTTTCAAAACGCGCTGCGCTCCGTGCGGCTTTCTCCGCGTCTTCCGGCTCCTCCGTGTAACCGCCGAGCAGCTCGGACCAACCTTCGTCGATCGTGTCCAGGTCGTCGCGCGGAGAAACAAAACGGGCCGTCGCGTCGTGCCGCCCATCCCGCTCGAGGTCGCGCAGTTTTTTGCGCTCGGCCTTGGCGACCAATTCGTGAACCGGATCGGCGATGTCCGCGTAATCGGGATCGTCGTCATAAACCTGCGTGCTGATCGCGCCCGAGACGGGAACGTCGTCCTCGAACAAGAGAGTTTTCAGCAGTGAATCGATTTGCGGGGATTCCACGGATGCGGGCGCCGTTCCGTGCGCCGATTTCTTCAAGTTGTCCAACCATTTGTCCATGCTTTTCTCCTCAGCGAATCCGCCCTAAGTTCCGCAATAATTCCGCCCGCTCGGCCCAAAGCGCATTGCGCCGCTCCATGCTTTTCTGCAGGTCCCGTTGGCACAGCTGGCGGTGCATGTCATCGATTCGCGTCTGTATAAAAAGGCAGTCGCCGCTGTAGAACCGGAAAGGCCTGTCGTTCTCTAGCGCCGCCAGCTTCTTCCAGTCCTGGTTGAATTGCTCTTCCGCTTTGTGGCATTCCCGGTCGAGCGCCACCAGATGCAGTTCGTCGTATTTCAAGTGCGACTGCTGCGGGATCGTCTCGGTGTTGACAGTTTGTGCGAAGGGCCACACGCGAAACATCGAATCACGAAAAAGCACCACATACAATCTTGTTCCGTTTAGTAACTGGTAATATCTACCGCACGGGTAAGTTTTTTTTGCGGAAGTGCGGCCGAGCTTCCTATCGAATGCCGCGCAGGTTCATCGAGTCTGGCCGGAACTTTTTACTGTTGACAGTAAAAAACTGCCCTATCACCACTACATGTGGATCGCCGTCTCCCGCCTGGAGCTCCATCAGAAAAACGAGCCGCAACCAATCCGCGCGAAACCCTTGCTTTCAAAGCAGCCGCGCTCTACGCTCACCTGAGAATGCTGAGGTAAACCTGGAAATGAACGACGCCAACCTGAAGCCGTGGGGCCCGAACAATCCGCCACCACGCAGTCCTGGCAGGCCGAAGTCGAGACCGCTGAGCTCAGCGTACGACGATGTGTTGCGCTCGCCTTTGCCAGAACGAGAACGCATCGCGTTGAAATTGGCGAAGGGTACAACCTGGGCCCAAGCGATTGCTCTGGCGCGTGCGAGGGCAGCTTTGACTCGTACTGGCACACTCGATGCGAAAGAAATTGGTGATCGTGTCGAAGGCCGGCCCATGCAGCGAATCGAGCTGGGCGGCGCACCTGATGGATTTGAAGTGCGGGTGACTTTTGATGCCTTGCCGGGTAAGCACGAAGAGAAAGTCATCGACGTGACTCCCGAGCAACTGCCAGCGAGCGAAGCCGACAAATCAGGGTCCGCCGAGTGAGCCGCAAGTCAGCGCTCGGGCTCATCGAGCTTTTGAAGCGGCAATCTGCCAGCGCAACGAAGGAAGAGAAGCCAACCTGCCATCGCGCCAGAACACAAGCGTAGTTTCCTACCAGGAAGCGACTGAGCAGCCGTTCTCACTCACGGACAAACCCGGACAGAGTCGCTAATCGCTTTTTAATTTCAATGAGATACAGCGGCGCGTTTCCTGACATACCCGACGTTCCCCCCAGCCGTATGGCCCGGGAAATGCGCCCTAGAGCGGCCTCCAGCGGAAGATAATCCTCGACAATCAGACCGTTCTCTACGATGGCATTTCTACAGACGCAAACGGCCCGTAGCGCGACGATCGGAGTCGAGGTGGAGATGACCACGATGCGGATGGGGAATGGGAATCGAATGGCGCGGCGGAGATGGAGTCCGTACTCATAACTTTTAGCATGGGCTTCGGCCCAAACCTCCGACTGCTTGCTCGCGGATTTTTTCTAGAATTTCGGTTTTCTCACCGCTCAAAAAGTTTTTTGCACAGATTTTCGGTTTTTTCATCCGAAAACTTTTTCCCGCAGTTCTCTCACCATGTCGTGAACTTCAGAGCGTCGATGCGGGCAGCCGCGCTTGCCACATTCACGGCAAACGCTTTCCGGCGGCTGTTGGAATTGGGTAAGAGCGGCTTGATACTGCAACTCGGGGAGCCGGGCGATATCGAAGGTGTCGACCTGTGTGCTGGTTTCGAAATCGTAATGCAAGAGAGCGCAGAATTCGTCCCGGGTCCATCCGGAAGTCTTGGCCGTCGTCCAGAGCCATTGCGCTTTGGCTTGGTCTTCCGGAGAAGCGACCTGGATAGGGGGATGGATCTTGAGTTCGCCGCGCTCGACTTTCCTCTTAAGGTGGTAGAAAAGGGCGGGGACGTTCCGGCTTCCGACGGATTCGATGACTTGCTCCATCAGGTCGATCCAGTCGACATCAGGGCCGGCTTTAGCCCAGAGGTTGGTCCAGGTTTGTTGGAGGAGTTTTGATCCGAAGGGTTTGATGTTTCCTAAAGCAGCGAAGGCAGCAGCAGCGGCGTCCGGGGCCGGGCGTGCTTGGCGCGCTTCTTCTTCTTCTTTCGGCTTGTATCCGGAATTAGAATCCGGGTGCAACTCTAGAGTTGCGGGTTTAGCAGGGTCCAGTTGCGGGTTTCCGGGTTGCGAGTTGCGGGTTTCGGCTTCTCCAGTTGCTGGTTTTGTCCCCGAAACAGGCAACTCCTCAGTTGCGGGTTTATTTCGGGAAAGGGGCAACTCTTCAGTTGCGGGTTTAGGCTTGTCTTTTGGCCAAGGAAACCGGGTATCCTCGACGCAGAGGCGGTAGACGACAGCCATGCCGCGGCCGCCTTGCGCGTGGGCGAGTTTTTCAAGAAGCCGTTTTTCGAGGAGTCGTTCGGCAATTTTATTGAGCCCCTGGCGCGAGCTGACGCCGCAAGCCGTCATGAGGACGCGATTGCCCGGGTGGGGATAGTTCTCGATGCTGGGTAAGGTTCGGACCTGGAAGGCAGCAAGGGTCAGTAGAAAAATCCGCTCCGTGGGCGTCAAGCTCGGTTCCTCGATTTGCGCGACGCCCTGCAAGAGTTGTGTCTGATTCAGATATTTGTGGCGGAGGTCTCTGTGGATTTCGTTTTCAGTCTTGACTTGGGAATTCTTATCGTCTAAGTTCGGCATCTCGAAAAAACCTCCTTTTGCGGTTCATGGTGAGCCCGAGGGGAGAAACAATTGGGCCAGGGTTTGCGGCCTTGGCCCACTTCTATTTTCAGGCCGCTTTTTTCTTCCGGCGCAATTCCATCACGCACGTGCGGCGGATCCACGCAGTGAGCTCCAACGTCTCCGCCGCGGCCTGCTCTTTCATTTTCTGGTGCAGCTCGTGCGGCAGCCGGAGTAGCAGAGATTTTGGCGCCTGCGGATTCCGCGGCCGTCCGCGCCTGGGCTTCATTTCAGTTTGCGTGTTGACCATGCTTGTTTCTCCCTTCCGTTCGTCGATATCAGAGAAATGCACCACATGGAAATAAATTCGGCTGGGTTTACGCGGGCTTTTCCATAAGAAAAACTTTTTGCAACCGCAAAATGGCCAGCTTTAGAAACGAACAAACTTTTCTAAGTTCGTTTGGTGCATTTTTCCGCTTGACAGACTCACACGTAGTAGTAGGATACGCCGAGCTTCAAGAGCGACACTGGACAATTTGTATGGTCCGACATTCGCCCCTAGCACAGAGGGCGGACCATGCAACCTCGAATTGATCCCCAAAAACAGTATTTGACGCATGAAGTAGCGCGCCACTTGCGCAAGTCCGTGCGGACCGTCGAATCCTGGAGGCGCTGCCGAATTCATCCCATTTTGAAGTGGGTGCGCGGCGCCGACGGACGCGTGCGTTACGCCGGCGCCGACATTCTCCGTTTCCTCGCAGACGGCGCGAGCCTGCCGCCGAAGCGGCGCCGAGGTGCGCGATGAGCCGCGCAAAAGAGAAAAGAGAATGTAGAAGTGGAAAAGTCTGCCACGAGAGCAAGTTCGCGGCCTATCGGCACATGGGGAACCTGATCGGTCAGGAAAGCGGCACCAGCCATGCGCTTCTGATGGTGTATCGCTGCAAGGAATGCGGTTGCTGGCACGTCGGGCACATGCCGCGGCCGCTGCGCACGAAACTCGGGCTTCTAAAAATTCCGCTGACGCGAAAGGACGAGTGGCTGAATGACCTGGCTGTCGTGCTGTTTAAAATATTGACGGACGTGCGACACAAGCTGTGCAAATCACATCCAGAGGTTCCCTTAGACGTTCTCCCATCCGAACGATTTGTGGAAATGATGTTGGACATTGAATGCGAGAGAGAGCCGAAACTAGCCAGGGTCCGGGCCAGCGTTGAACGCGAATTGCGTTCGCGCGTAGCTACGCTGGAAAAAAGAGCGTCCTGACAAGTTTCGCGGCGAAGGCCGCGGATGCAGTGAGGCAGGACAGTCCCGGCGACTACTGACCGGTTTGTGTCGGGCCGGGCATGGCGGGGCCGGGCTTAGCGTGGCGTGGCAGGCGAGGAGTGAAAATAAAAAAGGGGCTGTGCTCGCAACGCGCAGCCCCCAAAAAAAGGAGGAACTAATGTCAGACCAGAAAGTACCGCCGTTGCCGTTCGTCGTCAATCGGAAGTTGAGTACAGGTGAATCAGGCTCTCCCCGGAGACTAAAAAGAACAGAAATTGACAAATTGCAGGACGCGGTGACGGACGTGTGGTTGAGCGCGGACGGAAACGAGCCGGTAACACTTGAGTCCGCGTGTGACTTCCATGGTGTGGACATGACTGTCGTGCTGGACGCTGGCGACCAGAACCGGTATTGCCTAGTGCCGAGCATATTTTTTGAGCAACGCGAACTAGAGAAAGCAGGAAAGTCATGAGCGGTTATGAGCATTGTCCACCGTCGATTGAGTTCCTACTCGCTCAATCGCCGGGCAATTTCAAAAAGGCTTATCCCAACGACACCGAAGCGCACCGTAGCCGACTTATCGAATTGCGAGAGAAGGGGTATCTGTATCCACCTATTTGCAACCACACGGACGCCACCGGCAAGTGTCTCGGCCACGAAGACACAGAGTGAGGCGAACGTGCCGCGAGGCGGGAAGCAGGCGGGCACACGCAATCTGATCAGCAGGGAAAGACTCTCCGCGCTTCAGACGTTTCTCGATCCGAGCCGCAAGCTGAGCATTCGCTCGTGCCTGTACCGCCTGTCGGCAATGTGCCGTCCGGGCTCGACGAAGAAACTTTACCCGGGCACAGACGTGAATTCCTATCGCTCCCTCAAAGAGTTGATTCGCACCGCGCGTATTAGCGGCGAGTGTGACGAGGCTCTCGGATGCGCGATGGATGATTGTTTTATTGATAACAAGCGCATTTTGCTGGCAGGGGAAACGGATGGGTTTCGCAACATCGCCGAGTGGATGCAGCCTCGCGACCCGCGCCACTATAAGCGCAATCCCTGGCAAGACCAGCCGGACCGCATTCACGTTTGGCTTGAGAAAGACACCTTGCGCGGACTCATTCGGTCGGTTTGTTCGAAGTGGGACGTGACGCAGCTTATTTCCATGGGCACGTTCGGCCGGACCGCTTTGCTCCGAGCAGCCCAGCGCATGGACGAGGCTATCAAATCGGGTTCTAGACGAATTTGGGTGTTTTACATCGGCGACTTTGATCCCAGCGGCCTGGCGATCGAGGAATGGGCACAGAGAGGAAACGACGGCGAAGGCAACCGGCGCACGGAAGGTCTTTTCGAACTGCTCGCCAATAAATTTGCATGGAGCCACAAGGAGTACGACAGGCGCATCCGCTGGAAGCGCGTGGCCGTCACACTCGATGATTTCAACGATCCACAACTCGCCCCGTACAAAATCTCGATCAAGGATGCCGGACGAGATGAAGAAACGGGACAGTGCAAGAAGGGCAACGACCCGCGCGCCGAAGATTTCAAAGAAAAGTTCGCCGACAAATGTTTAGAGGCGGAGGCGCTGGAAGTTTTGCGCGACGGCGAAATCTCCAGGAGGCTGGACGATCATATCCGGACGCGAATCGACTTCGATGCATGGGAAAGGTCAGAGCGAAAGCAGGAACGAGAGATTCGAGATTGGCTGCGAAAACATGCATAGAAGATGGACATGCGACCAGAGCTACAACCCGCGCTCACCCTGGCGAAGACTCTGGCGCCGGAGGAACTTCCCGAACTCTTGGGCGCGCTCGAAACCATTCGTATCATTGCCTTGGCACGGATCACTACGCCCGCGGCCGAAGCCCGGCCGGATGAATCCCTGACTGTCGAGCAGGCCGGCAAACGCCTGGGCCTCTCGAAAAGCTACCTGCACCACAATTGGAAAAAGTTTAAGTTCGCCCGGCAGGAGGGCCGCAAGATTTTGTTTTCGAGCAACGGCCTCGATTCGTACTTGAAACGATCGTGATAGGAGAAACCGAAAATGGACGAAGAAAATAATATGACCGCTCAAGACGAACGCAGCCCGGCCGGGCATCGGGATACCCCGGCGAATGAGCCATTGACCGCAGTGGTACCAAGGTGGTACCATTCTGATATGGAGGCACCACCGATGAAGAAAAGCAAGACAAAAGCGGATATCGTCCAAAGCACACTGCGGCTCCCACGCGCGATTTGGGTGCGCATCAACCATATCGCCGCGTTGAAAAATCTGTCGATGCAGCAAGCGGTCCAGCAGGCCATCGTTGAATATTGCCGACGGGAGGGAAATTAAAATGCGAGGCAACGGACGAATTTTCCTTCGCGGGCCAATTTATTGGATCGCGTATTTTTTGCGCGGCGTCGAACACCGCGAGAGCACGAGAAACGCGCAAAACCCCGGCACGGATGCGAAGGCCGCCGAAAAGTTTTTGCAGGCCCGCTTGCGCGAAGTCGGCGCCGATCTGCTCGGAGCGCGCCCGTTCACGACTCCGAAAGCGGCGCGGTCGACCGTAGCCGAATTGTGCCAAGCCTTGAAAGCGGATTACGAACTGCGCTCGAAACTCTCCGCGCAGAATGCTTCTCACCTGCGGCGCGTCGAAAACGACTTCGGCCGGTTCCGCGCCGTCGAACTGACACCGGAGAAAATTGACCAAAACATCGAAGAGAGACTCGCCGCGGGCGACGCGAAAGCCTCGATCAACCGGACGCTGCAAGTCCTCGGGCAATCGTTCAAGCTGGCGATTCGCCGCGGCCATCTGGCCCGTTCGCCGCACATCCGCAAACTCGACGAAGGCGACAACGTGCGCGAAGGATTTTTTTCCGAAGCCGAGGCCCGCGCCGTGCTGGCGCACTTACCCGACGATGGCCTGCGCGATTTCGTTCTGTTCGCGTATCTCTGCGGCTGGCGGAAAGGTTCGATCTCGAAATTGCGCTTCGCCGCCGTGGACCTTGAAGCCGGGGAAATCCTGCTCCCGGCGAAGTTTGTCAAAAACAGGAAACCGCTCAAGATGGCCATCGAAGGGGAACTGAAAGAGCTGCTCGAACGCCGCGCGGCGGCGCGCAGCTTTGAGCGAAGCGGCGTCGCGGAAATCTCCGAATTTGTTTTCCATCGCGGCGACGGCCGTCCGATCCGCGAGTTTCGGAAGTCTTGGGCCCGCGCTGCCGTCATCGCACAACTGGGCGCGATGGTCTGCCCGAAGTGCAAGAGCGAACGGAGTGCGCTCACCTGTTCGGTTTGCAAGAGCGCCACAAAGTACGTTGGCCGAACATTGCATGATTTTCGCCGCACGTGTGCCCGCGACCTGATTCGCAGCGGCGTGCCCGAAACCGTGGCCATGACCGTGACCGGGCATCGGACGAATGCGACTTTCAAACGCTACAACATCACCGACGGCCTGGATCTGCGCGAGGCCATGCAGAAAGTCGGCGTCTACCGGAAGGCGCAAGCAAAGCAAAAAGTCGTGGCCATGCGACGTTAGCCGCTGTCCGTCTTCTGTCCGTAAACAGGGGACAAAACCGTACAAAACGGAGCAACGCGGGCGAGCGGTTTCCCTTTGTTTTCTTGCATTTCGTTGCCTGGCGTTGTACCGCGTGCAGGTAAAAATAGCCCTTCGAACCAGAGGGTCGGGAGTTCGAGTCTCTCCGGGCGCGCCACTTTCTCCCGTGCAGTTGATGTATACATCGTGAAATTGCGCCTGCGTGATAACCGCCCCGGTGGGAGTCACCTTGGCGACATCCGCTGGGTAAAAGCCCGGACCGGTGAAAGGCGGAACAGCGCTTGACGCGGACGATGCTCCAGCCAGAGATTGAAGGCCGGAGCTTCGGGTGACTTGGACCGGGTTGCCTGAATTGTCGGTCTCGAACGTTCTTGCGGAATCATGATTGCCATCAGGCCGGAACACACCGGTGGTATGGATGCGGCTATGCGGACTTCTTGCGGCATAGTCATTAGCTGTGACTTGAATTTGAACGCTCTGCTCCTGCGCGCTGGCGGGGCTCGTTTGTGAAAGGGCAGCGCCTAGAAGGAGGGCAGTAGCTAGAAGAACTTGCTTAAGAGCAGGCATGGGTTGCCTCATAAGTTTTTAACCTGTAGCAGTTCTTTCGGAACCGAGCGACGATGGGGGACGCGGTGGATAGTGCCCCAGTCGTGTAGTGAAGTCAAGGAAAGAAGGACAGGAAAGAAGGACAGGAAAGAAGGACAGGAAAGAAGGACAAACTATCTAGTAATCCGGGGGCCAGGACTGCTAGGCCCGAGCAGGAATGTGGTGATGAGCGATGCGCTTCCCGAACGCACTGGGGCATGACGACGCTCTTGTTACCTGAAGAGTATTAAACCGAACAAGTTCAAAAAAAGGAGCCTAAAGGAAATGAATGCAACGATGGTAGCAAGTGGAACGAACGCAGTCCCCTCTGTGGTTTTATCTATTCAGGACATTCCGATAGAGAAAATCCGCGAATCCAAAACCAACCCGCGGCGCTTCTTCGATGAAGTGAAGCTGGCCGAACTCGCTGTTTTTGTTCCCGGGAACAAAATGCAATCTGTGGAGCTAACCAGTTCGAACGGATTCGATCGACGGTAGTGGGCCTAGGGAAGTATTGTTCCAGCATGACAACCTCCATTCAGGGATTCGGAACAGAAGCAATCATGCGCCTGATTGAGTCGCGTTATGTGCCCGCGACAAGATCGGTCTGAGGTCCGGGACTGAATTCCGACGAAATTGCTCGTTGAACGAGAGGTGTGCTGTCGTACAGTACTGGGAGCAACTGGTAAGCGCGTTACCAGGCATCACTGGGCGCGTCTGACGCCGGATTCAACGTGCAAATCCGGCGGATTCGTGTCAACGCAAAGTAGAAATGTCCGGGTTTTCGCCAGATAGAAATGTCCGCTTCCATGGTCTTCTCCAGGGGTGATCTGCGGGCACATGGTATTTGGGTTTGCTTTGGTTTTTGGGTTTCGGTGTTC
>Ga0307477_10001906_pt1 | contig 16603 bp, 20 predicted proteins | sample atmos_gasesECM2C_FD_203316 | JGI IMG/M metagenome (GOLD analysis project Ga0307477, IMG submission 203316) | Hardwood forest soil microbial communities from Morgan-Monroe State Forest, Indiana, United States - atmos_gasesECM2C_515 | ecosystem: Environmental > Terrestrial > Soil > Temperate...
CGTATGGGCGAGGGGTCTCAGTCCTCCGCCGGCGCCCTTTAGGCTTGGACCCCTCGCCCATACGGGCTCAGAGGGGGGTGAGGCGACCTCGACCCTCGCCGGGAGGGAAAGCGGGGAAGGGGAGGGAGAGCGGGGAAGGGGAGGGAAGCAGGGAAGGGGAGGGAAGCCGGGCAGGGGAGGGAAAGCGGGGGAGGCGTGATTTCGGGATACGCTGAACCGCCATGGAACCTTCGGCCCGCCGCTCGCGTCTCCTGGCGCTGCTGCGCGGGAGCCTGGCGGTCGGCGCGCTCTACGACGCCGCGTTCGCGGTCCTCATGGTGACCGCGCCGCGCCTGCCCGCTCGATTGCTGCGGCTGCCGCTGCCGCCGCTGCCGGAGGCCGCCTTCTACCTGTGGATCATGGCCGTGCTGTTGCTGATGCTCGCCACTCTCTACCTGCTGGCCGCCCGCGAGCCACGGCGCTACGCCGGGGTCGTGGCCGTGGCCGCCGGCGGCCGCTTGCTGGGCGGCCTCGCCTTCGTGGCCGCGGCCTGGGGCCATCCGGGGCTGCAGGGCCTCTACCCGCTGGCTGCCGCCGATCTCGGGCTGGGGCTCGCCCACGGCGCGTTCTGGTGGCCGATCCGAGCGTGAGAGCCCGCGACTTCATCACCCGCACCGGCGACATTGCCTTGCTCAGCGGCCGGGCTTTCGCCGCCATGGCGGCGCGGCCGCTCGAGACCAGGCTCTGGTTCGCGCAGATGGAGCAGCTGGGCGTCCGCTCGCTGGGGGTCGCCGGCATCGCCACCACCTTCACCGGCATGGTGCTGGCCCTGCAGACCGCCTACAGCCTGCCGTCGCTCGGGGTCAAGTACTACATCGGCTCGGTGGTCGCCAAGTCGCTGGTGCGCGAGCTCGGACCGGTGCTCACGGCGCTCATCGTCGGCGGCCGCATCGGCTCGGGGATGACCGCCGAGATCGGCACCATGACGGTGACCGAGCAGATCGACGCCATGCGCTCGATGGCCGTCGATCCGGTCAAGAAGCTGGTGGCGCCGAAGCTCGCCGCGGTGCTGGTGATGCTGCCATCGCTGACGGTGATCGGCTGCGGCCTGGGCATCCTCGGCGGCCTGCTGGTGGCGGTGTTCCAGCTCCACGTGCAGGCCTCGGTCTACCTCAACAACATCGTCCAGAACCTGACGCTGGCCGACGTCGTGAGCGGCGTCGGCAAGTCCTTCGTCTTCGCCTACATCATCGCCATCATCGGCTGCTACAACGGTCTCCACACCGAGGGCGGCGCCGACGGGGTCGGACGGGCGACCACCGATACGGTGGTGACGCTGGCGATCACCATCATGATCTCCGACTACTTCCTCACCAAGCTGTTCATCCTCGTCGTCAGCTGAGTGGAGAGCCTGCCGTGCCGCCGGACGATCCGCTCCACGCTCCGCCGCCGCCCCAAGCGCCTGACCAGGCGCGCCCGGAGGCGCCGGCGCTGTTCACCGTCCGCGGCCTGACCAAGGGCTTCGCGGGCCGCAATGTGCTCGACGGCCTCGACTTCGACATCCTGCGCGGCGAGACCTTCGTCATCCTCGGCCGTTCCGGCAGCGGCAAGAGCGTCACCCTGCGCCAGCTCAACGGCCTGGACAAGCCCGACGCCGGCAGCGTGGTGTTCGACGGCACCGACATCACCGGCCTCGAAGAGCGCGATCTCTACCCGCTGCGGCGCCGCGTCGCCATGCTGTTCCAGGGCGGAGCCCTGTTCGACTCGATGACGGTGTTCGACAACGTCGCCTTCCCGCTGCGCGAGCACACCCACCTCTCCGAGGCGGAGATCGCCGCCAAGGTGAAGGAGAAGCTGGGCCTGGTCCGCCTGCCGGAAGCGGGACCGAAGATGCCCTCCGACCTCTCCGGCGGCATGCGCAAGCGCGCCGCCCTTGCCCGCTCCCTCGCCCTCGACCCGGAGGTGCTGCTCTACGACGAGCCGACGACCGGTCTCGACCCGATCACCTCGGCGGCCATCGGCAAGCTGATTCGACAGATTCACCGCCACCTGGACGTCACCCAGGTGGTGATCACCCACGACCTCGACCTGGCGCAGCACGTCGGCGACCGCCTCGCCTATCTCTCGGAGGGGCACTTCCGCTTCCTCGGCGACTGGGCCGCCGCGAAGCGCAGCTCCGACCCGGAGCTCGGCGACATGCTGTCCGGACGGGAGTGGGAAGAGGAGGACGACCATGCCTCGAGCGCACAACCGTGAGCTCAGAGTCGGCCTGCTGGTCCTGGCTGCACTCGCGGTGCTCGCCATCGGCCTGCTGGTCATCGGCGACCGCAACAACTTCTTCGTGCGCAAGACCAGCTACTTCGTCCGTTTCACCCAGGTCGGCGGCCTCGCTCCGGGTGCCGGGGTGACGCTCGACGGCGTCAACGTCGGCACGGTCGAGAGGGTGGTGCTGCCCAAGAACCCCCAGCAGCGGGAGATCGACGTCTGGCTGGCGATCGACCGCCGCTACAGCGAGCGCCTGCGCGGGCCACAGACGCCGGCGACGGCGCCGGACAAGGAGCAGATGACCAAGGCGAAGATCACCACCCTCGGCCTGCTGGGGGACAAGTACATCGAGCTCAACTCGGGCTCGGAGAGATATCCCACCATCCCCGACGAGGGCGAGATCCCCGCCGCCTCCGAAGCCAATCTCGACGCCCTGGTGGCCTCGGGCGAGGACGTGATGGGGAACGTGGCGCAGATCTCGCACTCCCTGCAGCACATCCTCGCCCGGATGGATCGAGGTGAGGGTCTGCTCGGGGAGCTGACCACGGAGTCCGCGACCGGCCGCCAGCTGCGGGAATCGGCGGTCGCCACCCTGCAGAGCCTGCGGCGGCTGACGAACGAGATGGAGAGCGGCCCCGGCGTCCTGCCCCGGCTGGTCAACGACCGCCGGTTGGCGGAGCGCGTGAACGGCGTGATCGAGCGCCTGGACAAGGTGGTGGAGAGCGCCCAGCATGGCCCGGGAGCCCTGCCGGCGCTGCTCAACGACCCGGGCGAGCGCGCCAGGGTGGACGAGACCCTGGCGAACCTGAACGGCGCCAGCAAGGACCTGAAGGACCTGACCGCCCGCTTCGGCAACAGCCAGGCGCTGCTGCCGCGCCTGCTCGAGGACGAGGCTTACGGCCGCGAGGTCAGCGAGCGGCTGCGGGAGACGGTCCAGCATCTCGACACCGCCGCGGACCGCCTGGTCGAGGGCAAGGGCAGCGCCGCGCTGCTGCTCAACGACCCTGGCATCTACGATGCGATCAACGATGTTATCGTCGGGGTGAACAGGTCACCGATGCTGCGCTGGCTGGTTCAGAACCGGCAGAAGGCAGGGATCAAGCAGCGTTACCAGGACGCCACCGCGGGAAGGGGCGGCCAGCAGACACCGCCGCCGACGACGACACCGCCGCCTTCCGCCTCGCCGCCGCCCCCCTCGACGCCGCCGGGCTGAACGGATCCGTCCCCCGATCTCATGTCCTCTCACATCCTGGTCACCGGCGGCGCCGGCTTCATCGGCTCGCACCTGGCGCGGCGGCTCCTCCTCCGCGGCGACCGGGTGACGGTGCTCGACGACTTCAACGACTTCTACGATCCGGCGCGCAAGCGCCGCAATCTCGCACGGCTGCTGGCACCGCCCGGGGCCACGCAGCCCACAGGGCCGGTTGCGCAGGCCACGCCGGCACCTCCCGAGGCCAGCCTCCCCCCCCGGCTCCACGTGGTCGAGGGAGACATCCGCGACGCGGCCCTGGTCGAGCGGCTGTTCGCGGGCGGCGCCTTCGACGCGGTCGTCCACCTCGCCGCCCGCGCCGGCGTCCGCCCGAGCCTGCGCGAGCCGGTGCTCTACGAGGACGTCAACTGCATCGGCACCCTGCGCCTGCTCGAGGCGGCCCGCCGCCACGGGCCGCGGCTGTTCCTGTTCGGCTCCTCGTCCTCGGTCTACGGCATCAACACCAAGGTGCCCTTCGCGGAGGACGACCCGGTCAACCAACCGATCAGCCCCTATGCCACCACCAAGCGGAGCGGCGAGCTGCTCTGCTACAACTACCATCACCTCTACGGCCTGCGCACCGCCTGCCTGCGCTTCTTCACCGTCTACGGCCCGGCGCAGCGGCCGGAGATGGCGATCGCCAAGTTCACCGACCTGCTGGCCCGCGGCGAGCCGGTGCCGCTGTACGGCGACGGCGGCAGCCGCCGCGACTACACCTACGTCGACGACATCGTCGACGGCCTCGAGGCGACGCTCGCCCTGGCGCCCGGGTTCGAGATCCTCAACCTGGGCGGCGCCGACACCACCGCGCTCGCCGACCTGGTGCGCTGGCTCGGCGAGGAGCTTGCCGTCGAGCCGCGCATCGAGTATCTTCCCGCGCAGCCCGGCGACGTCCCGATCACCTACGCCGACGTCTCGAAGGCGGCGCGCTTGCTGGGCTACTCTCCGAAGGTCCCGATCCGGGAAGGCTTGCGCCGCTTCGTCCGCTGGTATCGCGACCAGCACGCGGCGCCGGCGGCCGTCCCTTCCCAATCTCTGGCGGATCCGGCGTGAAGCGGATCGATCTCTCGCGAAGGCTGCCCTGGTCATGAACATCTGCGTCGTTGGAAGCGGTTACGTCGGACTGGTCACCGGCGCCTGCCTGGCCGACTTCGGCATGCACGTGGTCGGCGTCGACAAGGACGCCGCCAAGGTGGCGGCGCTGTCCCAGGGACAGGTGCCGATCTACGAGCCGGGGCTCGACACCCTGGTGCGGAAGAACATGGACGAGGGGCGCCTGCGCTTCTCGACCGACCTGCCGCCGGCGATCGAGGAGGCGCAGGCCATCTTCATCGCCGTCGGCACACCGCCGAAGAGCGACGGCTCGGCCGACCTCACCTTCATCCGCGACGTCGCCACCTCGATCTCGCGACACCTCAACGGCTACAAGGTGATCGTCACCAAGAGCACGGTGCCGATCGGCACCGGCAAGATGATCGAGGCCATCGTGCGCGAGGGCGCCGGCGGCCAGCACCCGTTCGCCGTGGTGTCGAACCCCGAGTTCCTGCGCGAGGGATCGGCGATCGAGGACTTCATGCACCCCGACCGGGTGGTCATCGGCTCGCGCGACCAGCGGGCGATCGAGCTGATGCTCGACGTCTACTCGCCGCTCGCCGCCGCCGACGTGCCCTTCGTGATCACCGACGTCGAGAGCGCCGAGCTGATCAAGTACGCGTCCAACGGCTTCCTCGCCACCAAGATCTCCTTCATCAACGAGGTGGCCGAGCTGTGCGAGGCGCTGGGCGCCAACGTCGAGGTGGTGTCGCGCGGCATGGGGCTCGACAGCCGCATCGGCCCCAAGTTCCTCGCTCCCGGCCCGGGCTTCGGCGGCTCTTGCTTCCCCAAGGACACGCGGGCGGTGGCGCAGATCGCGCGCGACCAGGGGTTGGCGTTCCGCATCATCGAGGCAGTGCTGGACGTCAACGAGGCCACCAAGGCGCGCATGGTGACCAAGATCGAACGCGCCCTGGGGACCATCGCCGGCCGCACCATCGCCGTCCTCGGCCTGTCGTTCAAGCCCAACACCGACGACATCCGCGAATCGCCGGCGCTGCCGATCGTGCAGGGGCTGCTCGACGGCGGCGCCGCCGTGCGCGCCTTCGATCCCGAGGCGATGCCGGCCTGCCGCCCGCTCTTCCCCGCCGTGCGCTTCTGCGACAACGCCTACGAGGCGGCGCGCGGCGCCGACGCGCTGGTCATCTGCACCGAGTGGAACCAGTTCCGCAAGCTCGAGCTCGACCGGCTGCACGCGCTGCTGCGGCGGCCTCTGGTCATCGATCTGCGCAACCTCTATGCGCCGGAGAAGATGGCGGCGGCGAGCTTCGAGTACATCTCGATCGGCCGCCCGGTGGCCCGGGCCGCCACCCTCGAGGAGGCTCCCGCATGAGCCGGGCGGTGATCACCGGCGGCGCCGGCTTCCTCGGCTCGCACCTGTGCGAGCGGTTGCTGCGCGAGGGGCACGAGGTGGTGTGCGTCGACAACCTGCTCACCGGCAACCGGGACAACGTCGCCCACCTGCTGGGACGCCCGGACTTCGAGTTCGTGAAGCATGACGTCACCACGCCCTTCGAGGTCCCGGGGCAGGTCGCTTACGTGCTGCACTTCGCGTCGCCGGCGTCGCCGATCGACTACCTCGAGCTGCCGATCCAGACGCTCAAGGTCGGGTCGCTCGGCACCCACAACGCGCTCGGCCTGGCCCGCGCCAAGGGAGCGCGCTTCCTGCTCGCCTCCACCTCCGAGGTCTACGGCGACCCCAAGGAGCACCCGCAGAAGGAGAGCTACTGGGGCAACGTCAACCCGGTCGGCCCGCGCGGCGTCTACGACGAGGCGAAGCGGTTCGCCGAGGCCATGGCCATGGCCTACCACCGCTACCACGGCCTGGAGGTGCGCATCGTGCGCATCTTCAACACCTACGGTCCGCGGATGCGGCTGCGCGACGGGCGGGTGGTGCCGGCGTTCATCCAGCAGGCGCTGCGGGGAGAGCCGCTGACGGTGTTCGGCCAGGGCACCCAGACGCGTTCGTTCTGCTACGTCGACGACCTGGTGGAGGGCATCTACCGCCTGCTGCTGTCGGACCTCGCGCTGCCGGTCAACATCGGCAACCCGCACGAGATGACGATCCTCGAGTTCGCCGAGACCATCCGCCGCATCGTCCAGGGCCAGGAAAGGAAGGGGAGAGAGGGAGGGGAGGAGAGCGCGGCAGGCGGCAGGAGCCCGATCGTCTTCAGGCCGCTGCCCGAGGACGACCCGCACACCCGCCAGCCCGACATCACGCTCGCCCGCACGCTGCTCGGCTGGGAGCCCAGGGTCGCGCTCGAAGAGGGCATCGAGCGCACCATCGGTTTCTTCCAGCGGGCGCTCGCCGCCGCGCCCGCCGCGCCCGCAGCGCTCGGGTGACCGCGAGTACAATCACGACCATGGACGATCCGCGGAAGGCCCTGACCTGGGCGCTGGAGAAGTATCCCGAGAGGGTGGAGCTGATGGCGATGCAGGAGCTGGTGCTCGAGAGCGCGCGGCAGAACCCGAAGCGGCCGGCCTATGTCAAGCTGGCGGTGCCCGACGACCTGGTCAAGAGCCTGAAAGGCGCGTCGCGCGACGACCGCGACTTGGTGCTGGTGGTGCGGGTGCCACGCGAGGTGCTGCAGCGCTCCGAGAGCCGCATCATCCTCCCCGGAGAGGTGCGCTGAGCATGCCGCCGCCCGAGCCATCCCCGGCCCAGCCGCCCACCGCGGACTTCCATTGCCTGCGCTGTGGCCGCGCCGGCGCGCCGCGGCTCGCGCGGCCGCCGCTGCCCGGCGCCGCCGGCCGCGAGGTGCAGGCCGGGATCTGCGCCGACTGCTGGGGCGAGTGGAGCCGCGCCGAGGTGATGGTGATCAACGAGCTGCGCCTCAATTTCATGGACCCGGCCTCGCAGGAGATCCTGAACCGCCAGATGCGGGAGTTCCTGCACCTCCCCGCCGCCGCGCCCGCGACTGGATCACCCGCGGCGCCCGGCGTGCCCGCCGGCCCCGAGGGCCCCGGCTCGCCGCCGGCCGGGCCCGGCGCCCCTGGCGGGACCGGCGGCGCTTCCGGAGACGCTTCGCATTAGCTCCGGCTCTCCGGCGTCGCCGGCGCCGCGCCCGTCCCACCGGGTGCCTCGGCGCGTCCTGCTGCGCTTCCTGCTGCTGCCGGCGCTGCTCGCGGGCGGCTACGCCGCGGTGCGCTGGACACCGCTCGCCGGCTATCTCTCGGGACCGGCGCTGGTCGCCGCCATCTCCAGGCTGCGCGCATCGTGGTGGGCGCCGGCGCTGCTGGTGGGCGGCTACCTGGTGCTGTCGCCGCTGGGCGTGCCGGCGACGCCGCTGATGATCGCCGGCGGGGTCGTCTTCGGCGGCGTCGCCGGGTCCTTCTACAACATCGCGGGGGTCATGCTGGGCGCCACGGCGAGCTATTTCCTGGGGCGCTCGCTGGGCCGGGACTTCGTCCGCCACGTCGCCGGCCACCGCCTGCGCCGCGTGGAGCTGGCCATCGGCCGGCGCGGCTTCTGGAACCTGGTCGCGGTGCGCTTCCTGCCGCTCCCCTTTCCGCTGGTCAACTACGGCGCCGCCCTCGCCGGGGTACGGCCGGCGACGTTCCTCGCCACCACCGCCCTGGGCGTCACTCCGACGGTGATCATCTACACCTTCTTCTTCGCCGCGGTGGCCCACGCCGCGGCCGGCCACCGCGGCAGGATCTACCTCCAGCTGGGGACCGCGCTCGCCCTGCTGCTGGCGGTGACGCTGCTGCCGCAGCTGCTGCGGGCGCGGCGGCGCAGGCAGCGGCTGGTCTCCCTGCGAGAGCTGCGAGCGGCAAGGGCCGCAACGAAGTAGCTAGCGGGCTAACTCGACTAACCGGCGAGCGCCGCCTCGACCTCCTGCTCGTCGAGCATCAGCACGCCGCCGCTGGCCGCCACGGAGGGGTCGAACTCGTAGTCCCGGATGACCCGGCGGAAGGCCTCTTTCAGGGCGCGGGCGCCGAGACGGGGCTGGCGGGCGGCTTCCAGGGCGATGCGGCGCACGGCGGCGGGGGACAGCGCGAGATGGATGTCGCGGCTGGCGAAGTAGGCGCGCGTCTGGTGGTAGGCGGAGTCCGGGGCCTCGAGGAAGATCCGCACCAGCTCGTCGAGCGTGAGATCGTTGAGCAGCACCACGGCGTCGAAGCGCGACAGGAACTGCGGGCTCATCCCGTACTCGAAGAGATCCTCGTTGCGCAGCCAGCGCCGCAGCTGGAACACCACCTTCTCGTGCACCTTGCCGGCCTCGACCACGGTGACCGGCTGCAGCGCGCCGCGGTCCTTGCCGATGGTGACGCGGTCGTAGACGGCGTCGTAGAGGCCCTCGAACGCGCCGGCGCAGACGAACAGCAGGCCCGACGAGTCGACGGTGGCGGTGCCGCCGCCGGCCCAGGCCGGCACCTCGATCTCGACCGCTTCGTTCTCGATCAGCGTCAGCAGGGCCTCCTGGGCGCGGATGCCGGCGACGTTCGGCACGTTGCCCACCCAGGCGCGGATCTTGTCCACCTCGTCGACGAACACCAGGCCGGAGCCGGCGCGCCGCAGCAGCTCGGACAGCGGCGCCGCGGGACCCAGCTGCTCGCGGGCGCGGGTCAGCAGGCGCCCGAGCACCGCTTCGCCGGGACGGCCGCGCGAGGCCTCCTCCCCCAGCACGTTGGCATGGATGCGCACCACCGCCGAGCGGCCGGCGAGCTCCGGGTCGGCGGCGAGGTAGGACTCGACCGCGCGCATCAGCGTGGTCTTGCCGGTCCCCGAGGAGCCGATCATCAGGATGTTGCCCACTCGCAGCCCCGCCAGCTGCTTGGCGAGCGCGAGCGCCATCTCGCGCACCGCCTGCTCCTGGCCCATCACGCGCCGCGAGAGGGCGGCGGCGATGGCGGTCGGATCGGGATTGGCGGCGGCGGACATGGACGGTCGGTCTAGACCCGGACCAGCACCGAGCCCCAGTGCAGGCCCGCGCCGAGGGCGGTGAAGGCGACCAGCGCGCCCGCCGGCGCCTTGCCTGCCTGCTGCGCCTCGTAGAAGGCGATCGGCAAGGTCGCCGAGGTGGTGTTGCCGTAGCGCTGGATGTTGTTGTGCACTTTCTCGTCGGGCAGGCCGAGCGCCCTCTGCGATGCCTCGTTGATCCGCAGGTTGGCCTGGTGCATCACCAGCAGGTCGAGGTCCTCGAGACCGTGGCCGCAATCGCGGAGCACCTGGCGGGTGACCTCGGGCATGCGGGTGACGGCCAGCTTGAACACCGCCCGGCCGTCCATCACCGGCACGGTCTCGGCGCGCCGGATCATCTCGCAGCTGACGAAGGGCCGGCGTTGGGAGCCGCCGCCGGGCACGTAGAGGATGTCGCGGTGGTTGCCGTCGCCGCGGAGCGCCGCGCCGAGGATGCCGCGGTCGCCGTCGCCGGCGTCGCCGCGCCGGAAGACCATCGCGCCGCCGCCGTCGCCGAACAGCACCAGCAGGTGGCGGAACCGCGAGTTCCATTCGAAGTCCTCGGGCGGCAGCGGGCCCGGGTCGCGGCCGTGCAGCACCTCGAAGGTGCGTGCCGAGAACGGCATCAGGGAGGTATGGACGTCGGCGCCCACCAGCAGCACGGTGCGGGCGATGCCGCTGCGGATGAGGGCGTCCACCACCTGCAGCCCGTAGGCGAAGCCGGCGCATTGCTGGCGGATGTCCAGCGCCGGCAGCGGCCCGATGCCCAGCTTCTGCTGGATCAGCGTGCCGGTGCCCGGGAAGTAGTGGTCCGGGGTCATCGTGGCGCACACCAGGTAGTCGATCTCGCCGGCCTCGATCCCGGCGTTGGCGAGCGCGGCGCGCGCCGCCTCGACGCCGAGGTCGGACGAGGCGACTCCGGCCTCCACGTAGAAGCGCGTCACCACGCCGCTGCGCTCGCGGATCCAGGCGTCGTCGGTCTCGATGATGCGCGCCAGCATGTGATTGTCGACCTCGAGCGGCGGGATGGCGATCCCGGTCCCGGCGAGCACGGCGCGAGCCTGGGTCATGGCGTTCTCTCGTGCGGCGAAGGCGGATCAGGGGCGCATGCAGGCAGGCGCCAGGGGCGGGCTCACGGCGGGGGCGCCGCGCTGAGCGGCTGGCTTCCCGGCCGCGGGACGTAGAGGACCGTCAGCTCGCCGCGCTTGGTGAAGCGGTAGAACGGGTCCGGCTGCCTGCCGTCCAGGCCGGCGGGCGCGCTGGCGCCGTACTGCCAGACCTCGATCGGCGGGTCGGTCGGCCGCCTCGCCACCTCGAAGCCGCCCTTGCCGGGCGGACCGTAGAGAATGAAGATGGTACCGCGATCGGTGCGCCGTCCGAGCAGGCCGGCCTCGCTGTACTTCTTGTCCGCCACCTCGGAGCGCTCCTCGAACCTGGCGAGCAGCGGGTTGGCCTGGCCCGGCCTGGGGTTGCGGCGCTCCCAGAACTGCTGGATGAACGCCGCGGCCTCGCCGTCGTCGTGCAGCGCGAGGAAGGCCTTGATCTCGTCGGGCCTGGCGATGCGCGCCACCGGCCCGATCAGCCATGCCGAGTAGTCGGGCCCGAGGAACGGGTTGGTCAGATCGGCCATCGCGCCGACGGAGCCGACGGAGCCGATGGGACCGCCGCCGCCGGCGCAGGCGGCGCCGGCGAGGCAGGCCAGCGCGAGCAGCGCCGCCCGCGCCCGCCTTCCCGCCGCGACGCTCAAGGCCCTATTCATGACGCAGCAGATCGAGGAACTCCTCGCGCACCTCGCGCTGGTGGAAGATGCCGCGCAGCGCCGACGTGACGGTCTGCGCCCCGGGCTTCTTGACGCCGCGCATCTCGACGCAGAGGTGCCGCGCCTCGATCACCACCATCGCTCCCTGCGGCTGCAGCTTCTCCTCGAGGAACGTGACGACCTGCTCGGTGATCCGCTCCTGCAGCTGCGGGCGCTTGGCGTAGAACTCGAGGATGCGCGAGAACTTGGATAGGCCGAGGATCCGGTCGCGCGCGATGTAGGCGATGTGCGCATGGCCGTAGAACGGCACCAGGTGATGGGCGCACAGGGAGTAGAAGGGGATCCGCTTCTCCATCACCATGTGGCTGTAGCCTTCCTGGTTGGGGAAGGTGGTGACCTTGGGCTCCGCTCCCTCGGCGAGGCCGTGGAACATCTCGAGGTACATCCTGGCCACCCGGAGATCGGTCTCGGCCAGGTTCGGATCGGAGAGGTCCAGGTCCAGCGCCGACAGGATGCCGCGCACGTGATAGGCGATCCGCTCCGCGATCGGGCGCTGTGCCTCCTCGATCCGTTCGAGGGCCTCCGGCAGGTGCTCGGCCACCAGCACCTCGTGTCCCCCTCGCAGCTCGTCGTCTTGCTTGCCCAACACCCCTCCTCCGCCGGCGCGGACTTCTATCCTACACCAGGGGTAGGGGCTTCCTCCCCTGCCTCCTGGCCATGAGGGGGCAAGAGAAACGGAACCTATTACCCGCCGGAGCATGGGTAAGAGCGTATGATCCGGGTGCTGGAAGGAGGGGGCGCCATGCTCTATGACATCTCGCCCACGGTACGCCCTGAGACTCCGGTCTGGCCCGGGGACACCCCCTTCCAGGCGCGGCTGGCGTGGTCGATCGCGGAGGGGGCCAGCGTCAACGTCGCGGTGATCACCACCACGCCGCATCTCGGGGCGCACGCCGACGCGCCGTTCCACACCGAGCCGCGCGGCGAAGGGATCGCCGAGGTGCCGATCGAGCCTTATCTCGGGCCGTGCCGGGTGGTCAAGGTGCCGGCGGCGGCGCAGATCGAGCCGCGCCACGTCGAGGGGATCGACCTCGCGAGCCCGCGCCGGCTGCTGTTCCGCAGCGACAGCGTGCGCGACCGCCGCACCTTCCCCGAGCGCTTCACCGCCCTGTCGCCCGAGCTGGCGGCGCTGCTCGCGGAGCGGGGGGTGCTGCTGGTGGGCATGGACACGCCCTCGGTCGACCCCTTCGACAGCAAGGAGCTGCTCGCTCACCACGCCCTGGCGCGCGGCGGCGTCGCGATCCTCGAGGGGCTGCTGCTCGACGGCGTGCCGGAAGGGATCTACGAGCTGATCGCCCTGCCGCTGAAGCTGGCCGGGCTCGACGCCTCGCCGATCCGCGCCGTGCTGCGCACCCTGGAGAGCTGAGACAACCCAAAGGAGATTCGCTTTGAACAGCCTCGAGTTCGTCGATCAGCTGGTGACGGAGATGGACCGACTCTTCGCCCAGCTGGGGGAGACGGAGACCCTGGAAGCGGAGTCGGAAGGGCGGGTGGACGTGGTCAACCTGCTGCGCCTCGCGCTGAAGAGCGAGCTCGAAGCCTCCGAGCTGGCGGCCCTGTGGATGCCGACGACTCCCGAGGTCGACGCCAAGATGTGCCTCGCCCTGCAGTGCGGCGACGAGATGAAGCACTACGGGCTGATCAGCGAGCGCCTGGCGCAGCTCGGCGAGGACCTGGCCGGGTTCGACCCGCTGGCCGACGGCCACAGCCCGCTCTACCAGTACCTGCGGGGCCTGCGCACCACCGTCGAGCGCATCGCCGGCGGGCCCTTTGCCAGCGAGGCCATCGCCCAGGTGCGCAACCGGCAGTTCGTGGCTTTCTGCCGCGCGGCCGGCGACGACCAGACCGCCGACCTCTACGAGGACGTCATCCAGCCCGAGGAAGCCCATCACCACCGCCTGGGCCGGGAGATCCTGGAGCGTTACGCCGAGACCGAGGAGCTCCAGGAGCTGATCAGGGCGGCGACGCGCAACACGCTGGCCATCGCCGACGAGCTCCGCAACCTGGCCGCGAAGACCACCGGCGTCCACAGCATCCCGGTGTCCTGACCATGTCCGAGCCCAGCCCGGAGGCCCCGGAGGCCCCGGAGAACAATTCCGCCGGCATCCACACCGTCGCCGTGCTCGGCGCCGGCACCATGGGGCGCGGCATCGCCCAGGTGTCGGCGATGGCAGGCTTCGCCACTTGCCTCTACGATCCGGAACCGGCGGCCCTCGCCAAGGCGGAGGCCGCGATCCAGCGCAACCTGGCCAGGGGGGTCGAGTTGAAGAAGGTCGCCGCCGAGGCCGCCGAGAGGGCGCGCGGTGCCCTGCGGTTGGCGGAGCGGCTGCCCGACGCCGTGGCCGCCGCCGACCTGGTCATCGAATCGGCGCCGGAGGACATCGCCCTCAAGGTGCGGCTGTTCCAGGAGGCCGACCGCCTCGCCCCCGGGCACGCCTTGCTGGCGAGCAACACCTCCGCGCTGTCAATCACCGAGATGGCGGCCGCCACCCGCCGGCCGCAGCGGTTCGCCGGCATGCATTTCTTCAATCCGGTCCACCTGATGAAGCTGATCGAGCTGGTGCGCGGCCTGGAGACCTCGCCCGCCACCCTGGCGACGCTGCGCGCCGTGGGCGAGCGCATGGGCAAGGAGATCGTGCTGATCAACGAGGCGCCCGGCTTCGTGACCTCGCGCATCAACGCGCTGATCGGCAACGAGGCCTTCCGCATGCTGCAGGAGGGAGTGGCCAGCGCCGCCGACATCGACAAGGCGCTCAAGCTCGGGCTGAACCACCCCATGGGGCCTTTCGAGATGGTCGATCTCGTCGGGCTGGACGTGCGCCTGTCGATCCTCGAGTTCCTGCACCGGACGCTCGGCGAGGCCTATCGCCCGAACCAGCTCCTCGTGCAGCACGTGCGGGCCGGCCGCCTGGGACGCAAGGTGGGCCGCGGCGTCTATGCCTACGACGAGCAGGGCAACCGGCTGTAGCGTCCTCGGGTGGATCTAGGGAGAATTCACGAACCGGTACGTCCTGACCGCCCAGGCGCCGCCCTCGCTCGCGAAGCCTTCGATCCCCTCGATCGCCAGCGCGCCGATGTAATCGTCGGCGGGGCGGAAGCAGCGGTAGGACCAGCGGCTGGCGCGCTCGGCGTCCCCTTTCAGGGTCAGCATGCGCGGCGGCTCGCCGGGGATCAGGGTGACGTCGAAGGAGTCGAGCGGCGCCGCGAGTCCCTCGCCCATCGCCTTGAGGTAGGCCTCCTTGCGCGTCCAGCAGTTGAAGAAGCCCTCTCGCTTCTGCTCGGCGGGAAGCGCGCGCAAGGCCGCGCGCTCGCTGGCCGAGAAGAAGCGCTCGGCGATCTGCTCGAGGTCCGGCATCGGCTTCAGGAGCTCGACGTCGACGCCGATCTCGGGGCCGCGCAGCAACCCGATCAGCGCCAGCTCGTGCGAATTGGAGAGGTTGAAGGAGAGGCCGCCGGCCGCCGCCGGCCCGGCGAGGAAGGGCTTGCCCCGGGGGCCATAGGAGAAGACCACCTCCCGGGCCGGCATGCCGAGATAGGCGCCGAGCAGCTCCCGCAGGACACCGCGGCCCACCTGGTACCGGCGGCGGTGACGGTCGAAGCGGAAACGCCGGGCGCGCTCCCACTCGTCCGCGGCAAGGCTCGCCGCCAGGCGCTCGACGATCGCCGGGGAGGGATCGAGCGGCACCGCCCAGACGTGGATCTCCCCCGGCTCGAGCGCCACTCCCGCCACGGTGCGCGGCGCAAAGTCGATCTCCGGCGCGGGCTCCGGAGCGCGCGCCGGCGCGGTGCCCGGCAGGCCATCGCCAGGGCCGAGATCGGGAGGCACGGTCACCGGAGGGACGAGCCGGCGCCCCCGGCAGGTCGCACCTGCTCGGCCGACCGGGTCAGCTCGGCCAGGTCGCGGGCCACCGACTCGGTGAGCAGATCGCGCGCGCCGTGCAGGAAGAAGTGATCGCCGGGGAGCATGCGCAGCCGGAAGGCGCCGCGCGCGTGCTCGCTCCAGGCGACGATGTCTTCGCGGCTCACCTCCGCATCCCCCAGCCCGCCGAAGGCCGAGATGCCGAGGTCGAGGGACTCCTCCGGGCGAAAGACGTAGGTCTCGTTGACCGCGAAGTCGGCGCGCAGCACCGGAAGGAGCAGGCGCATCAGCTCGACGTGCTGCAGGACCTCCTCGGGCGTGCCGTTGAGCTCGCGCAGCTTGGCGAGGAACTCGGGCTCAGGCAGGTCGTGAATGTCCTCCTCGCGGGCCGGCACGTGCGGCGCCCGCCTGCCGGACACGAAGAGGTGCAGCGGCAGCGGGCCGCCGCGCCGGCGGAGCTCGCGGGTGAGCTCGAAGCAGAGCAGCGCGCCCATGCTGTGGCCGAAGAACGCGAACGGCAAGCCGAGATGGGCTTGCAGGGCGTTGGCGAGCGCCTGGATCAGCGGTTCGAGCCGGTCGATCGCCGGCTCGCGCAGGCGGCTCTCGCGCCCCGGCAGCTGGACCGGACAGACCTCGACGTCGGCGGGCAGCGCCGCCGCCCAACCGCGGTACGCCGAGGCGCCTCCTCCCGCGTACGGGAAGCAGAACAGGCGCAGGCGGGCACGCGGACTCGCGTCGCGGTAGGCAAGCCACCGCTCGGCTGGAGAGGCGCTGGGTTTCACGTTGCCAAAGCCCTGGAGAGTGCCCTCGAGAACGCCCTCGAGCGGGCAGGCGCGCGTGCGGGCCGGAACGCTCTTAGTTCGTCCCCTCGCCGGCCTGGCGCTCGCGCTCCATCTCTTCCATCTTCTTGCGCAGCGACAGCGGCCGCATGTCGGTCCAGACTTCCTTGATGTAGGCCAGGCACTCGTCCTTCTTGCCGCTCTTGCCGACGTCGTTCCAGCCGAGCGGGTTCTCGCGGTGCGCGGGCCATATCGAGTACTGCTCCTCGTGGTTGACGACCACCTTGTAGATCGTGTTGTCTTCGCGATCTTCCCAGTTGCTCATGACCCATCTCCTTGCTCGGAGCGTCGGGCCGGCCAGTCCTTCGCCGGCACTCCCCGGAGAGCGCCAGGGGCGCCGCGGGCTTCTGCCCTATAGGTGCGGCGCTACCGCCAATCGGGACACCTCGCGGGTCGCGGGCCGCGGCGCGCACCTCCCTGGGTCCCTATGGTAGGTCGCGCGGCGTCTTTCCACCAGAGCCTACGGGGAATCTCCCTCCGTTGGGGCCGGGCCGCTGGCGGCGGATCTCCTCGCTGCCTCCCTTTGGGCGAGGCGCCGGAGTAGTGGAAGGTGGGAGGGTAGTGGAGTGCGGCGCCTCGCCCAAAGGTCGGCAGCGAG